>Ga0164241_10004435_pt1 | contig 13599 bp, 16 predicted proteins | sample OricomyardsoilBY_FD_108780 | JGI IMG/M metagenome (GOLD analysis project Ga0164241, IMG submission 108780) | Backyard soil microbial communities from Emeryville, California, USA - Original compost - Back yard soil (BY) | ecosystem: Environmental > Terrestrial > Soil > Unclassified | place: USA...
GAAGGGACCCTCGGCGGCATCTACTGCGTGGCTGCCTCCGGCTTCAACCCCAGAGGCGCCCTGGTCACTCCGCGCTTCACCGGCGAAGGCGACGTCACCGCCTATGCGCGGGTGGGAGGGACCAGCGACTGCCCCGCTCCCCTGGTCGAGGTGCGGACCTTCGACGGCGGGATGCTGACCAAAGCGCCGTTCTACGTGGCGCTTTATCGGTAGTCCAGGCTTAAAGAAGAAAGCCTTGACGATCGATCTTGCTGCGTTAGTTTCGATACCGGCATAAACGGAGTGGTTCTTGTAGGGTAGGGGGATCTGGATGTCAGGGCAGGCAGCAGGTGCGCGTTTTTCCGTTCGGTCAGCCATGTTGGCGCCACTCTTAGTCGTCGCGATGGCTATCTCGGCATCGTCAGCAAGCGCGGGCCCGGGCTATGAGCTCGATCCGGTCAAACCCTCGATCGCCCTGGACGCCGAAGGCCCTCGCGGCCTGGCGATCGACCAGGTCAGCCAGAAGCTCTACGTCACTGAGCTGACCACGAACCAATCTTCCGGTGGGCATGGCCTGGTCGAGCAGTTCGATGCCACCGGCGTCCCGACAGCCAACTCGCCGTTCGTAACCGGCGGTAGCGACTTCTTCACCGGTGTCGCGGTCAACCCGGTAAGCCAGGGTATCTACGCCTACCAGATCGAACTCACGACGCCGTTCGGGAACGTTGGCTCCCCGCTGATGAACACATTCTCGTCGACCGGGGCTCCGGGGGTGTCCTTCGTCCCGGTCAAGTCAAAAGCCCCCCAGCTGGCCGCCGATGCGTCAGGGCGCGTGTATCTCCCCAATGACGGCACCGGCACGGTGCAGATCTTCAGTTCCACGGGGACGCTGGAAAGCTCGGTCTCCTGTGCAGGTTGTCCTGGCGGCCCCTTCAGCGAACCCGTGAGCGTTGCCTTGGACTCCGCCGCCAACCTCTATGTCGTCGACTTGGCGAACGACGGCCGGGTCATCAAGTTCAAGCTCAGCAGCGGCTCCTACGTCTATGACTCGACGCTGCAGAGTGGCCTCGGCGCGGCGGCGGTCGGAGTGGACCCGGTGAGCGACGACGTCTTCGTCGGCAACCTCGAGGAAGGCACCTACCACGTGCTTGCCTACGACTCCTCCGGGGCGCAATTCGACGATTTTGGCGGCGGTACCTTCGCCTCGCCGCTGTTCGGGGCGATCGGGGCTGGGCAGATCGCCGTCAACGCCACCACCCGCAAGCTCTACGTTGCGGATTCCGGTGGTAACACGGTCTGGGTCTTCAACCGCGTTGCCTCGATTCCAGCGCCGACGGCGACCACGACCTCGGCCACATCGCTGGGTCAGTTGAGAGCACTGCTCAACGCCACGGTCAACCCCAAGGGCCACGGCCTTTCCGATTGCCATTTCGACTACACCGATCATGCCGACTTCCAGGTCAACGGCTTTGCAAACGCCACGACGGTCGCCTGCGAGCCAGAGCCACTTGGCTCAGCGAATACGACGACATCGCTTGTCGTGACCGGACTCGCTCCCGCCACGGACTACGACTACAGGATCGTCGTCACCAGCAATGGCGGTAGCGCCGAAGGCGACGCTCAGCCGTTTGAAACCCTGCCGGCCCTGTCCCCCAGCGTCAGCGCCGGCTCTGCATCGGCGATCACCCAGACGAACGCGACGATCGCCGGCTCGGTCAATCCGCACGGCGGCGATGTCTCCGACTGTCATTTCGACTACACCGACGATGCGGACTTCCAGGTGAACGGCTTCACGGCCGCCGATTCGGCGGAATGCATGTTCACGCCTGAAGGTACGACCAGCTCTCCTGTCTCCGCCAAAATCACCGGGCTGACCGCCGACACGGACTATCGCTTCCGGGTCGTTGCCACCAACAACTCCGGTACAGGCGAGGGGGGCGGCGGGACCTTCGCGACGCCAGCGGACACCTGCGCGACCAAACCGTCGCTCTGCCCTACGCTCCCGGAAACGCCTAAAACGCCCTCGACTCCTCCGTCAACCGGACAGCCACCCGTCGTCACGCCGCCGGCCCCGCCGCCCCCCGCGAAGCCGCTCAAGTGCCGCAAGGGCTTCAAGAAGAAGCGAGTACACGGCAAGGCGAAGTGCGTGAAGATCAAGAAGAAGCGCACCAGTCACCGGTCCGCCTGAGTGCCCCGAGCTGGATTCGAACCAGCGGCCTACTCCTTAGGAGGGAGTCGCTCTATCCAGCTGAGCTATCGGGGCGGGATGTCGGGAAAGGCTCTGCTGAGCCATTTCCGACGATTGCCCGCCGCTCGCGTTCGGCTCGTCATCGGTCAAATCCAGCCCTCCGCTGCCCATTGCTGCCCAATCCAGGGCCGCATCGAACTCGCTTAGGGCCGTTCCGATCAGCCTCTCGCGGCGACGAACAGCACTAGCGTAGACCTTCATCGAGAACCCCGGCTCGGTGTGCCCGAGCTGGTTCGCGACGTACACGGGATCGTCCCCCAAGGCGAAGCGCAGGCTGGCGTAGAGACGCCGCAGCGAGTGCGGCGTCACGGCCTCGTCAATGGGCCGCAGACCAAGCTCATCGAGCCTCTTGTTGGCTCTGCGGATCGCCGTCTTCAAGCGTCGCTCGACGTTGCTGACACTCTGTCGCTGCCCGTTGCGGTTGCGGAACATCGGCCCCTCGCTGCTGCGCAGCGTGCGGAGCTTGTAGGCAGCGAGTTCCTTGCGCAGGGCGTCGGGCAGATCGACTTGGCGGACGCCTGCCTCGGTCTTCGATTCGCCAACGGTGAGCGTCCCGCTGGCCGGGTCGAAGTCGGGCCAGTCGAGCCCGCAGGTCTCGCCGTTGCGCAGTCCGGCCCCAGCCATCGTCGCCACCATCGGCCGCAGCTTGTCCGCGGCCTCGAGGAGGGAGGGCAGCTGCTCCGGCTCCACGGTCGGCCGGTTCGGCGTGCTGCGCTTGACCCGTCGCCGCCGACCCCGTGCCGGGTTCCTCGCTGCGTCGATGTGCCCGTAGTCGCCGGCGGCGTCGAGGATCATCGCGAGCAGGCCGAGCGACTTGTTGATCTGGTTCGGTCCGAGCGCGCCCTCGCGCAGCTTGGCTGCCTTGTAGCGGTCGACGTCTTCCGGGCCGATCTGGTCGAGGTGCATCTGAGCGAAGTGGGGGAGAAGGTGGCCGCTCAACAGCCAGCGATAGCTCTTGACGGTCTTCTCCCGCAGCTCTGGCTCGCGGTCCTCCAGCCATTCCGAGGCGAACTCATGGAAGGTCGGCGCTTCGGCGATCAGCGGAGCCTCAGCAGGTTCGTATGGCCGCCAGATGCCACGCTCCACATCCGCCAGTACGTGGCGAAGCTCGGCCTCGGCCCGCTTGCGGCTCCAGCCTTCCTCTGGTGTGCCGAGAGAGATAGCGTCGCTTTCCATAGGCCCGGAACCGAATCGCCCAGGCGCGCCCGTCCTGCGGCTCAATTACCTGTCCTGTGGCTTTGCGGGCCATCCCTACTTAAGCCGCCGAGGGCGGCAGGTTCTCCCCCGACCCCCGGATAGGAAGCAACTCCGCCCGTCCCTCCGATCCCTGAGGCTGCCCCGCCCGCTTACCCGAGCGGGTGGGCGGGTCAGCCGCCGGTTTGCCGTCCACCTCCCGCAGCATCCGCGCTGCGATTTCAGGATCGAACCGAAGCCGTGGCTTCGCCCCGCCGCCGAGCTTGACTGCCCCCAGCTCGATCGCGTGGGAGTAGACCCAAGAGCGCTCGATCCCAAGCCGCCGCGCCAACTCGGCGGCATCGACCAGCTCGCGGCTTTGGAGGCCGCGTTTTTCAAGCATCTCGACGACCCGGCGGGCGATTGCTTCGGTTGTCTGTGGATCGAGCTTGATGCGCGCGGATGGCATCTCGACAGCACTGTCCAAGGAGCCAGTCCGCTGCATCGCTCGAACCCCCGAAAAGGGGGGTTCCCAGTGTGTCGTGCAGTTGGAGTGGTGGCTGGAAGGGGTGCATGCCGGGGTTCTGCCGCTGGCCCTTGCTCGGACTCCGGCGTCTTGTCGGTCTTGCGGTTGGGGTTCTCTTGCTGCTCTGATGCCTGGGTGCTCTTGCTGGTTGGCTTGGGTTTGAGCTTCAGCGGCTTCTCGGAGGCCGAGGCAGGGTGCGGAGCCCTCATGCGAGTAGAGACAGCCCCACAACCTCCCTGTGGCCTGCGCCCCGGCCCCCGAGAAACCGCTGAACGCTCCCGCCGTTCCTAGGAGACACCCCCAAGTAGCTCGTCAAAGCGCACAGCCGCTCGGCTCGGTGCGAGGCGTCGGCAATCGCAGGTGAGCAGCCCGTCGCGGCTCAGCTCGCGCACAGCGCGCTCCACGGCGTCCTGTTCGCAGCTCCGAAGGTCAGTCTCGACCCGCAAGGCAAGCTCCAAGATGGAGAGCTGGGCGGGATGGAGGAGCAAGACCTGCGTGAGGACCGAGCGTTCCATGATCTCGTCCTCTTGGGCGGGCGTAGACATGCCCGGCCGGATATCTTCGTCGTGCATGGGAGCTCATACCTCCTGTGCCATGCCCCCGGCTGTTCCACCAGCGCGGGGGCGCTTTGTCGTTGGGGCGGCGAGGCTACAGCAACATCGGATAAAACACAAGTGCTCATACGGGTGGATCAAAACGCCCGCGTCTGAGAGCGTGCGCAGAAGATGCGCCGCTCAGAGCAGCCACAACTCGCCCTAGGCAAAGCAATCCGCCAGTTCCGCGAAGAGCGCGGGATGACTCAGGAAGCTCTAGCTCAAGAGGCTGGCGTCACCGTCGGTCACATGTCGATGATCGAACGCGGCCACTCGAATCCGACCTGGGGGACGGTCAAGGGCATCGCAAAGGCGCTCGGCATCAGGATGGGAGAGCTGGCCAGGATGGCCGACTCGTTCGACGCCTAACCTGGGCTGCTTTGAGCCCTAGAGCGCCGCTTGGTCCAGGTTTAGGGCGGTGCATGAGGCTTCGCCGCCGTCTCGAATACGGTTAGCGACTATGTCTTTGCTCGAAGCTCCTCCTCGTTCCAGTGCCGCCAAAAAGTCTCGGAAAAAGAGGACCCGAGAAGCGACTGTCGTGGATCTATTCTCGGGAGCGGGCGGCATGAGTAGCGGGTTTGCCCGTCATCCGGCATTCGAGCTTGTCGGCGCAGCCGATGCAGAAATTGGAAAGCCGAGCAATGGGCCGGGGAGCCTGGGATGCAATAGCTCTTACTCTCGCAATATTGGTATCGACCCGATCCAGGTCGACCTCGGCAAGATTTCCCCGGAGGACCTTCGCGACAGGCTGGAACTAACCACTCGTCCTACAGTGCTGATCGCCTGCCCGCCCTGCACTGGATTTTCGCGGACGCTCGCGAGAAATCATCTCGTTGATGACGTGCGCAACTCTCTCGTTGGTCGGGTCGGCGCATTCGTACGTGTAATGCAGCCAGAGATCGTCGTCGTCGAGAATGCACGAGAGTTGATTACCGGGCGATTCTCAAATCACTTCGCGAGTCTAAAAGCTGATCTTGAAGCTCAGAAGTACTCAGTCTCGGAGCAAATCCACTTTCTCTCCGACTTTGGCTTGCCACAGCGAAGAGAGAGGGCGCTAGTAATTGCCGTCAAAAAGAAATATAGGCTGCACAATCTCCTCGATCTTTGGGACGGCTTTACTCTTAATCAAGAGGCGACCCACGTTAGACGCGCGATCGGGAGCTTGCCGCCAGTGCCTGCCGGTGAGACGCATCCGGACGATCCCTTTCACGTCTCACCACGCGTACTCTCCGAGGTTAATCGCCGCCGACTCGCGGCATTGCCATCGGATGGTGGCTCTTGGTTCCAGCTTGTAGATCATCCAGAGGCCGATGATCTACTGACACCTTCGATGAAGCAGAGAGCTGCAATTCGCGACTTCGGTAGCCACCCGGATGTGTATGGACGTCTTTGGTGGGATCGACCGGCTGCAACCATCAAGCGAGAGTGCGGGCATATCGGAAATGGTCGCTACGCTCATCCTGAGCAGAATCGACTTTGCACGGTGCGGGAGCTTGCACTGCTTCAGGGCTTTCCCAATGACTACGAGTTCGACGCATCTAGCCTCACGAACATGTATAGGCACGTTGGGGACGCAGTTCCGCCGATGATTGCATTTCAGATTGCGTCCACAATTGCGTGGTCCCTGGGGGGCAGGCGCCCTGGGCCCGAGCGGTTTGTTCTCCCCGGAACATCTTTGAACTCTCAGGATGTGATCGAAGTATGAGTACGGCTCGCGCGGAACGCCCTCCAGCAAATGCCCACGTTAGACGTCAGATGCGGGCCCAGCGTGAGCGAGATACAGGTATCGAGCGAGCACTGCGCGCATCTCTTCATCAAAAGGGACTTCGCTTTCGACTTCATCGTCGTCTTCTAGATGGGTCGAGGCGTGAGGCAGACATTGTGTTTGTCGCTCCGCGGGTTGCCGTTTTTGTTGACGGCTGTTTCTGGCACGGATGCCCCGAGCACGCAAGCTGGCCAAAGAACAATGCGGCATTTTGGAAGCAGAAGATCGAATCGAATCGGAAGCGGGACATCGAGACAACGGAGCAACTGACGGCACTCGGCTGGAAGGTCGTCAGAGTGTGGGAGCACGAGCAGCCGGAGCGTGCCTCAGACCGCATCGCTCGGTTGGTCCAGGAGCAGTCGGGTGTCGCCTAGCGAAGAACTTGAGCGGCTGCTTCCAAAGCTCGGAAGCGAGCAGAGGCATCTTGTGGAAAAGCTTGCTGCCGAGCTCTCGACTGGAGACGCCGGTGCTCGAGCGGACCTGTTTGCTGTCGTCCATCGCCTTGACGACCAGCAGGTCGCAAAGCTTCTTGATGTGGCGCGAGTAATGGCTCAGCCGATTAAAGAGCGGATCAATGCAGATAGCGAAGTGCTCCGACCCGAGTTTGTAGCGGAGTTCCGTGCCCGTCTACAGGCGCACCACGCAACACACACAACGCAGATGGACCGGCTTGGATTCGAGAACGCGTTTCTTTCGGCGAGCCGGGCAGCCGGGCTTGATGCCGCTGAGGCTCCCAGTCGGACGACGCGCTTCTACGATGCCACGATCAGTGGAGAGCAGGTTGCGCTCAAGACAGAGGGCGCAAAATCATTGAAGGCAGACAAGCTGCACATTTCAAAGCTCTCCGAGGCTGCCTGGATTCAGGACATGCGTTCAGCTCGGAAACGGTATGAACGGTCCATGGAGCTAATGGACGCTTTCCTTACCGCCGTTGACAGGATTTTTGTGCTGCGCTACTACCAGTCGAGTCCGGTACCTCACTATGAGTTGGTTGAGATTCCGGTACGCCATTTCGAGCGCATAAAGGAATTGGCTGTCTCAGATTTTGATAGCGACGCCCCCCGCATCATGATCTCCGACGACGAGGGAGAGATTATGGAGTTCCGTCTAGATCGAAGCGATTCGAAGATTACGATTGGCAAGATCAATAAGTCGCGATGCGTGGTTCACGCAGAGTGGCGACTCACACAGGGGGACGAGCCGCTTTAGAGGCACGTGCTGAAGCTGTCGTCGCACCGCGGTTCTCGGATATTGCGATTGGGCAGCGGCCGTTCTCGCTGCCCAAATTGAGTTCAAACGTGCGCAATCTAATGGGATAGCAGTCATACGTATTCCGCTCAATTTGGCTCCACCGAGCCGAAAGCGCAGGTCATTCCGGTCGCTTAGGAGGGAGTCGCTCTATCCAGCTGAGCTATCGGGGCGGGCTGCGGATTCTCTCACTCTCGCTTCCGCGATCAGCTCTTGGCACCAGGCGACCGCAGTGCTGGCGACAGCGATCGCCCGTTTGCGATCCAGCGTCTCGATCGGCGCGTCGTCGTACCGGAATTCGGCGGCCCATGGGGTCAGCCAGGACGCGGACTCGAGCTCCGGCTCCATGGCGATGGAGTGCTTCTCGGCCAGCACGATCAGATATTCGAGGTCGTGCGTCTTTGGAAAGTCGACGCCCCGCAGCATCAGAGCGACCTTCACGGCCTTCTCGACGGCCTGCTGTGCGTGAAAGCCCACCGGGCGGTCATCCATCTCCGGATCGGGGGCGAGCTTCTCAGCAGTCGCCAGGTCGATCGCTGCGAGCCGAGCGAGGGATCCCGCGACCTCGATCTGCTCAGGCGTGGGCAAGGACGCGACCGTCGCGCAGCGCGTGATGGACCATCGTGCCCGGCACCTTTGCGCGCCGCTCGGCGCGCTCCTCGTCTAGGACGACGATGTCTACCGGCGCTGGGAAGTCTCTGAGAGCGCGTCGCAGACGCTCCCACTCCTCGAGGCGATTCTCCACGGCAGGCTCGATGACGAGAAAGTCGACATCGCTATCCGGCCCTGCCTCTCCGCGCGCGTGGGAGCCGAAGAGGACCACCTTCGACTCCGCGCCGGCAGTCTCCGCTAGCAGCTTCCCTGCTTGGTCGATCTGGTTGCGAGAAACCATGGCCGACAAGGTAGCGGAGCACGCCGCCGACAATGCAATCCATTGGGCAGCGGGCGGTTCTCGCTGCCCAAACCTAAATAGAACTACTGCAATCAAATGGAATCCGTAGTGGCGGGAGACACCGCACAGACCCCTGTGTAGAGCCGAAAACACGCACTCCTCCTGGCCGTTGAGGAGGGAGTCGCTCTATCCAGCTGAGCTATCGGGGCAGATGCCGGGAAGGGTAGAGCTGGTCACGGTTTTCCGCCTAGGTCAACCTTCAGCCGCGTCGAGGTTCTCCAAGTCCACGAGATCTTGGCCGCGGCCGGCTGCTTGCTTCATCGCACGCAGATCCTCCACCGAGCAGACCGCCACGTTGACTCCGAGCACATCGGTCTCGGTTGCACGCGATCGGAGCTCGTCGAAGCTGGGAACACCCTCGAGTCCCTGCACGATGTCGAGGCGTCCAAGCTCTGTGTCGATTGCCATCTGTTCCCCGCTGGCGAGCTCCGCCGTGATCGAGAAGGGAGTTCCGAGCAGCGCCTCGCCTCGCTGAACGTGCCCACCGGCCTCTACGGCCACCTCTGCAACCACCTTTAGGTTCTCGACATCGGACGCGATGACGATGTCGATGTCCTTGGTGGCACGGACGACGCCTCTTGCTCCCAGAGCAAGCCCACCGATCACCACGAACTCCGCCCCCGCGGCTACCAGCCTCCGTAGGATCTCGTCGAAGGCGGCCGACATCATTGCCGCTGGGCGGATGCGGCCATCTTCAGCAGCGCGTGACTCAGCGCGATCGTCTCGGCCAAGTTCACGCTCATGGGGCGCTGTGCGTCTTCGCGCAGTCGCCGGACGCGAACCGCCTCGGCTGCCGCCGCAGGGTCTTTCGAGGCTTGGCCCGGCTGTTGAATCGAAGCCATGAGGACACGGTAGCGAAGCAGCGCGGTTCTTTCCTGACCGGCCAGCCGAGTCTTTCGCTGCCCAACAACATCAACCCTCAACCGCCGACAATCGAAAGTAATTACTGCGCTGAAGATAGGCAAACGCATCGGATCTACGGAGCCGAAAACGCGCACTTCCAAACTGGCTTAGGAGGAGTCGCTTATCCAGCTGAGCCAGGGGATGTGCGTTGGTGGTTGGCGATATCGTCCCCACGACTATGGAGGCTTCGATCGTCAGGGCGGGCGTACAGTCGGACACACTGCGGGTCGAATGGGTTGCAGGTGCACGAGGCGCCCAGGGAGAGGTGGTGGAAGCTGATTGGTCCACAACGAGCGACGTCGCAGGCCAGCTAGTCAATTTGGGCTGGCTGGTTGGACTTTGTCACGCGGTGGCCAGCCAAGACGAAATCAAGAAGCGACCAATTGAGCATGTCGACGAATTTGACCCCATGCTGTTCAAAGCGGAATACGGGAGCCCGCTCGTACTTCTGGTGGAGCTCCCGAGGGCGATAGTTCTGGATGTCGGTGCGATGGCCCTGCTGATTTACGGGCTGAAGCGTCTTTGGACTCTTCCGCTGGAGATAAGGACTCATGTCGAAGAGAAACGAGCCCTCTTTCTCGAAGCGCAGCGGAGAGCGATGGAGGCTGAGGACAGACTGAAGGATGCGATCGAAAATTCCGGTACGCGACGCGCTTTCAAGGATGTTGATCGAAACGAGGGATGGGGTGATCGGACCACGTCGGAAATCGAGAAGCGACGCGCTGCTGGTCGCAGGTGGGTAGGTCAAGAGGCAACTTGGCTGTCCGATGAGTAGTGGCTTAGGGGCGGGTGATCGTGGTCATGACAATCCCGCATGATCGAAGTCAATCTCTCGTCATGCAGAGTCAACGCATTCGACTCTGAGCCAGCGAATAACGCGACTCCTCCAACTCGCTTAGGAGGGAGTCGCTCTATCCAGCTGAGCTATCGGGGCCGGGAGGGCGAATCGTAGAGCTATTTGCTGCGGCATCTTGAGCAGATGACGACCTTGACCCGAGGATCTCTGCCTCAGCGCTTGAGTGACCGTGCGGCGTCTCGGAAGAGATCTGGGAGCTGGCCCAGCTGTGCTGTGCTCGGGGCGTCGACGAAGACGCGAGAGCTGGCATCCACGCCGTCCAAGCGGACGGCGGCGTCGAAGATCTCAAGGCCCCACGGTCGGAGCTCTTGGCGGTAGCGAGCCTCCACCTGCTCGTGCCACAGCTGCAAACGCCCCGCGGCATTTCCAAAAGGCAACGGCCGTGGCTTGCGCCTCAATTGCTCCCCGAGAAAGCTCGACAGCGTGTCGGAAAAACGGTCGCACTCGGTGGCAAGCAGTTGCTTCCTGCTTGTCCCAGGCGGGGAGTCGACTTGTGTTGCCTGACGAAACCGATCATTGAGGATTGACCTCGTCCCAACGGCGACGGCAAGGATTCCCAGCAGGAGGATCACCCAGAACACGGCGGGGGAGATGTGCGTCGGCGGCTGCAGCGTAAAGGCGATGCCGATTAGGCCGACGCCGAGGCTGACCCAGGCGAGGAGGGACGATGCCCTGGAGTCCTTCACTCAGCACCTTCCTTTGCTCGGTCCCGCAGGTTCCCGCCGGCCATGCCGTCCTTGCGCAGGCCGCCGGCATGTGACCTGGCCCACTCTGTCCGGCTTTCGAGCGAAAGCTGTGCGAGGTCGGCGCCGGCCTGAAGTAGTTCACGAGTCTTCGAGGGAAAGATGACCCTGTATGGAGCCTTCCTAGGGCCGATCCTCTCTACGACTCCCTCGCCCTCGAGCACAGCCATCTTCCGGCTAACCGTGCTCGAGTTGAGGTCCAGCGCTGTGGCCAGTTGCTGTTGGGTCTGCAGATCGTCGCCAGTGAGGAGTTGGTGCAGGAGATCGCAACAGACCTCGTCTGTCAGGAGCTGGAATATCTTGACGTCCGGCCGAGCCATATACTGGACTTCGCATTCCTGCATATCTGCATTGCAGAAATGAAAGTTCCATCAAGGTACCCACCAAACGGGCGAGCGTCAAGGTACGTGGCGTTCTCCGGCGTCCCGGTCTGCGCAGACAACTCCCCGCTTTCCGGCCGATCCCTTCCTCTGGCGCCGCAGCTGCTCAGGCGTAGAGGCTCTCTGAAGCCAGCTCCACCGCGCGCCGGCTCCAGAGCTTGACCTCCATGAAGATGTCGTCGCCGTAGCCCTCGAGGGCGTCGAGGGCGATCAGGGTGAAGCGGCCGTTGGAGACGAGCTCCTGGTCGACGGTCTCCAGCTCCAGCTCGGCGCTGGCGGCTACGGCGCCCTGGACGAGCGGGCGGCCCCAGACCAGGGTGACCGCCCCGGCGCGGCCGTTCTCGCCTCGCCAGCGGCCGATCACCTCGTCGTTGAGGTCGATCTTCCAGCCGGGGTTCTCCTCGGCGAGGACGTCGGTGAAGTCGGCGGCGGCGCGGAAGTCGGCGGGCTCACCCTCCTCCTGCTGGACGTAGGAGACGTGGCCGAAGAGCTCCAGCTCGCCCTCGGCGCCCTCGACCCGGGCCGTGCATGGCACCCAGACGCGACCGCCCCAGGCGCGCTCGGGGAACCAGTCGAGCTCCGCCGGCGGCTCGACCCCGTCGGGCAGGTCCTCGATCTGGCCGCAGGCGGCGCGGAACGACTCCTGCAGTCGCTCGGCGAAGCGCCCGTGCGGGATTCCCTCCTGGGTCGAGTCGGCGATGAAGCGGGGGATCGGCTTCGGGTTAGGCGGCATCAGAGGCACTCTCGCAAATCGGCCGCCGCTCGCTCCGGCGGGTAGGTGTTGATGTCGACCCCGGTGGCGAACTCGAAGGACGCCTTGATGTTGAGACGGGGGGCGATGTCGACGTGCCAGTGGAAGTGCTCGCTGCCGCGCGGGGCGGTGCGGATCCAGAGATTGAGCTCGGGCGAGCGATCGAAGCGCTTGGTGAGCAGGCGCAGGGCGGCGCCGAGCATCGCCGTGCCCGCGGTGTCGTCGGCGAAGCTCGCCGCCTGCTTTCGTGGGATCAGGCGCAGCTCGAAGGGGGAGCGCGAGGCCCAGGGGCAGATCAGCGCCGCCTCGTCGTCGATCGCGACCAGGCGCTCCTTGCGCCGCACCTCCTCGACGAGGATGTCGCTGAGCAGGCTGCCGCCAGCGGTTCGTTCGGCGTAGGCGCCGACCCGCTCGCGCTCCCGCGCCACCGCCGCCGGAACGAAGTCGAGTGCGTAGAGCTGGGCGTGGGAGTGCTCCAGCGAGGCTCCGGCACCGCCTCCCTCGTTGACGATCAGCTGCACGTAGGCGGCGTCGGAGTGAGCGCGCATGCGCTCGCGCCAGGTGCTCACCGCGGCGGCGAGCCGCTCCTCGCTGAGCTCGTTCATCGCCGTGATGTGCTCGGGCGAGTTGACGAGCACCTCGTGGACGCCGCTCGCCGGGCGCGAGGAGAAGAGGTCGGGCTCACCGGCGCGGCGCGACTCGAGCAGTGGGTCACCGGCGCTGGCGAAGGCGCCCGCCTCGCCACCCGTTGCGCTCGCCGGCACGTCGGCGGCACCGTCGTCCAGCGCGGGGTAGAGGTTCGGCACGACTCGCGTCGTCCAGCCCGGGCTGTCGGCGTCGCCGCCGGCCGGACGCGTCGCGTAGACCTCGGGCGGGGTGCGGTCCTCGCGGCCCTCGCAAAAGGGGCAGTTGTCCGGCCCTTTCGGCTCGGCGTGGGCGGGACTGAATCCCTCCGGCCGCTCGGCCCGGCCCGGCGCCAGGATCGCCGGCAGCCCGGTGAGCTGATCGATGCGGAGCTCGGGGGAGCTCAGGAGCGGGAGGGGGGGAGGTCGTCGGCGTCAGGCAGCGGGGGGACCGGCGGCGGCTCGGTCGGCGCCGGCGGCTTCGGCCTTTTCCTTCCCTGCTCACCGCCCAGGAACGGTTCGATCATGTCCATCGGCAGCGGGAAGACGACGGTCGTGTTCTGGTTGCTGCCGATTTCGAGCAGGGTCTGCAGGTAGCGCAGCTGCAGCGATGCCGGGTTGGTGCTGATGATGTCGGCGGCGTCGGTGAGCTTCTGGGCAGCCTGATACTCGCCCTCGGAGTTGATGATCTTGGCCCGCCGCTCACGCTCGGCCTCGGCCTGGCGGGCGATCGCCCGCTGCATCTGCTCGGGGATCTCGACGTCCTTGATCTCGACCGCGGTCACCTTCACGCCCCAGGGCTCGGTCGACTCGTCGATGATCTTCTGCAGCTCTTCGTTGAGCCGCTCGCGCTCGGAGA
>Ga0164241_10004436_pt1 | contig 13597 bp, 8 predicted proteins | sample OricomyardsoilBY_FD_108780 | JGI IMG/M metagenome (GOLD analysis project Ga0164241, IMG submission 108780) | Backyard soil microbial communities from Emeryville, California, USA - Original compost - Back yard soil (BY) | ecosystem: Environmental > Terrestrial > Soil > Unclassified | place: USA...
GATCAAAATCCAACCAAACCAGCACCCACGGGGGTGGACACCAGCCTGGCACAACACCAAACAAACAACATTTGGCACTGACTATCGGTACGCTGTTGAGTTCTCAAAGAACGGACGCACACCCTTGTTGATCTTCCGACCTTCTTGGGGGCAACCCGCTAAACGTTACCGGGCCGCTCTCACCTCGTCAAGTCACTCTTTCGAGTGATCCTGTCCGACTGTCCCCAGCTCCTGACGGAGCCCCGGGTCCTGCCAGCCAGTCCTGCAAGGCCTCGACCACTGTACGGCATCGCCGGCGGTGCCGGCGACCATCCGGAACCACGGCGCCGGTTCGGGTCTCGCGATGCATCCCGCCCGGTGTCGATCTTGGCCGGTGGCGCGGACCGAACAGGACGGATCCACCCGCCGCCGGGGCTCCGCGCTCAGGAGGTCGGCTGCACCTGCGCCACCGGAAACACCGGCGGCAGCGCGCCGGAGGGTTGGTAACGCATGACGGTCGTCAGGTCCGCGCCCCGGACGTCACCCGCCGAGTGGTAGGCCAGCCCCCACTCGTCGACGAACGAACCGTCCGGGAAGACACACAGGGAGACGACCACGTCGTCCGGGTCGGATTCGGCCACCCAGCCGCCCCCGGCGGCGCCGCCGCCGAAGGACGAGGAGGCGTGCAGCTGGTTGCTGCAGTAGCCGGTGGCCGGGTTCGCTCCGCCGGTGGAGGGTGGCATCGGCACCTTCGACAGGTAGGCCAGGCCGGCCAGTGTCGGATCGGTCGAGGACAGCGTGGTCAGGTCGACATAGATCCGGGACTTGGCCTGGTCGTCGGCCTGGAACCGACACATCGTGGCCGAACCGCCCAGCGCCAACCACTGCGACGGGTCACCGTTGGTGTTCCAGAACGGGCCGCGCACCTGCACCTGCCCGCCCGACTGCTCGCAGTACTGTTCCCGATCGGCCGACGAACCCGCACCGGATGATGTTGCCGGGACGGACGGCCCGGCGGATCCCGATGCGCTGCCGGATCCGGACGGGGGTGCCGCCGACGCGATCGCAGGAGCGGTTGCCGCGCTGGTCGTGGCGGCCGATGTGTCATTCGATCCGCATCCGGCCAGCAGGACGGCGGGAACGGCGATCGCGGTCACGAGCGCCGAACGACTCACCTTCATCGATCCTGCCCCTCCGTGCGCCCCCGGTGCCTGGCCATCTTCTCCCTGCACCGGCCCGGACAGCCGGAGATCATTCGGTCGTCCCACACAACCGGACCATCCCCGAACACCGGCGGCCGCAGCCGCCACCCCGACCGGGCGAGCGGCTCCGGCTGCGTCGGATCACCGACGGGACGACGACGTCAGATCACCGAGGCCCGGCCCGCCTCCAGCCGGGCGACCGGCACCCGGAACGGCGAGCAGGACACGTAGTCCAGGCCGGCGCCGTGGAAGAAGTGGATCGACTCGGGGTCGCCGCCGTGCTCACCGCACACGCCGAGCTTGATGCCGGGCTTGGTGGCCCGGCCCTCGTCGACCGCGATCTTGACCAGCCGGCCGACGCCGTCGGCATCGATCGTCTCGAACGGCGAAATGGTGAAGACGCCCTTCTCCAGATACTTGACGAAGACCTCGGCCTCGACGTCGTCCCGGGAGAATCCCCACGTCGTTTGGGTCAGGTCGTTGGTGCCGAACGAGAAGAAGTCGGCCGCGTCCGCGATGCGGTGCGCGGTGAGCGCCGCCCGCGGCAGCTCGATCATGGTGCCGATCGGCACGCTGATCGCGTGGCCGCCGCGCGGGGCCGGACGATCCAACACGATCCCCCGCCCGGAGGTGACCTCGGCCAGGATGGTCTCCGCCTCGTCCCGGATGAGGTGCAGCTCGCGCACCGACCCGACCAGCGGCACCATGATCTCCACCTTCGGGTCGTGACCGGCCAACACCAGGTCGCAGGCCGCCTCGGCCACGGCGCGCACCTGCAGGCCGAACAGACCCGGCACGATCAGGCCGAGCCGCACGCCACGCAGGCCCAGCATCGGGTTCGACTCGTGCATCCGCTCGACCGCCCGCAGCAGCTTGCGATCGGCGTCCACGGCCGGGCCGGTCTCGCCCTTCGCCTCGGCCACGGCCACCCGGACCGACAGCTCGGTGCGGTCCGGCAGGAACTCGTGCAGCGGCGGGTCCAACAGCCGGATGGTCACCGGCAGCCCGTCCATGGCCTGCAGGATCTCCGTGAAGTCGCTGCGCTGCAGCGGAAGCAGGGCATCCAGCGCGGCGTCCCGCTCGTCCCCGGATTCGGCCAGGATGACCCGTTCGATCAGGGTCCGCCGGTCACCGAGGAACATGTGCTCGGTCCGGCAGAGCCCGATGCCCTGGGCGCCGAGAGAGCGGGCCCGGACCGCGTCCTCCTGGGTGTCCGCGTTCGCCCGCACGGCGAGCCGGCGGACCGCGTCCGCGTGCGAGAGCACCCGATCGACCGCCTTCACCAGGTCTGCGGTCTCCTGGTCGACGTCGGCCAGCGCGGCCTGCAACCCGTCCTCTATGTAGGTCGCCACCGGGGAGGGCACCACCGGCATCGCGCCGGCGAACACCTCGCCGGTCGTCCCGTCGATGCTGATCTCGTCGCCCTCGCCGATCGTCGTCGAACCGATCGTGAGGCGCTTGGCCACCACGTCGATGTCCAGTTCCTCGGCGCCGCACACGCAGGTCTTGCCCATGCCGCGGGCGACCACCGCGGCATGCGAGGTCTTGCCGCCGCGCGCGGTGAGGATGCCGTTGGCCGCGATCATCCCGCCCAGGTCGTCGGGGTTGGTCTCCCGACGCACCAGCACGACCTGCTCACCCCGAGCCGCCCAGGCCTGGGCGCTGGGCGAGTCGAACACCGCCCGGCCGACCGCGGCGCCGGGCGAGGCGGCCATGCCCCTGGTCAGCAGCACCCGCTCGGCGCTCCGGTCGAACTGCGGGAACATCAGCAGTGCGAGCTGCGCGCCGGTCACCCGGGCCAGCGCCTCGTCCAGCGTGATCAGGTTCTCGTCGACCAGTTGCGAGGCGATCCGGAACGCGGCGGCCGGGGTCCGCTTGCCGACCCGGGTCTGCAGCATCCACAGCTTGCCGCGCTCGATGGTGAACTCGATGTCGCACAGGTCGCGGTAGTGCGTCTCCAGCCGGCGCATCACCCGCAGCAACTGCCGGTGCGAATCGGGGTCCAGGTTGCGCAGGTCGTCCAGCGACAGGGTGTTGCGGATGCCGGCCACGACGTCCTCGCCCTGCGCATTGGACAGGTAGTCGCCGTACGCACCGGTCTTTCCCGACGCCGGGTCGCGGGTGAAGGCGACGCCGGTGCCGCTGGTCTCGCCGAGATTGCCGAAGACCATCGTGCAGATGTTGACCGCGGTGCCCAGGTCCTGGGGGATCCGCTCGCGCCGCCGGTACAACCGGGCCCGATCGGTGTTCCAGGAGTTGAAGACGGCGCGGATGGCCATGTCCAACTGCTCCCGCGGATGCTGCGGGAACTCGGCGCCCGAATGCTTGACGATGAATCCCTTGAACTCGGTCACCAGGCCCCTGAGCGCATCCACGTCCAGGTCGATGTCGCTGGTGACGCCCCGGGTGGCCTTGGCCTTGTCCAGGGCGTCGGCGAAGACCTCGCCGGGAATGTCCAGCACGGTCTTGCCGAACATCTGCAACAGCCGGCGGTAGGAGTCCCAGGCGAAGCGCTCGTCGCCGGATTCCTCGGCCATGCCCTTGACGCTGGCATCGTTCAGGCCGATGTTCAGGACGGTCTCCATCATTCCGGGCATGGAGAACTTCGCCCCGGAGCGGACGCTGACCAGCAGCGGGTCGTGCCGGTCACCCAGCCGCCGGCTGGTCTTGTCCTCCAGGTGCCGCAACGCCATGGTGACCTGCACCCGCAGGTCACCGGGCTCGGTGCCGAGCGCAAGGTACTCGCGACAGGCCTCGGTGGTGATGGTGAAGCCCGGCGGGACCGGCAGGCCCAACTTGGTCATCTCGGCCAGGTTGGCGCCCTTGCCGCCGAGCAGGTCCTTCTGATCCTTGTCGCCCTCGGTGAAGTCGTACACGTACTTGGTCAACGGCGATCTCCTCAGACTGGTGTCACCACAGGTCAGGCGGTCCGCTGCGCGGCGAGTCCGATGGCGACGTCGATGATCATGTCCTCCTGGCCGCCGACATAACCAGCTTCACCGACCTTCTGGAGTATTTCGTGAGATGACACACCGTAACGGTCGGCGGCCCGCTCGGCATGCAGGAGAAAGGAGTTGTAGACGCCATATCTGCCCTGGACGATCGAGGCGCGGTCGGCGACCGGCAGCCGGGTGATCATCGGCTTGAGCACCTCCTCGGCCACGTCCAGCACCTTGGCCGCGTCCACGCCGGTCGGGATGCCCATGACGTCGAACACGGTGGCCAGGATCTCGGTGGGCGTGTTACCGGCGCCGGCACCCAGCGCGCACAGCGTGCCGTCGATCTGCCGGGCGCCGTTCTCGTAGGCGACGATCGAGTTGGCCACGCCCAGCGACAGGTTCTGATGGCCGTGGAAGCCGACCTGCGCGTCGGTGCCCAGTTCGGCCACCAGCGCCTGCACCCGGTCTCGGACCATGTCGGGCAGCAGCGCGCCGGCCGAGTCGACGACGTACACGCACTGGCAGCCGGCGTCGGCCATGATCCGCGCCTGCCGGGCCAGCTCATCCGGCCCGATTCGATGCGAGAGCATCAGGAAGCCAACGGTTTCCATGCCGAGCTCGCGCGCGGCGGTGAAGTGCTCGACGGACACGTCGGCCTCGGTGCAGTGGGTGGCGACCCGGGCGATCTGCGCCCCGGCGCTGTGCACCTCCTTGAGGTCGTGCACCGTACCCAGGCCGGGCAGCACCAGCACGGCGATCTTCGCCTGCCTGACACTGCGCACGGCGGCGGCGACCAGCTCGGCGTCGGTGTGCCGGCCGAAGCCGTAGTTGAAGGACGAGCCGGCCAGGCCGTCGCCGTGGGTGACCTCGATGACGGGCATGCCGGCGGCGTCCAAAGCCGCGGCGACACGAGTGACATCAGAAGTGGTGAACTGGTGCCGGACGGCGTGGCTGCCGTCGCGAAGGGTGCTGTCGGTCAGTCGGACGAACGGCTTGATCTGGATGGTCTGGGTGTGTTCGGGGGTGCTCACTTGTTTGCCGCCTTTGCATTCTTGGCTTGCGCGATCAACTCGCCGGCGCGCACCGCCGCGGCCGTCATGATGTCCAGGTTTCCGGCCCACTCCGGCAGGTAGTCGCCGTTCCCGCGCACCTCCAGGAACACCCCCACCCGGCCGTTGCCGTGCCAGAGCGGGTTCGGGTCGTCGAACTGAGGGTCGCTGCGCAGCGCGTAGCCGGGCACGTACCGCTGGACGGTCTGCGCCATCCGGTGGATCGACTCGGTGATCGCGTCCTTGTCCGCATCAGGCCCGATCGCGCAGAACACGGTGTCCCGCATGATCATCGGCGGCGTCACCGGGTTCAGGATGATGATCGCCTTGCCCTTGGCCGCCCCGCCGACCGCCTCGATGGCGTGTGAGGTGGTCTCGGTGAACTCGTCGATGTTGGCCCGGGTGCCGGGGCCGGCCGACCGGGAGGCGATCGACGCGACGATCTCCGCGTAGGGCACCGGGGTCACCCGGGACACCGCGTGCACCATCGGGATGGTGGCCTGGCCGCCGCAGGTGATCATGTTGACGTTCGGCGCGTCGGCGTGCACGTCCGCGTTGACCGCGGGGCAGACGAACGGGCCGACCGCCGCCGGGGTCAGGTCGATCGCGGTGATTCCGGCTGCCGCGTACCGGTCGGCGTTGGCCAGGTGGGCCTTGGCCGAGGTGGCCTCGAAGACCAGGTCCGGCACCTGCTGCCGCAGGAGCCAGTCCACGCCGCCGGCGCTGGCCTGCACGCCGAGCGAACGGGCCCGGGCCAGGCCGTCGGAGGCCGGGTCGACGCCGATCATGTACCGCACGTCGATGAGCTCGGAGCGCAGCAGTTTGACGAGCAGGTCGGTGCCGATGTTGCCGGGTCCGACGATGGCGGCGGTGGCGCGGCCGCCGGCACCCTGGGGGGCGCGGGTGCCGATGGTGCTGGTCATCAGGTCTCCTGTCCTACCGGACGGGCGTCCGGGTCGGGTTCGGATGGGTTCGGATGCAAGTGCGCACCGCGGATCGATGCGAAAGGTGTCCGGCGGTCGTACCGCCCGGCGGGAGAATCGAATGGCAACTGCTCGGGTCATTGCACTGTGCCCTGGAGCACAAGCATCATCAACCCATGCGTACCGGTGAGCGGAACACCCATGACTCGGTGATCGGCCGGGCCGCGGCGCTGCTGGGCGCCTACGACCCCGGGCATCTGGCCATTGGGGTGTCCGAACTGGCCCGCCGGTCCGGCCTGGCCAAGACCACCACCGCCCGGCTGGCCGCCGAACTGGCCGAGCACGGCATCCTGGAGCGCACCGAGGGCAGCGACTACAAGCTCGGCAGCCGGATCTTCGAGCTCGGCCAGCTGGCGTCACGACAGCGGCAGCTGCGGGAGGTGGCGCTGCCATACATGGCCGATCTGCGCCAGGTGAGCAAGCAGACCGTGCACCTGGCCGTACTGGTGGGCACCGAGGTGATGTACGTGGAGATCCTGCGCAGCCGGGACGCGCCGCGGATGCCGTCCGAGGTGGGTGGCCGGCTGCCCGCGCACGCCGCCGGGGTCGGTAAGGCGATGCTGGCGTTCTCCCCCGAGCCGATGGTGCAGGCGGTCCTGGCCACCGGGCTACCCGCGGTGGGTCCCCGCACCATCACCGCCCCCGGCCTGCTGCTGCGGGAGCTGCGGCGGATCCGGGAGGCCGGGATCGCCTACGAGAGCGAAGAATCCGGTCATGGCATCGGGTGCGCGGCCAGCCCGATCCTCGACCCCGACGGCCTGGTGGTGGCAGCGATCTCGATCTCCGGGTGGAGCGGCAAGCTCGACCTGCGCCGGATCGGGCCGGCGGTGAAGACCGCGGCACTCGCGTTGAGCCGGGATCTGGCCGTCCGCGGGCCGGCGACCCGGCCGGCCTGGGCGAAACCGGGCCGGCCGTGACCGGGTGATCCCGGTGCAGTGTCAGTCCAGCTCCAGGGTGGTCCGGATGGCCGGGGTCAGCGCGTCCTCGATCTCGCCCCGGGAGTATGCCGTCACCGGCGGAAGCCTGAGCAGGTATCGGGTCAGGGCGAGGCCGAGCAGCTGGGCCGCCACCAGGCCGGCCCGCCGGGCGGCGAGGTCGGGGCCGAGCGCGGCGGCCAGCGCCGGGGCCACCTGCTCTGCGAAGACCTGTCGCATCCGCGCCGCCGCATGCTCGTTGGTGACGGCCGAACGGAGCAGCACCAGCAGGCCGTCGTCGGCGGGGTCGCTCTCCCACCGGTCGAGGAAGTGCCGAACGAGCATCCGCGGCAGGTCGTCCACCGGAACGGCGGCCAGGTCCGGGAGGCGCAGGTCGATGTCGAGCGCGGCGTCGAAGAGCTGCGCCTTGTTCACGAAGTAGCGCATCACCATCGACGGGTCGATGCCCGCATCGGCCGCGACGGCGCGAATCGTCGTGCGGTCGTAACCGTGGGCCGCGAGTCGCTCGCGGGCGGCCCGCAGGATCGCGGCCTTCGTTCTCTCGGAGCGCCGGGCGGGACCGGCGTCGGCAGCGTCAACCGTCATGCCAACAACTGTAGGCCATCAACTGTTGACTTCGCCGTCGTCCCCGTTGCAGTATGTCAACAAACGTTTGCCAACACCTGTTGGCAACCAGGACAAGGGAGAGCGACTCATGAACACCACCGCACTGCCCAGCAGCACCGAGGTGGCCATCGTCGGCGCCGGCCCCACCGGACTCGCGCTGGCCGTGACCCTCGCGTCCGCCGGCATCGAATTCGTCATCGTGGACCGGCTGGCCGAGGGAGCCAACACCTCCCGGGCCGCCGTCGTGCACGCCCGCACCCTGGAAGTCCTCGACGAGCTCGGCACCGCCCAGGCGTTGATCGCCCGCGGTATTCCGATCAAGCAGTTCGCCGTCCGCGACGGGTCCCGTCGCCTGCTCACCGTTGCGTTCGACCGACTGCCGACGCCCTACCCGTACACCCTGATGGTCCCGCAGTGCGAGACCGAAGCCGTGCTGCTGGCCCGGCTCAGGGCACTGGGTCACGACGTGCACCGCCCGTTCCAGGTCGCCGCCATCACCCAGGACCCGGACGGCGTGACCCTCACCATGAGCACCGGACAGATCCTGCGCGCCGGGTACGCCGTCGGCGCCGACGGGATGCACAGCGCCGTCCGGGAAGCGTCGGGTATCGGATTCACCGGCAGCGCGTACGGCGAGTCCTTCGTGCTCGCCGACGTCACGATGGACTGGTCGCCCGGCCCCGATGAGGTGTCGCTGACGTTCGGCGCCGCCGGCCTGACCGTCGTCGCGCCGCTCCCCGGCGGCCACTACCGCATCGTCGCCACCGTGGACGACGCCCCGAACACCCCCGATCTCCCCTTCGTCCAGCGGCTGCTGGACGAGCGCACCCAAGGCCGCGGCAGGATCACCGACCTGGCCTGGTCCTCCAGATTCAGGGTGCACCACCGGGTCGCCGACCACTTCCGGGCAGGCCGCCTGCTGCTTGCCGGCGACGCCGCGCACGTGCACAGCCCGGCCGGCGGCCAGGGCATGAACACCGGCATCCAGGACGGATACGCCCTCGGCAGGGCATTCGCCACCGATCAGCTCGATGACTACGAGGCCCGGCGCAGGCCGGTCGCCCAGCGGGTGGTCGCGTTCGCCGACCGGATGACCCGGATCGCGACCACGCACAACAAGGCCATTCGGGGCGCGCGCAACCTGGCGCTTCCGCTGCTCGGCCAGATCCCGGCCTTCCGCACCAAGCTCGCCACCGAACTCGCCGAACTCAACTATCGATAGCGGCAACGGAGGTCGCTGAGCCGGCCATCGGGAGGCGCGACCCGAGCGAGTGAACCGCGGTTGCGCAAAGCCGGATCGTCTTGCGCAGTGGCGGTTCACTGGATCCTCTTGTCCGAGGTGCGACCTCCTCGGCTGCCGAACATCCTGCGCGCCGACGCCGGCTGTTCGTCGGCCGGCCTCGGGGAATGGCCATGCTGCGCGATCCGGCGGCGGGCTCGTCCGGTTCGCGATTCAATGTCAGGCGTGGCCGCCGCAATTACGGTTTTCGGAGTGCTCGTGCTGGCATTCGCCGCTGTCGCACGCGGGCTGGGCAGGATCTACATCACTGCCCCGATCGCCTTCGTCATCGCCGGCGCCGTGATTTCCGCGGTCGTGCCCATCCCGGTCGGCGAGTCGGCGGAGGCGACGAAGGCGGTTGCCGAGGTGACTCTTGCATTGATCCTGTTCCACGACGCCGCGCAGGTGCGCCCGCGGCAGATCAAGAGCGACCGGGCGCTCGTGATGCGGTTGCTGCTCATCGGGTTGCCGCTCACCGTGGTGCTCGGACTTGCCGGTTCCTGGTTGCTTTTCCCGGCGATGCCGGTGATGGTCGGACTGCTGCTGGCGTCGGCCCTCGCGCCTACGGACGCCGGACTCGGCGCCGCCACGGTGCTGAATCCCGTTGTGCCCGTGCGGATTCGGCGGCTGTTGAACGTGGAGAGCGGCCTCAACGACGGTCTGATCACCCCGGTGGTGCTGTTCGCGATTGCAGCCGTCGCCGGGGAGGAGGGTCTGCGGACCGGCGCGAGCATTGCCGAGGGACTGATCGACCTCGGCATCGGTGCGCTGCTGGGGATTGTGGTCGGCGCGGGCGGTGGCGCGCTGCTGGGCTGGTCTCGGCGCCGGGATCTGAGCACCAGCGGCACTCGCAGCCTCGGTGTGCTGGTGCTGCCGATCCTGGCGTACTACCTGGTGGCGACGGCCGGCGGCAACAGCTTCGTGGCCTGCTTCGTGGCGGGCACCGCCTTCACCGCAACGGCATCCTGGGTCGATCAGGAGGAGTCGGCGCTGGATCGGACGGAGGGGCTGTCCGAACTGCTGGGCTTCGCGGTCTGGCTGGTCTTCGGGCTGACGGTCCTCCCGCTGATCCGGGACCACGTCGCGTGGCAGAGCCTGCTCTTCGCGGTGCTGTCGTTGACGGTCTTTCGGATGCTCCCGGTCGCGATCAGCCTGATCGGGACCGGGATGCGCGCGCGAAGCGTTGCCTTCATCGGCTGGTTCGGTCCGCGTGGCATGGCATCGGTGGTCTTCGCGCTGCTGGCCGTGGAGGACCTGGAGGTGGACGACTCGTTGCGGACGGCGATCGCAACCCTGGCGATGACCGTGCTGCTGAGCGTCATCCTGCACGGGTTGACGGCCGACGTGCTGGCCGGGCGTTATGGCGCCTGGATCGACCGGACCCGTCCACCGACCGAGACCGCCGCCGCCACCGAGCCCCGCCCGCGCCGGACACTGGTTCCTCGGCCGAGTCCTGACGCCGGTGTCGGGCCATAGGATCGCCGCGTGGACGCGGTGGCGGTCCGTCTTGCCGGGTCGTTCGATGTCACGGTTGTCGGGTCGCCCGCAGCGCGGCTGGGTAGCCGCAAGGCCAGGCGCTTGTTGATGCTGCTGGCGGTCCACCGTGGACAGGCCGTCGGCGTCGATCGGATCGTCGAGGCGTTGTGGGACGACCCGCCGCGGCAGCCGGAGCGGAATGTGGCCACGTTGGTGAGCCGGCTCCGGGCGGTTCTGGGGCCCGAGGTGATCACCGGGGGTCCGGGCGGTTACCAGTTGGGTATGCCCCCGGCGGTGCTGGTGGACGTCGACGTCGCCGCAAAGCTGGTGGCCGAAGCCAGCAGCCGGTTGGCTGCCGGCGAAGCCGCGTTGGCGGCCGGCGCGGCCTCCCGTGCCTTGGAGCTGGTCGGTCCGGGCCCGTTGCTGGTGGGGGAACCGGACGCGGACTGGGTGAGCGCCGCCCGCGCAGGTGCTGAGCGTCTGGTGCGGGATGCTCGGCACACCGCGGCCGCGGCCCTGTTGTTGATCGACGATCCGGCGGCTGCCGCCCGGGTTTCGGCGGATGCTGTCGCGGCGGATCGGTTCGACGAGGCGGCCCACCGGCTCTTGATGACCTCGTACGGCACGGTGGGCGAGACGTCGATGGCGTTGGCTGTGTATGAGCGGCTGCGGGGTGCTTTGGCGACCGACCTTGGTGTCGATCCTGCACCCCAGACTCGAGCGGTGTATCTGGCGGTGCTGCGGGAACTTTCGCCCACGGTTGAAATCCCGGCACCGACCGGCGGCGTTGTGCCAGGGCCGGCGCCGGTTCCGCTGCCCGGCCGCGAGGCGGAGGTCGCTCGGTTACGCGCGGCGTGGTCGGCGGCCGCTGCCGGCGAGCCCGCGGTGCTGTTGATCGTCGGGGAGGCCGGCATCGGTAAGACCAGGTTGGCCCGCGAGGCGATCGCGGCTGCGGAGTCCACCGGCGGACTGGTTTTGCAGGCCCGTTGTTACGCCGCGGAACGCTCGTTGTTCCTGCAACCGTTCGTCGACGCTCTCGCCGGGCTGGTGGCCATGATGCGCACCGATCGGCTCCGGGACCTGAGCGGTGCCCGCGCTGCCGCCTTCGCCGGCCTGTTACCCACGGCCGGTCCGGTGTTCGGTGCACCGCCGGCGGAACGGGCTGCGCCGGAGGCGGAGCTGCGGCGTGCCTACGAGGGCGTCACAGCGATGCTGTCCGGGCTCGCGGAGCAGCGAACATTGCTGCTGGTTCTCGACGATTTGCATAACGCCGGGCAGGCCACCATCGACCTGTTGCACTACCTGGCCCGTCATCTCGGGACGGCACCGCTACTCGCGATCGCCACGATCCGCGCCGAGGAGGGCGCGGCGACGGTCGACACGCTCACCGGCGTCGCCGACCGGGTCGAGCTGGGCCCGCTGCCGGCGGCCGCGGTGTCCCGATTGGCATCGGACGCCGGTCACGGCCACCTGGCCGAATTGATCTTCCGGCGGACCCGTGGGCACACCCTGTTCGTCACCGAGTCGTTACGGGCTCTCGCGGCCGGCGAACCAGGCATCCCGGAGTCGTTGCGCGCAGCGGTGCTGGCCAGGGTGCGCAGCGCCGGACCGGCCACCGAGGAACTGCTCCGCGCGGGCTCCGTGTTGGGTGCCGCGGTGGACCCGACGGTGGTGGCCGGGCTGTTGGAGGTGCCCGAACACGTCGCCGCGCACCTCTGCGAGCAGGCCGCCGCGAGTCGGCTGCTCGTCCTGGCCGGCCGAACGTACGAGTTCGCCAACGACCTGGTGCAGGAGGTGATCTACGCGTCGACGCCCACGCCGACCCGGCTCGCGTACCACCGCCGCGCGGCCGACCTGCTCACCGACCAACCGGAATCGGTCGCCGCGCACGCTTCGGCCGCGGACGATTGGTCGCGCGCCGCACGGGCCTACCTGCTGGCCGGTCAACAGGCCGCCGCCCGGTACGCAACGACCGATGCCGAGGTCTTGTTCGGTCGGGCTCTGCACGCCGCCGAACGCACCGGACAACTCGATCTGGTCGGCCGTGCCTACGTCGCTCGAGCCCGGGTGCGGGGGAGGTTGGCCTCCTACCGGCTCGCGTGGGGCGACGCCCGGGCCGGGAGGGTCGCGGCACGGCAGGCCGGCGATCGCCGCCTGGAGATGAGGGCGCTGCAGGAATTGGGATTCGACACGGCGGTCGCACTGCGGGTGCCGATCGACGAGGTCGCCGCAACCCTGCGGGACGCGCTCGGCATCGCGGAGTCGCTCGGGGATCGGGCGGCCGAGGCAGTGCTGCTGGCCAGGTTGGCGATCAACACCACCATTCGTCTGCAATTCGGTGAGGCACGGACGCTGGGCCTTCGCGCGGCCGCGGCCGGCCGCGCGTCGGGGCAGGATCGGGCATTGGTGTTCGGACTGAACGGCTTGAAGGCGGCGCCCGCCTACCTTGGTGAGTCGGCGCAACTGTCCGAGGTGCTCGCCGAGCTGCTGCCGCTGCAACGTCGGCTCGGGGACCTGCTCGGTCTTGAGTGGTCGGTGTTCGAGTCGGCCTTCCAGCCCATCGGTGCCGGGGAGTGGGAGCTGGCCGGGCAGCGGATTCTCGAGGCCGTCGAGATCAATCGGCGTTCCGGGTACGTGGCCGGGCAGGCCCTCTACCTGGCATTCCTCGGCTGGGTGGACCGGCTGCAGGGTAAGACCGATCAAGCTTTGCGGCACGGCCGAGACGCGGTGACGATCGGCGAGCAGACCGGTCACGGGTGGGGGCATCCCATCGCGGTCGGGCTGCTGTCGAACACGCTGATCGACCTCGGCCGCCGCGATGAGGCCGCCCGGTTGCTCATCGACGCCCAGCCGGCGATCGGGTCGGGCCAGCCGGAGGGGGTCGTGCTGAGCTACCTCGCGCCGCTGGCCGAGGCGACCGGGTCGCGGTCGGCGCTGGAGCAGGCAGACCACCTGCTGAGCGGCATTTGGGCGCCGGTCGGATCGGCGTGGCTGCTCGGCACCGATTGCTATCTGTCCGTGGCCAGGGCCTGGCTCGTTGCGGACGAGCCCGCTCGTGCCCGTGTGACCCTCACCCCGCTGCTGTCCGCCGCCGAACGGCTGACCTGGGTGCCCGCCCTCGCCTGCGGCTGCCTGGTCGACGGTCGTGC
>Ga0164241_10004437_pt1 | contig 13597 bp, 9 predicted proteins | sample OricomyardsoilBY_FD_108780 | JGI IMG/M metagenome (GOLD analysis project Ga0164241, IMG submission 108780) | Backyard soil microbial communities from Emeryville, California, USA - Original compost - Back yard soil (BY) | ecosystem: Environmental > Terrestrial > Soil > Unclassified | place: USA...
GCAGCGGCCCGAGCGCGAAGACGATGTCGATCGGCTGGGTCGCGCGCGTGCGCCGCGGCCGCGTGACGACCCGCCAGCGCTCGCGCGCGAGCACCGGTCGCGGCCCGTCGACGACGCGGCTGACCGACCGATCGGTGCGCACGAAGTCGACGGGATGCGCCTGCGCGAGCCGCTCGAGGTCGTGCAGGCGCGCGCGCTCGAACGCGTGGCGCTGGGCCAGCGGCAGGGTGATGGCGATGCTGAGGCGCGCGCTCATGGCGAGCAGGCTAACGACGAACGCGCCCCGCGGGGAGAGGCGCGTTCGTCGCTCCCGACGTTCACTCGACCGCGCCGTCGTCGCCGATGACGAACGTCTTGGTGCCGCGCGGGCCGGTCACGGTGACCTGGTGCGCGCCGTCGACGACGGCGTACACGAAGGTCCAGCTGCGCCCGCGGAAGCCGTTCAGCGTGACCGTGCCGCTGCTCGGCGCGTGATCGGCCTTGGCCCACACCAGCTGGTCGACGCTGCGCGTAGCCGAATGGCCGTTCACATTCAGCGTCTGCTGCGACGCGACGACCGTGTAGCTGGTGTCGTCCCACTGGTACTCGGCGTCCCAGGTGCCGTCGACCACCTTGCCGTCGGCGCGCGTCTTGGTCATGTCGGCGTCGACCGTCACGTGTCGATCGCCGAGCGAGGCGACGTCGATGGTGCCGCTCAGCGTGGCGCCGTTGACCTTCACGCCCTCCATCTCGATGGCCGCGGTCTTGCCGACGGCGTCCCACGTGATGGCGACGGTGCCGGTCCACTTGCGGCCGTTCCAGCTGCAGTCGCTGCTGAACGTCAGCGCGACCCCGTCGCCCGTCGTAGTCGCGTCCGCGCAGGTCAACGACGAGGCGACCCAGGCCTTCAGGTGCGCGACGCGCTCGCCCGCGGTGAGCGCCGAGCCGGGGATGAACGCGAGCGTGCCCAGCGCCGCGCTGTCGGCCTCGGCGTCTCCCGCGGTGAGCGCCGCGCTGGTTGCCTCGAGGGTCGTGTCGGCGGGGTCGGTGTTGCAGGCCACGGCGAGGGTCGAGGCGAGGGCGGCGGACAGGAAGAGCGAGCGCATGGGGACTCCGATGGGGTTGGGCATCATTGCCTGCCAACTGCCCACGCAGGGATCGTACCAGGCCGCGGCACGGCCAACCATGCGGTCCACCGGCGTGCGCGTGTCTCCCGTCGGAGACGCTGCTGTCTCCTCAGAGGTGCCACGATCCGAGCAGCGGGAGGTCGACCGCCTGCATCTTCGCGAGCAGCTCGTCGAGCGACGCACCGGTCTGGATGATGGCGCGGTGCGGTGGCCGGATGAAGCCCTCGTCGCCCGCGTGCGCCAGGAAGGCCAGGAGGTGCGACCAGTAGCCGCGCACATCGAGCAGCCCGACCGGCTTCACCGGGGTCGTGGCGTGGTCGTTGAGCTGCGTCCACGTCGCCACCTCGAAGACCTCCTCGAGCGTGCCGAGGCCACCCGGCAGCGCGATGAAGCCGTCGGCGAGCTCGGCCATACGCGCTTTGCGCTCGTGCATGTTGCGCACGACCTGCTGCAGCGAGAGGCCCGCGTGCGCGGCCTCGAGGCCGACGAGCTTGTCGGTGATGACCCCGAGCACCTCACCGCCGGCCGACAGCGCGCCGTCCGCGACCGCGCCCATCAAGCCGAGGCGGCCGCCGCCGTACACGACGCCGATGCCGCGCTCGGCGAGCCCGACGCCGACGGCGCGCGCGGTGGTGAGGTAGTCGGCGTGCACGCTGCCGGAGGAGCCACAGTAGACGGCGAGGCGCTTGAACGAGCGGGTCATGGCGGCGCACCGTAGTGGGTCGCGCGCGCGCTGACAACGCCCGTCGGCCGGGCGCGGGTTGAACCGTCACGCCGAGGTGCGAATGCTCCCGAAGCAAAGGAGACCACCACCATGGCCAACCCCAACGATACTATCGGCAAGAGCTTTCAACGTGGACCCGGCGCGGAGTTCTTGGGCGCCCGCGGGCCCCTCGAGCCCGACATCATCGACGCGCCCGTGGCAGCCCCCGTGCTCGACGAGCTGCCGACGGACGAGCCGGTCACCAAGGGGTACGCGGGGCGCGGCCCGAGCCGCTATCGCAGCACCGGCGTGGCGTTGTGCGACGCGGTCGTGCACCGCCTCACCGACCACCCAGAGATCGACGCGAGCGAGATCGAGGTCGAGCTCGACGCGACCACCATCACGCTGCGCGGCAACGTGCAGACCGAGGACGAGAAGCAGATCGCCGAGGCGCTCGCGCTCGAGGTCGGCGGCGTCGAGAGCGTCGACAACAAGCTGCGCGTGAGCGCCTACGACGAGGTCACGCACCGCTACGTGTGACGCGCGTCACTCGACGCGGATGGCGTTCGTCTCGACCCAGCGGTACGCCTCGTGCGCCATGCTCTCGGCCGGGCCCAGCGCCTGGCCGAGGTGCAGCGGCGTGACGCGCACCTCGAGGTGGTAGCTGCCGCCGTCGCTCATTGCGAACGAGCGCCACTGGCTCGCGCCGGTCCAGCGGCCGACCTCGTGGTCACCGCTGGCGTCGGTGCGCCAGACGATCCCTTCCACGATCGCGGCGGACCCGTCGGTCCATGACGCGACGCGATCGGGCGCGGGCGCGTCGGGCGTGCGGGCCCACAGCGTCGCACCCGGCGCGGTCGTGCCGCCCATGTCGACGACCGCGTCGCCGGCCTCGGCTACGAGGGCGACGCCCGGGGCTTCGCCGAACACCTCGAACACGACGACGTTCTTGCCGGCCTCGAACGACGCCTTCACCGCCGCGCCGATGTCGCTGGCGTCGCTCGGGATCGACACGCGGTTGTTCACCCAGCGGAAGACGCGCGCATACGAGTCGAGTCGATCGCCGTCGCTCATCATGACCGGCCCGCCGGTCACGAGCGCGGCCTTCAGGTTGGGTGTGTCGTTGAAGCCGTCGCACACGCTCTCGTCGGCGCACAGCGCGGGCAGGCTCGCGTTCTCGTGCACGTCGCTGCCGGCGAACGCGGTGATGCGGCGCGCCGCGCTGACCGCACGCCACTTCTCGAGGGCCGGCTCGGGGTAGCTGTCGAGCAAGACGAGCGCGGTGAGATCGGGATCGGGTGGGGCGGTCTTCGAGAGGAACGGATCGAGCTCGAAGAACTTCTCGCCGAGCGACTCACCCAAGACGACCTTGAAGTTCGCGTGGAAGTTGTAGAGCTCCATCGCCGGCACGTCGTGTGCGCGGATGGTCTCCGCCGACAGGTCGGTCTCCTCGGAGTGCGCGATGGCGACCATGCCGCCCGCGCTGCGCAGCGCCGCGGTCACGGTGTCGAGGTCCGCGCTCGAGGTCGCGTCTTCGAAGCTGATGCTGTAGTCGCTCAGCGGATCGAGGTGCCGGAGCTGGCCGATGCCGAGCGTGTGGTTGCCCTCGAAGCCGACGAACAGCGTCGTCTTGCCGTCGGGCCCGCCTTGGCCCGTGGGACACGCGAAGCGCACCGACTGCGCGTTGCCGTCGCCGTCGCGCACCACCTCGTCGCCCGCGCCCGCGTAGAGCAGCGGCTCGAACGGGTACTCGCGCATGTGGCCGGGGTGATCGGTCATGAACGCGACCGCGATGTGCTCCTGGCACAAGGCGGCCTTCATGCGCGCGACGCACGCCGCGTTCGGGTTGCCGTCGGCGTCGAGGCCCGCGCCGTCGCAGGCGTCGTGGCTGTACGCGGAGTGCAGGTGGGCGATGACCTTCACGTCCTGGAAGCCGCGCTCGGCGAGCGTGGCCGGGTGCGGCGGCTCGACGATCGTCTCGTCGACCTCCGCATCCGGGGCGACGTCCGGCACATCGACGGGGGCCGTCGTGGCGGGGGTCTTCGATTCGGAGTCGCCGCAAGCGACCAGGAGCAACGCGAGAGTGACGGAGGCGCGCATGACGCGCGGACCTTATGCCGGTCGCGCGGCAGAAGCCAAGGGCGGCAGCGTGCTACGTAGCGCGCCGATACGCGCGAGCGAGCGAGGACGTGCTGCGAGCCGCCCAGCGAGGTCCTCGGCGAACGCGAGATCCTTGCACACCAGGGCCAGGTCCACGTCGGCCGCGTCCAGTCCTGACGCGATGGTCGCGATGTCGAAGCGTTGCACCGCGGCCATGTCGAGGTCGTCGCTGATGACGACGCCTTCGTAGCCCCACGTGCGCCGCAAGATGAGCGGGATGACGATCGACGAGAGCGTCGCCGGCCGCGACGGATCGAGCGCCGAGAACACCACGTGCGCGCTCATGAGCATCGGCATGCCGGCCTGCACAGCGGCCGCGAACGGTACGAGCTCGACCGCTGCGAGCCGCTCCGCGTCGTGGTCGACGACCGGCAGCGTGACGTGGCTGTCCGTGCTGGTGTCGCCGTGGCCGGGGAAGTGCTTGGCGCACGGGATGACCCCGCCGAGCCGCAGCCCGCGCGCGAACGGCAGCGCGCGGTTGACGACCTCGCTCGCCGTCGCGCCGAACGCGCGCTGTCCGATGACCGGGTTCGCGACGTTCGTGTCGACGTCGAGCACGGGCGCGAAGTCGACGTTGATGCCCAAGCGCGCCAGCTCGATCGCGACGGTGCGCCCCAGCGCGACCAGCCGCTTCGTGTCGAGCCGCTCGCCCGCGTCGCGCATCGACGGGATGGTCTGCACCTCGGGCACCTTCGGTGCCTTGATGCGCTGCACCGGGCCGCCTTCCTGATCGACACACACGAGCGGCGGGAAGTCGCCCTCGAACAGCGCGTGGACCTCGCGCACCAGCGCGCGCAGCTCATCGCCCGAGTCGAAGTTGCGCGCGAACAGGCAGACCCCGGCGAGCTGCCGGCGAGCCGCCATACGCACCACCTCCGCGGGCGGATTCTTTCCTTCGAAGCCGACGATCAGGCGAGCCAAAGTACGAGCCCCACAATGAGTCCCACGAGCCCGCACGCCACCGCCACGGCGAGCCAGAGCCGCCGGGGCTTGGCCCGTGGCGGCGCGATCGGTCCATCGATTCGCACGACCGCGTCGACGGCGTCGCGGATCGGCTTCGCGCCGTACCGTATCATCGATCGGCTCGCATAGATGCGGGTCAGCGCGTTTCGTGCGGCATCGGCACTCTGAAAGCGGTCGGCGGGGCTCGCGGCCATGAGGCGCGCGACCCACTCCCCGAGCCCGAACGGCACCCGAACACCCGGTGCCGCGTCGCGCGGGTTGAGCTGTCCGGACGCCGGTGGCGCGCCGCTGATGATCTGATAGCCGACGCAGCCGGCCGCGTAGAGGTCACCCAGCACGCCGCCGGGCGCGCCCTCGGGCGGCGGGAAGCGCGGCGGCTCGGGGCTCGCGAAGCCGGTCACCAGCACGAAGTCGGGGTCCCCATCGCGCTCCGTGATCAGCACCCGCTCGGCGCACACCCCGCCATGCACCAAGCCCACGCGATGCGCCGCGCCGAGCGCTGCCAGCAGCTGCTCGACGATGTGCGCCGCGCGATCGATCCCGAGGGTCCGCTGCTCGGCCAGCACGTCGGTTAGTGAACGCGCATTCACTAACGCCGTGGTACAACGAACACAGTCGACGCCGGGCTCGCGCACGACCACGCGCGCCACGTTCGGGTGCTCGAGGTCGGCCCACAGCAACGCCTCGCGTGCCGTTCGCACACGATGCTCGTCGCCGAGGAAGCCCTGCCGACCCTCCGAGTGCTCGGTGCCCGACGTGGTGCGCGTCAACGTCTTACGGCGTGCCGCCCAGCCGCACGATGATGTCCTTCACCATGTCGGCATCGTTGGCAGTCGGGTTGAGCGACAGGTAGCGCTTGTACGCCGCGACCGCGCCGCCCGTGTCGCCGAGCTTCACCTTGATCGAGCCGATCTGCTTGTAAGCGGCCGGGTAGCCCTTCGCGGCGGCCTGCTCGTACAGCTTGAGCGCGCCCTGCGGGTCCGAGTTGTGCAGCGCGCGAGCGTCCTTGTAGAGGTCGGCGCCCGTCTTGCCGGTCGGCGGCGGGTTGGTCGGGTTGGTCGGGTTGGTCGGGTTCGCTTCCTTCTCCTCGCGCTGCTTCTTCTTCGCCTTGGCGATGATCTCGTCGGCGCGCGCGTGGTTGAAGGTGATCTTCTTGGCGTCCTCGGCGCGGGCGATCGCCTCGTTCCACGCCTTGCGGTTGTAGGCGCTCTGCGCCTGATCGGCATACCAGTTGGCGAGCGCCGGCCCGACCGCCGCCTTGGCCTCCTGGTAGCGCGCGTAGTAGCCGCTGCTCGGGTCGAGGCTGTCGAGCTTGCCGAGCGCGGCCCAAGCCGCCGGCAGGTCGTTCTTGGCCTGCGCCGCCTGGTACTCCTCGAAGACCGCGCCTGCGGACTTCTCGGCGGTCACCATCGCGAGCAGCGCCTTGCCGTCGGTGTTCTCGGGATCGAGCGTGAGCAGCCCGTCGAGCGCCGCCTTGGCGTCGTCCCACTTCATGGCCTTGGCAGCGTCCTGCGCCTTCTTCAGGAGGTCGGCCTTGGCGGTCGCGTTCTGATCGACGACCTCGGGCGCGGTGGCCGTGTCGGCCTCCATCGAGACCGCGGCCTGCTGCGTGTCGGCGGCCTGCGTCGCGCTCGCGCCCGCGTCCGCCGCGAGCTCGTTGGTGACCGCCGCGGTGGTCGTCGTGGCCGTCGGCTCGGTGGCCTTGGTCGGCTCGGTCGGCTTGGTGGGGTTATTGACCACCTGCCCGCCAGTGTTGTCCTTCGGGCGCGTCGCGAAGTACGCGGCGACCGCGCCGCCCGCGAGCACCAACAGCAGGATCACGAGCCACGCCTTGCTCTTCTTCTCCTCGACGACGGGCGCCAGCGCCGCCTTCGCCCCCGGCTTGGCGCCGTTGGCCCAGTCCTCGGGCCGGTAGACGAACTCCTCGCCCTTGTCGACGAAGCGGAACTGCACCTTGCCGAGCTCGATGACGTCGCCCGACTTCAGCGTCGACTCTTCCCAGTACTCGCCGTTGACGCGGATGCCGTTCTTCGACTTGAGGTCGACCATCTTCACGCGGCCGTCGGCCACGACGACCTTCGCGTGGTTCGAGCTGATCGACTGGTGGTCGACCTTCAGGTCGTTCTCGCCAGTGCGGCCGAGGATCATCGTGGCGGCGGTGATCGGGAACTCCTGCCCCGCCAGCGACGTGGTCACGGCCACGAGCGTCTGGTGGTTCGCGCCGATGCGCTTCTTGCCGGCGCCGAGGCTCTTCCTGACCTCCTCGGCGCTGACCGAGCCCTCGGGCATCGTCTTCATCGCGTAGCCGTCCGGGATGGACGGCTTGCCCTTGGCGTCCTTGTCGGCCGGCTTCGCGTCCTTGGCCGGCTTGGCTGCGGCGGGGGCCGTGGCGGCGGCGGGGGCGGCAGCGGCGGCGCCCGCGGCGGCCAGCTTCTGGTCGGCGACGGCGTTCTCGTCGACCGGCTTCACGCCCTCGAGCGAGATGAGGTAGTCGCCGATCTGGATGACGTCGCCCGAGCCGACGCGGCGCGTCTCGGTGATGCGCTCGCCGTTGACGCGCGTGCCGTAGCGCGACAGATCCTCGACGTGGATCTCCTCCCCCTTACGGAGGAAGCGGGCGTGGGTGCGCGACACGTTCCTCTCGGTGAGGCGGATCGTGTTGCCTTCCTTGCGACCGATCGTGATCTCGTCACGTGTCAGCGGGACGCTGTGCGTCTTGCCCGTGTCGTCTTTGATTTGCAGCTTCACGATCATGTCCTCGTGGGTAGGCCTTCGCGTGCTCGCTCGCGGCGATGCGCGGGCCGAACATCGGCAGGCTTCGCTGGGGTAACAAATTCGCGGGCGACTGGCAACCGCATGACCCCCGTCGGACCCGGTCGCGCGGGCGGCTGTGGCACGAGAGACACGCACCGCTCGAGCGCCGTGGCCAGTGACCCACGATCGCCTGCGACCATCCCTCGCAGGCCCGCCACTTGCGGGCCCGAGCGAGCTGGCACGCGTCTTGATAACGCCTCCCCCGGGACCGAACACCCTCGGAGACGACCTCGATGCACGCCGACACCGCCCAGTCCGACACCCAGAAGACCAACGCCTACAAGACCCTCGCGCTGCCGCACCTCGACGCCCTCTACGGCGCCGCCCTGCGCTTCACGAAGAACCCGGCCGCCGCCGAGGACCTCGTGCAGGAGACGATGATGCGCGGCTACCAGGCGTGGCACCAGTTCGACGAGTCCACCAACTGCCGCGCGTGGCTCTTCCGCATCCTCAGCAACTCGTTCATCAACGGCTATCGTCGACGCACCAAGGAGCGCCAGGTCCTCGAGGGCGAGCACATCGGCGTGCACGGCGAGCGCTTCTTCTCGCGCGACGCGACCACGGCCTGGGCGCATCCCGAGTCGGCCTACTTCGAGCGCAACCTGTCGCCCACCGTGATGAAGGCGCTGGACTCGCTCAAGCCCGACTTCCGGATGGTCGTCGAGCTCTCCGATCTCCAGGGCTTCAGCTATCGCGAGATCGCCGACATGCTGGAGATCCCCATCGGAACCGTGATGTCCCGCCTCTTCCGCGCCCGCCAGAACCTGCGTGGCAAGCTCGAGGACCATGCTCGCGCGTTCGGTGTGCTTACGGGAGCCGTATCGAACGGCAGCCTCGCGGCAGCCGCGGCCTGAACCCGGCCACCCCCTACACACTCGCAGGAGCCGAGCGCCACGCGCGCCGGAACAGTCTCGTCATGGTCTCGGATGCATTCTTGATGATGGGAGTCGCGGCGCTCGGTCACGTCGTGGCGCTGTCGGTCGCCCTTGGCGTGCGGCGCAAGCTCACGACCGTCAAAGCCACGCACCAACGGGACTGACGCGCGCGTGCTCTGAACCGACCTTGATCCTGCCGTCCGCCACCGCCTATGGTGCGGGATCGCCGACGCCAGCAGGGGATGACGGATGTTCAGAGACCGATGGCTGCAGCGCCTGATCATCGTCGCGACGATGGTCGCGAGCGCGGCCTGTGACGACGCCAACAAGCGACCGCTCGGGGAGACCTGCGCGAGCGACAGCGAGTGCGCGTCGGGCCTGTGCCTCGACAACCAGTGCCTCGATCCCGCGCTGGACTCCGACGGCGACGGACTGAACAACGCCTTCGAAGGGCTCATCGGCTCCGACCCGCTGGTGGCCGACAGCGACCTCGATGGCGTCGACGACGGCGACGAGCTGACGAGCGGGCTCGAGCTGGTCGACACCGACGGCGATGGCATGCCCGATGTCATCGAGAGCCGCACCGCCGATGCCGACGGCGACTGCATCACCGATCAGTACGACGCCCACGACGACAGCCCGAGCGACGACCTGTCGCCGATGCGCGACGTCGTGTGCTCGCTGGTCGGCCTCTGCGACGCGCAGCGGGACGCGCTCAGCGTGGCCTGTGCGGCGGGTCAGGCCGAGTGTGTCTACGCGGCTGTGCCCGGCTGGGCCGCGGTCGAGGCGAGCTGCGACGGCGTGGACGAGAACTGCGACGGGCAGGTCGACGAGGGCTTCCCGGACCTCGACGGGGACCATGTGGCCGACTGCGTCGACAGCGACGCGGACGGCGATCAGGTCGGCGACGCGCGCGACAACTGCCCCGGGCTCGCGAACCCCGACCAGGCCGACGCCCAGCAAGACGGCGTTGGCGACGCATGCGCCAGCGGCAAGCGGCTGGTCATCCGCGCGCTCCCCGAGGGTGTCGACGCGGGCACGCCGTTCGCCGCGACCGTGGCGCTCGAGGACGACGGCGGCACGACCATCACGGGCTTCCACGGCGGCGTCACGCTGGCGCTCGAGGACGACGCGGGCGGGCTCGTGTCCGCGAGCGTGGCGGCCACCGACGGCGTCGCGACGATCACCACGGCGGTCGCGACGCACGCTGGCGCCGACTGGACGTTGGTCGCCAGCAGCGGGCCGTACACGGTCAGCCATGCTGGCTTCGACGTCGCGCCCGGGCCTGCCGCCGCGCTCGAGATCGTGCTCGGGCCGGCCGCCGAGGACGCGCTGCAGGCTGGCGAGCAGCGCGACGCCGTGGTCCACGCCTTCGATCGCTACGGCAACCTCGCGACCAACTTCAGTGGTCTGGTCACGCTCACCAGCGATGATCCGGGCAGCGATCTGCCGCCCGCCTACCTGTTCACGCCCGCCGATCTCGGCCAGCACATCTTCAGCGGCCTGGTCTTCACGAGCGCGGGCGTGCACTCGGTGAGCGCGACCAGCGCGGGCGCGAGCGGGCAAGCGACGTTCGAGGTGCTGCACGCGGCCGCCACCGCCATCACGTTCGAAGGCGCGCCGGAGGGCATCGTCGCGGGCGACGCCATCGATCTGGCGTTCGTGCTGGTCGACCGGTTCGGCAACGAGGTGCGTGACTTCGTCGGCGTGGTCACGCTCACGAGCGATGACGCGCAGGCCACGCTGCCGCCACCCATCATGCTCGCGACGAGCGACGTCGGGCGCGGTCACTTCGCTGGCATCCGCCTCACGCGCCCCGGCTCGACCACGCTCACGGCGACGTTCGCGGGCGGCAGCGGGCAGGTGACGATCGTGGTCGCGACCGGCTCGGTCGCGGGCCTGCGCTTCGTGTCGCTGCCCGCCAGCGTGGTGGCCGGCGCGCCGTTCACGCTCACGCTCGAGGCGGTCGACGCGAGCGGCAACGTCGCGCCCGGCTACGCCGGCACGGTCACGCTCGCCGTCGACGACAGCGGCGCGACCTTGCCGGCCAGCACGACGTTTGTGAACGGACGTTCGGTAATCGCGGGCGTGAAGCTCGTGCGCGCAGGCGTGCGCACGCTCGAGGCGCGCGACCCTGCTGTCGACCTCACGACCAGTGGCTTGGTGCCGATCATCGCCGCGCCCGCGGCCATGCTGCTGCTGCAGGACCTGCCCGCGACGATGACCGCTGGCGTGCCCGAGCAGCGCACCATCACGATGCTCGATGCGTACGGCAACCTCGCCGACTTCGACGAGGCCATCGACCTGTCGTCCGACGACGCGAGCGTGCACCTCTCGGCCGATCCGGTGCTCGCGATGGACGGCCTGGCCACGTTCACGGTGGCCTTCGACAAGGCCGGCTCGCACACGCTCACGGCCACCAAGGGCGTGCTCAGCGACAGCAGCACGACGACCGTGGTGGCCGGCCCACAGGTCGCGGTGCGGGTGCTCGACCTGCCCGCGACCACCGTGGCCGGTGTCGATCACACCGTGCAAGTCGCCGCGCTCGACAGCTACGGCAACGACGTGACGAGCGTGACCGGCAGCGCCACGGTCACGAGCAACGACGCGCGCTTCGTGGGCCCGACGGCGGTCACGTTCGTGGCCGGGCGCGCGAGCTTCGGTGCGCGCTTCGTGACCGCCGGCGCGCGCCGCGTCACCGTCACGCATGCCACCGGGGTCGGCTTCGCCGAGACGACCGTCGCCGCCGCCGCCGCCGTCCGCTACCAGCTCACGGGCTTGCCGAGCAGCGTCGTCGCGGGCGCGAAGCAGACGGTCACGGCGCTCGCGGTCGACCCGTTCGACAACGTCGACCCGAGCTACGGCAGCGTCTCGGCCGCCATCAGCAGCGACGATCCGGCGCTCGCCGGACCGCCGTCGGTCACCTTCGGGGGCGGCACGAGCACGTTCACCGTGACCTTCAACACGCCGGGCACGCGCCGCCTGACCGTCTCGTTCGGTGGGCTCAGCGGCTCGGCGAGCACCAGCGTCGCGCCCGCCGACCTCGCGGGCGTGCACCTCACGGGCCTGCCCGCGACGCTGGTCGCTGGTGAGAGCGCCGAGCTCACGCTGCGGGTCGTCGACGCGCAGGACCACACTGTCGAGGCCTACGCGGGCAGCGGCGCGCTCGTCGCGAGCGACCCGCGTGCCACGTTCGTGCCCGACCAGCCGGTCTTCACGGGCGGCGTCGCGACCGTCACGATCACGCTGAAGCAAGTCGGCGCGACGCAGGTCACGGCGACCGTCGGCGGCTTCAGCGACATGCAGGCGACGACCGTCGGAGCCGCCGCCTATGCGGGCCTGAAGCTCGTCGGCCTGCCGGCCTCGACGGCTCCGGGCGTGGACCTGCCGCTCAGCGCGGTGGCGGTCGACGCGTTCGACAACGTCGTCACGACGCAGACCGGCACGGTCACCATCGCGTCGAGCGACGTGGCCTACTCGGGCCCCACGACGGTCGCGTACAGCAGCGGCGTGGCCGCGTTCACGGCGCAGCTGCACACTGCTGGCAGCCAGAGCATCACCGTGCGGCACAGCGGCTTCGAGGACAGCGGCACGACGTCGGTGAGCGTCGGCGCGGTGAGCGCGATCGTGCTGACCGGCCTGCCCGTGACGGTGACGGCGGGGGTGTCGGCGAGCCTGACCATCACGGCCAAGGACGCGTTCGGGAACACCGTCACCGGGTTCAGCGGGTCGGGTACCATCACGGCCTCGGACGCGACGTTCGTGCCGAGCTCGTTGACGTTCACGGGTGGGGTCGCGACGACCGCGGTGACGTTCACGAAGGTCGGGGCCAAGACCGTCACGGCGACCTCGGGCGGCTTCAGTGACGTCGCGATGACCAGCGTGGGCGCCGGGCCCGCGACCACGCTCGTGCTCGTCAGCGACACGACCGCCATCGATGTGGGGGTCGACTTCCCGGTGCTGCTCGTCGTGAGCGATGACCTCGGCAACGTCGTGACCGACTACGTCGGCAGCGTCGACGTCAGCGGCGCGCAGGCGACCATCGACGGCGTGAGCGTGCCCACCAGCATCACGTTCGCGGCGGCCGATCAGGGAACACGCAACCTTACGGTTGCGCTTTTCGCGGCCGGCCCGCAGGCGCTCGACTTCGACGGCGCCGCGCTCGCGGGCACCTCATTGTCCATCGACGTCACCGGCGGCGACGGCGGCGGACCCGCTGGCCTGCGCCTCACCAAGATCGGCGCCGGGCCGGACTACGCGCTGGAGTCGATGAAGTTCCGGGTCGAGGTCGTCGACGTGGACGGAGCGGTCGTGCCGGCCGAGAGCGACGTCGCGGTGCACCTCCGGCTCACCTTCAGCGCGCCCGGCCCGGCCAACCTGGACGGGTCGGTCGACGACGTCATCGAGGCCGGCGCGAGCGCGCTGCTCTTCGACGAGGTCAGCGTCGATCGCGCGGGCCGCTACAGCGTCACCGCGACCAGCCCGACGCTCGGCCAGGCCGACCTGGGTGGGCTCTTCGACGTCGGGTACCGCCCGACGGACGTGACCTACCTCGGTAGCCACCAGGTCGGCGGCTGCGTCTACGTCGACTACGAGATCACCGGCAACGACCACACCCGGAGCGACATCCGCCCGCTCGTCCATGACGCCCACAGCGACAGCTACCGGCCCGCGACGCAGGGCATGGCGCCGCCGGGCGAGGCCAGCGGCACGAGGCAGCTGTTGCCCGGCTTCCACACGTTCGTCTGGGACGCGCGCCACGACGTCGGCCGCGTGGACCTCGAGTCGCCGATGGTGCTGGTCGCCACCACCGGCGATCCGCGCTTCAACCACTCGGGCGGCCAGAGCGACCCGTTCGTGCTCACCCCCGAGCTCGCGCCGCGCGCCGCCGGCAAGACCACGGCGTTCTTCTCCCAAGGCGAGGACATCACCGGTGGCGACTTCGACGGCGACGGCGCGGCCGACGAGGTCATCGC
>Ga0164241_10004438_pt1 | contig 13593 bp, 10 predicted proteins | sample OricomyardsoilBY_FD_108780 | JGI IMG/M metagenome (GOLD analysis project Ga0164241, IMG submission 108780) | Backyard soil microbial communities from Emeryville, California, USA - Original compost - Back yard soil (BY) | ecosystem: Environmental > Terrestrial > Soil > Unclassified | place: USA...
ATGGTTCGCCCGCAAGGGCGCACCGACGAAATGAGCGAATAGACCGTACGCATCGGTTCGGCTCGGTTTTTTGGACCGGACTACTTCGACGAGCTCGCGAAGTACTTCTTCTCGATGCGCGCGCGATACGCGACGAGGTTCTCCATCTTCGCGACGCGAGCCCTGAGGCCGTTGTCGATGGGGAAGCCGAGCAGGCTCGTGACGAACGCGTAGGCGGTCGCGTCGTAGCTCGTCGGCGCGTCGCCGAAGAGGAACGGCGTGTCACCGAGCTGGTCGGAGACCGCAGCAAAATCGGCGGCGGCGATCGCGTAGAGCTCGTCGGGCGCGTAGCGCCCCGCGCCCTGCGAGCGAAGCGTCGCCAGCATGCCGCGACGGATGCTCGCGAGGATCGGCGCCCCGATGATCGGTGGCAGGAACGGCTGGAAGACCTGCTTGTACTCGTCCCAGCACGTATCGTTCGCCCAGCGGACGTGCACCATCGCGAAGTAGGTCGCCTCCTCGAGCATGCGTCCGAGCGCGTGGCCGCGGTGGCGCTCCGTTGCGTCGAGGCGCGCATCGAGCGGATCGCCATGCGTTCGCTTCAAGTGGTCGATGATCTCCCGCGAGTCGGCGATCGACGTCCCCTGATCGACGATCCACGGCACCTTTTTGCGCGGGCCCTTTCGCGGATCCCCGAAGGCCTCCTCGAAGGGCACCTCAGCCATGCGTAGATACGCCTCGACCTTGATGCAGAAGGGGCTGACGCTGCTGAGGCCCCACGCTCCGGGAAGTTGGTAGAACGTGATCATGATCGCCGCGCATCATAAGCGGTTCTTTCGACTCGCGACCGCGGCGCATATGCTTCACCCTCGCAGCTGATGTCCCGGGACGATGATGAGAGACCCCCGCCGGGTCGCGCTGACACCATCCAGGCGGCTCCGCTCGGTCTGGTCGCGGAGCCGAAGCCAGGCACGGAAGCCGCGCCCGGCGACGTCTTCGCGTGCCGCTACGAGATAGAGACGTTGCTCGGTGAGGGCGGCATGGGCGCCGTCTATCGCGCGAAGGATCGTCTCGTCGGCGAGACCGTCGCTCTGAAGCGACTCGGCGCGCCGCTGCGCGGAAAGGACGAGTCGCTCGAGATGTTTCGAAGCGAGGTCCGTCTCGCCAGAAAGGTCACGCATCCGAACGTCGTTCGCATTCACGATCTCGACGAGCACGACGGGCAGCTCTTCATCACGATGGAGTTCGTCCTTGGCCGGGATCTGCGCGCCGAGCTCGAGGCAGCCGGCGGTCGGCTCGAGGCGTCGCGCGCGGCCAGGATCTTGGCGGATGTGGCAGAGGCGCTCGCTGCGGCGCACGCGGTCGGCGTCGTGCACAGCGATCTCAAGCCGGAGAACATCCTCCTCGAGCTCGGCGGACGCGTGCTCCTCACGGACTTCGGCATCGCGCGGGCCCACGACGTCGCGCAGGGACGCGCGAAGGCCGCGCAGGTCGTGGGGACGCCGGCGTACATGGCGCCAGAGCAGGTCGCAGGCGAGGTCGCGACGCCCGCGGCGGACGTCTACGCGTTCGGCATCGTCCTCTTCGAGATGCTCGCGGGCATGCCCCCTTTCGCGGGCGACAACCCCATCCAAATCGCGGTCGCGCGGCTGCACCAGGACGCGCCCGACGTGCGCACGCGCGGGGCGGTACCAGAGGCGCTCGCGCGAATCGTCGACGCATGCCTCGTTCGCGATCCGGCGCTTCGTACGGTGACGGCTGCCGACGTAGCCGATGGGCTCGCGACGTACCTGGTCGAGACGGGCGCAGCTCCCCTGGTCGTCGGCCCAAGAAGCGCGTCGGTCGCGAGGGCGGCGCGGACGGGGAAGATCACGCGCGGCGTCGCGGTCGGCATGCCCTTCACCCCATCCGACAGGTCGCTGGCCTGTCTGCCGTTCGCGTATCGCGGGCCCAAGGACGACGACTTTCTCGGTGAGGCGGTGAGCGGCGAGCTGGTGGACGTCTTGTCGCGAACGCGCGGCCTCAAGGTGCTGTCGAGCGGCGCTGTCGCGAAGGTCGCGCACGAGCGCGATCCGGCCACGCTCGCGCGAGAGCTCGGCGTCGACTTCGTCATCGACGGAGCGATCCAGCTCGCCGGGGGACGGCTGCGCATCGTCGTGCGCCTCTGCGACGCCTCGGGCATCCAGCTTTCGTCCGAGCGCTTCGACGTCCCGTACGGCGACATCTTCGAGGTCCAAGAGAAAGCCGCCCAGCGCATCGCAGAGGCGCTGCGGCTCGAGCTGTCGACGGCTGTCTCCCCCGAAGACGTGCCGCGCGCGGCGATCGAGCTCTACCTCCGCGCGCGACGGATCCTGCGCTCTGGTCATTTCGAAAAGGCGGTCGCCGCGTTCGACCTGCTCGAGCAAGCTCTCGCCGACGCGCCCGAGTTTGCTCCCGCGCTCGCGGCACACGCACACGCCGCCGTCCAGGTGTGGTTCCTACCGACGGCACCTCCAAACCGAAACTGGGGCACGGTCGCCGCGGAGAGCGTCGCTCGCGCGCTCGCAAAAGCGCCAGAGGTTCCGGAGACCCACGTCGCGGCCGCGCGACACGCATCCCATCGGGGCGAGCTGCGCGAGGCAGTCGTCGCGCTCGAGCACGCGCTCCGACTGGCGCCGACGTCGGCCGAGGCGCTCGGAATCATGGGTCTCCTCGAGGTCGAGACGGGGCGCGTGAACGCTGGCCTCGCGCGATTGAAGGCCGTGCAGGAGATCGAGCCGACCGGAAACGCCTATTTCTACGAGCGCGCACGAATGGCGGGTCTCGCCGGTGACAAAGCCACGTTCGACGAAGCGTTCCTCGAGCATCGGAAGCTCGATCCGGGGCTCGGCTCCATTCACCTCGTCCTCCGCTACGGTGCTTGGAACGGCGAGGTCGGCTACCTGCGTGCCGCGATCGACGAAGCGCCTCGCCTCGGTCCCGGCGTCGGCGGCGTGGTCGCGACGTTCGCGAAGGCCTTCCTCGGGGAGGTCGGGATCGGCGTCGCGGTCGACGTGGCGACGCCGATCCTCGCGGCCGTCAATCTGCGCTTCGGCGCGCTGATTCGGCAGATCCTGGTCGAAATTCACGCCGCCCGCGGCGACGACGCAGGCGCGATCGTGTGGCTCCGCGCGCTCCGGAGCACGCTCCTCTACGACGTGCCCTGGCTCGAGCGATGCCCGCTCCTCGCACGCCTGCGTACGCGCGCCGATGTCTCGGCCATCGTCGCAGAGGTGCGTACGCGATCCGAATCGGTCTGGACCGCGGGCTGATCAGGCCGCCTGCGTGCGCGCAGCTCGCTTGGCGATCGCCGATTTGGCGTAACCCGCGAGGACGAAGTGCAGCGCGACCGCGAGCGCGAGGAGCACGATCCCGATGAGCTGGGACGTCGAGAGCCCCGCCGCGCTTCCGCGATCGTCGGCGCGGAAGAACTCGAGGATGAAGCGGGCGATCGCGTAGAGGCCCATGAACCACACGAACACCTGGCCATCGTAGCGTTTCCGTTCGTGGACCACGGCCAAGCAGAAGAGCGCGATCAAGAGGCACGCACCGCTCTCGTAAATCTGAGTCGGATACACCGCGAGGCTCCAAGAGTGCGCGCTCTGCAACAGACCGAGCTTGGTCTCCGCCTCTGAAGCCGAGCTGCCGGGCGGAAACACGAGCGCAGGTCCCGAGGTCGTGGGGGCGCCGAAGCAGCAACCGGCGAGGAGACACCCCATGCGCCCGAAGCCGAGACCGAGCGGCACCGCGAAGCCGGCCATGTCGGCGGCCTTCCAGAACGGGAACCGATCGTGGCGGAGGAGCCACCAGGCACCGAGCGAAGCGAACACGAACCCGCCGTAGTACGCGTATCCGGGGTTCCAAAACTTCGCCCACGCGAAGCAGTCGCTCGTCGCCGGATGGCAGACCGCAGCCGCTCCGTCCCAGACGCCATGGAGATGCTCGGTGCACATCGACTGCTCGACGTGCCAGCTGACCTTCTCCGGTGCGACGCAGAGGTTCACGTAGTCGGTGAAGTAGCCGTCTGCGATGACATGCAGGAGCTTGCCACCGACCACGCCGAGCAGAAGCGCGGCGAGCCCGAGATCGACGATGACGTCCGGATCTTGTCCGACGCGACGAGCCCAGGCCGTCCCGGCCGCGGTCGCGAATAGGAAGCCGGTCAGGAGGAGGACGAAGTACGCGGGCGCCGGAGCGTCGAAGATCCGGAAGAGCTCCCCGCGCATTTCAGCCCTTCTCCGTCGCTTCTTCGCGGGCCGCGTTCGGGCGAATGGTTCGGCGCTTCTTCTTCGCCTTCGGCGTGAACATGTCCACGATCATGAGCCCGACGCCGACCGTGATCCAGATGTCGGCGACGTTGAACGTCGGCCAGTGACGCGTGACTTCGATGAAGTCGACGACGCGCTGGTAGCGGATCCGATCGACCAGGTTGCCGAAGGCGCCGCCCAGTACGAGCGGGAGCGCCCACTTCAGCGCGACCTGCCGCGGCTCGAGCTTGCGGAAGAGCGAGACGATGAAGGCCACTGCCACCGCGCTGATGACGAAGAAGAGCGGCAGCCGGACGTTGTCCGGCAGATCGCCGAGCACACCGCCCGCGCCGCCCGGGTTGTGGACGAGATCGAACGCGAGCAGGCCGTCGATGATCTTCCACTTCGGCTTGTCGGTGAGCGACTGCATCGCCCAGTACTTCGTACCCAGATCGGCCGCGAGGAACGCCGCGCTCCAGCCGAACAGAAACGCGTATCCAGGGTGGGTCGGCTTCTTCGGCGGGGCCGGCGCGGCCGGCTCGTCGTCTTCGTCTTCGTCGTCTTCTTCTTGGGCGGCGGCGCGACGCTTCGCGCGGGGGCTCGAGTCGGTCGACTCGGTCAGCGGCTCGTCGGCTGCGTCCTTGGACACGTCGTCGGCGCTCTCGTCTAGGGCTTCGTCCGTGTCGGACGACTCTTCTCGGTCGGTCACCCGTGGACGGTTACATGAGCGGGGCGTCGCGGCAAAGCCCGAGCGCGCGGTTCGGCGCCGGTCCGCCCGTCACGCGTTCTCGTGGCGGCCTGCGCGGCCGAAGAACAGCGACAACGCCATCATGCCCACGCCGACCACGATCCACACGTCCGCGACGTTGAACGTGGGCCAGTGGTACGCCTTGCCGGGGCGCTCGTAGAAAATGTGCAGGAAGTCGACGACGTAGCCACGCCGAATTCGGTCGACCAGGTTGCCCATCGCCCCGCCGAGCGCCAGCGGCAGACCCCACTTCATCGCGAAGTCGCGTCGGTCGATGCGGCCATAGAGCGACGTGATGAAGACGCTCGCCGAGGTCGACACGAAGAGGAAGAACGGTCTTCGCCAGATCTCCGGCAGCGAGCGCAGCATGCTCCAAGCGCCGCCGGGGTTCTGCGCGTACTGAAGGTCGAACACGCCCTTCACGACGTCGATCTGCTTCTGCGCGCCCTTCGCGAGATCGAAGCCCGAGAGCGCGTGCGAGGCCCACTCCTTCGACCCGAGATCGAGGACGGCGGCAAGGCCGGCCACCACGCCGAAGAAGATGTACGACGGCGGAACCTTGGACGTTAGCGCATCGTCGCTGCTCGGCGCCGCGTCTTCCTGAGTCGGATCGCTTGGGACGTCGCGCAGCTCGGCGGGCTCGTCGCTCGGAGGGTGTGCCGACCCAGCGGCGGGTTCGGTCCCCGGCCCCACAACGTCCTCCGGGCCCAGCGTCGGCAGCTCGTCGCGAGGGACCGGCGCGGTCGGCTGGGCCCCGTCGGGCGCGCTGGGCGAGTCGTCCGTCACCCCAGCCCTCTACCTTCTTTTGCGCGCGGCTCCACCAAACTCGCGCGGGCGCCGACTTGCCGAGCACGGCGCATCCGTTTAGTGTTCGACCCGTGCCCGCTCCTCCGTGGAAAGTCGAAACTGGGCTCGAGCCGGTGCTGGCGAAGTGGGTCGGCGCCGGTCACGTGCGCCCGTGCCTCGTCGCAGACCGCTCGTTCGCCTCGAGCCGTGGCCAGCGCGCGGGGATCCCCGACGACCTGGCGCCCGAGATCCGTCGCGGCCTGCAAGCGCGCGGGATCGAGAGCCTGCACTCGCATCAAGCCGCGGCGCTCACGGCGGCGAAGAGTGGTCGCCACCTCGTGGTCGCGACGCCGACCGCCAGTGGCAAATCGCTCTGCTTCCACCTGCCGATCCTCGACGCCCTCGCGAAGGATCCCGAGTCGACGGCGATCTACCTCTTTCCGACGAAGGCGCTCTCGCGCGACCAAGAATCGAGCGTGCGCGAGCTCGTCGCCGCGACGGGTCTACCCATTCCAGCGGTGGTCTACGACGGCGACACGCCCGGAGATGCGCGGCGCGTAGCACGCGCAAAGACGAACCTCCTGATGACGAACCCCGACATGCTCCACTCGGGGATCCTGCCGCATCACCCGAGCTGGGCGCGCCTCTTCTCCAAGCTGAAGTACGTCGTCGTCGACGAGCTCCACACCTATCGCGGCGTCTTCGGCTCGCATGTCGCGCACGTCCTCGGACGGCTCCAGCGCGTCGCCGCTTTTCACGGCTCGCGCCCGACGTTCCTCACGGCCACCGCGACGATCGGCAACCCCCGCGAGCACGCGGCGCGCATCATCGGCGTCCCCCCAGAGGACGTGACGCTCCTCTCCGAGAGCGGCGCACCGACCGGCGAACGGCGCGTGTTTCTGTACAACCCGCCCGTCGTGAACGCCGAGCTAGGGATCCGAGCCAGCTACCTGAAGAGCGCCGTTCGCCTGACGGCCGATCTGCTGCGCGCGCGCGTGCCGACCATCGTGTTCGGGCCGTCGCGAAACTCCGTCGAGATCATGTTGAAGTACCTGCGCGACGCGCTGCACGGCGTCATCCCGGACGACGCGATCATGGCGTACCGCGGCGGCTACTTGCCGGACACGCGCCGCCGCATCGAGCGGGGCCTCCGCGAGGGGGCGATCCTCGGCGTCGTCGCGACGAACGCCCTCGAGCTCGGCATCGACATCGGCGATCTCGACGCGGTCGTTTGTGCCAGCTATCCCGGCTCGGTCGCCGCGACGTGGCAGCGCTTCGGCCGCGCGGGGCGCCGCGGCAAGCTCTCCGCGGCGATCCTCGTCACCGCCAGCCACGCCATCGATCAATACCTCGCGAAGACTCCGGAGTACGTCCTCGACGGCTCGATCGAAGAGGCGCGCATCGATCCGGCGAACACCGAGATCCTCATCCAGCACCTGAAGTGCGCGGCGTTCGAGCTCCCGTTCGTCGACGGCGAGCGCTACGGCGGCCTCCCTGCCGAAGAGACCACGATGGCGCTCCGATTCCTCGCCGAGAAGGGCGTCGTCCACGAGCAGGGTGGGCGCTTCCACTGGACCGCCGATCGCTACCCCGCCAACCACGTCAGCCTCCGCAGCGTCGGCTGGGACAACACCGTCATCATCGACAAGACGACCGGCACGACGATCGGTGAGCTCGACTGGCGCGCGACGCCGACGATGCTGCACGAGCAGGCGATCTATCAACACGACGGCGTCGAGTACCAAGTCGAGCAGCTCGACCACGAGAACCACAAGGCGTTCGTTCGACAGGTCGAGCCCGACTACTTCACGACGGCGATGACGAACCGAAAGGTGACGCCGCTCGACACCGAGCGGGAGACGTCGCTCTATCGCGGCCACGGCGTCCTCGGCGAAATCAGCGTCGTGGAGAAGGTCGTCGGCTTCAAGAAGATCAAGTTCTTCACCCACGAGAACGCCGGCTACGGAGAGGTGCGGTTGCCGGACGTGACCATGCACACGACCAGCTTCTGGTGGACCGTGCCTGCGGCGGTGTGCCTCGACGCGGGCCTCTCGCGTGGCGCGGCGCTCGATGGCCTCCGCGGCATCCTCCGCGCGCTCGAGACGGTCGCGACGCTCGCGCTCATGTGCGATCCGCGGGACATCGGCCAATCGATCGAGGACGGAGAGCTCGGCGGCGCATTGCCGCCGACCGAGAGCGCGACGCCCTCTCCCGTCAGCCAGTTCGACCCGACGCTGTTCCTCTTCGACAACGTCCCTGGCGGCATCGGCCTCGCGCCGCGCATCTTCGAGCAAGCACCCGAATTGCTCCGACGCGTCCGCGGCCTCTTGCGCGCCTGCGAGTGCGACTTCGGCTGCCCGCTCTGCGTGGGCGCGGTCGAGGCAGACGTCGTCGTCCCGCCGAGCGCGAATGACGGCGCGTCCGCGCGCGGACGAAGAGGCGCGGCGATCCGACTGCTCGATCGCCTGCTGCTCGACGCCTGACGTCGGCGCTGCGCGCGCCGCTACGCCTTCGGAGACGCGTCGAGCCACGCGCGCGCGACGACGCCGAGGATCACCGCGACGGCCGCGGCGCACGCGAAGAGCGTCACGGCGCGCTCGCGCTTTCGGATGCGACGAAAGTCCGGCGTGAACGCGACGACGCCGAGACCGATGGGCACGAGCGCAGGGATCGCCAGCGCGAAGAGCGCGCTCGCAGCGAACGCGAGCGCGAGCCCCGCCGCGGCTCCGGAGACGACGCGCGAGAGCGGCACGACGTGCACCACCGCGACGCGGAGCACGAGCGCGATGAACACGAGATCGCCGACGCCGAGCACGAACGTGAACGCGTGCGTCCCAGGGATCGGTCCCGCGAGCGCGAGGACGCTCATCGCCGTGTCGCTCGACAGCGCGGCCTGCGAGGGTCCCTCTGGTGACAGCACCGACGCGACGTCGGCCGCCGCCGCGACCGCCGCGGCAGGGAGCATGTGTCCCGGAAACTGCACACGCCCGCCGATGAAAGATCCGACCGCATAACCGATCGCGACGAGGCAGCCCGTCTGCAGCGGCACGAGCCATCGAGTCAGACCGAGAGCGCCGATGCACGCGAGACCGACGGCTCCTCCCAAAAGGAGCGCCGCGAGCCCGCGTGTCCCTGGTGCGCCGCGCGCCGCGAGCGGCAAGGCGGCCAACACCGGGGCGACGGCGAACGCGACCGCCGCGAGATCCGCGACGCCGTCTGCGCACGCGAGCCGTGGCGCGGCCAGGATTGCCACGACCGTCGCCAGCGGCACGAGCGCGAGCGCAGGCCACCCGAGCGCCCACCCCGCCCGAGCGCCCGAACGCTCTGCGTCGGCGGGCGTCACGGATGACCGATCGCCTTCTGGTGGTCGGTCATGGTCGCGCTGAATTGGTGATGTCCTCCCCCCTTCGCGACGAAGAAAAAGTACTCGGTCTTTTCAGGCGCGAGCGCCGCGGCCAGGCTCTTCTCGCCGGGATTCGAGATCGGGCCGGGCGGCAACCCCTCGTGCGTGTACGTGCTCCAGCGGTTTTGCTTGTCGCGGTTCATCTCGGGGCGAACCTTCCCGGCAAAGTTGGCGCAGGACGGCGCCTCGTCGGGCGCGGCGAGGCAGCCGTACGCGCTCGTAGGATCACTCTGAAGAAGCTTTGGCGTGAACGTCGGCGACAGCATTCGGTTGTAGAACACCGACGAAATCGTGGGGCGCTCGCCGTCGGCGGCGGCCTCCTTTTCGATGATCGACGCGAGCGATACGATCTCGGCGCGCCCCCAGCCGAGCTCCTTCGCCTCGGCACCGAGCCCGGCCTCGGCGACCCTGCGCCACCGCAGGTGGGCTTCGTTCACGAGCCGCGTCACGACCTCGGCCGCGGGGACGTCGAGCTCGAATTTGTACGTCGCCGGAAAGAGATACCCCTCTGCGCTGTCGGGGCCTCGGCCTGGCGGCGCGGGGACCTCGAGGGCCTCGAGCAGCAGAGGATCGACGGTCGCCGCCAGGAAACTGCGCTCGCTCGTGACGCCCAAGCTCTCCATGCGCGCGGCGATCTGAAATCGATTCCACCCCTCGGGGATCGTGACCTTCACGGTCGGTCGCGTCGGAGAACGCACGAGCAGCGCCCGCAGCTCGCTCGGCGTACTACCGCCGGGCAACAGATGCTCACCCGGCGCGACGTCGAGCTCTCCCGCGAGACCGAGATAGAGCGACGCGAGCAGCTCGTTCGAAACGAGCCCTTCGTCGTAGAGCAACTCGGCGAGCTCGCTCGCCGTGAGACCGGCCGGGACGTCGATATCGACGCGCTGGCCAGCGCTCGGTCCGGGACGCAGCGCGAACACGGCGAGCGACACCGCGGGCCCCAACACCAGGAGCGCCAGGCCGATCGCGATGACGAGCCCGATCCGACGCCGACGCTTCTTCGCACCGCGCCGCGACGCGACGCCGCTCTTTCGTTTCCGTTCCGAGTCCGGTCGCGCCGACCCTGGCGGCGGCGCTGCGCGACCCGGCTTCTTGCTCACGGGCGGCACGTCGTCACTGAGGCGGTTGGCAGAAGACGCCCTGGATCACACCCTCGTCGTTACCTTCTTTGCACTCGCTGATGCCGCCGCCGTCGTTCGCGATCACGGCGACTTCGACCTTGCCGCTGTCGCTCGTCGGTGGCGTGTCCCAAGGACAGACGACGTTCTCGCACTGCTCGGGCGCCAGCGCCTGCATCGTGGTCGTCTCGCAGACCTCTTGGACGCCGACGTAGAAGCCCACCACGACGCCGGCTCCCATCGGAGCCGCGCCGCGATTGCAAATCGCCACGGTCAGGTTCGCCGTCGCGCCCGCGCACGTCATGAAGACGCTCGCGCCGGCGGTCGTGTCCGGGACGCTGAGCGCGTCCGTCGAGCCGGGAACGTTCTGACGGAAATTGTTGAGGCCCGGCTCGAGCCAGTTCTTCTTCCACTGGCTGGTCTGCGGGATCGTGCCGTCCTCGTTCACGTTCGTGACGGCGTACGCGTGCTGATTCCAGATCGTGCGCGAACGCACCCACTTGTCGTTGGCGTCCGAGTAGACGCGGATGCCGCTGGCGCCATGGGGATGGGAAGCGCGGCACGTGTCGCCTGTCCCGCTCGTCCCTGGGTTCGGTGGCGCACACTGAAGTCCGGCCTCGATGCAGGCCGCGTCCGAGCCGAGCGCGCAACACTCGGCGCTGGTCGTGCAACGACAGAGTCCAGCGTCGCAGGTGCCCGACGGGCAATCGCTGGCGTCCTCGCATCGAACGCCGTTCCACTGCGGGTCGACGCCGTCTGCGTTGAGGGTCGTGCACACCTTCCCGCTTCCGTCGGGCGAGCATGCCTTGTTCGAAGGGATGACGAGGTCCGCGCGGAAGTTGCCGTCCACGTCGGCGATGATCGGATTTTCGTACCAAGTGCAGCTCGAGCGGTACTGACTGAAGAGGACGTCGCCACTCTGCCCGTCGTAGACGCGGGTGAAGCACTCGTCGCCGTAGACGACCTCGCTCTTTCCATCTGCTTCGAAGTCGAAGATCGACGAGCCGGTCACGTTGCTCGAGATGTCCTGTGTCGAGCGCGACCAGAGGATGTTGCCGCCCGCAGCGCACGTCCCGCCGGAGAACTCGCACGGACCGAGCGCGCACGTCCCGCCCGGTCGCGGCGTCGGTCCGCAGTCGATGTCGTAGACCGTGTAGAACGCCTGACCCGCGACGCCGACCTCTGCCAAGCCGTCGCCATCGAAATCCGAAACGGTCGGGGGTCCGCCGCCTCCGGCGCCCGGGACGGCCGTCGGCGCCATCGCGTACGAGCCGTCGAGCGCCTGCACCATCACGAGGCTGTTTCGGACGATCGCGAGCTCTGCGTCGGTCGACGGACCAGCGCCGTATGCCCCGAAATCTCCGATCGCTACGTGCCCCGGCGCCGAAGGCGACGCGCCCGGAAACCCGGCGTCCTTCACCCACGCGCCGCCCGTCCACTCCCAGACGTACTGCCCATTCGAAAATTCGATCGCCGGATCCTGATCGAGGTTCGCGAGCGTCGGAAACTCTCCCTGCGCGTACGACGCGTACTGCGCCGGTTGCAGCGACTTCACGACGCCGTCGGCGCCGTTCATCACGACGCCCTCGCGGATCACCTCGGGCACGCCGTCGTCATCGAGATCGTGGATCGAAGGTCCGGCCCAGCCGAGCTTGCAGCGATGCACCGTCGGCTGGCCACACGGAGCCCACGGCGCGCCCGCGGGATACGTCGACTTCCAGAGCAGCCCCCACGCGCCGTTCTTTTTCGTGAACGCCAGCGTCGAGCCGTCGGCGGCGTACGCGACGATCTCGGCGACGCCGTCCCCGTCGAGATCGCCCGCGGCGAGCGACGCGCTCGACACCGTGTAATCGACGATTCCATCGCCATCGACGTCGGTCCCGCCGAGGTTCGCCTCGAGCGAGCAATCCGTGCCCTTCAGCACGCGAATGACGCCGAGATCTTCGGTGTAGTTATCGACGACGGTCGCGGTGAACGACGCCGCGATGCTGGGCGGCCCGGCCGTCGCAGGCTCGTTGAAGTTCACGACGATCGGCGTCCCTTGGACGTCGACGTACGTCGGAAACGCATCACCCAGAGGAGCCTCGGTGAACTCGCACTTCACCTTCGGCGACAAGAGCCCGGGCGTGGAGACTTGGATGCAGGTGGCGTCGTGCGGCGGGACGGCTGTGTCCCAAGGCTGGCAAAGATGCGTCACGGGATCGCAGAACGCGTCGAAGTCGCAGTCGTCGTCATCGCCGCAGCTCGACTGCGGGACGCACGTCCCGTGCGAGCAGATGTTGCCGACCTCGCACGGCACCGTGCATTCGATCGAGCCGCCGCCGCCACCGCCGGTGCTCGTCGTGAAGCCCGCGCCGGTCCCCGTTCCGCCCGCGCCACCGATCGACGTCGACGTCGTCGTTCCCCCACCCGTTCCGGACGCTGTCCCGTCATCGGAGCACGCAAAGAGGCCCATCACCGCGGCCGCCAGCACGAAGGAACGAGCAAAGCCTCGGGACGTCATAGGCCGGAAACGTATCAAACTCGGCGCGCGCTCGGGCCCGCGGTATCTTCGGCGCATGTCCCCACCGCCCCTTCCTCGGGTGCTGGTCCCGCACCCGCACGTGCGGGTCGACGCGCAGATCCTCGCTGGCAGCCCGCACGTGATGGGCTCACGCGTTCCGGTGCGCCGCCTCTGGGCGTGGCATCGCGGCGGCACCGCGATCGAGACGCTGTTTCGTCGTTATCCGAACCTCGGGCCGAGCAAGATCTTGGACGCGCTCGCGTTTGCTTACGACAACGTCGACTTGATCCAGGCCGATCTCGATCGCGAACAAAAACTGTTCGAAGAACAGGGCGCCCGCGATCCATTTGCTCGCCCCGCCTCGCAGCTGGCGCTCCCGTTCGCGCCGGGTGCATCGCCCGCCATGTCGCCTTCGAATCGAAGGCTTCGCCGCAAATAACGGCGCCTCCGAAAAAATGCGGGGAGGCTCGACTGCTCTTTCCCGTATGTCGGCCCGCCCAACGTCGCTCTTTTGCAGGCGGAATCTTCCAACACGCAGGAACCCGCTCGTCACTGAGCCGCTTGGTACCCCGCACGCGTCTCTTTACACGCCGGCCCCCCTAAGACTAAAAGGCGCACCGGGAAGGGGCACCCATCGCCTCGTCCAGGGCACCGTGAGGATCGACTTCTCGTCATCCTCACCGACCGTTCACCGCAGAAGCATTGCGGGGCCCACACGAATCTCTCGTTTTTATCCTTTCGGGCACGGCCCCCAATGCGGTCGATCGGCCCATCTATTCGGAGGTCTC
>Ga0164241_10004439_pt1 | contig 13593 bp, 9 predicted proteins | sample OricomyardsoilBY_FD_108780 | JGI IMG/M metagenome (GOLD analysis project Ga0164241, IMG submission 108780) | Backyard soil microbial communities from Emeryville, California, USA - Original compost - Back yard soil (BY) | ecosystem: Environmental > Terrestrial > Soil > Unclassified | place: USA...
AAGACGCGCACGAGCAGGTTGCACAGATAAGTGACGGGCCGCAGGGCATTGGTCATGAACGCGAGTGGGTATACCACATACGGTTGAAGGCCGCGGCGGTGGGCGATCGCGAGATTCTTGGGCAGCACTTCTGAGAAGACGAGGATCGCAAACGTGAGGGCGCCCGAAATGACCCCGAGCGCCGTCTGGCCAAACAGTCGCGTGGCGAGGCCGCCGATGATCACGGAGCCGAGGGTGTTGGCGATGGTGTTGAGCGTCAGGATGGTCGAGATGGTCTCGTCGAGGCTGAGCTTTAGTTTTTCCAGAGTTTGCCCGCGACGCGGCCGCTCTTTTTTGAGTCCCTCGATTTCGGCGACCGTCGTACTGAGAATCAGCGCCTCCATGAGCGAGCAAACAAAGGAAATCCCGAGCGTGCAGATGATAGCGATTGTGAGCCAGGCCATGTCCCGAAGTGTACGCCGGCGGGCTGATTGACGACCTCAAAGTGGGCGGCGGGCGCGTGTGGTCGGCAACGGCCAAAAGTTCCTTGCTCACGCGCGCCCCCCCGCGCGTAGTGGCAGCATGAGTCTCCTGAAGCGGACACCCTTGTATGATTTCCACGTGGCCCACGGCGGCCGCATGGTGGATTTCGCGGGCTGGGAAATGCCCGTGCAGTACCGGAGCATTTTGGAGGAGCACAAGACGGTGCGGCGCGCGGCGGGGCTATTCGACGTGAGCCACATGGGCGAGGTGGACGTGCAAGGCGCGGAGGCGGGGAAATTTCTTCAGTATTTGGTGACTAATGACGTCGCGAAGCTCTATCCCGGCCGCGTGCTCTACACTTCGATGTGCTACGAGAGCGGCGGAGTGGTGGACGATCTGCTCGTGTACATGCGCGGGCCCGAGGATTATTTTCTCTGCATCAACGCGGGTAACATCGAGAAGGACCTCGCGTGGATTCGGGAAAAAGCCGCGGGGTTTGCGGTGACGATCACGGACCGCTCCGGCGATTATGCGTTGCTGGCGGTGCAAGGGCCGGCGGCCGCTGCGATCGTGAAAACGCTTACGGGCGCGAAGCTCGATCTGATTAAATACTACCACTTCGGCGAAGGCACGGTGGCGGGCGTTCACTGCATGATCAGCCGCACCGGCTACACGGGTGAGGACGGCTTCGAGCTCTATCACGCCGCCGCCGACGCGCCCGCGCTGGCCGAGGCAATTCTCGCCGCGGGAGTCCCGCATGGACTGGAGCCGGCCGGACTGGGCGCGCGCGACAGCCTGCGGCTGGAGGCCGGGTATCCGCTTTACGGGCACGAGATCACCGCGGAAACCTCGCCGCTCGCCGCAGGACTCGGCTGGACCGTGAAACTCGGGAAGGCTTCCGATTTTATCGGTCGCGCGGCTCTCGAGCAGGAGGCGAAAAACGGCGCGACGCGGAAAGTCATCTTCTTCAAAACCGGCGACCGCCGGATCGTGCGGGCGGGCGCGTCTGTGCTCGACGAAAGCGGCGCGACGGTAGGCGTGGTCGTGTCCGGCACGCTTTCCCCCGTGCTCAACGAAGCGATTGGGTCCGCGCTCGTCGAAACGCCGTCGGCCGGAGCGTCGTTGTGGGTCGATATCCGCGGGACAAAACTCGCCTTGAATCTCGTCAAACCGCCCTTCATCGAACTTAAGAAAACCTCATGAGCAACGTCCCTGCCGATCTGAAATACGCGAAGTCCCACGAATGGCTGAAGCTGGAAAGCGACGGCACCGCGACGGTCGGTATCACCGACTACGCGCAAGGCAGTCTCGGCGACATCACGTTCGTGCAGGCTCCGAAAGTCGGCGCGACGCTCAAGGCGGGCGACACCTTCGGCGTGGTTGAATCGGTCAAGGCGGCGTCCGATCTCTATTCTCCCGTCTCGGGCACGGTGCTCGCGGTCAACAGCGCGCTCGATTCGAAGCCGGAAACGGTCAACCACTCGCCCTATGAAGACGGCTGGATCATGAAGGTGAAACTCACCGATCCGTCCGGGACGGGTGCGCTGCTCGACGCGGGCGCGTACACGCAACTGCTCGGATAATCCGCGGTCGCGCCGGCGAGACAGACAGACAGATCTGAAAGCCCGGATTCACCCGGGCTTTTTCGTATCCGGATTTCGGAAACGGGATACTGGCCGCAATCGTGTTACGCTGGTGGCACTTTCCCGGCGCGCCGAGTGCCCGGCGTTGATGACGGCTGACCGAGGTCAACTCACGTTCGCGTGTGTGGAATATCTGGTTACGATTCCGGTCAGACTTTTATGCTCATACGAAAATGCACCCACGCCTTTCTCGGCGCCGCCGGCGCTCTCGTTTTCACTCTGGCGGCCTTCGGGCAGACGGCCCCTGCGCCGGCCGGACGCGCGCTGGATGCGGCTGTGGAGGAACTTTTGGGTCGGATGACGCTCGCGGAGAAACTCGGGCAGATGAGCCAGGCGAGCCGTCAGCCTTACGTGACGCACATCGCGCAGACGAAGGAGCAGATTCGCCGCGGGGAACTGGGCTCGATTCTCAACGCCACATCCCGCGAGCAGGTGGAGGAATTTCAACGCGTCGCGGTGAACGAGAGCCGCCTCAAAATCCCGCTCCTGTTTGGCCTCGATGTGATCCACGGCTACCGCACGCTTTTTCCGATTCCGCTCGCGCAGTCGTGTAGTTGGAATCCGGATCTGATCGAAAAGGCTGCGCGCGCCGCCGCCGTGGAAGCCTCGTCCGAAGGCATTCGGTGGACCTTTGCGCCGATGCTGGATCTGTCGCGCGATCCGCGCTGGGGCCGCATTGCGGAGACGCTCGGCGAAGATCCGTTGCTCGCTTCGCGCCTCGGAACGGCGATGATTCGTGGATTCCAGGATGGCGATTTATCCTCGCCCACGAGCATTGCGGCATGCGCGAAACATTTTGTTGGATACGGCGCCGCCGAGGCGGGGCGCGACTACAACACGACGCTGATCCCGGAGACCGAATTAAGGAATTTCTACCTGCCGGCTTTTCGCGCCGCGAAAGACGCGGGCGTCCTCACGTACATGAGCGCCTTCAACGATCTCAACGGCGTGCCGACATCGGCCAATCCGCACACGTTGCGAAAAATCCTCCGTGAAGAATGGGGATTTCGCGGCTTCGTGGTGAGCGACTGGACATCGGTCGATGAATTGATTCCGCACGGTTTCGCCGCTGATCCACGGGAGGCGGCGCAGCGCGCGATCAGCGCTGGCGTCGATATGGAAATGGTTTCCACGCATTTTCGCGACGAAGGCGCGCGACTGCTGGCGGACGGACTGCTGACCCCGGAGGTGATCGACGAATCGGTCCGGCGGATACTGCGCGTGAAGTTTCAACTCGGGTTGTTTGCGCAGCCCTTCACCGCGCCGGCCACGCCGCACGCGAGCAAGAACCCGCTCGATGCGGGCAACCTCACGCTCGCGCGCGAGCTGGCGACCGAAAGCATGGTGCTCCTCAAAAACGATCGCGCGCTGCTGCCGTTGTCGACCGAGGTGAAAAAAATCGCGGTCATCGGGCCGCTTTCCGACGACGGCGACGACATGCGCGGTTGCTGGTTTTGTGAAAGTAATCCGGCCGACACAGTCACGCCCTTCGCCGCGCTTCGGGGTGAAGTTTCGCCGGGCGTGAGCGTGACGCATGTTGACGGACTGAAGCGCGATATCGACACAGCGACCGATGGTTTCGGCGCGGCGGTAAAAGCGGCCAAGGAAGCGGATGTGGTGGTGCTTTGTCTGGGCGAGGGACGCGATCTCTCCGGCGAGGCGCGATCGCGGGCGTTCCTTAATTTGCCCGGAGCGCAGGAAAAACTTTTCGACGAGATCGCGAAGACGGGCACGCCCATCGTGCTCGTGCTTTTCAGCGGTCGTCCGCTGGTTTTCCCGGACCAGTTCGCGCGGGCGCAGGCGGTGTTTTATGCGTGGCATCCGGGCACGATGGCGGGGCCGGCGCTGGCGGATCTGTTGCTCGGCAAGGCGACGCCGTCGGGCAAACTCACGGTGAGCTTTCCGCGCACGGTCGGGCAGATTCCGGTTTACTATAATCACCGCAACACCGGCCGGCCGCCGCAGAAGGAAAACGTGGGCATACCGATGGGCACGCCGCAGGATCCGCAGGGCTATTTCTCGAAATTTATCGACGTGCATTCGACGCCGGAATTCCCGTTCGGCCACGGGCTGAGCTATACGACCTTCGCCTACTCGCATCTGGAAGTGACGCCGCCGAAGGACAAAAGCGGCACGCTTGCGGTGCGTGCCCAAATCACCAATACGGGCCACCGTGATGGCGTCGAAATCGCGCAGCTTTATACCCGCGATCTGGTCGCAAGTCTCACGCGGCCAGTGCGCGAACTAAAAGGATTCGAGCGGGTGCCGCTGAAGGCGGGCGAGACTCGGGCGATCACGTTTGAAGTGCCCGCAACGCAGCTCGGGTTTTTCAACGAAGCGGGCGGCTATCTCGTGGAGCCGGGGAAATTCGAGGTGTGGGTCGGCGGGAGTTCGGAGGCGACACTGCGGGGCGAGTTTGAGTTGTGACCGGGAGTTGAAGCGCGAAGACGCAAAGACGCGAAGATCGACCGGAAAAAATACGAAAATCATTTGGAGAAAACGCGGACTGAACCGTCATTCCAAACCAGGTGTTTCGCGTTTTTCGGACGCCGGCGCTCCCGGGCGCGAGCGTGCGGAGGTTAGCGCGTGTTCCACGCGGCGACGCCGTCCTTCGACGGGGTGATCGTGATGATGACGTATTTCGAGGTCGGTGTGTTGCTGCGCTCCGCGACGCTGTCGATGGGCACGAGCACGTTGGCTTCGGGAAAATAGGTCGCCGCGCAGCCGCGAGGAATGTCGTAAGGTGCGACCATGAAGCTCGGCGCAATTCTGTTTTCGCCGCGAAAATGGCTCGTGAGATCGACGAGCTGGCCCTGCATGAAGCCGAGCGCGGCGACGTCGTCTTTGTTGAGAAAAACCACGCGGCGTCCGTTGAACACGCCGCGGTAGCGATCATCGAGTCCGTAGATCGTCGTGTTGAACTGATCGTGCGTGCGAATCGTCATCATCACGAACTGGCCAGGCGCGAGCGTTTCCCGTTCGATCGTATGCGTCGTGAAAACGGCTTTGCCTGAAGCGGTCGCGAACGTGCGGGAATCGCGCGGGCCGTTGGGCAGATAAAACGGACCGATGCGAATGCGATCGTTGAAGCGGTCGAAGCCCGGGACGACGCGTTCGATGTGTTCCCGGATGCGGTCGTAGTTGTCCGCCAATGACGACCAATTCACGACGGAACGCGGGCCGAGCACCGCTTCGGCGAGGCGCGCGACGATGCGGGGTTCGCTCAACAACTCGTCGGAAGCGGGCGCGAGACTGCCGCGCGATGCGTTCACGATTCCCATGCTGTCCTCGACCGTGACGAATTGTTCTTCACCCGCCTGCCAGTCGAGCTCGCTCCGGCCGAGGCACGGGAGAATCAACGCGGTGCCGCCGGTGATCAGGTGCGAGCGATTGAGCTTGGTTGAAACGTGCGCGGTGAGTGTGCAGCGGCGGAGCGCTTCGGCGGTGAATTCGGTGTCGGGCGTGGCCGAGAGAAAATTCCCGCCGAGACCGAAGAAGACGCGGACCCTGCCGTCGTGCATCGCCTTGATCGTATCCACGACGTCGAGACCGGCGGCGCGCGGCGATTGAAAACCGAACGCGGCATCGAGCCGGTCGAGAAACGCGGCGGGCGGACGTTCCCAAATGCCCATGGTGCGGTCGCCTTGGACGTTGCTGTGGCCGCGGACCGGACACGCGCCGGCGCCCGGCCGGCCGATGTTGCCGCGCAGGAGGAGAAAATTGACCACCTCTTGAAGCGTGCCGACGGCCTGGCGGTGCTGCGTGAGACCCATCGCCCAGCACACGATGATATTTTTCGCGGCGAGCGCGATCTCGGCGGCGGCGCGGATTTGTTCATGCGTCAGGCCGCTGCTGGCGAGGATGGTTTCGAGCGGAACCGTGCGCAGATGCGCGATCAATTTTTCAAAACCTTCCGTGTGCTCGCGGATGAACGCGTGATCGAAAACTTCGCCGGGACGACGCGTTTCCTCCTCGAGCAGCTCCCGCATGATCCCTTGGAAAACGGCCATGTCGCCACCGATGCGCACGGGCAGATGGAGATCGGCGAGGACGGTCCCTTGATTGAGCAGGACGCCGGGAAGGCGCAGCGGGTTTTTCAAATCCTGCGGATTGACGAAACGCGCGGTGCCGATCTCGGACAGCGGATTGACACTCACGATGCGCGCGCCGTTTCGCTTCGCGGCTTGGAGCGTCGAAAGCATCCGCGGATGATTGGTGCCGGGATTCTGGCCGACGATGAAGATGGCGTCCGCCTTTTCGAAATCGTCGAGCGTCACCGTGCCTTTGCCGATGCCGATGGTTTCGCCGAGCGCGACGCCGCTCGATTCGTGGCACATGTTGGAGCAATCGGGGAGATTGTTGGTGCCAAAGACGCGCGCGAAAAGCTGGTAGAGAAAAGCCGCCTCGTTGCTCGTGCGGCCCGAGGTGTAGAACGACGCCGCATCGGGCGAGGGCAGGGCACGAAGTTCGTCGCCGAGGAGACGGAATGCGTCCTCCCAGGAAACCGGTGCGTAGTGAGATGCGCCGGGTCGCAGGATCATCGGCGAGGTGAGGCGGCCCTGCCGGCCGAGCCAGTGGTCGGACTTTGCGGCGAGATCGGCGACGCTGTATTCACGAAAAAACTCCGCGGTGATCCGCGCGGTCGTGGCTTCATCGGCGGCGGCCTTCACGCCGTTCTCGCAAAATTCCGCGACGTGCCGGTGCTCGTCGGGACTCGGCCACGCGCAGCTCTGGCAGTCGAAGCCGTCGGTCTGGTTGAGTTTCAGCAGGAGTTTCGTGCCACGGACGAGGCCGGCCTCGCGCGCAAGAAACGCCGTGCTTTTTTGAATCGCGCGCAGTCCCGCGGCGGCGTGAGCGGGCGCTTTGAGTTGCGTGCGCTCGGTCTCGATCGGCGGTTGGGCGGCGGGCGTTTTCATTGCGTGAAATTGGCTGCGTGGACGGCGGGCGCAGCGGAGTGGAGTTCGGCGGAGGCGGGCGCGAGGTCGCCGGTCAGGCGAAGGCGTGGAGCGCCGGCGTACACGTTGAAACGGCGGTCGCGGACAAAGCCTAGGAGCGTGGCGCCGGTTTCGCGGGCGAGCTCGATCGCGAGACTGGTGGGAGCGCCCACGGCGGCGAGCGCGGGACAGCCGGCCATCAGGGTTTTCTGCACCAGCTCGAAACTGGCGCGGCTGCTGACGAAAAGAAGACGGTCCGCGAGCGGGATTTTCCCCGCGAGGAATTGAGCGCCGATCACTTTGTCCACGGCATTGTGGCGGCCGACGTCTTCGTGGATTTCGAGGAGGCGTCCATCCGCGGAGAAAAGCGCGGCGGCGTGGAGCGCGCCTGTCTGGTCGAAGCCGTGCTGTGTTTTGCGGAGCGCGTCGGGGAGACGATGAATGCGGGACACGTCGAACAACGCTACGGGGCCGGGCAAGGGGAAATGCGACGCGGCGCGGACGGCGTCGAGGGATGTTTTGCCGCAGACGCCGCAACTCGAGGTCGTGTAGTTGTTTCTCTCCAACGAACGCAGATCGACGGTCACGCCTGAGCGCAGGTTGACCGTGATCGTGTGCGGGCGCGTATGGTCGGCGGAAATATTCTCGATGTCGGACGCATGGTGGAGAATGCCTTCGGTGAAGAGAAAACCGGCGGCGAGTTCCCGGTCGTGCCCGGGGGTGCGCATGGTGACGGCGACGGTTTTGTTGACGCGCAGATCGTGGCGTTCGTAGCCGAGTTGGATTTCCAGCGGCTCTTCGATCGCGATCAAGTCCGTGGCGGTTTCCGGTTCCGAGGTGCCGAGACGCAGGATGGAGTAGGACGCGGCGGTGTCGGGAGCGGGCGGATACGTGGGCATGGATGGAGCGGGGACTTCCGCGAAATGTGCCGCGCGGAGGGCGGGAGTCAAAAGCGTGTCGGTGGAACGCGCGTTGCCCGGTGCGTTGCCCGGTGCCGGGTTGTGTCGGTGGCGGTGGCGCGCAGTCCGGGCGCGTTGCCCGGTCGCCGGTGATTAGACGTTGCTGGCTTGGCGATGTCGCTCAGCGCGCCCGGAGTGCGCGCGCCACCATTTTCTGACGTTGCTTTTGATGGGTGCGGACGTTGATTCGGAAACTTTTCCGCCATGCTTCCGCCACTCATCATCGCCGCCGTCGTGGGCTATTTTCTCGGAGCACTGCCGTTTGGCTATCTCGTGGCGCGATCACGGGGCATCAACATCTTCGAGCATGGCAGCAAAAATCCGGGCGCGACGAACGTGCGCCGCGTGTGCGGGAAAGGGCCGGGGAATCTGGTGTTCGCGCTGGATGCTTTGAAGGGCGCGGCGGCGGCGGGGTGGGTGCTTATCGGCGCGCGTTTTTATGCGTCGTCCGGAGAGGCGGTGTCGCTTCCGCCCATGATGCGTGACGCGCTTTTGCTGTCGGTGGTCGGGCTGATCGCCGCGCTGATCGGGCACAGTTTTTCCTGCTTCACGAAGTTCAAAGGCGGCAAAGGTGTCGCGACGGCGACAGGCGGTTTTCTCGTGCTGATGCCGTTGCCGCTGCTCGTCGGACTCGGCGTGTGGCTGGCGACGTTTTATACCACGCGGTTTGTTTCGCTCGCGTCCATGCTCGCGGCGGCCTCGCTGCCGATCGCGGCGTATTTTTTCAAACAGCCGAATCTCCTGATCGGGCTGGGTGCGGTGATCGCGGTTTTCGTCGTCCTCCGCCACCGCGCAAATATCGTGCGGCTGCTTAACGGCACCGAGTCTAAATTCGTCAGGAAATCCGCGGCGCCCGACTCAAACCCTGCGCGTTGAGGGGAACGCGGCCCCTTTTTTTTTCATGAGCACACCCAAGACCATTACGATCGGCATTTGCGGGCTCGGCACTGTCGGGCAGGGCGTCTGGCAGCATATCGAGCGTGCGCGCACCGATCTCGAAGCGCGGCTCGGCGTGACGCTCGATCTCGCGCGTGTCGCGGTGCGCGACCTGAAACGTGCGCGCGATGTCGAGGTGCCAGCGGCAAAAATCACTGATGACGCGCTCGCGGTCGCGAAGGATCCCGCGATCCAGATTGTGTGCGAACTCATCGGTGGAACGACGCTCGCGCGCGAGGTGACGCTCACGGCGCTCAAGCGCGGCGCAGTCGTCGTGTCGGCCAACAAGGCGCTGCTTTGCGCGCACGGTGCCGAACTTTTCGATACAGCGCGGAAGCACGGCGGGCATTTCTTTTTCGAGGCGTCCGTCGCCGGCGGTATCCCGATCATCAAGGCGCTGCGGGAAGGTCTCGTCGCGAATCGTTTCACGCAGATTTACGGCATCCTCAACGGCACCTGTAACTACATCCTCACGCGCATGGTCGAGGAAGGCGCGCCGTACGACGTGATCCTGGCCGATGCGAAACGCCTGGGCTATGCCGAAGCCGACGAGGCGCTCGACGTCGATGGCTGGGACACCGCGCACAAGGCGTCGGTGCTGGCGTTTCTCGCGCACGGCGTGTGGGTGAAAACGGAAGACATGATCGTCGAGGGCATCGCGAAGATCACGCAGGCGGATTTGAAACATGCGGCGGCGCTGGGCTACGGGATCAAGCTGCTCGCGGTGATCACGCGCGATTTTGCGGCCAACGAACTTTTTGTGCGCGTGCATCCGACGCTCATCCCGCAAGAGCGTGTGCTCGCGAGCGTGAATGGCGTCTTCAACGGCATCGCCGTCACGGGCGACGTCGTCGGCACCACGACGTATATCGGCCGCGGCGCGGGACGCGATGCGACGGCGAGCGCGGTGATCAGCGACATCGTGGACGCGGCCGCTTCGCTCGCGACGGGGAAGGCCGCGGCGATTCCAGGCGTGGTCAACAATCCGCCCTCGCTGGCGCCCTTGGAGAAAATCACCGGCCGTTATTATGTGCGCACGTTGGTCAAAGATGAGCCCGGCGTGCTCGCGCAGATCGCGACCGTCATGGCCAATCATCGCGTAAGCATCGCGAGCGTTACCCAGCCCGAAGTCGGTGAAGAGGGCACGGCGTCGCTGATCCTCACGACGCACGAGAGCAACGAGCGCGCGATCCGCGAGACGCTGGCCGAGCTGGCGCGATTGCCGAGCGTGGTGGAAGCGCCGCTGCTGCTGCGGATCGGGGATTTCGCAGAATAGCGAAATCGGCAATTGAATCTGGAACTCAGAAAAACTGGAAGAGACCTCGTCGGACGCCGCAGTCTCCGAGCCCTCCGTTCCAGCCGTTCCTGATTTCCACATTCACTTCGGTAGCCGGGGCCCGGCGCTAATCTTTCCAAATTCCGCTCGCGGTTGTCCGGCTTCCTGTTTTTTCCTGAAAGACTCTATCCATGGCCCGCATTGTCCAAAAATACGGCGGCACCTCAGTCGGTGACGTCGAACGCATCAAGAAGGTCGCCGAACGCATCAAGTTTACCCGCGATGAGGGCAACGAAGTCGTTGTCGTCGTCTCGGCCCGCGCCGGAGTGACCAACGAACTCGTCGCCCGCGCGAAAGCCGTGACGCCGCATCCGAGCGAGCGCGAGATGGACATGCTGCTCTCGATCGGCGAGCAGGAAACCATCGCGCTCGTGGCGATGGCGTTGCACGGCCTCGGCGTCGATGCCGTCAGCTACACCGGCGGCCAGGCGGGCATTTTCACGGACAAAGTTCACACGCGGGCGAAGATCAAATCGATCAATCCCGCGTCGGTGGAGAAGGATCTCAAGGCGGGCAAAGTCGTCATCGTCGCCGGCTTTCAAGGGGTGAATGAGGAAGGCCAGATAACCACGCTCGGCCGCGGCGGTTCCGACCTCACCGCGATCGCGCTCGCGGCTCCGCTGAAGGCGGACAAATGCGAGATCTACACCGACGTTGACGGCGTTTACACGGCCGATCCGCGCGTCGTGAAAACGGCGAAAAAACTCACGGAGATTTCCTACGACGAAATGCTTGAACTCGCCTCCTCCGGCTCGAAGGTCATGCAAAGTCGCTCGGTCGAATTCGCCAAAAAATTCGGCGTCGTTTTCGAGGTCCGCTCATCGTTCAACTACAACCCAGGAACCATCGTGAAAGAAGAAGTCGCTTATATGGAAAAAGTCGTCGTGCGCGGAGTCGCCGTCGATAAGGACCAGGCCAAGGTCATCGTGAGTAACATCCTGGATAAACCTGGCTCCGCCGCGAAAGTTTTCCGCGCGCTCGCCGACGCCAGCATCATCGTGGACATGATCGTCCAGAACGTCGGCCGCAACGGCATCGCGAATCTCACGTTCACCGTTCCGCAGACCGACACGCATAAAGCCCAGAAGGCGCTCGAACCCGTGCTCGACGACATCGGGGGCGGTCAGGTCGCCATCCACGAAGGTATCGCAAAACTATCGGTCGTTGGCGTCGGCATGAAGACGCACTCGGGTGTCGCCGCGACGCTTTTCCAAGCGCTCGCCGATGCGAACGTGAACATCGAACTCATCACCACCTCCGAGATCAAAATCTCCGTCGTGATCGATCAAGCCCACGCCGAAAACGCGGCGCGCGTCGCGCACGCGGCGTTCGAGCTGGATCAGCTTTAAGCGGCGCCTCGTCGGCCGCCGCAGTAGCGAGTAGTGGGTAGCGAGTAGCGAGCATGGCGCTTCCGCGCCGAATTGCGTCAAGTGCCCATCGAGTCGGACTAACGTTGCTGAGTCGTTTTTCTACTCGCTACTCACTACCCGCTACTCGCTACTTTCCGCCCATCTCATGCGCTTCATTTCTACTCGCGGTCAAAGCCCTGCTCTCGGTTTTAGCGACGCCGTCGCCACGGGGCTCGCGCCGGATGGCGGGCTGTTTTTGCCCGAGACGCTGCCGAATTTCTCTCGCGAGCTGAAGCGTTTCGAGAAACTCAGCTACCAGGAACTGTGCTTTGAGTTTCTAAGGGTCTTCGCCACCGACATTCCTCAGGAAACGCTGCGCGCGTTGATCGCGAAATCTTACGCCACCTTCGAGAACGCGGAAATCGCGCCCCTCAAGCAGCTCGGCGAAAAGCTTCACGTCCTCGAACTTTTTCACGGCCCCACGCTCGCGTTCAAAGACTTCGCGCTGCAACTCCTCGGCAATCTCTACGAATACCAGTGCAGCACACGCGGAGAGACGATCAATGTGCTCGGCGCGACCTCTGGCGACACGGGCTCGGCCGCGATTCACGGGCTGCTCGGCAAGCCCGGCACCGCTATTTTCATTTTGTATCCAGATGGTCGTACATCGCCGCTTCAGGAGCGGCAGATGGCCTGCACCGGCGCGGCGAATGTCTTCGCACTCGCGATCGATGGCTCGTTCGACGACGCGCAATCCGCGCTGAAAGACGTTTTCGGCGATCAGGATTTCCGCAAACAGCATCGTCTCTCGGCGGTGAATTCCATCAACCTCGCCCGCGTGCTCGCGCAATGCGTGTACTACCTGAGTGCGTGGCTGCGACTGCCGGTGTCGCAGCGCGAGGAGACGGAGTTTGTCGTGCCCACGGGCAATTTTGGAAACGTCCTCGCCGGCTGGATGCTTCAGAAAATGGGTGTGCCGATCCGCGGTTTCCGCGTCGCGACCAATCAGAACGACATCCTCTACCGCTTGTTTACGACGGGCGATTACGCCGTGTCCGACGTCCGCGCGAGCCTTGCGCCATCAATGGACATTCAGGTCGCGTCGAACTTCGAGCGCTTCCTGTATTTCAACGTCGGTCGCGACGGCGCGCGCGTGCGCGAGATTATGCAGAGCTTCAAGGCGACGGGACGCTACGCCTTCGCCAACTTCGACCGCGACACGTTCACGGCGTCGCGCACGACCGACGCCGAGATTCCCGGCATCATTCGCGACGTGTACCAGAAATACGGTTACATCGTGGACCCGCACACGGCGTGCGGCTTCAATGGCATGGCGACGGACCGGCCGAGCGTGATTCTGTCCACGGCGAGTCCGGCGAAATTTCCCGAGACGATCGTGAAGGCGATCGGTGTCGAGCCGACGCATCCGAGTCTCGAGTTGTTGAAGATGAAGGCGCTCGTGAAGCACAAGATCGTGGCCGATCCGGAGACGATCAAAGCCTTCATCCGCGAACACGCGCAGCGGTGAGTTTCGGCGCGCGCCGGTTATTTCCGGTACGCGGCGTTAAAGTTATCCGCCGCGATGGAGAAGGATGCTCCGGCTGGTCCGGGGAGCGCACGCGTCTCGCGTGCTGTGTCCGGCGTCTCGCCGGACACGGATCGGATCCGGAAACTTGGGCGGTACGCCCAAGTCTGCACGCGAGACGCGTGCGCTCCCCGGAAGCCCGATCCTGTTTGATGATGGCTTGCGGCGGGGTGGCGCAGACCGACGCTGCCGGTTTATTTTTTTTGCAGTGCAAATCGTGGCGACGGAGCGCCGCGCGTTGGCGAAGGCGCGATTTCCAAAATAAGTCCGAGGGGAATAACCCAGCCGCGCGTATCAATGTTGCCGCCGTTTGACTTCAACGCGTGCGGGAATTGTTTTCTTACCTACCCATGAAGCTTCGCGAAAAATACACCCGATTCCATGTCTTG
>Ga0164241_10004440_pt1 | contig 13589 bp, 6 predicted proteins | sample OricomyardsoilBY_FD_108780 | JGI IMG/M metagenome (GOLD analysis project Ga0164241, IMG submission 108780) | Backyard soil microbial communities from Emeryville, California, USA - Original compost - Back yard soil (BY) | ecosystem: Environmental > Terrestrial > Soil > Unclassified | place: USA...
CGAAATCATGAAGGAGCGGCCGATTGGTCGCCAGTGGCTCGTGCCCGAGATTCATGAGCTGCTGCGAGAGAAGGGCGTCCTGCCTGATTGGCTCGGGCACTGGCACCTGGCCAGCCTTCTGCGTCTTAGCGGCAAGGTCGACTACCTCGGCAGGCTCCGCGTTGCCTCAAAGGACGCTGGCCAAGAACGCCTTCAGTACGAGGCCCTGCTCGAGCAGATCCTCCGGCAGGCCGGCAGCCCGCTCAATCTCGACGGCCTCATCGCCCTGGCTCGCGTGCAGACAGACGTGCCCGAAGCCTCAGCCAGTTCTACGACGTTAACGGCGCCATTCATCCGTCTCGACGAAAGCCGCGTGGGTCTGCTCGACCGCGACGTTCCGGGGGGCCCGACAGCCGTAGCCGCCGCGATCGAGGCAGTAGTGAAGGCGTTGAACGACACCCAGTTCGGGCTGACGCCCTATCAAGCGACATCACTGGTCAACGCTCTTTCAGACGTGCACGCTTCCTGGACCACTTCGATGGTCCTTTCGCTGCTCCGAAACGAAACTTCGGTTCGAATCGACCGCACAAGAAACATTGGGCTCGACGAATGGGACGACGTGCGTTGCCCATCGCGTCCCGAGTTCCTGCGCCGCGAGCTGCAACAACGGGGCGGACGGCTTCCACTCCACGAGTTCTCTGCAAAGATGGAGAGCATCTATGGGCGCGCGCCGGACCGCGCCGAAGTGTGGGGCCTCGCTCAGCAGGTGGGCCTGACCATTGTCGGTGAGATGATCTCCCGCCCGAGCAGCGAGCCTTCCCAGGCTTCCGTGGAGCGCGTCGGCATCAACCTAACGGGCATTCCCGCTGAGCTTCGCGAGAAATTTCAAGAATACGTGGACCTGCCTCCTCGTGACGTTCTTACCCTCCGCAAAGAAGTCAAGCAGCACGTGGATGAGATGGCCAGGGCGTATCAGGTCAACGAGTTCGTCGACCTTTCGGGCGCGCGTGTGCTGGCCGGCCAGTGCAATCTACTCCTCGATCACTGGCAAACCCTCCCCGCTTCCGATCGGCGTTTAGCGCACGCCGCCGTGCACTATTTCGTCAGCTGGGACGATGTCGAGAACGATCTGGACATTGGCGGGCTCGATGACGACAAGCAGATCATGAACGCGGTGCTTGCGTACCTGGGCATGGAAGAGTCGAGTCATGGCGCTCTCGCGAGCTGAGCGAAAAACCGAGCGCGTCGCCTTCGCGCCCGGTGCGCGCGTGGAGATCCGTGGTGAGGAATGGATCGTCCGCAAAGCGGAGCAGACGTCCACCGGCGACACCGCCGTGCACGTCACCGGGCTGAGCGAGCTCGTCCGCAACAAGAACTCAATCTTCTTGACCGATCTGGACAACGAGATGCGCGTGCTCGAGCCCGAGCAAACCGAGCTGGTACCTGATCCGTCGCCCGGCTACCGACGCACACGGCTGTACCTCGAAAGTCTGTTCCGGCAGTCACCGCCCACCGATGCGCGCCTCTATCGTGGTCACCACGGCGCCATGGACCCCGCTGAGTATCAGCTGGTGCCGGCCGGAAAGGCGTTGGCGCAGCCGCGGCCCCGCATCCTGATCGCGGACGGCGTCGGCCTCGGCAAGACCATCGAAGTGGGCGTACTGCTGAGCGAGCTAATTCGCCGTGGGCGCGGCCGCCGCATCCTAGTCGTGGCGCTCAAGAGCGTGCTCGAGCAGTTCCAAGAAGAGCTGTGGGCGCGCTTCACCATCCCGCTTGTGCGGCTGGATTCCATCGGCCTGGAGCGGGTGCAGCGCAAGATCCCCGCGAACCACAACCCGTTTTACTACTTCGACCGTGCCATCATCTCGATCGACACGCTCAAGAAGGACGAGAAGTACCGGCGGTTCTTGGAGGCGTGTCACTGGGACGCCGTCGTGGTCGACGAATGTCAGCACGTAGCTGTGCGTGGCCGCGGTGGCGCTGCTCAACGCTCGCAGCGGGCCAAGCTCGCCGGCTTGCTCGGCCGTACGTCGGAGGCGCTGATTCTCACCAGCGCCACGCCACACGACGGCAAGAAGGAGAGCTTCGCCAGCTTGATGAATCTGCTCGAGCCCACCGCCATCGCCGACGACCGCGAGTACACGGCAGAGGACGTGTCGGGGCTGTTCGTGCGTCGTTTCAAGAAGGACGTCCAAGGCCAGGTTCAGGGCTCGTTCCGCGAGCGTGCCGTTCACCCCGAGCACGTGGACGCCAGCGCCGAAGAAGACGCGGTGTTCGAGCTACTGCAAACCGCCAAATTTCGAACGATTCAGCCGCGGCGCCGTAGATTGCCCGGGCAAGATGAGACGCCCTCCGACGCACCCGTGGGCGGCGGGGGCATTCTGTTCCGCACCTTGCTGCTGAAATCCTTCCTGTCTTCCCCTGAGGCCTTGATCGATACGGTCGGCGAGCGGCTGAAGCACAAGCGGCTGACAGGCAGCGAGCTGGATACCGACGCCCAGCACGACATCGAGCTACTCACGCGGATTCGCGCAGCAGCGGAGAAGGTCACCGCCAAGAAGAACACCAAGCTCGCCCGTCTCGTCGCGCTCCTGAGCCAGATGGGTGTGACCCACGACGGTTCGGAGCGCATCGTCATCTTCAGTGAACGCATCGCGACGCTGGAGCTTCTACGGGACCAGTTGTCCAAAGCCCTGAAGCTCAAAGCTCAGGAGATTGCCGTGTTTCACGGTACGCTCGACGATCAGGAACAGCAGAAGCTGGTCAAAGCCTTCGGCAGCGAGAAGAGCGCGGTGCGGATTTTGCTCGCGAGCGACGCTGCCAGCGAGGGCATCAACTTGCACCATTTTTGCCACCGTTTGGTGCACTACGATATTCCCTGGTCGCTGATCACGCTCGAGCAGCGGAACGGCCGCATCGACCGCTACGGTCAAGCGCAGGTGCCCGAGCTGCACTACCTGCTCAGTCGCCCGTCCAATACCGAGCTGCGCGGCGATCTACGGGTCATCGACGTGCTGATCCAAAAGGAAGAGGTCGCCCACAAGAATCTGGGCGACGCGCGCTGGCTCTTGAACCTGCACGACGCCGAGGCTGAGGAAGACCGCATCGCCGAAGGCATCAGCCAGCGGGAGTCTCCGGAGGCGATCTTGCCTGACGCAGAGCCCTCCACCGATTTCCTGGCAGCGCTGATGAACATGTGGGGCCCCGATGCCGCTAGCGGCGCTGGGGTCCCGAGCGCCGCTAGCGGCAAGCAGCCAGCCAAGGCTGGGTCTTCGTCATCCTGGACAGGCGACGGCATCGCGCCCAACGCCACGGCGGCCCCCGCTACCTCGGAACCACTGCGCCTATTCGCAACCGACCTCGAGTTCGCTGAAGAGGCATTCCAAGAACTGCTCGACAACCAGCCAGCGGGGCTCAGCAAGGAAGCGCGCCTAGAAGCGCCGCAGTGGGAGAAGCACATCCAAGGCTTTACCTTGAAGGCACCGCTCGACCTCCGTGAGCGTTACCGCTTCTTGCCACCGGAGCTGCAGCAAAACGACGACTGGACCTTCAAGCTGACCAGCGACCGCGCGCTGGTGCAGAAAGCGCTCGCCAAGAGCCGCCAGAGCGCCGACGCCTGGCCCGAGTATGAGCTGTTTTGGGAGCAGCACCCCATCGCCGAATGGCTGAATGATCGCATGGCGGCACACTTCCGCCGCCACGAGGCACCGGTACTGCTGGCACATCGCGGCCTCGAGCCGGGTGAAGCGGCATTCGTGTTTCAGGGCGTGCTGTCGAACCAGCGCAGCCAGCCGATGCTGGCCGAGTGGTTCGCGGTGCGGCTTCCCAAAGAGGGTGATGCCAACGTCGAAGCGCTCGCCGAATTGGTGAAACGGACAGGTCTGGCAGAGATGCTCGTCAATCCGGGGGGTGCGCCAGACGTCACGCGGGCCATGTCGCTGCGGTCGAAGGCGGTGGAGCTGGCCAAGCAGCACATGGCCGAGAAACGCAACGAGCGTGCAGCACGCCTTACCCCTCAGCTGAAAGACGGACATCGCAAGCTGACCGACTGGGCGAACCGAAAGCTGGCAGAGCTGCAGGCGCGGGAGGAATCGGCCACGAGCGACGGCAAGAAGCTACGCAGTGATCTCGCTCAGCGTCTGGGTGAGCGGCGTCGCGAGGTCGAGCAGCAGCGCGAGCAGCGCAAGACCTGGCTGACCCACACCATGAGCACCCTCGCCACGCCCTACCTGCGCATCGCAGCCGTGCTCCTCGGTGAAGTCGAGACGGCCAAGAAGGGCAAGCGCTGATGGCCCTCGACATCTCCGGGATCGGCAACGTCGGCGAGTTCTTCTCGCAGCACTACCTCGACGCGCTGCTCGAAAAGGACCTGAAAGACACGCTGTCACGTTGGGCCAAACGCAAGACGGAAGACAAGATCCCCGCGCCCCAGGACCGCCTCGCACGCCTGGCCGACCCCTACTTTCGCCTCGCCGTTCGCGCTGAGGGCGTCACAGACCCGAGCGAGCGTCTGGCCCTCTCCGAGAGCTTCCACGCCGATCTGCTGACCGCGCTAGGCTACGAGCGCCATCCCACCGAAGGGCTGCTCGACGACGAGCGGATGGTTCCGCTGCTCTACGCGGAACAGCAGAATCACAAGCCGTGGCTTTGGATAATCGAAGCGCCGTTCCCCGTCAGCGCCGACGACGCTGATCCGTTCGGCGAATCGCCGCTACCTGCGCAGGTACCGATGGGCGGCCTGTCGCTCTCGGAAGCCCCGCTGGAGCTCGCCACCGAATCCTGGCGTGAGCTGCTCGACGGCCCGATCTTCCGCGCCGAGAACCCGCCGCGTTGGGTCATCTTCGTGGCGGGCAGCGATGTGTTTCTGCTCGATCGCGACAAATGGCACCAAGGCAAGTACCTGCACTTTCAGCTCGGACGCCTGCTCGGGTTGCGCGAGCCCAAGTCGCTGCAAGCCACGGCGGGCCTGTTGCATCGCGAGGTGCTGCTGCCTGATGGCGGGCAAAGCCTGCTCGAAAAGCTCGACGAAGAAAGCCACAAGCACGCCTTCGCTGTCTCCACCGATCTCAAGTTCGGCGCGCAGCAAGCCATCGAGCTGCTCGGCAACGAGGCCGTCCGCTATCGGCTGGAGGTTCAACACCGGGGAACCTATGATGAGGGCCTTGATGTGCGCGAGTTAACGCGTGAGTGCATCACCTACCTCTACCGGCTACTCTTCCTCTTCTATGTCGAGGCGCGCGGGCCCGAGCTTGGCGTGGTCCCGATGCAGAGCGACGCCTTCAGGCTTGGCTATAGCTTGGAGAGTCTGCGGGACCTCGAGCTGGTGCCGCTCACAACCGACGAGGCGAGAAACGGGACGTTTCTGAGCGAGAGCCTGCGCCGCCTCTTTCACTTGGTGCAGCGTGGCCACGGCTTGGGCCAGGGGCACCTCGCTATCCCAGATTCGGCAGTCCGCCAGGCGGGCGAGCCTGCGACACTCCACGAAACTTTCCGGCTTCGCGGCTTGCGCAGCCCCCTCTTCGACGAGGAACGCACGCCGATCTTGCGTGCTGTGAAGTTCAAGAATCAGACGATTCAAGAAGTGCTGCGACTGCTCAGCCTCTCTCGCGAAGGCAGGGGCAACGCGCGCGGGCGCATCAGCTACGCGCAGCTCGGGATCAACCAGCTCGGCGCCGTCTACGAAGGACTGCTCAGCTACACTGGCTTCTTCGCGGGCGAAGAGCTGCACGAAGTCCGCGACGAGGCGGAGATGGCTAGGGACGATGCCCGGACCTACTTCGTGGCTGCGTCCAAGATCGACGCGTACAAGAAGACGGAGCTGGTCAAGGACGAGCACGGCCGTCCGCTGAAGCACCCCAAGGGCACGTTCCTGTTCCGCCTCTCCGGCCGCGACCGTGAGCGCAGCGCTAGCTACTACACGCCCGAGGTCCTAACGCGCTGCCTCACCAAGTACACGCTGAAGGTGCGGCTGGGCGAGCTGCTGTTACCCGAGGACGACACAGCGGAACTGCGAGCCAGACGGCTCAGCGCCGACGAGATGTTGAAGCTCACGATCTGCGAGCCAGCCATGGGCTCGGGCGCGTTCTTGAACGAAGCCGTCTCGCAACTGGCGGAGAAATACCTAGAAAAGAAACAAGCGGAGCTGGGCAAGACGATCCCAGCTGACGAGTACCAGGCCGAACTCGCGAAGGTGAAATACCACTTTGTCGTTCACAACGTTTACGGCGTCGACTTGAATCCACTCGCAGCGGAGCTGGGCAAGATCTCGCTCTGGCTGAACGTGCTACAGCCCGACGTCGAGGCTCCGTACCTTGATCAGCGCTTGGCGGTCGGCAACAGCTTAATCGGCGCGCGCCGTGAGGTGTTTGCCGGGCACCTGCTCACCGCTAAAGGCAACACGAACGACAATTGGCTATCGGCGGTGCCGGAGCGTGTGCCGCTGCGGGATGCGGGGGTCGAGCCGGGCCATGATCTGCAGTTCCCGACGCGGCCGAGGAGCAGCGTCTATCACTTCCTGGTGCCGGACCACGGGATGGTAGCGTACGCGGACGACGACGTCGTCAAAGATTTGCGCAAGGAGGAGTCGGAGAAGCTGCGCGCCTGGCGCAAGGCGCAGGCGCAGCCTTTCACGAAGCTCGATGTCACGCGGCTTGTCGGAATTTCGGACCGCGTCGATGACTTGTGGAAGGCCTGGGCGGAAGAGCGAGTGCAACGGCAACTGCTGCTGCGTCAACCGATCCAGCTTTGGGGGCAGACGATCGACGAACAGCTGAAGGCCGGCGCCCGAACGGCTGACGACACGCCTCGTTACCAGAGCGTCGAGGAAGCTGAGGAACTCATCCGAGGACGTGAGCGCCCGATGGCGAGCGGGTCGCGGCTCAAGCTCGTGATGGACTACTGGTGCGCGCTTTGGTTCTGGCCCGTCCTCAAAGCGGTTCTGGCGCCGAGTCGCGATGAGTGGCTGAACGACGTCGATACGATCCTGGAGGGCGGCGAAGACGCGCTGCGCAAGGTGAGCAGCCGCGCCGAGGAGCGCCTTGACGTCGTGCACCGCGTTGCCGGTGAGCAGCGGTTCTTTCATTGGCAGCTCGCGTTCGCGGAGGTGTTCGCCCAGCGAGGCGGCATGGACGTGTTCCTGGGAAACCCTCCATGGCTTAAGGTGGAGTGGAGCGAGGGGGGCGTGCTGGGAGACATCAACCCGCTGCTGAACCTGCGCAAGCTCGCTGCCAAGCAGGTATCCGACGCGAGACGAGAACTACTCTCGTCTCAGGAGCTTGCGGACGTCTATCTGGGTGAGCTAGCCAGTACGCAGGGATACGGTGCGTTCATTGCGTGCGCCGCGAACTATCCCCTCCTACGCGGCGTGAAAGGAAACCTCTACAAATGCTTCTTCGCGGTTACGTCGGACTTCGGTTCTGTGACGTCAGCATGCGGGCTGTTTCACCAGCCAGGTTTGTTCGATGACCCGAACGGTGGCGAGTTGCGGGCGGCGATTGTCACGCGGCTCCGACTCGTGGCCCTGTTCAAGAACCAGTTAAAGTTGTTCGCTGACGTTCACAACGAGCGTCCCTACGCGATTTCGGTACTGGGGCCTCCCCTCAGCGAGCCGACTGCCTATCTCTTGGGCAACGCGCTCCACCCTCGCACGATCGACGAGTCGTTGCAGCATGATGGTCGAGGGGCGATCCCGGCAGTAAAAACCGAGACTGAGAATTGGGATCTTCGTGGACATCGTTCTCGACTGGTTCGAGTTGACGACAGTGCGCTTTCCCTGTTCGCAAAGCTCTACGATGCACCCGGCACGCCGGCCCGAGAAGCTCGTCTCCCAATTGTGCACAGCCAAGAATTTCTCGATGTACTTCGATGCTTTGCTGAAGTGGCGCAAACTCTTGGAGATCGCCAAGCTACGTATTTCTGCAGTCAGCATTGGAACGAGACCAATCAAGTAAAGGATGGCACGATTGAACCCAACGTTCGCTACCCCAAGCATGCTTCAGAATGGGTTGTTTCGGGCCCACACTTCTACCTGGGCACGCCACTAAGCAAGACGCCGAATGAAGGTCGTAGTCACAACAAGGACTATGCGTCGATCGACCTGACAAGCGTTCCGGACGACTATCTCCCGCGAACGAACTACGTACCCGCATGTTCCACCTCTGAATACTGGAACCGCACTCCTAAGTGGAACGGCAAGCCCGTGTCTGAGTTTTACCGGCATGTCCATCGCGAGATGGTGGCTCCTACTGGAGAGCGCACGCTAATTGCCTGCGTCATCCCTCCTGGCGCAGCTCATGTCCACACGGTGTTCGGCATCGCGTTCACGACGTCACATGACCTGCTCGACTTCACCGCCAACGCACTGTCCATTCCAGTGGATTTTTTCGTCAAAAGCACAGGCATGGGGCACGTCAACAAGACGCTCGCAGAACGGTTGACCGTCGGCGTCCCGTCAACAAATACCGTCGCCCGCCACCGCGCCCTCCGCCTCAACTGCCTCACCACGCACTACGCGGATCTTTGGCAAGAAGTCGCGACGAAGGACATCGCGAAGGACGGCTTCGCTAAACGGGATTCCCGGCTGCCGTCGTGGCAACATCTCACACCGACGTGGTCGCGCGACTCGGCCCTTCGTACCCCATTCGAACGCCGCCAAGCCCTAGTCGAGCTGGACGCACTCGCCGCGCTGAGCCTCGGCCTGACGGTGGAGCAGCTCCAGCTGATCTACCGCGTGCAGTTTCCGGTGCTGCAGCAGTACGAGCGCGAGACCTACTACGATCAGCGCGGCAAAATCGTCTTCACCACCAACCGCGGCCTCTCCGGCGTGGGCCTCGACCGCAAACAATGGGAAGAAGTCCAGTACGCCACGGCCGGCGACAAGCTCCCCGCTTGGGCCAAAGACGCCGGCGGCGCCTTCGTCCCGCCCTTCGACTCCTGCGATCGCGAGGCCGACATGGCCCAAGCTTACCGCCACTTTCAACAGATGCTGGCGCAGGATTCCGTCGACGATCTGCCGACGGTCATCCCCAACGTCTCCGATACGGTCGACGCCGCGCTGTTTATCTTGGCGTTGCTTCGCGTCTCGGAAGGACCGATACCCCTCATGGACCTCGCCCACGCGTTCATGCTGCGGGCGCGACCCGATCTGCTGAAACGTCTTGCGCCTGCGACGCTCAAACACGAGGTTGCGCATTGGGTATCCACCGTGGGCTCGCGCTCGGTGAAGGCGGGCATGCTCGCCTCGACCCTCAGCGCGCTGGCCAAAAGGAACGGCGTCATCCTGGGTACCAACGGCGAGTCTCGCGCGACCGTCAGCGCAAGCCCTCGCTTGCCGACTGAGCAGCCACCCGATCAGTGGTATCGCTTTGAGGCGGATTTGGCGATGAAAGTTCTCCGGGCCCAGCCTAAGGAGAAGGTCAACGAGATAGACGAGTCGCTTTCTGGGCCCGACCGCAAATTCGTTGAGGGCGCAGCATGACTACGGGGCAGATGCGTCTTCCGGGCGTCGATCCTCGCCACCAGCTTCGTCCAAGCGCGGAGCGGGCGGCACCCGCGTTCTGGGTTCATCGCATTCGCATTCTGAGGGAGCTGGCTACAGGCGAGGACTACGTCATCAGGGACGTCCAGCTTCGCAGGGGTCTCAACATCGTGTGGGCTGCTCCTCACTCGGCGGGTGCCGACAACGCGCTCTTCCGAGATGGCGTAGCCGGCCACACCGCGGGAAAGACCACCTTCTGTCGACTCGTCCGCCACGTCCTCGGTGACGGAGGGCTTGCTCCAGACGGCGTCAAGCGCCGGATTCGATCGAAGCTGCCGAATGCCTGGATCGCCGCCGAAGTCTTCGTCGACGACGTGCGGTGGGCCGTCGCGCGCCCTCTCGGCATCGGGCACCGCTCCTTTTGCCTTCGTGACCACACCATCGACGACGTTGCCGACGCGACAATGGCGCGCCAAGACTATCACGAGTTTCTGCGTGCGCTCGCCCAATGCACGACGGACGGGCTGACCTCCACAAGGTTTCCCAGTATCGACAAGGCCGTCGGTTGGGAACACGTGCTCCCCTGGCTGGTGCGCGACCAAGAGTGCCGCTTCGCGGACTTTCTCGAGTGGCGGCATAGCTCCAGCGGCTCCGAGGCTCCGGCGCTCAACGTCGATGAGCGCCAGTTCCTCGTCCGCACGGTCCTCGGGCTCATCTCCGACAAGGAACCAGCGGAACTACGGCGCAACGCGCAGCTCCTCGTCGACAAGAAGGAGGCGGAACGCCTGGAGCCGCTGCTGCAGCATCAAGCGGAAGCCGAGCTGCGACGACTCTCTAGTGAACTGGGCGAGGAGCTGCCCCTCACATCCACAGCGCTCTTCGGGTCGGCAGCACGCGCCGAACTCGCCCGTCGAAGGGCAGCACTCGAGAAGCGTAGGGTGTCACTGGAGGAGGAGGACCGAAGGGAAGCGCTTCGGATCGCCCTGGAAGATGCTCGTAAGCACGAGGGAGCCCTAGAGGAGTCGCTCAAGGGGGTGCGGGAAAGACTCGAAGGCGTGAAAGCGGTGACGGCCGACCTTGCTGGAGAGGGGCTGGAAGAAGCGCTGGCGTCACTTCCGCCGCCCCGTGACTTCTGCAACGTCCTCTTGAGCGAAGCGCGAGAGAAAGCCTGCCCACTCGCGATAGGGCGCCCCATCGACCTCGGGGCCAAGCGCAGTGAGCATGCCGCGGCCGACGAGTTGGCGGCAAACCGCGCGCTCGTGGCCGGGCTCGAGCGCACGGTGGAGCGAGTCGAAGGTCAGATCCAGGCTGCCGAGCACGCGACCAATAGCGCTCGTCGGGCCTACCTCGGCGCGAACACCGCCTACGCGGAGGCACAGTCGAAGCTGCAGGATGCCCGCTCCAAGCTGAAGCAGCTCGACAGCCTCGTCGACGCGGCCGAGGGTGCTGCCGAGGCTGCCACAGCCAAAGCCGACACCGTCAAGCAGCTCGTGCGCGAGGTCGAGGACTCGTACGCGCGTCAGGACAAGATTCGTGAGGCCCAACGCGCGGCGATCCATGGCTTCTCCAAATGCTACGACTACATTATGCGAGCGCTCATCGGCAATGAGGTCACGGCGCGCGTCGAAACGTCGGGACGCTCCCTATCGCTTGCGGTCGAAGAGCGGGGCGATCGTCACAGCGCGGCCATTGCAACGCTTAAGCTGCTAGCGTTCGATCTCGCAGCCATTGTTTGGAGCATCGAGGGAGAGGGGCTCTTCCCACGTTTCCTCGTCCACGATGGACCCCGCGAAGCCGATATGGCGCACGATGTCTACGAGCGCCTTTTCTTTTTCGCTCACGAGCTCGAGAAGTGTTTCGGCGAAAAGGAACCGGGATTTCAGTACATCATCACGACAACGACAGCTCCTCCCGACAAGTTCATCGAGCACGACGCACCATGGCTCCGCCTTCGGCTCTCTGGGCTGCCGGCAAACGAGCGATTCTTGAGACAGGACCTATGACGATGAGAGAGCCCCATCGCTACCCTGGCAACCTTGCCTGCTGCGACCGCGAAGTCGATATGGCCCAGGCCTACCGCTACTTCGCCGAAAGCTCGGCGTTGAGCGGGCGGGCGTCGTGAGCGGACGATGCCGCTCGAACCGGCACAAGGCGTCGCCATGGGACTAGTCCTTGCTGCCAAGTGCCCTTGTGGCGTCGAAGGGCAGGTGTTCGCAGGCTCGGGCATGACCGAAGGGAGCGCGTGCCTGCCCGCTTGGTGCAACACCTGCGAGCGTTTGGTCACGGCCCCGGTGCAGCAAGGCGACCCACACTGCGAGGAGTGTCGCGCGTTGGTAAAGCCGATCCACCTCTACGAGCCGACCGGTCTTCGGGAGATCGTTCCTGAAGGACCTGTCGCGTGCCCGCGCTGCGGTGAGCAAAGCCTACGCTTCGAGTTTGATGGTGTTTGGGACTGAGACCTCTAGAGGGGATGAATGAACGCGCTGCTACCGGTTTTCCTGACCGCCTACGACCCTGCCGAGCTACCCGGTGGAACCGTCGACCCGCTCGGCTTTACCGCCGGCTACCTGGTGCTGGCCGACCTGCTTTTGCCCGGCATGACCGCCGCCGCCGCCCAGGCCACCTACCTGCCAATGCTGTGCGCGGGCCTCGCTATCGCCGATGAGAGTGGCAGCAAGGGCCTGGCTGCGGCCACCGCACGCAAGCACCGCATCGAAATCGGTCTCCGGTTCGAGCGCCTCTGGGCACTGGCGGCCGCGCTGCAAGTTCCGGCCCAAGACCCCGACGAAACTGCCGAGAACCAGGAGCGGGCCGACTCGAAAGTCGCCGGACTTCGCGGCATCACCTACGTCGCGCGTGAAGCTGAACGGCTCACGCGAGCCGGTGTCAAAGATGCTGGCAGCGAGTTTGCGCTGCTGGCCCAGCAGTACCGTTACGGCGCCTTCGGCATCTATGGTGGAGTCGCCGAGCAGCTGCATCTGCTGGACAAATCGACATTCGCGGCGACCGCTGGCTTCGGTGCCGCCATTGGCCAGAGCTTCCTCGAGACCACGACTGACGGCAACCAACGTAAGGAGCTGGTCGCCGCTTGCCGTGACAAGTCCGCGACGCTGCGCTTGAGCACGCTCAAAGCCTGGGGCTCAAGAGCCTACCCGGGCGCGCCGCTCGGCGGTGACGCACGCAAACTGTTGGGCGAGGCCGCCGTGCAGAACCCGGAGCGCGCCCGCATGCTTCTGCTCGTCGAGCGCGTGACTCAAGCTTCTGGCACCGATTCGCTATTCGCAAGTTGTGCGCAGCAGGCGAAAGAGGCCGACGATTCTGAGCTTTTCTCGGCTCTGCAAACAGCCGTCGCTTACGACGACTTCCTGCGCCATTTCACTCTGATTTTCGAGCGCGTGCTGTGGCTGTGTCGCGCAATGAACGACGCAGAGCAGACGGCGACCGTGTTCCGTGATCCGGTGGTCGTAGAAGCGTGTGGCGGCCTGGCTGCAGTAGCTTCCAATCTGCTGGCCAAATCGGAGCGGCTGTTCTCGCACGGCAGGCATGGGCTGCTGTCACGCGGGCGCGGCATCCTTGAGATAGCGAAGCAGGCCCAGGCCGTGACTGACGTCCCGTCGATTGTGCGCATGGTGCTCAAGCGCCACGCGGAGATTCAGCGCGGCAAGTTCGAGCAGGGTCGCCCCAAGCAGGCGTGGATTGAGGAACGGGGTCCGGAATTCGCGCTAACCAGCACGCGCATTGGCACTCGCTCGCGTGAGCCGGAGACCCCGAACGACGTGCGCGGCCCCGACTGGCGGTTCGGCGCGGCAGTCAGTCTGCTCACGGTAACGGGTCGACTCGCTCCGAAGGTGGCAACGTGACCGACGCAGCGCAGCGGCGTCTCGTCGATCGGCTACGCCCGGACACGTCACGCACGGGCCGCGTGCGTCGCCTGCTCGCAACCACCCACAATTTGCAGGCGGACTTCTTCGATAGCGATTTCCTGTGCACCGCCCTGTCCATCTCCCACGCCGACTTTGCTGGCCATTCGGGGCAACTCGCGTTGCAACGCAAGCTGGCCGGGCTCGACTACTGCGGTGTGCTTTGCGAAGCTCGCGCCTACGAGCAACGGCCGAGCCTGCGCACCGTGATCCAC
>Ga0164241_10004441_pt1 | contig 13588 bp, 11 predicted proteins | sample OricomyardsoilBY_FD_108780 | JGI IMG/M metagenome (GOLD analysis project Ga0164241, IMG submission 108780) | Backyard soil microbial communities from Emeryville, California, USA - Original compost - Back yard soil (BY) | ecosystem: Environmental > Terrestrial > Soil > Unclassified | place: USA...
CCGATGTTCATGCGCGTCATGCACGTGAACGTCACGGCGGCCTTCGTGCTCACGCAACACCTGCTGCCGCTGCTGCGCGCCTCGAAGGACGCCGCGGTGCTGTTCACCTCGAGCGGCGTGGGCAAACGCGGGCGAGCATATTGGGGCGCCTACTCAGTCTCGAAGTTCGCGGTGGAAGGTTTCACGCAGGTGCTCGCGCACGAGCTCGAGGGAACGTCCAGCGTACGCGTGAACATCATCGACCCCGGCAAGGTGCGCACCGCGATGCGCCGGCAGGCCTATCCATCGGAACTCGCCGAGTCCCTGCCCACCGCTGAATCGCTGACGGCGCCGTATCTCGCGTTGTTGGGGCCGGCCAGCCGCGGCGTGACGGGGCAGCGCTTCGAGGCGCAGCCGGCGCGGACCTAGCGGTCTTCGGCGTCCGCTGCCGCCGGTTTCAACAGACTCTCCACCTCGTCTTCCGTCAACTGGCGGTGCTGGCCGCGCGCCAGGGTCTTGTCGAGCTTCACGGTGCCCATCGACGTGCGCAGCACGCGGCTCACGAGCGCGCCCTGCCGCTCGAAGAGCTGACGAATGTCCTTGCCGCTCGCGCCGCGCACCACGACGGAATACCAGCGGTTCGATCCTTCGAGCTGCGCTTCGCTGGTGGAGACGCTTTCCACGGTCATGCGCGCCGTGCGGTCGAGCTTGCCGGACTTCACGCTCTCGAGATGGTCGGGGCCCAACACGCCCTTGATGCGCACGCTGAACTCGCACGACAGCCGGTGATTCGCGCGCTGGAGCTTCTCGCCCAGAGCGCCATCAGACGTGACGATCTCGAGCCCGCCGTCGATGCCCGGCATGGGACTCACGGCCACGAAACGGCGTCCCGCGGTTTTCGGCAAGCGCTCGATCAGCGGTGGTCGATCCTCGTCGGTCTCGCGCAGCGGATCGCCGGGCGAGCGGTTGAAGAGGAACACTTGCGCACCCGCCGCTGCGCGCGTCTTGATGGCGCGGCCATCGAGGCGGATGTCATCTGCATGGGAGACCTTCTGCCCTAGTTCGGCAATGCGCCCGTTCACGGACAGCCGCCCGGCGCGAATCCAGTCCTCGACCGCGCGACGCGAGCCGAGACCCCGTTGAGCCAGGTATTTCTGGAGCCGCTCGGCGACGCCGGCCGGCGTCGGACGGGGGCGGGCCATGCTTCAGTTCTCGTCGGACGGTGGTGCCGCGACCAGTCCGGCCGCCGAATCGCCCGGTGCGGAGAGCTCTTCCTCGTCGCCGTCGTCGTCGGAAGCGGCATCGAGTCCGTGATCGGAGGTGTCTTCGGCGGATGCGTCGAGCACCGGCACCACCGGCACTTCACCCGAGTCCGTGTTCGCGTCCGCATCGGGCGCGGGCGCCTCACCGTTCTCACCTGCTCCGCTGCCGGCCAGCGGGAGCTGCAAATTGAGATCGGTCAGTGATTTGAGTTCGGCGAGCGGCGGCAGGTCTTCGATGGACTTCAGCGAGAAGTAGTCGAGGAACTCCGACGTGGTGCCTAACAACTCCGGATGACCGGGGACGTCGCGCGTGCCCACGACACGAACCCAGTTGCGCTCCATGAGCGTCTTGACGATTTCCGGGTTCACCGCCACGCCGCGGACGTTCTCGATCTCCGCGCGAGTGATGGGCTGGCGATACGCGATGAGCGCGAGCGTCTCGAGCAACGCGCGCGAGTACTTGCGCGGGCGGTCGGGCCAGAGGCGCGAGACTTCCGGCGAAAACTCCGTGCGCACCTGGAAACGGAAACCCGTCGCGGTTTCGCGGACGGCAACGCCGCGGCCTTCGTAATCGGCCGCGAGCTGCTCGAGGACGGCGCGCATTTCCTTCGCAGTGGGGCGCGACTGCTCATCGAAGATCTGCAGGAGCTCGGTAATGGGAACGGGCCGCGCAGCAGCCATCAGCGCCGCTTCGACGACATTCTTGAAGTACGCATCACTCATGCTGCTCTCCATCCGGCTTGCCTTGATCCGGCTGGTCTTCATCCAGCCGATGCGGCGTTTTTGCCGACTCGTCCACTACAGGATCACTCGAAAATTCACCGGCAGGTTCCGGGGTCGCATCAACCTCTGCCGAAACGAACGCAGGCTCGTTGGCGGCGCCCTCCTGGGGCTCGTCCGTCGCTTCGTTGTCCACCGCCAGGCGCAAGCCGCGCGACCCCTGCGCTCCGCGCACATGCAGCGGCGCATACGCCTCGGTCTGCACGATGTCGATGAGGCCTTCGCGCACCAGCTCCAGGATGGCGATGAACGTGACCGTGACACCCATGCGGCCCTCTTCCGGTTTGAAGAGGTTCACGAACTCGACGAAGCTCGTCCGATCGAGCGACGCGAGAATATCAGACATGCGTACGCGCACCGACAGCCGCTCACGCTGCACGTGGTGGTGGGCGAACATTTCGGAGCGCTGCACCACGTCGCGAAATGCCAACAGCATTTCCTGCATGGCCACCTGCGGCATCGGCCGCACGGACTTGCGCTCGCCGAGTTCGGCATTGCCGATCCACGTGTCGCGCTCGATGCGGGGAATGCGGTCGATGCTTTCGGCGGCGCTCTTGAAGCGCTCGTACTCCTGCAGGCGGCGCACGAGGTCCGCTCGAGGGTCGGACTCTTCACCGGCATTCGGATCCACGGCGCGCGGCAGCAGCATGCGCGACTTGATCTCGGCGAGCGTGGCGGCCATCACGAGGTACTCACCCGCGAGTTCGAGCTGCAGTTCGGCCATGAGGCCGATGTAGTCCATGTACTGCTTGGTGATGTCCGCGATCGGGATGTCGAGGATGTCGAGGTTCTGCCGCCGGATCATGTACAGCAGCAGGTCGAGCGGGCCTTCGAATGCTTCGAGGAACACCTCGAGCGCCTGCGGAGGGATGTAGAGATCCTTCGGCAGCTGCGTGATCGCCTCGCCGTTCACGATGGCGAATGGCATCTCCACCTGCTCGGGGGCCGGGGCGTGGCCTTCCGCCACGGGTTCGTCGGCGTTGTTGACCACCATGCGCAGATCGGGTTTTGCGGCTTTCTTGCTCATGCGGCCTCCGTCAATCCACGCGCAGATTCATGGCGCGACGCACGTCGTCGAGAGTGGCGCGAGCGGCATCGCGCGCTTTCTCGCCGCCCTCGGCGACGATGTTGCGGACCAGCTCGGGGTTTTCCTCGAACTCCTGGGCGCGTTTGCGGATACCGCTGATCTCTTCGACGACTTTATCGATCAACGGCTTCTTGCACTCGAGGCAGCCGATGCCGGCGGTGCGGCAACCGTTGGCGGCCCAGGCGCGGGTCTCGTCGCTCGAATAGATCTTGTGAAGATCGAAGACCGGGCAGATCTCGGGATTGCCCGGGTCGGTGCGACGCACGCGCGCCGGGTCGGTCTGCATCTGCTTGAGCTTCTTCGCGACCTCGTCGGGGTCTTCGCGCAATCCGATGGTATTGCCGTACGACTTCGACATCTTGCGGCCGTCGAGGCCAGGGACTTTCGGCGTGGCCGTGAGCAGCACGTGCGGCTCGGGCAGGATGCTGACGCTGCCGCCTTCGAGATTGCCTAACAACCGGTCGCGATCGGCGACGGTGAGCCGGGTGTTGTCCGTGACTACTTCACGCGCCTTCTCGAGCGCGAGCTGGTCGCCGTTCTCCTGGAATTTCTTCCGGAGCTGCTTGTACATGGTGCTGTTGCGGCCGCCGAGCTGCTTGACGGCCTTCTCCACCTTCGCCTCGAAGTCCGGCTCGCGGCCATAGATGTGGTTGAAGCGGCGAGCCACTTCGCGCGTGATTTCGACATGCGCAACCTGGTCTTCGCCCACGGGCACGTAGGCCGGGCGGTACAACAGGATGTCGGCAGTCTGCAGCAGCGGATAGCCGAGGAAGCCGTACGTGGCGAGGTCTTTTTCCTTTAGCGCTTCCTGCTGATCCTTGTAACTCGGAACGCGTTCGAGCCAGCCGAGTGGCGTGATCATCGACAGCAGCAGGTGGAGCTCTGCGTGTTCGGGCACCTGCGACTGCACGAACAACGTGGCCACGCCCGGGTTGAGACCGGCGGCGAGCCAGTCGATGAGCATCTCGTGGATGAATTTCGGGAGCTGCTTGGTGTCTTCGTAGCCCGTGGTCAGGGCGTGCCAGTCGGCCACGAAGAAATAGCACTCGTACTGGTATTGGAGGTCGATCCAGTTCTTGAGGGCGCCATGGTAGTTGCCGAGATGCAACTGACCTGTCGGCCGCATTCCGGAAAGAACTCGTTTGGATTGCGGATGGCTGCTCACGGGAGGCGCGAATTATATAGGTGCCGGGTGAGGAAAGTGGGGAGAGCCGCTCTCCCCACTTTCCTCACCCGGCACCAGGACCGGCTAATCCCAGCAATTCCAGTGGCCCACGACCAATCCTTGTCACGGCAGGTGGAGTGAGGGCCAGGTCGACGACGGTGGTCGGTTCGATGCCGCAGTGGCCACCGTCGAGCACACAATCCACTTGATGCTCGAGCCGGTTTCTGATCTCACGCCCGTCCGTCAGCGGCAGCTCTTCGCCAGGCAGCAGAAGCGTCGAACTCATGATCGGTTCGCCGAGTTCCGCCAGCAGCAGGCGCGGCACCTCGTGATCGGGCACGCGAATGCCGATCGTGCGCCGCTGGTCGTGCTGAAGCCGGCGTGGCGTCTCCTTCGTGGCCGGCAGCAGGAAGGTGTACGGCCCCGGCGTCGCGGCCTTGAGCATGCGGAACTGCCAGGTGTCCACGCGCGCGTACTTGCCGATTTCCGCGAGATCACGGCACACCAGCGTGAAGTGATGGTGGCGGTCGGTGGCGCGAATGCGGCGGATGCGATCGAGCGCGTCCTTGTCGCCGATATGGCAGCCCAGCGCGTAGCAGGAGTCCGTCGGATACACGATGAGCCCGCCGTCGCGCACGATCTGCGCGGCGCGACGGATCAGCCGCAGCTGCGGATTCTGGGGATGTAGCTCGAAATACTGGCTCACGCGACTAGAATACGCGCCGTCGTCGGGCGTCTCGCCCCGACTTACCGGAATCTCCCATGCAGACATTGATCGAACTGGCGCCGCTCATCGCCTTTTTCGGCGCCTACAAGTTCGCCGGCATTTACGTCGCCACCGCCGTGCTCATGGGCGCGATGCTGCTGCTGCTCGGCTGGGACTGGCTCTCACGGCGCGAAATTCCCCGGATGCACCTGGTCAGCGCCGTGCTGGTCTGGGTCTTCGGGGCGGTCACGCTGATCCTGCACGACGTGCGCTTCATCCAGTGGAAGGCGACCGTGTTCTACTGGCTCGTGGCGCTCGCGCTCGGCGGCAGCGTCTGGATCGGCAAGATGACGCTGCTCCAGCGCCTCATGACCGCGGCCGTCCCCGAAGGCCACGAAATTCCCTCCTCGACGTGGAAACGCACGTCGCTGATCGCCGCGTCGTTCTATCTGGCGCTCGGCGGAGTAAACCTCTGGGTCGCCTACACCATGAGCGAACAGGACTGGGTGTTCTTCAAGACCTGGCTGACCATTCCGGTGGTCTTCGTGTTCACGGCCGGGCTCATGTTCTACCTCCTGCGCGGTTACCAGCCCAAGGAGACCACGTGAGCAGTCGCATCGAACGACTTCGCGTCGCGCTGGAAACCTCTCTCCATCCCACGCTGCTCGAAATCCGCGACGACAGCGCCAAACATGCCGGCCACGCGGGCGCTCGGGAAGGCGGCCACTTTCACGTGATCATCACCGCCGCGGGCTTCGCCGGCGTCCCCATGCTGGAGCGGCACCGGATGGTCTATGCTGCCGCCGCTGAACTGATGGGCCGCGACATCCATGCGTTGTCTATCGACGCGCGTACGCCCTGAGAAAAAACCTCCAACTCGTTGAGAGATCAAATGAAAGTTATCCGATTTCTGGCCGTGGGCGTGCTGCTGGCACTGGCCGCCTGCTCCAAACCCGACGCGACCGACAAAGCCGCTGCAGCACCGACGACACCGGCCAAGCCACCCATCCTCACCGTCAATGGCACGCCCATCAGCGAGAAGCTCTACGAGGAATACGCGATGGCGCTCGCCCGCCGCCCTCTCGCCGAGCTGTCGCCCGAGGATCGCGAGCAGATCAAGGAGAACCTCGTCCGCGTCGAACTCATTGCCCAGGAGGCCGAGAAGTCGGGCCTCGTGAATGAGCCGGAGGTTGCCACCCGCCTCGAGCTCGCGCGCCTCGAAGTGCTGCAGCAGGCGGCCGCGCAGAAGTACATGAAAGACCACATCGCCACCGAAGCGGAGATGCGCGCCGAGTTCGAATCGCAGGTGGCCTCCGCCCCGCTCGTCGAATACCAGGCCCGCCACATCGTGGTGAGCAGTGAAGACGTGGCGCAGAAGATCATCGCGCAGCTCAAGGCGGGCAACGACTTCGCCGCACTCGCCAAGCGCATGTCGGCCGACAAGGCGACTGCCGCCAAGGGTGGTGATCTCGGCTGGTTCGGCCCCCGCGACATGGACCCGTCGTTCACCAATGCCGTGGCACTGCTCAAGAAAGGCGATGTCACGTCGACCCCGGTGCAGACCGCGGCCGGCTGGCACGTGATCCAGCTGCAGAACACGCGCGACCGGACGCCGCCGGCGTACGACGACGTCAAGGATCGACTCGCCAAGATCGTGGTGGCCAAGGCGTTCAAGGCGCAGTCGGACGAAGCGCTGAAGGCCGCGAAGATCGAGCCGCCGCTGAGCACGGTGCCGGCGACGCCCGCCGCGGCACCTGCTGCCGCCCCGGGCCAGACTCCGGCGCCCACCCCGCCCGCGAAGAACTAGTCGCGAGGCACTAACTACAGCCGCCGGCGTCCCTCATACGGGTGCCGGCGGCTGTTTCGTTTTCAGGATCAGGCCGAGCGCGTCTTCATCGAGGATGCGCACGCCCAGAGATTGGGCCTTGGCCAGCTTGGAGCCGGCATCCGCGCCGGCCACCAGGAAGCTGGTCTTCTTCGACACACTGCCGGACACCTTCGCACCGAGTTCGCGAAGCGCATCTTCGGCAGCGTCACGTTGCAGCCCGGCAAGCGTGCCCGTGATGACGAACGTGAGTCCCGCGAGCGGCGCACTCTCTCGCTGCGCCACCTCGATCGTCGGCCAGTGCACCTTCGCGGCGATGAGGCCGTCGACCACTTTCTGGTACGCGGGATCGGCGAAGAACTTCGCGATCTCCTGCGACACGACGGGCCCCACATCCGGCGTTTCTTCGATCTTTGCGGCATCCGCGCGGCGCAGCGGTTCGAGGTCTCCGAACTGCTCGGCCAGCGCGCGCGCCGTCGATTCGCCCACCTGTGGAATGCCGAGGGCAAAGAGGAATCGCGGCAGCGTGGTCGACTTGCTCTTCTCCAGCGCGGCCCTGAGGCTGGCGGCCGTCTTCTCGCCTACACGACGCTCGGCGGGCTTGCCCTCTTCCACCTTCACCGCGACCAGCTTCAACACCGCGAGCTCGGCCTCGGTCAGCGAATACAGGTCGGCGGGCGATTTCAGGCGTCCATCGTTCACGAGCTGTTCGACCAGCCGCTCGCCGAGACCCTCGATGTCCATGGCGCGGCGGCCCGCGAAGTGCAGGATCCACTCCGCGCGCTGCGCCTTGCACTTGAGGTGCCCGCCCGTGCACTTGAAGACGGCCTGGTCTTCCTGGCGAACGACGGGCGAGCCGCAGACCGGACACTCCGACGGCATGACGATGTCACGCAGGGAAGCGCCTTCGCGCCGCTCGGGTAGATAGCGCACCACCTCCGGGATCACGTCGCCGGCGCGCCGCACGACCACCGTGTCGCCGATCCTGAACCCCTTGCGCGCCACCTCGTCCATGTTGTGCAGCGTGGCGTTGCTCACCGTGACGCCCCCGACGAACACCGGCTTGAGCTTCGCGGCCGGAGTCAGCGCGCCGGTGCGGCCCACGTTGAAGATCACGTCCTCGAGCAGCGTCAGCTCCTCGTCGGCGGGAAACTTGTGCGCCAGCGCCCAACGCGGCGCCCGCGACACGAAACCGAGCTTCTCCTGGTCGGCACGGCTATCTACCTTGTAGACGACGCCGTCGATCTGGTACGGCAGCTTCGAGCGCCGGGCGCCGATGTCGCGGTAGTAATCGAGGCAGCCCTCGATGCCCTTCACCTTTTTCGCCTCGGGACAGGTACGCAATCCCCATTCATTGAGCTGCGCCGCGAGATCGCTGTGGCGCTCCGGCAGCGCTCCGCCCTCCACCACGCCGAGCGAATAGAAGAAGAGATCCAGCGGACGCGTGGCGGTGATGCGGGCGTCCAGCTGGCGCAGGCTTCCCGACGCCGCGTTGCGTGGATTCACGTAGAGCTTGTCGCCGCGTGCCGCCGCGTCGCGATTCATCTTCTCGAACCCGGCGAACGGCAGGAACACTTCGCCACGTACTTCCAGCAATGCGGGCGGTTTGCCTCGCAGTCTCGACGGCAGGCCTCGAATGGTACGCACGTTGGCCGTGACGTCTTCGCCGGTCACGCCATCCCCGCGCGTGGCCGCACGCACGAACTCGCCATTCCTGAACAACACGGAGATGGCGAGACCGTCCAGCTTGGGTTCGGCCGCATACTCGATGGGACCTGGCGTTCCCAGTCGCTCGCGCACCTTGCGATCGAAGTCGGCGAGATCTTCGTCGGTGAAGCCGTTCTCGAGCGAGAGCATGGGGATGGTGTGCGTGACTTCGCCGAACTGCGACGCGGCCACGCCAGCCACTCGTTGCGTGGGGGAATCGGCGGTGACGAGCGAAGGATGAGCGGCCTCGAGCTCGCGCAGTTCGTTCATGAGCCGGTCGTACTCGGCATCCGGAACCGACGGCTCACTGAGCACGTAGTAACGGTAGTCGTGGCCCGAGATTTCCTCGCGCAGCTGCGCGACGCGTTGCGCGGCGGAGGACCCGGTCATCTCAGCTCACGCTTCTCCGGACGCTTGCGCGGGCGAAGGTTCGAGCGCCTGACGCAGGCGCGCAATGCGCGGGGACGTGAGTTCTTCGCCATGCTGGTCGGCGACCGTGCCATCGAGGCGTTCGGCCAGTTGCCGGGCCGCGTGAACCAGTTCGTCGAAAGTGTCTCGCTCGGGCTTCGGCCCGGGCAGCACGGCGAACAGGTTCAGGCCGGAGAAGCGCTGGGAGTCCATGATCGACGGATCGAACGTGCCGGGCTGCGCGAGCGCCGCGGCGCTCACCACGACGCGGCCGTCTTCGTCGGGAAGGTGATAGATGTCGAGCGGCCCGTGCCAGAACCCGGCAGCGCTGAAAGCCTGACGCAGGCCACGGCCCTGGAAGCGCGCCTCGACGCGCGGGATCACACGCAGCGTGACGATGCGCCGCTCGGACTCGCCGGGCCAATCCAGCACGAGGTCGGGACCGCGCGGCGCCTGCGGCTCTTCGAGGACACGCACCGCGGAGATGCTGTCGTCCTGGCCGATATACGGTTCGCTCCGGGTGGATGGCCTCGCATCGGCATGCGCCACGTCCACCGCCACCTCTTCGGAAATGGAAATGCCGAGTGCGCGCCGTGCGCCCGTGTCCGAGGAACTCGCCAGTTCGATGACCGGCAATGCATCGGAGACCGCCACGCGGGTGTCACGAACCACGTTGATGTCGGGCAATGGAGCCGGCGCGGGACGTGGCGGCGGATCCGCCGTGACATCGTCGCGCATCACCTTGGCAGCGGCGGGACGGATGCCGCGCGAGCGCCACCATTCGAACCCGGCGATGCCGGCGACGAACAACACGCCGACGACCAGGAGAATGATGCGCAGCTCTGGCATGAAGCCCCCGCGTCAGCCCGTCGCCATGCGCACCGCCTCGTCGACGTCCACCGACACGAGGCGCGAGCAGCCGGGTTCGGTCATCGTGACGCCGATCAACTGGGAGGCGAGCTCCATGGTGGTCTTGTTGTGCGTGATGAAGATGAACTGCACGCGATCGGACATCTGCTTCACGATGTCGCAGAAGCGCCCGACGTTGTGTTCGTCGAGCGGCGCGTCGACTTCGTCGAGGATGCAGAACGGCGCGGGGTTCAGGTCGAAGATGGAGAACACGAGCGCCACGGCCGTGAGCGCCTTCTCGCCGCCCGACAGCTGATGAATGCTGCTGTTGCGCTTGCCCGGCGGCCGCGCCATGACGGCGACGCCGGCTTCGAGGATGTCGTCACCAACGAGCTCGAGGTATGCATGGCCGCCACCGAACAGCTTCGGGAATTTGTCCTGGAGGCCAGCGTTGATGCGGTTGAAGGTGTCTTCGAAGCGCGAGCGGGTTTCCTTCTCGATCTTGCGCATCGCTTCTTCGAGCGTGGTGAGCGCCGCGGTGACGTCGGCGAATTGCCGGTCCAGATAGTCCTTGCGCTCGCTGGATTCCTTGAGCTCATCGATGGCCGCGAGATTCACCTGGCCCAGCTTCTCGAGGTCGGCGCGCGCGGTCTGCAGCGACTCTTCCCACGCGGGTACGCCGGCATCGGCGGCGAGCCCGGCGAGAACTTCCGCGAGATCGAAACGCGTGGCGGCGAACTGTTCGACGAGGCCTTCGCGGCGCACGCGGGATTCCTGCGCGACCATGCGAGCCTGCTCCATCGCCTGGCGCGCGGCATTCACGCGCGTCTCGGCGTCGAGGCGCTTCTCGTCGAGCGTGCGCAGCGAAGCGTCGGCGTCCTCGAGTGCACGACGTTCGGTCGCGAGTTCGGTTTCGATTTCCAGGCGTCGCGCAAGGAAATCCTTGAGCTTGCCTTCGAGCTCGACCACCGGCAGGTCGCCATCGGCAAGCGCGGCTTCGAGTTCGGTGGAGCGCGCGAGGGTCTGCGCTGACTGGTCGGCCATGCGCTTGAGGCCGACGGACATCGACGATTCGCTGGACCTTCGCGACTCGATGCGGATCAGCAGGTCGCGGCAGGCGAGCTGCGCCGCCTGGAAACGGCCGCGCGCGGACTGCACGGCTTCACGACGTTCCTCGCGTTCGCCTTCGAGCGCCGCACGGCGCGAGTCGAGCGCATCGAGCGCCACGAGGCCGCGATCGAGTTCGGCGCGCGCCCGTGCCAGCGTGTCCTGGCCCAGCCCGAGCTCGCGCGTGACTTCGGCCGCCTCTTCTTCGAGCCGTTCGCGGCGCAGCGTGGATTCCTGTGAGCGCGCGCGTTCGCCTTCGAGCTGGCCGAGGAGATCGGCGTGCTCGCGGTGCGCACCCTGGATGCGGCTCTGCGCCTGGTCGCGCTCGCGTTCCGCCGTTGCCAGATCTTCACGGCAGGCAGCGAGACGGGTTTCCGAAGCGCGGACATTGTCTTCGCTCGACGCGAGTTCGACGCGCAGCTGCTTGAGGCGCTGCTCGCGCTCGAGCACGCCGGAATGAGGATCGCCACCGCGATTGACACGCAGCCAGTCACGGCCTATCCACTCGCCGGTGCGCGTGATGACGGACTCGTCATCGGCAAGCTGGCGACGCAGGCCCAGCGCGTCGGCGAGTGTTTCGGCGAGCCGCACGCGCGACAGCAACCGCACGATGGCGGAAGGCCCGCTGACCACGCCCGACAACATGCCGGCGGATCCGTCGGCTTCCATGTGGCCACCGGCCTGCAGCAGCGAGACGCGCCCCACGGGCAGCGACGGCAACACGCCCGCCACGTCATCGAGTTCGTCGACGCACAGGGCTTCCAGGTAATCGCCGAGCGCTGTCTCGACGGCGCGCTCCCAGCCGCCCTTCACCGAGAGTTGCGCGGCGAGGCGCGGCTGCTTGCCGAGACCCGAGGAATTCAGCCATTCGGCGGTGCGCAAATCACCGCGCTGGAGCGCCGCCTTCTGCAGCGCTTCGAGCGAGACCACTTCGGCGCGACGCTTCTCGCGATCGGCACGTGAATGTTCGAGGGTCTTCTCGGCGTCGAACTGCGCGGCGCGCAGTTTCTGGGAGCGGTCGAGCGCCTGGCTGAGCGCCTGCGAGAGCTCATCCGCGGAGCTGCGGGCCATCGATTCCTTTTCGGCGAGCTGGCTGAGCAGCGCCGAGGACTCCTGCGCGATCAGCGCTTCACGCTCAACGGCAAGTCGATCCGCCTGGCCGGCGAGCCGGCGCAGCTGGTTCTCCAGCTGCTCGATTCGGGCGCGCTCGACCTGCGTGGTCTGGTGGGCGGCACCCTGCTCGCGATTGAATCCTTCCCACCGCTGTTGCCAGTCGGCGAGTTCGTGCTCTGTGTTGGCCAGGCTTTCGCTGACCGCGGCCTCGGCCGCCTGCGCCTGCAACAGGTCCGGCGACAGCTTCTCGATCTCCGCGCGTAACGACGCGATCTCGCGCTCGTCACGTTCGATGTGCGAGTTGAGTTCGGCCAGCGTGGCGCGCGCCTGTGCCAGTTCGTTGCGCTGTTGTTCGCGCATCTCGCGGATGTGCGTGATGCTCGATTCGGTGCGGCTGATCTCCGCGCCGATTTCGTAATAGCGCCCCTGGACGGCGTTCACACGCTCGGTCTGCTCGTGCTGGTAGACGCGTTGCGTCTCGATGGCGGCTTCCGACGCGCGCTGGTCCGCGAGGGCCTGCTGCATCGTCAGTTCGCACTCGCGCACGGCGCTGTCCTGCACCTCGGCGCCGGAATCTATTTCGCGCAGGCGCAGGGCCAGCAACTCGGCGGTCAGGCGACGTTCTGTCTCCTTGAGTGCCTGGTAGCGGCGGGCCGTGGCGGCCTGGCGCTGCAAGTGGCGGATCTGCTTGTCGACTTCGTCGCGGACGTCCTGCAGGCGCTCGAGGTTTTCACGCGTATCGGCGATGCGCGCCTCGGTTTCCTTGCGCCGCTCCTTGTAACGCGAGATGCCGGCTGCCTCTTCCACGAACGCGCGCATGTCATCGGCCTTGGCCTCGATGACGCGCGAGATCATGCCCTGCTCGATGATGGCGTAGCTGCGGCTGCCCAGGCCGGTGCCCAGGAACAGCTGCGTGATGTCCTTGCGGCGGCAGCGCGCGCCGTTGAGGAAATAGTTAGAGGTGCCGTCGCGCATCACCTGGCGCTTGAGCGCCACTTCGGCGTATTCGGCGTACGGCCCGGAGATCTTGCCGTCGCTGTTGTCGAACACCAGTTCCACGGACGCCGTGCCCACGGGCTTGCGCGTGACGGAGCCATTGAAGATGACGTCGATCATCGAGTCGCCACGCAGATGTTTTGCCGACAGCTCGCCCATGACCCAGCGCACGGCGTCGATGATGTTCGACTTTCCGCAGCCGTTCGGACCGACGACGCCCGTGAGATTGCTGGGGAAACCGACGGCGGTCGGGTCCGCGAACGATTTGAATCCGGCGACTTTGATCTTGGTCAGGCGCATCGTTTACTCGCGTCTCGCGTGCGGATGAATTGGCGGCGTAGTGTAAAGTAATCGCCACATTTTTCAGGTCGCATCTGCAAAAGATCCGGCCCCTACAAATCCCGGCAGTGAACATGTCTACGCAACCATCGGCACAGCTTGAGACTTTTCCAAACCCCGCGCGCGACACCGACTACACGATCCGGATGACGTTGCCGGAATTCACCTGTCTGTGCCCGAAGACCGGCCAACCCGACTTCGCCACGTTCGAACTGGAATATGTGCCGGACGAGCTTTGCATCGAGCTCAAGGCGCTGAAGCTCTA
>Ga0164241_10004442_pt1 | contig 13585 bp, 14 predicted proteins | sample OricomyardsoilBY_FD_108780 | JGI IMG/M metagenome (GOLD analysis project Ga0164241, IMG submission 108780) | Backyard soil microbial communities from Emeryville, California, USA - Original compost - Back yard soil (BY) | ecosystem: Environmental > Terrestrial > Soil > Unclassified | place: USA...
GGGCCAGGGCCAGGAAGCCGTTTTCAACCGAGTTCGGGGTAGTCAGCGACGGGCCTTCGATCCCGAAGGCACCGGTCCAGTAGGCGCTCAGTTCCGGGAAGGCGTCGATCGCTTCCTTCGGACTGGGGACGGTGTTGATGCCGGATTTGCTGGTCGACCCCAGCAGCATCGAGGCGAGCTGCCAGATGACCAGGAAGCCGACCATCAGGCCGAACCCCTTGAGTGCGCCCAGCAGGGTCCTACGCGACATCGGGCACTCCCATGCTGCGCAGGATCTCGACCCGGGCGCGACCGGCCTCGGGGCTCTCCAGCACCTCTAGCTTGCGCGGGCGGGAGAAGTTGAGGGGGATGTCGCGGACGATGCTGCCGCCCTGCACGACGAGCACCCGGTCACCGAGGGCGAGCGCCTCGTCGACGTCGTGGGTGACGAAGAGCACCGTCTTGCCGGTGCGGCTCCAGAGGTCGAGCAGCACCTCGTGCAGCGTCGCCCTCAACACGTAGTCGAGCCCGACGAACGGCTCGTCCATGAGCAGCACCTCGGGGTCGTTGGCGAAGACCGCGGCGATCGCCACGCGGCGGCGCATACCGCCCGAGAGCTCCTTCGGCCAGGAACGCGCGAACCGCTCCAGGCCGATGAACTCCAGGTAGCGCTGCACCGTCTCTTTGCGCTCGGCCTTGGGCACACCACGCGCCTTCAGCCCGAACTCGATGTTGTCGGCGACCCGCTTCCAGAGGAAGAGCGTGTCGCGCTGGAAGACGACCCCGCGGTCGGCGCCGGGGCCGCGGACGGGGTTGCCGCCGACGATGACCTCACCCGCATCGGGCTGGTCGAAGCCGGCCACCATGTTGATCAGCGTGCTCTTACCCTGGCCAGACGGGCCGAGGATGCAGACGAACTGTCCGCGGGGAATGCTGAACGAGACGTCGTCCATGCCCCGCACGTGCTCTCCGGAAGCCTGTACGAACTCCCGCTTTACACCGCGCAACTCAACCGCGATATCGCCCCGGTCGAGCTGACTCTCGGCAGCTATTTTCGACTCTACTCTTGCCACGACGTGTACCACCTTCCGACGCGGGCGATGACCGCATCAATAATCAGGGCCAAGACGCCCAGGCAGACCAACGCCGCGATCACGCTCGCGGTTGCCTGGAACGTTGCGAATACCTGTATGACTCTTCCGATTCCCTTGTTGGCGCCGAGGATCTCGGCGATCACGGTGAAGCCCCATGCCGCTGCCATCGCCACCCGCAGCGCCCCGACCATGGCCGGAGCGATCGCGGGCATCACCACCGAGAAGACGAGGGTCCGGCTCGACGCACCGAGCGAACGGCCGAACTTCTCGTACTTGCCCAGTGCGTTCGCGGTGGCGTTCTTCGCCGTCACCGAAATCACCAGGGTCGCGTAGAAGATCGTCAGCCCGGCCTGCGCCAGCACCGAGCTACCGAACCAGATGCTCATGAACGGCAGCAGGACCACCACCGGCACCACCCCCAGCACCATCAGCGGCGGCTCGACCACCGTCCTGACGAGGCGCGAACGCCCCGCCAGGACGCCGATCGGCAACCCGAGACAGAGGCCGATGGCGACACCGAGCACGGCCGCCTGGGCCGTGGCGAACAGATTGCTGGCCAATCCACCGGCCGGCAGGCTGGCGAATTCGAGGGCGGCGGTCGACCAGAAGTTCTCCCGGATCGCGCTCAGCACGCTGCCGGGATCCGGCACCCGCACCTCGCGCGACCCGAGTGAGATCAACCACCAGACCGCGATGAAGGCGGCGATACCGGCGGCGCCCAACAACAGGCGCCGCGCGGTATCCGCCTTCGGCCAACTCATCTTGATCGCCATGGCGAAGCTCCCGACCGTCCGCGGTTAGGCGGACGCCTCCTTCAGGAGCCGCACCGCGTCCAGGTAGTTGAACGCCGCGTACTGCTTGGCGGCCGCTTCGGCGAGTTCCTTGCTCTCACCGCTGAGGCTGCCTTCGTCGACTTCTCCGACGAGCTTGTCGTATTCGTCTTTCAGCGCGACGAGCTCCTCGTAGTACTTACCGGCAACGATCAGGTCGGACGCTTTGAACTGCTTACCCTTGGGCAGCACGCCACCTTCCTGGGCGGCCTTGATCTGCGGTTCGTACAGCTTCGTGTAGTAGAAGCGCGAGCTCTTGTCGGTCCAGTAGCCGGCCTGCTCGTCGAACGGGGTGAGCGGGTCGATCTCGGTCAGGACTTTGGTCAGCCCGGCGACGCCGATGTCGGTTCCCGTGACCCGCTCCAGGTAGGTGGTCTGGTCGGGCAGGGTGCCTTCTGGGTCTTTGAGAACCGAGTCGATGATCCGGAAGACGACCGAGGCGAAGCGGAGAACCGTGTCGTGGTTTTCGTTGAGGTACTTTTCGGTCGTCTGCCAGCCGGTGTTGCCGAGCATCGGGGCCGATTCTTCGGGCGGCAACTGCTCGACCAGCGTTTTCAGGTCGACCAGCGGCGTCCAACCGGCCTGGAAGAGCTGCACCATCTGCGCCACTCCGGCCGGTGAGGCGAAGTCGAGTTTGTTACCCAACGCCTGCTGGACGATCTGCGGGTCTTCGAGCACGCTCAGCTCAACATCGGAGTTGAGTTTGAACTGACCCAGTTCCGCGACCTTGTTGTAGAAGATGCGGTGGAAGCCGCTGGCCTCGATCGCGTAGCGCTTGCCGCGCATCTCGTCGCCGATCTTCTTCATCGCCTCGTCGAGCGATTCGCCGTTGTCGAGCCGTTCCTGCAGCCCTTCCAGCTTCAGATCCGGGTTGGCGAAGACGAAGGTGCCGAAGTTGATGTCGTTCCAGCCGATGACTTTGATGTCTGGCAGCTGCGACATGTACTGGATCGCCAGCGGCGTGTATTCGCTGACCATGTCGAGCTGGCCGGTGACGAGTTCCTGAGCGGCTTTACCCGGCGGAACGTCGCGGCCGAGCGGCTGCGGTTCGATGTTGATGCCAACTTCGTTGAACCAGGCTCTGATCATGACAATAACAAAAATCGTGCGGTCGCCGAACGGCTGCATGCCGAAGCGGACGTTCACTTTCGGCACCCCTGGGTCCACCTTGGCCGAGCTCTTACCTTCGGAACTGTCACCACCACCGCTGCCGCCACAGCCGGCCCACGTCAGGCTTCCCAGGCCCAGCGCGAGAACGACCAGCGCCAAAAGGCGACGGCTGCGGAAAGTGTTCCCGCGTGTGTCCTTTGACATCTCATCTCTCCTCTTCATTCGGTCTTGCGGTCCGTTTTTCGATGTCCTGCGTGCAAGTTGATTGCCTCCACCCCGCGCCTCACCGGAGCAGCTCCGAGAGTTGAGTGGCGGCCTCGCAGACGGCCGCGCCGATGCCGGTCTCGCCGGCCGTTTCAACAACCCCGGTGAGCGAGGTGAGGCTGACGGCGGCGACCGGGCGGCCGCGATGGTCGGTGACGCAGGCGGCGATGCAGGTGATCCCGATGTGGAACTCTTCGCGGTCGACGGCGTAGCCGCGCATGACCGTCGCCTCGATGTCCTCCCGCAGCGCCGCCGGGCTCATCAGGGTGTGGTTGGTGAGGCGCTCGAACGGGTGCCGGTCGAGCCAGTCGGCGAGCTCGGCCTCGGAGTACTTCGAGAGCAGCGCCTTACCGAGTGCGGTCGCGTGGGCCGGCACCGAGGCGCCGACCGCGGTGCTGAGTCGCACCGGCCGCTCGGAGGCATCGACCTTGTCGATGTAGAACATCAGGTCGCCTTTGAGGGTGCCGAGGTTGCAGATCATCCCGGTGCTGCGCGAGAGTTCCACCATCAGCGGGTGGGCTTTCTCGCGCAGGTCGTGAGTGGTTCCGACCAGCGCCCGGTCGAGGCCCTCGCGCAGCATCTCGAGCCAGCGGGCCGGGACCGTGTACGTCTCCAGCTTCGGATGCCGGGCCAGCACCCCGGCGTCGACCAGGGTGCTGAGCAGGGCGTGAGCGCTGCTCTTCGGCAGGCCGACCCGCTGGACGATCTCGCTCATCGTCAACGGCTCCTGCGCCTGCAGGACCTCCTCCAGAACCCGCACCGTCCGCTGCGCCGACTTCACACTCTGCACCGCGGCCGGCTTGTTCTCCACTGTCGCCAACTACATCGCCCCCCTTAGGACTGAGACGACTTCGGCGGCACCTGCAACCGGCCGCGGGTTGATCCGCAACAGCCGCTCCACCCCCATCGTCAATTTCGCGACCTCGTCGAGGTCGCCCTCACTCACCCCGATCGCGGCAAGCCCGCCCGGGATGTCGAGATCCTGATTCAACTCGCGCAGCAGATCCGGCAGCGCCTCGGCCTCGCCCGGGGCACCGGAGAGCAGGGCGACCACCTCGGCGTAGGCATCGCGCCGCGCCGCGCAGTTGAACTCAGCCACCGCCGGCATCAGGATCGCGTTGACGAGACCGTGCGGGCGCTTGGTCAGGGCCCCGAGCGGGTACTGCATCGCGTGCACCAGGGCGGTGCCGGCAGCGGCGAAGGCGAAGCCGGCGAAGAGGCTCGCCTGCAGCATGCCCTCGCGCGCGTCGAGGTCGTCGGGGTTCGTGTAGCAGCGCCGCAGGTGCTTCCCGATCAACCGGATCGACTCCCGCGCCAGGGCGTCGGAGACGGGGTTCTTGCCGGTGAAGACGCGCCGGCTCGGGGGGGCGCCCGAGAGGGTCTCGAAGGAGGCTGCCGTGAACGACTCAACCGCGTGCGAGAGCGCGTCGAGGCCGGCGTGGGCGGTAACCGCCGGCGGGCAGCTGACGGTCAGCTCGGGGTCGAGGATCGCCCAGGCCGGGACCAGGTGGCGGGAGGCGATGCCGACCTTGAGGTAGATCTCGTCGTCGCCGATGACCGCTACCGGCGTCACCTCGGAGCCGGTGCCGGCGGTGGTCGGGATCGCGATCAGCGGCACGGTCGGACCGGGGATCTGGAACTCGCCTTAGTAGTCGCGCGGCTCACCGCCGTGGGCGATCACCGCCGCCGCCGCCTTGCCGAGGTCGATGCTGCTGCCGCCGCCGACGGCGACGATCGCGTCGGGCTTGAACTGGCGGCCGACCTCGGCACAGCGGACGACGGTCCCTACCGGCACCTCCGGCAGGCCCTCATCGAAAACCTCGACCTCACAGCCGGCCGCCGTCAGCGAGGCGACCACGCGGTCGACCAGCCCGGCCGCCCGCATCGCGGCGTCGGTGCAGACCAGACAGCGCTCGCCGAACTGGCGGGCGGCGTCGCCGACGCCGGCGACCGCGCCGCGGCCAAACTCGACCCGGCCGTAGGGCCCCAGCATCCAGGACTCGACCGTGCTCTTTCCGCTCTGACTCATAGGGCCTTGACCTCCTCCCAGAGCGAGGAGCGCAGGCGCAGCCCGCTGGCCCGAGCCGCCGCTTCCTGGGCGCGCCCGCGGTCGCCGGGGATCAGCACCCGCTCGAAGCCGGGAGCGGGCCGGGAGGCGCGGAGTTCATCGAGGTAGCCGCTGACGCGGGTGACGAAGCTCTCGCCACCGCCGAAGTAGGAGGGCGCCGCCATCACGAACAGGTCACCGACGTTGCAGACGTCCTTCGCGTCCAGGGTGCCGGTCACGGCCGGGCCGAGCGCCGCCCCGGTGAGGCCGCCTGCCAGCAGCGCCACCGCCAGCGCGAGGCCGTAGCCCTTGGCGCCGCCGTAGGGATTGATCGCTCCGGCGAGGCCGGCGGCGGGGTCGGTCGTCGGCAGGCCGGCGGGGTCGACGGCCCAGTCGTCGGGGATCGAGCGCCCGGCCTCGCGGTGCTCGATCAGCTTGCCGATCGAGGAGGCCGCGGTCGACATGTCGAGGATGAACGGGACCGGCTCGGCCGGGACGCCGATCGCGATCGGGTTGGTGCCGAGCAACGGCTCGATCCCGCCATGGGGACGGACCATCGTCTCCGAGACCGAGGTGACCAGCATCACCATGCCGCGGAGGGCGGCGTATTCGGCGTAGATCCCGGCCATGCCGATGTGGTTGGCGTTGGTCACCGAGGCGAGGCAGACACCGGTCTGCTCGACCGTCTCCAGCATCAACTCGGTGACCTGGGAGGCGACCACGTGGCCGAGGCCACGGCGCCCGTCGACCAAGACCAGCGACGGGGTCGGGCGGGTGATGCCGAGCTCGGCATCGGGGTCGATCAGGCCCGCCTTCAGCCGTTCGCAGATCGTCCGCAGGCGCAGCAGGCCGTGCGAGGGCTGTCCCCGCAGGTCGGCCCGCAGCAGCGCGTCGGCGGTCAGCTCGGCGTCGGCGCTGCTGGCGCCGTGGCGGACGAGCACGTCTACTGCCGCTGCCCGCACCTCGGCCACCGGCACGATCACCTCGTCGATCGCGGTATCCATCAGGCCAGCTCCAGGAGGCGGTAGGGCAGCGCCGAGAGCGGCCTGGGGGCGGCCGCCTCGGCGCCGATTAGGAAGGTGTTGGCGACGGTCGCAGTCGGCCCGTCGGCCCCGGCGAGCGCCGCGTAGGAGGGGTGCAGGGCAAAGGCCGTGCCGGCGTCCACCGTGCCGGCGGCGCCGGCGGCGACCACGGGGCCCTTCTCGTCGACGCCGGTGCCGTGGCCGAGGCCGGAGATCGGGCGGCCGCCGCGCTCGTGCAGCGCGGCTTCCATCGCCGCCGCCACCGAGGTGGTCGGGGCGCCCGGCACGAGCCCGTCGCCGCCGATCCGCAGCGCCTCGATACAGGCGTCGGCGACCGCCGCGGCCCCGGGGTCGAGGGCGCCGGCAACGGCGATCACGCCAATCTCGGCCCAGTGACCGGAGGGGGCGGCCTGCTCGACCAGGACCGTGATCGGTTCCCCCCGCAGCAGTTCACGATCGCTGGGGAGGCGGCCGCGGAAGCTGCCGGCACTGACGAAGACCATCCGCGTGAGGGCGCCGCGGCGGCTCAGCTCGGCGTCGATCTCGGCCGCCGCCTCGCGCTCGCTCATGCCGACCTCGAAGCCGGCAGCGAAGCGCTCGATCGCGGCCTCGGCGCCGACCGCGGCGGCGGCCAGCAGCTGCGCGTCCTCGGGACCGATCGCCGCCCGTGCCGTCTCCAGCAGGTGGCTGAGGTCGCGCGGCTCGTTGCCGGCGGCGGCGCCGAACAGGAGCTCCAGCTCACCGGCCGGCAGGCCCCCGGGCGGAGCCGCCAGACCGCAGGCACCGCTGGCGCCCGCCAGAAGGCTGCCGGTGGAGGCGGCGGCGCCCGGCAGCGTCCCGCAGATCACCTCGACCCCGGGCGCGCGGGCACCCGCCCGCAGCAGCTCGGCTTCGATCTCCGAACCGGCCACCAGAACCGGCCGGCAGCCGACCGTGATCAGGCCGAAGGTTCCCTTGGGGCCGGCGAAGCAACCGCTGAGGTACTGCAGCGCCCCGTAGGAGCCGAGCGAGCCGCGACCGTAGACGGCGAGCGCGGTGACCCCCTCGCGCTCCATCTCCTGCCACAGGGTCTGCCAGCGCTGCTCGTAGAGCCCGGCGTCGCCGGCCGGCCCGACCGCGTCCAGCACCGTCGCTGTCATCTCGGCCTCCATCGCGATCAGGCGGCCTCGCCGCGGAATTCCCCGTGGTGCCCCTGCCACCACTCGGCAATCTCGATCCGGCGGGCGAACCAGACCGCCTCGGAGGCGAGCATGTGCTCCAGCAACTCGCGCAAGACGTTGACCCGGGCGGCGTGTCCCATCGCCCGCGGGTGCAACCCGATCGACATCATCTTCGGCCGCCCGGCCTCACCCTCGCGGCGGTACTCGTCGAAGCCACGGCGGCAGAGGTCGAGGAAGTTGGCGGCGGTCTTCGGCGCCTGGAAGTCGTTGTAGGTGAGCGAGTAGGGGACGACCAGATGGGGTCGGCCGTCGACCTCGACGTGGTACGGGTAGTCGTCGTTGTAGGCATCGGAGTCGTAGAGGAAGCCGCCCTCGGCCGCGACCAGCTCACGGGTGTTGACCGACGGCCCGTAGCGGCAGTAGAAGCCGCGCGGCCGCTCCCCCCAGGTGCGCTCGCAGGAGGCGACCGCCTGGGCGATGTGCTCGGCCTCCTGCTCGCGGCTGAGGCGCCAGTGCTCCTCCCAGCGCCAGCCGTGGCAGAGCAGGTCGTGCCCGGCCTCGCTGCCGGCGGCGGCGACCTCGGGGTTGAGCTCGAAGGCGCGGGCGCAGCCCGAGAAGGTGCCCTTGATCCCGTACTCGTCGAGCAGGTCGAGCAGGCGCCAGATGCCGGCCCTGCTGCCGTACTCGTACATCGACTCCTGGGCGAGGTCGCGCACGTTCTCGGGGAACGGGTAGTCGGACTCGCCGCCGAAGCGCTCGTTGCGGCCGTCCCCGGCCGGGTGCGACATCTCCGAGCCTTCCTCGTAGTTGATCACCACGTTGACGGCGACGGCCTCGCCGCCGGGCCAGCGCACCTGCGGCTGGCGGCGGCCGTAGCCGACGAGGTCGCGCGGGGGTCCGGCGACTGGATCGGAGGTGCCCATCAGTAGGCCATCCAGCCGCCGTCGACCATCAGGTTGTGACCGGAGACGTAGCTGCAGTCGTCGGAGGCGAGGAAGAGCGCCGCACCGGCGATGTCCTCGGGCCGCCCCAGCCGCGGGTACGGGGTCCGCGAGAGCGAGTAACGGATGCCGTCGTCGGGCTCGCCACCCTCCAGGTACTCGGCCTCACCGGGGTGGGTGCCGGTGAGGATGCGGCCCGGGGCGACGGCGTTGACGACGATGCCGCGGCGGGCGTAGTCGACCGCCAACTGGCGGGTCAGCTGCGCCACCCCGGCCTTGCTGACGCCGTAGCCGCAGAACTCGGGCGGCCCGACCATGCCGTGCTGGGAGGAGACGTTGACGATGCGGCCGCGGACCTCGCCGATCGGCTCCTGTTCGAGCATCCTCGAAACCGCTTGCTTGCAGAAGAGGAAGGCGCCGCGCAGGTTGACCGCCATCAGGCTGTCCCAGTCCTCTTCGGTCGTGTCCAGGATCGAGCTCGAGTTGAAGACGGCGGCGCTGTTGATCGCGACGTCGACCCGGCCGAAGCGCTCGACCGCGTGGTCGAACAGGGCCGCGACCCCGTCGGGGTCGGAGACGTCGCCGCCACAGAAGCTGACCGTGCCACCCTTCTCCTCGATCAGCTCGGTCGTCGAGCGGCCGTCCTGATCCCAGATCGGCCGCTCGCGGACGTCGCTGCTGACGACCCTGGCGCCCTCTTCGGCGAAGCGCACCGCGATCGCCCGGCCAATCCCGGAGGCGGATCCCGTTACCACCGCAACTCGGTCCTTCAAACGCATCTCTCTCTCCTTGTCCCTCTGCTTTGCCTGCCGAGTCGAGCCCGTCTCAGAGCTCGATGAAGCCCCGCTCGAGGTCGGCGGCGTGAGTCATGAAGCGACCGCCCTCGGGGGTGACGCGGACGTTGTCGGTGACACCGAGCCAGCCGAACTTGCGGCGCTGCTCGTCGTCGGGGAACTGCACCGTCGGGTGGACGTTTACGACCTCGTCCTCCTTCAGGACGCGGTTGTTGCCGGGAACCCAGACGCCCTGGATCGCGTCGGTGCCGATCCCGTGCAGGCTGAACATGCCGCGGCAGTTGTCGGCGTCGGTGAAGCCGAGGTCGAAGCCGCCCTCCTTCATCCGGTCCTGGACCGCGTTGACGAACTCGCTCGCCATCGCCCCCGGGCGGATCGCCGCCAGGCCCGCGGCCAGCGACTCCTTCTGCAGCTCCCAGAACTCCTGGTGCTCGCTGCTGGGCGAACCGAACGAGTAGCACTGGCGGTACTCGAGCCAGTGCCCGGACGGGCCGGCGGACTCGACCCAGACGGTTACGACGTCGCTCTCGACGATCTCCTTGGTGGTGCCGAAGCTGAGCGCGCCGTAGGGGGTCGTCTGCAGCAGCACCATCGGGTCGCGCAGGCCGTGTTCGCGGGAGATGCGGTGGGCCTCGGCGGCGAGTTCGATCTCGGTCATGCCCGGCTTGACCACTTCGTCGATCACCGTGTAGATGTCGCGGAAGACGGCCGAGGTCGCCTCCAGTCCCTTCATCTCCTCCTCGCTGTTGGCGTGGCGGACGCCCTCGAAGAGAGCGGTCGCGTCGACCAGCTCCGCGTCAGGGAGGCCGGCGGCGACGTCGAGGTAGTGCTTGTGGGCGAAGGAGGCGTCGCTGATGCCGACGAGGCCGATGCGCTGATCAGCGAGCCCGTTCTCCTTGACCACGGCGGCGATCTCCTTGCCGGGGTCGCCGTTGACCCGGAACTCGCCGGCCCAGTTGGTCTCTTCTGCCTGGCCGAGACCGAAGATCTGACCGCCGATGAAGACGGGGTCGCCGCTGCCGAGGATGACCACGTGGGTATCGGCGAGCAACTGCCAGACGTCGGAGACGTAGAAGGCGCGACCGCGGTAGCGGATGTCGTCGCGACCGCAGACGACGAGGGCCGCGATCCCCTCCTCCTCCATCGCTTTGCGCAGCGCTCCGAGCCTTCTCTGCCGCTCGGCGTCGGTGGTGAAACGGTAAGTCTCGGCCGGGGCCGGAGCCGCTCTGTAATCAGTCAAACACACCGGTCTCTCCTCCTCTAGTTCACATATATGAACCACGTTCGGAATTTCGCGATGCACCGTACACACGGGTTTGTTCAGCTGTCAAGCCAAGCGCTCACCTCCCGGTCGGCCCAGGCACAAATACCCCCCACATGGCGGGGGGTCAGGAGGGAGACTCGGGGCAGGTCGCTCTTCAGCTTTCGGCGCCGGCCACGGCGCGCTGGAGCTGGCTCTTGCTCATCTTCGAGCGACCTTCGATCCCCATCTTCTTGGCGTCGTTGTAGAGCTGTTCGCGGGTGCGGCCGCCGGGGCCGCTGCCCGAGCGCCGGCCGCCGCGACTGCTGGCCGAGCTACCGCGCCTGGAGCTGGGTGAGGCGGTTTTCGATTCACCGGACCTTGCCTTTTCCTTGTTGACGGCGCGGGCGGCGATCTCCTCAGCCCGGCTCTCCGAGCGCCCAGCCTTCTCCTCACTCTCCTTGATGTGCTCGTACTGACGTGCTCGTTTGGTTCCTTTTTTGACTCCACGAGGGGGCATAGCCGGCTCCTTCCCGGGCTCGTTTCCACTCGGCGACCCACTACCCCGCGCGCCGAGAGCTAAGCCGGCTTGCGGCGCAAGGCGGAACGGGCCGCCACATACGAGACTGGCTCGTCGAATCCGTGCGTCCCAGTTCGTCTCAGGGGTAAAGGGACTCGAGGAATGTCCCGTGAGCGAAGGAGGATCGAGATGGGAAAGCTGATCGCGACCGCGCAGGCCACCCTCGACGGGGTCATCGACCCGGTCGGCGAGTGGGTGCAACCGGACGGGGACCACGGTGAGTACTCGTTCGAGCGCCAGGCGAGGTCGAGCGGGCTGGTGCTGGGCCGCAAGACCTACGAGGGGCTGGCGGGATACTGGCCGAGCCAGTCGGGGCGGTGGGCGGACATGGTCAACCCGATACCGAAGTACGTCGGCTCCAGGACCCTGTCCGGCGAGCTCGAGTGGAACGCGACCCTGCTCGAGGGGGACCTCGACGACTCGATCCCGAGGCTGAAGGACGAAGTCGACGGCGACCTCTTCATGCACGGCAGCGACGAGTTCGCCTACGCGCTCGCCGAGAAGGCACTGATCGACGAGTACGAGGTCTACCTCAACCCGCTCGTCTGGGGCAAGGGGAAGGTCCACCTGCTCGGCGACCGGGGGACGGTCTGGATGCAACTCGCCGACGTCAAACGGTTCGACTCCGGAGTTGTCCTGCTCACGTACCGCCCGGTGCCCTGAGCGGAGGGGGCGAGTAAGCGTTTCCGCTTCTCTCCACACCCAATTTATACCGCATGCGAGGCCCTCATGAGGCCCTGAGTCATCCCCCATAATCGCCCGCCGCAAGCCAGAAACTACGGAACGGAGCTGCGATGAGAGAGCATGCGGTGGTGATTGCCGGAGGCGGTCCGGCCGGGATGATGCTGGCGGCCGAGTTGGCCCTGGCGGAGGTCGACGTCGCGGTCGTCGAGCAGCGCCCGGACCACGCCCTCGTCGGCTCCCGGGCGGGCGGCTTTCACTCGCGCACGATCGAGATCCTCGATCAGCGCGGGGTCGCCGATCGCTTCCTCGCCGAGGGCAAAACGGCCCAGGCCGCGATGCTGGCGGCGACGGTGCTGGACATGAGCGACTTCCCCACGCGCCATCCGTACTCGCTCGGGATCTGGCAGAACCAGATCGAGCAGATCATGGCCGCCTGGGTCGCCGAACTGCCGGTGCGGATCTACTACGGGTCCGCGGTGACGGGCTTCGCCCAGGACGACGGCGGCGTCGACGTCGAGCTTTCCGGCGAGCCATCGCTGCGGGCGCGGTACCTCGTCGGCTGCGACGGCGGCCGCAGCCTCGTCCGCAAAGCGGCCGGCATCGAGTTCCCGGGCTGGGACCCGACCAGGAGCAACCTGATCGCCGAGGTCGAAACGACCGAGGAGCTACCGCCGGGCATCCGCCACGACGCCACCGGCATCCACGCGCTCAACCTGATGGAGGACGGGAAGACGGTGCGGGTGATCGTCACCGAGCAGCAACTCGGACCCGGCAGCGAGCCGTCCCTGAGCGATCTGAGCGAGGCGTTGATCACCGTGTACGGCACCGACTTCGGGATCCGCAATCCCACCTGGATTTCCCGCTTCACCGACACGACCCGCCAGGCGGCGACCTACCGCGCGGGCCGGGTTCTGCTCGCCGGGGACTCGGCGCACATCCACTACCCGGCGGGTGGACAGGGGCTCAGCCTCGGCGTCGGAGATGCGGTGAATCTGGGCTGGAAGCTGGCCCAGGTGGTCAACGGAACCACCCCGGAGAGCCTCCTCGACACCTACCACGACGAGCGCCACCCGGTCGCTGCCCGCGCGATCCAGCACACGATGGCTCAGGCCGCGCTCCAGCGCCGGGACGGGCGCATGCAGGCCCTGGTCGACGTGGTCTCCGAGCTCGTGGTCATGGACGAGCCGCGCAAGCAGATCGCCGGGCTCATCTCCGGGCTGGACATCCACTACGACCTCGGCGAGGGCCACCCCCTGCTCGGGCGCCGCATGCCCGACCTCGACCTCGTGACCGGCGACGGCCCACTGCGGGTCTTTGCGCTGCTGCACGAGGCCAGGCCGGTGCTGCTCAATCTCGGTACGCCCGGCAGCCTCGACATCACCCCCTGGGCCGACCGGGTCCAGCTGGTCGACGCGGGCTACGAGGGTGAGTGGGAGCTACCGGTGCTCGGCCCGGTAGCCGCCCCCACCGCCGTGCTGGTCCGGCCCGACGGATACGTCGCCTGGGTCGGGGAGGGAACCGACGCGGGACTCCCCGCGGCGCTGAGCACCTGGTTCGGGGCGCCCCTCCCTTAGCCGACGCGCCGGATCGGCGGCAGATCGAAGCTGCCGTCGAGCAGGGCGCCGGTCGGGCCGTACATGCGCATGATCGGCCGGAACTCGCCGGGGGGCGATGGCAACCAGTTCGCCTCCCGGTCGGGCCCGGGCGAGTCGGTCTGCATCAGGATCGTGATCGAGCCGTCCTCGCCCACCTGGAGCCCCTCGGTTCGATCACCGATCGAGTAGCGGTCGATCGGGTTCGCGACCAGCAGGAACTCCGGCGTGTCGTACATGGTGAGCGA
>Ga0164241_10004443_pt1 | contig 13583 bp, 12 predicted proteins | sample OricomyardsoilBY_FD_108780 | JGI IMG/M metagenome (GOLD analysis project Ga0164241, IMG submission 108780) | Backyard soil microbial communities from Emeryville, California, USA - Original compost - Back yard soil (BY) | ecosystem: Environmental > Terrestrial > Soil > Unclassified | place: USA...
CGGCAAGGAAGTGATCCTGGATGTGAGCCCTCCGGCACTGAACGGCATCACCGTCATGGGCAAGCTCACCTTCGCCGACAAGAGCGATCTTGAACTCACCACCGAGTGGATCATGGTGCACGGTGAGCTGGAAGTCGGCACTGAGACCAAACCCTTCACGCACAAGGCCACCATCACGCTCACCGACAACGTCAAAGACGAACAGCTCATGGGCATGGGTGATCGCGGCATCATGCTCTCGGGTGGCACGCTGAACCTGCACGGCACCCGCGCCAACACCTGGAGCAAGCTGGCGAAAACGGCTGAAGCCGGCAGCGTCTCGATTGAAGTGTTGAACGCGTCCCAATGGAAGGCAGGCGATCAAATCGTGCTGGCCTCGACGGACTACGATCCGCGTCAGGCCGAGCGTCGCACCATTGCCGCCATCAGCGGCAACAAGATCACGCTCGACAAGAAGCTCGACTACATGCACTTCGGCAAGGTCACCTTCGACGTGGATGAGCGTGGCGAAGTGGCCAACCTGACGCGCAACATCAAGGTGCAGGCCTCACCGGATGCGGAACAAACCTTCTTCGGCGGCCACATCATGGCGATGGTCACCAGCCACATGTATGTGGATGGCGTCGAACTCAACCGCATGGGCCAGAACATGCAGCTGGCGCGCTACCCCATCCACTGGCACCTGGTCGGCGACGGCGGCAAGGGGCAGTACATCAAGAACGCCGCGATCCACGACACCTACAACCGCTGCGTGACGGTGCACGGCACGAACGACGTGCGGGTCGAAAACAATGTGACCTACAACATCGTCGGCCACTGTTTCTTCCTCGAGGACGGCATCGAGCACGGCAACCAGTTCGTGCACAACCTCGCCATCCAGATCAAGTGCAATCCCACCAAGGCCTGCATGCCGACCAATCTCGGCGCCAACGGCGAGAACGCGGGAACCAATCCGCTGAATCGCGCGACCTACAGGGCGGCCAGCATGTCCGGCAAGGACACCCTGCTGCCTTCGGACAACACGGTGACGGCTTACTGGATCACCAATCCGGACAATGTCTTCATCGACAACGTGGCGGCGGGTTCCGATGAGAATGGTTTCTGGTGGTCATTGCCGGAACATCCGAACGGCGCGTTCCTGGACACCGACATCAGCAAGAGCACCTGGCCGCGTCGAACCAGAATGGCGACATTCAAGGGCAACGTTGCCCACTCGAACTACGACGGATTCATGATGGACCGGAACATCAATCAGGAAAACGTCTTCGGGTTGGCCGGCCCCTCGCACATGGCCAAGCAAAATCCCGCTGATGAAAACAGCCCGAGCGTGGATTCGGTGGTCGAGGATCTCACTGCTTACAAGAACCGCAATGGCGGCCTCTGGGGCCGCGGCGAGCGGCACGTCTTCAAGAATCTGAAGGTGGCGGACAATGCCATCGGATTCACGAATTCAACGGGCTCCCTGGGCGCCGACACATTTACCTCACGGGTGGTGGATTCGCTGTTCGTGGGCGAAACCGAGAACATCGGCAACCCCGTGACGCCGGAAGAAAAGGCCTACGGTCGCAGCCTGCCGAAACGCCAGATTCCGGATTTCCCGATCCGCGCCTATGAGTACTACGACTATCGCCATGACGTGATCAACACGACCTTCGTGAATTTCCAGGACAACAAGCAACGCGGCGCAGGCGCGCTTTCCTGGCTGTTGTATACGGGCGCCGGGGTGACCACCGAAAACACCGTCACGCGTGCGAAATACATCAATGCCAAGCCGGTGTATTTCCCGAAGATCGACGAAAGGTTCGACAGTGACAACCGCGGTGCTGTGGCCTACCGCACCTTGGCGATCCACGACCTGGATGGCACGACGACGGGCATCCCTGATTCCTATGTCCTGCTCCAGGACGGCGAGAACGACAGCGTCGCCACGGACGACACCTGCGCGATTCATCCCACCTGGAACGCCTCGGTGTGCAAGGGTGATGTCGGACGCATCCAGTTCACCGCCAGGAGGCCCGGACCCACCAGCGGCGCGGGTCTTGCGCTGAAGGATGTTGCTTTGCGGTCCGCTGCGGCGGCGCCTGCCCGCGCGGCCGGACCTCCTCGGGCGGCACCTGCTCCTCAACCGCCCATTACCCTGAGCCGCAATGGCAAGGACTTCAAGATCACGAACAATCAGAGCACGGTGCGCGCCGGCACCGAGATCCGTATCAAGACCGAAAGAACGCAAGTTCCCATCGGCCTGACCGAAATGGCCAAAGACTCATGGGTCGTGTTCGAGCTGCCGGGTTTCGCCAGCGCGAACTCCGGCAAGCAGCAGGACAGCCTCGACGCGCTACGCAAGGCGACCGAGACTTCGTACTTCAAGGCGCCGGATGCCGTCTGGGTGAAACTGGTAGTCCCGACCGCCCCCAAGGGCATTGGCAGGGATCAATTTGGCCCGGGGGATACTCAAGCCAGCATTACGGTGAGCCGTCTCGCCGGGGATCACTGAGGTTTTTCGGCGAGGCGCGTGCGATCACCCGCCTCGAATTGCGCGATCTGTTCGGCGTAAGCCTTCTTGAACGCGGGGCGATCGGTGATTCGCGCCACATAGGCCTCGGTCGCCGGTCGATGGCCGAAGGCGCGGACGTCCGGAATGCGCAGTACATCCGCCATCAACAGGTCCGCGACCGTGAATCGCCCGCCGGCGAGCCATTCCTGTCCGCTCAGCACGCGCTCCATGTGATCCAGACGACTCGTCATCCATCCATCCAGCTTGTCATTGGGTTCGCCGCTGATTTTCAGGAACCACCAGGGCACGGTGACCATTTCGATCGAGTTGAGCGCGGCGATGGTCCACTGCACCGCCTGTGCCTCACCGGCCGGATCGCGCGGCATCAGCCGATCGCTCTTGCGGGCCAGATGCAGAAGCCCCGCGCCGCTCTCGAAGAGTTTCACGTCGCCGTCCTGCAGGAAGGGCACCTGACCGAAGGGCTGCTGCGCCAGGTGATTGGTTGCGCGGTCGTCGAAGGCCACCGTGCGCACCTCGTAGGGAATGTCTGCTTCCGCGCAGGCCCATCTCAGCCGCAGATCGCGCACGAAGCCACGGGGGCCGGGTGGTACCCAGTCCAGCGTCCAGATGATCAGCTTGTTCATGGTTGAAGCCTTCTGTGCTGGCTGCGCTCGTCCAGCCGCGTGAGCGCAGCGGTCCAGCCCTCGGTGTGAGAGGGCGCTGCGCCTTCAGGCAGCTGCTCATGCGTCACGACAACCTCCGTGGCCGCTCCGCGCGCAATGAAATCGACGGTGACCAGGGACTCCCGCTGTTCCGTGCCGCGGGATATCCAGGTGAAGACCAGTTGCCGCGGCCGGTTGAGTACCCGATACACGCCCGTGTGCGGATAGGTGTCGGTGGCGCTGCGCATCACGATCTCGTAGCGCCCACCGACGCTGGCGTCGACGGTGGCCACCGTGGTGTGAATGCTGCCCGGACGCATCCAGATGGCCATGGCCTCAGGATCCAGCCAGGCATCGAAGAGATCTTCGGCAGGGGCGGCGATGGTGCGGCGGACGACGACAGCCGCGGTGGCGATGGCAGCATTCATTTGCGTGGCTTCCTTCTTGAGGTGACGTAGGCATCCAGTGCGGCAAGGCTGCCTTCCCAGAACAGGCGGTACTTCTCGATCCAGGCTTCCGCTTCGGCCAGCGGTGCGGCATTCAGTGACAGCAGGTGATCCCGGCCATTGATGGTTCTGTTGACCAGGCCGGCGCGCTCCAGCATCCGGATGTGCTTGGACACGGAGTTCAGCGATATCGGGAACTGTGTGGCGATCTCGGTGACACGCGCCTCGCCGCCAGACAGCCGCGCCAGGATGGCGCGGCGCGTCGAATCGCAGAGTGCGTTGAAGATCCCGTCCAGGCGTTGCGAACTATATTCACCCATATGGATTAATATAGTTCGCGGTCTGGACCCCAGTCAAGCCATGCGCGATCAACGAGCAAATTGACCCAACAAGTCGAATTTCAGTCTACATTTCGCCCTGAACGTAATCATGAAACCTGACCCAGCGCAGGTGTATCCGAAGGGAGTCCCCATGTTTTGCATCCGCCGCCTGACCGTGCTCACCGGTCTTGTGCTCGCCACGCTGGCACAGGCACAGGCGCAGGCACCAGCAAACCGTCCGCCACCGGAGCCGCCGTTGCCGCTGCTTTTCAAGGAAGCGTGGAAGCCGACGCCCACACCCACGGCCGTGTTGCTGTCGCAGGCGATGGTGGCCAATCCCGATCTGCTGGTGACCGTCTATGGTCCCGTCGCGCCTGACCTGAATTCGGCCAACGGCGAACCGCATGTCTGGACGGGCATGTGCAAGCCGGCATGTGGAGTCACGCTGAAGCTCAAGAACAGCTATGCAGATCTCAGCGGCAAGGCGCATATCACCTGGAAGTCGCGCACCTCGGGGTTCCATCAGATTCGCCCGATGGTGAAGCTGGCCGACGGCACCACGCTGGTGGGCAACTTCGCCGACGAGAATGACTTCGAATATCGCCTGGTGGATTTCCACCTTGCCACCGTGCGCTGGCTGGCGCTCGACACCGCCACGCTCACCACCAAGGGCACGCTGCTGCCCACAGTGGATTTGAGCAAGGTGGATGAAGTGGGCTTCGTCGACCTGACGCCCGGCAGTGGGCATGGATTTGGCGGCTACTCGGCGCTGGGGTTCATCGAGGTTTATGGGAAGGCGGTGGCGCGGAAGTAGGTTACGTAACCGTAGATCTTGGCACGCTGCGCAACTGGGAGCAGGGCAGGCGCGAGCCCCAAGAGCCGGCCAAGGCATTGCTTCGGGCCATCCGCCGCAAGTTTCGCGACAGACTCGATTGGTAGCTTGGCCTCGACGAATTCAACCGTTCGAGGAACCAGCCAATGCTTCTCAGATTCCTGCCACTTGCCGCGCTGCTGTCGTGCGCATCTGCCTCGCTTCCAGCGCAGGCCCAGTCGCAACAGGTGGCAGAGGGCGCCGTTCGTGGTCGCATCCTGGATTCGGTGACCGGGCGAGCGGTATCGACCGCCTCGGTTCATCTCATGCGCAATCAGCGGGTTCAGGGAACGATGGAATCCGATGCCGCCGGAGAGTTCTCGTTCGACAACGTGCCGGAAGGTGTGTATTCGGTCGAAGTGGAAGAGCAGGGCTACGTGAAAGCCGTGCAGGCGGATGTACGCGTGGTGCTTCGCAGAGTGGCTTCCGTCGAATTCACGCTGGTACGCGCAAGCGATGAGGCGCTTGCCGAAGTGATTGTCACGGCGCGCGCCACCTCCGAGGATCCGCGCGCGACACCAAACACCGTGCAGCTCGAGCGTGAAGAGATACGACGCAATCCCGGCAGCGCGGGCGACGTGTTCCGCGCGCTGGACGTTCTGCCGGGCGTCGTCGCGACAGGTGAGTCCTCAACCTTCACCGTGCGCGGCAACGGACCGCGGGACAACCTGATCCTGATCGATGGCATTGCCTTCGACAAGGTGGCGCACTTCGATGAGTCGCTCGGTGAGCAGGCGGACATCGATGGCGGCGGAACCTATTCGATCTTCGCGCCGAACATCATCAGCAGCGCCAGGTTTTCTCCGGGCGGTTGGCGGGCGGCCGAGGGCGGCAAGAACGGCTCGCTGCTCGAGCTCGAGATCGCCAAGGGTAACTCCGCGAGTTCCACGGTCGGCGCGCGCCTCGACATCATCGGGGTCGAAGCGGACTATGACGGGCCGAGCTATGTGGCCGGTAACACCAGCCTGCTGCTGTCCGCGCGCAAGTTCGATTTCGGCAACTTGTTCAAGGCCATCGGCGAGAACGACATCGGCACGCCGCGCCTGGCTGACTTCATTGCGAAGTCCGTCACTGAAATCAATGACAATCATCGTGTCGAGCTGCTGGCGATCCACGCGGGCGAAAACTTCACGCGCACGGTCGAGAACGCGCTCGAGTCCGACAACTACGAGGACGTGGAGATCAGCAAGTCGAAGCAGGACAATACTTTGCTCGGCCTGACGTGGCGGTGGTCTCCCGGCGACGTCGCACAGTTGCGCAATACCCTCTATTACCGCAAAGGCGACACGACGAGCACGCAGGGTGAAGCATTTCCGGATCTCGCGGGTCCTGACCCCACGCCGGCGACAACGCCGGTCCGCGAGAACATTCTGCGCATCAAGGAGGATGAAAAGGAGATCGGCTGGCGCAGCGATTTCAGCACGGTACTCGGCTCGGGTGGAATCTTCTCCGCCGGCGCGCGGGTCGCACGCGTGGACCTCAACTTCGACCGCCGTCTTTCCGGCGACTGGACGCGGTACGTATACGATCAGTCGGACTTTCGCGCCGACCCGGCACAGCGATACATCGTGCTGACGCCCGGGGATTTCGACTCGACCGTGAGCGCGGCAAAAACGCACAGTGCCGCGTATGCCGACTACGCCTGGACCCTCGGCAAATTCACCTGGACACCCGGAGTGCGCTACGAGCGCGATGGATTCTCCGGAAAGTCCAACCTGGCTCCCCGCCTGCTGTTGAACTGGCAGCCCGATGCGGTCACCCGGGTCTGGACCGGAGGTGGCGTCTATTATCAGGCGCCGCGTTATCTCGCCATGGCGGCCGATCCATCCAATCTCGATCTGAAGAGCGAGCGCTCCACGCAGTGGGATCTGGGCTTCTCCCGGTACCTGCGCGAGGATCTGCGCTTTTCGGCCGAAGGCTACTATCAGAAGCTCGACGATCTGATCGTGTTCGATGACCGGACCACGAACACCGCAACGAACATCGGCAAAGGATCTGCAAGGGGTCTGGATCTGATGCTTGCCAAGCGCATGAGCCGAAACTGGAGCGCCTCGGCGACCTACTCATACTCGCGCGCGCGCCGCAACGACAAGCTCGGCGAAGGGGAATATGCGGCCGATTGGGACAGGCCGCATGCGTTCGGCTTCGTCGGTGCCTGGCAGCCGACCGATCGATGGACATTCTCGGCGAAATGGAAATATGCTTCGGGCCGACCCACCGATGCGTTCGTCGTGCACAACGACGTGCTGGGAGGCGCAGGCCCCATGCGCTACTCGAAGGAGCTGACAAGCACCAACGCCGAGCGACTGCCGGTCTACCATTCGTTGAGTCTGCGCGCGGACTACCAGCGCCGCTTCGGTCCGCTGAGCCTGGTTGGCTATCTGGACATCATGAACGTCTACGGTCGCAAGAACGGCAACGCCTACGAATGGGATGAGCGGCGCGGCGTCAACATCATCGAAGGACTCGACGAGCTCCTGCCCACCATCGGACTGCGATTCGAATACTCCTGGAATGGCCATTGAGATTGCTCGTCGTCGAAGATAACCAGCGTCTCTGCCAGGCTGTCGCGGAGAGCCTGCGTGCGCAGGGATTCGCGGTCGACACGGCGGCTTCAGCGGCCGAGGGACTGCGGGTCTGGCGTGCGGCCGAGTACGATGCCGCCGTGCTCGATCTCATGCTCCCGGACGGCACGGGCCTCAACGCGCTGAAGGAGATGCGTGGCCGAGGCGACATGACTCCCGTGCTGATCCTCACCGCGCTCGGCACGGTCGAGGATCGCGTGCGCGGTCTGGATTACGGCGCGGACGACTATCTCGTCAAGCCCTTCGCGATGCAGGAGCTCATTGCCCGGCTGCGCGCGCTGCTGCGTCGTCCGGGCGCGGCATTGGGTCGTACGCTGACGCTCGGCAGCGTGAAGCTCGATACCTCCGCACGCATCGCCAGCGTCGCCGGGACGCAGCTCGAACTGACACGCTCGGAGCTGATCGTGCTCGAAGCGCTGCTGCGCAATCAGGGGCGCGTGGTCTCGAAGGAGCGGCTTGCCGAATACCTGTACGATTTCGAGCAGGAGCGCAGCGCGAACTCGGTGGAAACGCAGGTGCACCGATTGCGCAAGAAGCTTGCGGCCGCGGGCGCCGATGTGTCGCTGCGGACCTTGCGCGGCCTGGGCTATCTTGCCTCCTGAGCGCGCCGCCATGCGTGCTCCCTCCCTGCTGAGAACACTCGTCGTTCGCCTGACCATCGTGGTCGTGCTGGCGGTGGCCGCTTGCTACGCGGAGCTGTACTTCGAATTCCGCGACGGGCTGATGGGTCTGGAGGGCCAGAGCATCGCCGTCCAGGTACAGGACCTGCGCGCGTCGGCTGTGTCGGGGACGGATCCACCGCGTCTCAACTTGCCACAGCCGATGCAGGAGTTCTACGCCCAGCCGGATGCATTGAATGGCTACCAATTGCTCAGCGCCGATGGCACGGTGCTGGAGTCGGGCGGCTTCTCCACGCCTGATCTGCCAGTGCCCGTCGCCGAGGACGATGGTCAGGTCGTCATGCAGCTCGAAAGGCACGCGCTGTCGGGCAACAGTGTCATGGCCGCCGCGCTCGATCTGGGTGACGGCCGATACTGGTTGCGTGTGGTGCGCAACCTCAAAGATTCAGAGAGTCTCGTCGCCCAGCTCATGCTCGGCGCGCTCGACGAGTTGTATCCGCCGATCATCCTGCTGCTCATCGGCGTGGTCGGCGTCGTGGTTGTGACGGTGCTGTCATCGCTTCGCTCGTTGCGCGCCGTTTCCCGTCAGGCCTCGACGTTGTCGCTGGACCGCCTGGACGCGCGGTTGCATACCAAAAACCTTCCCCGGGAGCTGGTTTCGCTGGTTCAGGCAGTCAACGGCTCGCTCGACCGGCTCGAGGCGGATTATCGCGCGCAAAGGGAATTCACCGCCAACGCCGCGCATCAACTGCGTACGCCGCTTGCCACATTGCGAGCACGGCTCGAATCCCGCTTTTCGGCGCAGGAGCTGGGCGATGTGACGTTCGAAATCGAGCAACTGGCGCGGCTGGTCGAGCAACTGCTCTGTCTGGCGCGCCTCGATTCGCAGGAGCAGTTCCAGTTTGCCGCATTCGACGCTCACGCCGTCGCGCTGGAAGTGGCTCGCGAGCTGGCGCCTGTTGCGCTCGAAGCAGAGCACTACGTGACCGCCGCGACGCCTGACGCGTCCGTGCCCGCGTACGGCAATGCCACACTGACGCGCCTGGTCTTTCGCAACCTGATCGAGAACGCGATTCAGTACACGCCCGCCGGCACGTCGATCACGCTGTCCGCCGAGTCCGGCAGGGTGATCATCGCCGATGATGGACCCGGAATCGCCGAGGATGCCGCTGCGTCCCTGTTCGAACGGTTCCGCCGCGGTCCCAATGCCTCGGGCCCGGGAGCGGGCCTGGGGCTGGCAATCGCGAAGTGCATCATGGAACGACAAGGTGGACGCCTGTCGCTCGACGCGAATGCGGCCCGTGGAGCGCGTTTCGTGATGGAGTTCGAGGCAGCGACGCCCCGAGCCAACTGAACGGAAAAATGAACCCGACCACGCCCAGGTTGTACCAGGCCGGGAGCACATGCCATAGCACATGCAAATGCTGGAACGCCGCATATAAGAATACGGGCGCGACTGCGAACCACACCGCGGAGCGGCGTCCGGCCACGCGGGCCGTGATCCATCCCGCGAGGCCATTGATGTACACATAGGTGGCGAGCAGGAGCACCAGCATGCCCGTGGTCAGCACGGAGTAGTCATGCGAGGCCTGCGCGCGACGACCGGCTTCCGCAGCCGCTGGCCACAGTATCGCGACTGCCCCTAGCGTCAGCAGGAACAGCGCCCACCAGCTCAGGAAGCCGACTATGATTCCGACGACGGTGCGTGCCTTCATACCTTGTCCCGATAGGTAAACAAGGCGCCCACTTTGCGACAGGAGGAGCGCCGCGTTGAGAGCAAACAGCGCCAGGAATCGTGCCGATTCGGCCAAATCCGTCGGGGCGCTGCATTTCGTCGTGGTTGCAGTGAATGGCGGCGTCGCCTCCGCAGTGTTCGCGCCACTCGAGATGCTGCAGGCCTGCATCGCCATCCAGGCCAACATGGGCTTCGAGCGGCCGGCATCGATCACCTGGGAGATCCTGTCGCCCGAGGGCACGAGCTTCACCTCCGGCAACGGCCACCGGCTGCCGACGGACGGGTCGCTCAAACCGCTGCCGCCTCATTCAGTCATATTCTTCCCGGGTTTCGGCGTGATTCCGCCGCCCGCACTGCCGGGCAAGCTTGAGGCGTATCAGTCCCTGGGCCAGTGGCTGCGCCGGCAACATGCGCGTGGTTGCATGCTGGCCACCGGATGCAATGGCAATTTTCTGTTCGTGGAAGCGGGACTGATGGCGGGTCGCCCTGTGACCACGAGCTGGATGTATGCCGAGCTGTTCCGGCAGCGCTATCCCGACATCGAACTCGATGTGAACAGCATCCTCATCGACCACAATCGCATCGTGAGCGTGGGTGGCATTCTCTGTGGACTGGACCTGATGCTGGCTGTGATCGAACGGCACGTGGGCGCGGAAGTGGCGCGCCTGTGCGCCAAGTTCATGCTGCTGGAGAACCGCAAGCCCTCCGCCGTGCCGTTCGACAAGCGGCAGGCCGTGCTGAACCCGGACCCCCTGATTCGCAGGGCCGTCGACTGGATCCGCCGCAATCTGCACCGGCGCATCTCCGTGGACGATCTGGTGGCGCAGGTGCCCGCCAGCAAGCGCAATCTGGCGCGTCGCTTTCGTGGCGCCACCGGCGAGAGTCCCCGCGAATACATCGCGCGCGTGCGCATCGATCGCGCCAAATCGCTGCTGGAAACCAGTGATCTGCAGGTGGAGCAGATCGCGGGGAAGGTCGGCTATGCCGATACCAGTGCTTTCGCGCGCCAGTTCAACAGCCAGACATTGATGAGCCCCAAGGAATATCGCAACCGGTTCAGGGTGCGCGCGTCATAGTCAGGGCAGCGTTGGCTTCGCCCAGACCATCTCGAACGTCGCCTCGGGGCCTGCCATGCGCGCCAGGTGTTCGGCCAGCACACCAGGTAGCCGCGCGAGCGTGGCAGGGTTGGCGCTCACGATGGTCGCATCCACGCGATCGGGCAGGGCCCGCAACGTGACCTTTGCATCAGGGAATTCGATCACGCCGCCCGTGTCATCCACTTGCACCGCAAGTTTGTGGCTCCAGTGCTTGCACAGTCGCCGGATGATGCGCGAGGCATCGTTGGTCAGGGCTTGGCCGGTTATGCTGTTCGTCAAGGGATCTCTTCGAGGCTATTTGGATTTCATTGGTGGCGAGCGTCCAGGCTATTCGCGCCAATGGCGAATGCGGTGCGCCATATCCTCGTTCGAAACGATTCGCCAGGCATCGGAGTCTTCAATCCCTTTCTCGACCATGACGTGAAAGGTCAGCTCGCGGACGATCTCCTCGCGTGAGCTTTCGTCGGGCTGAGCCTGCACGAGGCGGGCGATTTCTTCTTTTGCCGACATCAAAGTTTGTCCAAGGACGCTCGTCAGGCAGCGACCTCGACGTAATCCACGCGACTGGACGGAAGAGGGATCGGCGTACCGTCCTGCCTCATTCCTTCCAAATGAAACTCGATGGCCTCGCGGATCGCCTTCTCCGCGTCTTCAGCAGTGTCACCGGTGGCCACGCACCCGGGAAGATCGAGAACATAGGCTGAAAAGTTGGTTTCGGCCTGCTCAATGACTACGGCGTAGCGCACGGCATTCACCTTGTTGGCTTAAGGCCAGATTGTTTGAGGATACTGTTGAAGGTCCTGGGCGCCAAGTCGTCTCCAGGCCGGCCTGAAACGGTGACCCGGCCCGGTTTAACAAGGTGTTTGAACTGGCGATGACTGCCGCGGGTGGTGACTAGGTACCAGCCGTCGTCCTTTAGCAGTTGCAGTACGGCTGACACCTTCACCCAACCAGCCTAGCGACCAGAAAATTCGAATACCGTCGCTGAAATTGGCGCGAAACTGCGCTTATCTGGTGCGGTGAGTTCGAGGGACCAAGGTTATTGCTTCACGCGGAAGTCAGAACGCGCCGCCGGCGCATAGCCCAGCGCGCGCCACCCGCGCTATCCTCGGCAACTCAAGAGCTTGGTTCAAAGCCGGGAATACGGGGTTCATGTCATGAGTAAACAAATCCGTCCGCTGCTTATCGCATCGCTGGTTCCAGCCCTCTTCGTCGCCAGCGGCCTCGCCGCCGCCGAGGCAGCGCAGACCAAATGGTCCGACCCCGCCTCCTGGCCCAACCGCAAACTCCCCGCCGCCGGCGACAAAGTCACCATCGGCCGCGACAAAGACATCGTCCTCGACGTCACCCCACCCGCACTGTCCGGCCTCTCCATCGACGGCAAGCTCACCTTCTCCGACGACGCCGACCTGGAACTGACCTCCGAGTGGATCATGGTCCACGGCGAGCTGGCGATCGGCAGCGAGGCCAGTCCCCATACGCGCAAGGCCACCATCACCCTCACCGACAACGTGAAGGGCGAAGACGTCATGGGCGGCATGGGCGACCGCGGCATCATGCTCTCGGGCGGAACCCTCAACCTGCACGGCGACCGCACCAACACCTGGAGCAAACTATCCAGCACGGCCAAGGCCGGCGCCACCTCGATCGAGGTGCTGAACGCCGCGCAGTGGCGCGTGGGTGACGAGATCGTCCTCGCGTCCACGGACTACGATCCCCGCCAGGCCGAGCGTCGCACGATTGCTGCGGTCAGCGGCAACACGATCACGCTCGACCAACCGCTTAAATATATGCACTTCGGCAAGATCACCTTCGACGTGGATGAGCGCGGCGAAGTGGCCAACCTCACGCGCAACATCAAGGTGCAGGCCTCCGCCGATGCCGAACAGAGCTTCTTCGGCGGCCACATCATGGCGATGCCCTCGAGCCACATGTATGTGTCGGGCGTCGAGCTGAACCGCATGGGCCAGAACCTGACGCTGGCCCGCTATCCCATCCACTGGCATCTGGTGGGCGACGCCAAGGGCCAGTACATCAAGAACGCGTCCGTCCACGACACCTACAACCGTTGCGTCACCGTGCATGGCACCAATTACCTGCAGGTGGAAAACAACGTCACCTACAACATCGTGGGCCACTGCTTCTTCCTGGAAGACGGCATCGAGCACGGCAACCAGTTCGTGCACAACCTGGCGATCCAGATCAAGTGCCATACGAGCAAGCGCTGCGTGCCGACCAATCTCGCCGCCAACGGCGACAACGACTATCCCTACGAGAAACGCCTGGAAGTCCGCAAGATCAGCTTTGCCGCCAAGGACACCCTGCTGCCTTCGGACAACACGGTAGCGGCCTACTGGATCACCAATCCGGACAACAGCTTCATCGACAACGTGGCTGCCGGCTCCGAAGAGAATGGTTTCTGGCTGTCGCTGCCGGAACACCCGCAAGGTCAGTTCGAGGGCACGGACATCGCCAAGGCCATCTGGCCACGTCGAACCAGGATGGGAACGTTCAAGGGCAACGTGGCCCACTCCAACTTCGACGGGTTCATGTTCGACCGCAACATCGGCAAGGACAACACCTTTGGCCTCACCGGCAACTCGCACATGCCCGTGGAAAATCCCGCTGATCCGAACAGCAAGCGGGTGGAAACGCTGTTCGAGAATCTCACCAGCTACAAGAACCGCAATGGCGGCATCTGGGGCCGGGGCGAGGCCCACATCTTCCGCAACGTGAAGCTCGCCGACAACGCC
>Ga0164241_10004444_pt1 | contig 13583 bp, 5 predicted proteins | sample OricomyardsoilBY_FD_108780 | JGI IMG/M metagenome (GOLD analysis project Ga0164241, IMG submission 108780) | Backyard soil microbial communities from Emeryville, California, USA - Original compost - Back yard soil (BY) | ecosystem: Environmental > Terrestrial > Soil > Unclassified | place: USA...
GAAGCAGGTCGATCGTCCGCAGGCCGGAGACAATCTCGCGGACATCAATGAGATTTGGACCTACCTCGGGAAACCGGAAAACACGATCACGGGATTCCGGGACACGCAAAGTTACAAGGGCCGCGGGGTGGAGGTCGACCTGACCGCCAATCTGACCCGCAACTGGCGGCTGATGTTCAACTTTTCGCTGCCCAAGACCAAGCAGTCGGACGTCGGCTCCGGCCTCCGCGGCTACTACGAGGCCAACCTGGCCGAATGGCAGGCGGGCGCGAACAATCCGTCGCTGCCCAACGCCGCCGGCATCGCGCAGGATATCTCCGACATCGAGCGGACGATCCAGGGCTACACGGAGGGCCGGACGCTGGACGATACCATGAAGTATATATCGAACATCTACACGACCTACACGTTCCGCGAAGGAACGCTCAAGGGTTTTGCGATCGGCGGCGGGGCGAATTTCCGCGGCAAGCAGGTCATCGGCAATGTCAACGGCTCGCCGTTCGACTATCTCTACGCAGATGCCTATGCGCTGTACGCCAGCCATATCAGTTACACGCATCAATGGGGCAAGATCCGGGTCCGCTATCAGGTGAATGTCTCCAACCTGTTCAATCACCAGGATGTCGTGTATGAGGGTTATACCTACAATGCCGCGCTGGGGGGAGATATCCCGAACGGGTTTCACTACCAGAATCCGCGGCGGGTCACCTTCTCCGCCACGTTCGACTTCTGATACCGGTGACGATCGGCGCGGAACGCCTCCAAGTGTTCCGCGCCTTCGCATGCCGGGAGCGTGACGGCGGAGACGAAGCATAACTGCGCGGGGCCCGTGGTCTTTCGATCAAATTACCGAAGGTCGCCGACCCTCGCGGGGCCTGCGGTGACTCGCCCGATTATGCTTCCTCAAGTCGATCACGACCGCTGGTTCGCCGAGGAAGTGCGTCCGCACGAATCCGCATTGCGCGCGTATTTGTGCGGACGCTTTCCCACGCTTCCGGACCTGGACGATCTCGTGCAGGAGACATACGCCCGTGTTTTCAAGGCCAGGGTCAAAGGCACCGTCGAAGTTGCCCGACCTTACTTGTTCGCCACGGCGCGCAATGCCGCACTCGATCATTTTCGCCGGCGCCATATCGTTTGGGGCGAGGCGTTCTGGGAAAATACGATTCCGGACATGATGGAGGACACGCCCGACGCCGCCGAACTCGCTTCCTATAATCAGGAAGTTGACCTTCTGTACGAGGCCATCGCGGGTCTGCCCGGGCGCTGTCGTCAGGTGCTGGTCCTCTGCCGCCTCTAGGGCCAACCTTATGAGGTCATTGCCCGCTTGATGGGTATCTCGGTAAAGACCGTTGACGCGCATCTCCGCGCCGCGCTTTTCCGCTGCCGCGCGTTTCTTCTCGCGCACGGAGTTTCCCGCGGCGCGCCAGCGGGGGATTGCGGAACAAAAGATATGATCGGGGGCGCATCGTCCTGAGGTTGCCCGCAGTCCCTCGCGTCGACGGGCGTTCGGCTCGTCGCGTGAATCCATTTCGAAACACCCCAGGTCCGCCCTGGGTATTTTTTTCAAGCGTTTGTCGATAGGGAATCCGGCCGCCTCCCGCGTGGTATTTGTCGCCGGTCGCAATCTCCGGCACGATTCGCCACGATGGATCATACTTTCGCGGCGGATCGTCCTTCCCCCAATCAACCACGCTGCCTCATGATATCGCATGATTCGAATCCCCGGCTTATCGGCGTCGCTTCGCGCCTCGATGTAGTTTTCCGAAACCTCGACCGACTTCGCTCGCGCGCACACATTGTCCTGGCCGTCGCCGCGCTCCTCGGCGCGTCCTCGGTTCCGTTATCGGCCTCGATGCCGCTCGTCGACGTCAAGGCCTTCCCGCAGCTCGATGAAAATACCTGGAATGCCGTGGTCGCCCATCCCGGCTTTGTCCCCGGCGACGGCGGCCAGTATCAGATCGATGCCGACCAGTGTTACTCGGTGCCGGAGGTGATCTACACCGGCCAGGACACCGGCGGCATGCGCAAGTCGTTCGATCTCGGTCAGACCTGGTACACGCTGCCGAACTACGGCCTGCATTCCAACTTCATCAACGGCGTGGCTGTCGATCCGCTCAATCCCGACCGCGTGCTGATCGTGACCAACAAGGCATGGAACACCACGGACATCGCCGGCGTTTATCTCACGACCAACGGCGGCAAGGATTGGTCCCGGAAGGTCGTCAATTCCTACAACACCGACCGGGGCAAGGCCCGGCTCGTCGGCTATGCCCGCTCGACCATGAACACCGGATCCAACAAGACCCTCCGGGCCTACTGCATTATTTTGGCGTGGGACTTCAAACAGGGAAGCGCGCTCGGGACCAACCACGAGTTGTGGACCAGCGCCGACGGCGGAGACAGCTGGACCAAGGTGCGCGATCTCGCCGCCGCGACCTATGGAGGACTCCGGCAACTGCGGGTGAGTCCCGACGACCCCGGCGTCGTCTATATTGCCGGCGGCAATCTGTGGCGTCTCGAGAACGCCACTTCCCCCACCGGGGCGATCACGAAATTGAGCGGCTCGGGCGGTTACCCCAACAACGAAGGTGTGGATGGCACGCTGTATATCAGCGACGACGGCCAGACCCTCCTCTCGCCGGTCTCGCTGCAGGGCATCTACAAGTCCACCGATGGCGGCGACAACTGGACCCACACCTTCACCCTGACCACCGGTCGCAGCTATAACATTCATATCAATCCCTACTCGCCCGGCCACATGGTGATGTTCTTCGCCAAAAAACCCTATCCCTCCCAGCAGATGGAGTACAGCACCAACGGCAACTCCGCCTCGCCGACCTTTCAGGAACCGTCCGGCGTCGAAGCCTTCCCGGGGGACACCGGTGATCCGGCGCTCAACGAATCCTATATCGATGCGCAGTGGCTGTCCGACGCGCCCGGCACCGTGGTGGTGCACGCGCAGACCAAATGGTTTCGGAGCACCGACGGGGGCGACACGTGGAGCCTCTCCAGCGCGGGCTTCAACGGGCGCAACCAGGAAAATTTCCGCTCCGGCACCCAGTTCTTCGATCCCACCGACGCGGATCGCTTCATCATGCCCATGGTGGACTACGGCCTCAGATACACCGACACCCGGGGACGATGGTTCAAGGACAACCCCATCACCGGCGCCATGAACGGCGGCGCCTCGCCCACCTGCAACGGCGGCGCGATCGATCCCGACCCCAGTCGGCACAACATCCTGATCGCCTGTTCGCAAAAGGCCAAACAAATGCTGTTCCGCAGCACCGATGACGGCGACACTGTCACCCTCGTGAGTTCGGCCCAGAAGCGCCGCCAGTTCACGGGCTTCGATCAGGACGATCCGCATTACGCGTTCTCGGCGGACGAAAAGTCGACGGACTACGGTGCGACCTGGTCGGCGATGTCTTTTCTTACGAACAACGATGCCGTGGTTTGGGACATGACATACAACGCCACCGGCATGGCCAGCGGGCAGGCGCTTTTTGCCGTGGATGTCAACGGCACCTTCGAGAATGTGTGGAGGTCCGTGGACCGCGGGGCGAACTGGACGCTCGTGCTCGATACGAGCTCGGTGGCCAACGGTGCGTATTCGCTGCGCGAATCGGGACTGAGCGTGAACACCCCGTTCAAAGTGCACCCCTCGGATCCGGACACCATCTGGACCTTTGATCCCACCAAGCAAAAGCTCCGCAAATGGGATCTTTCCAGCGGCACCCCCACAAACCGCCCCCATACGGACACCACCCTGCCCGGCACTCTGCCGGCGGGCTTCACCATCCAGATTATCGATGTTGATGTCACGGTGCCCAGCGTGCGCTATGTCCTCGGCGACACCGACAACAGCGGCACGGTTCTCTGGCGCAGCACCGACAGCGGCGCGAACTGGACAAACCTTTCCAACGATTTCGTCGGCACCGGTTACAATAGCATCGCGATCTCTCCCGTGACCGGGGAGGTGATATTGGACGGAAACCTCGGCATGGTCGTCATTCCGCCGCCGTATTCGACCAGCAACACCATCGCCAGTAATCTTCCATGGGGCCACTACAACGTCTCCTACGATAACAGCGTCCCCGGCGTCACCACTTCGTCGCTCCCGGGCATGATCGCGGGCGAATCCTATAGTCAAACGCTGACCGCCTCGGGCGGTGACGGCGCTCTCGTGTGGACTCTGGACTCGGGCTCGCTTCCGGCCGGCCTCAGCCTTTCCAGCGGCGGCGTCATCAGCGGTGTCGCCTCCACGACGGGCACCGCCAACTTCACGGTCAGGGTCGGCGACAGCGACGCATTCGTGAGCAACGGCGACGAAAGCACCAAGGCCCTCAGCATCGTCGTCACGGCCAACAGCGTGCCTGCGATTACCACGACCACGCTTCCCGCCGGCGCCGTCGGTTCCGCCTACAGCCAGTCGCTGGGTGCCACCGGCGGTGACGGCACATTGACCTGGAGCGTCGACTCCGGTTCGCTGCCGGCGGGCCTGAGCCTTTCCAGCGGCGGCGTCATCAGCGGCACGCCCACCACCCAGGGCGCAAGCAGTTTCACGGTGCGTGTCGCCGATGGCGATGGCGTAACCGGCGGCGGCGACGAGGACACCCAGGCGCTTGGCATTACGGTCGGCATGGGCATTTTCTCCGGCGATCAGGATATCGGCTCGCCCGGGATGGCGGGTTCGGCGAGCTACAACAGCGGCACCGGTGTCTACACCGTGGCCGGCGGCGGCAGCGATATTTACGGCACGTCCGACAAGTTCCATTTCGTGAACCAAAGTTGGGATGGCGACGTGCGTCTTATCGCCCGGGTCGATTCCCTCAGCGCAACGAAAGCCTGGGCCAAGTCGGGCCTGATGATCCGCGACAGCGCGGCGGCCGACTCCCGCAACGTCGACTTCATCCTCAGCCTTTCCCATGGCACGCAACTGACACACCGCGCCACCGCCGCCGGCACGACGACCTCCGACGCGATTGTCGCCGGCCCGACGGCACCCTATTGGCTGAAGCTCGAGCGCCACGGCAATGTCTTTACCGGCTGGCAGTCGCCCGACGGCCTGGCCTGGTATTTCAGCGGGGCCGCAACCACCACGCTCAATTCCACCGGCACACTCGTCGGCCTCTCCGTCACCGCCAACGACAACACGCTCCTGAATACCTCGGAGTTCAGCAACGTCAGCGTGACCGACGTGCCGGCGTGGACCGACGCCGACATCGGCAGCGATACCGGCGCCTCGGCCACGACGATCGACTACACGACGGACACCTATACGATGAACGGCGCGGGTCCCAACATCTACGGCACGACGGACAGCTTCCGGTTCAACTATCTGGCGTGGACCGGCGACGCCACCCTCATCTGCGACGTGCTCTCGGTGCAGAACATCACGGACCATTCCAAAGGCGGCTTGATGATCCGCAAGAGCCTCGCGGCCAACTCGGCCCACGCCACCATTGACGTGCAGGCGAACTTCGGCATCGAGTTTCTCCGCCGTACCACGGACGGGGCCAGCACCAGCAATACGGTCGCGACCGGTTTGACCGCACCGTATTTCCTCAAGCTGGTGCGCAGCGGGGATTCGTTCTCGGCCTATTACTCGACCGATGGCGGCACGTGGACGCAACTCGGCACGAGCGTCACGATCTCGATGTCGGGCACCGTCTACGTCGGTCTCGTCAGCTGCGCCACGTCGTCCACCACCTCGAGCACCGCTACGTTCGAAAGCGTTTACATCAAGTAAGGCCGGGTCGCCACCAGCCGTGATTCATCGTCCCGTCCGCCTGCAGCGGACGGGACTTTTCATTTTGTGTCGCGTCTGTCCGCATGCCGTGCGCCGAGGGGGGCAGCCGTTTCCTCGAAGCGTCCGGGCCTTTGCACGCCAGCGGTTCCGGGCAGTTGCTCTTTGGGCGGTTGTATTCCATCGGATTCGCCAAAACGACCGCCAGCCGCCCGTGGGCGAAAGCACGAATCGGTCCCGGCCCGAAAGCCGGCTCTACCCGGAAATCCGCCCGTCCGGTTTGATGAGGGGGGAATGGAAACGCGGCGGCCTCGCCGCCACCGCGCCATTCCTCGACTCCACCCCTTTCGTGAAGCAATTTCAGTACCGTCCCACGGAATGGTCTGCGAAGCGGGCCCGTTTGGCTTTGTGGCATAGGAAAAAGCTCCGTGAATCCCCGGTCCCGACCGAGCCTTTGTAACGTATTATATTACAAATAACCCGTGTCCGGTTATTCCCGATGAATCCGCGAGAGTTTCCGCCCAGCCTCAATGCATGCCGGCGGCCTTATCTCGGATCTCGCGGAGGCTGCCAAATCGGACATCCGGCGCGTCAGGCGCACAGTCCGGCATCGCTATCGCTGTCGGGTAGGCACCACGTTGCGCCCCGGACCGGCGATCCGGTTTGTAACGTATTATATTACAAACCGGATTGGGGCTTGTTTTTGGTTCCAGGTGGCGAAGTCGGGGTGGATTGGGAACGGAAGGGGGGGAGGCACGGCGCGCTTAACGCTTAAGCCGAAGTTGGGTGGAGACTCCCGCGTTCATCGGAAATGATTCGTCCGCTTCGGCGCGGTACGGCCTTTCCCCGACCGCAGATCCCCCTCAACTCATCCCTCCGCTAATCCGCCGGCTTATGAAAGTTCGAATCGTACGTCCCCTTCTCCTGTCCATCGCGTTGTCGTCGGCATTCCTGCTCAGTTCGTGTACGCACCCGCCATCCGATCGCGCCTCGCTTACGGTGCCGCGCTTCGCCCGGCACGAGGTTTCCCTGACTGCCGCCGGAAATTATGCGAATCCGTACGCCGAACTTGAGGCCGAGGCGACGCTGGTCGAACCCGATGGCAAAACCACTCGGAAGCTGCCCCTGTTCTGGGACGGCGGCCAAACCTGGCGGTTTCGCTTTGCGCCCGATCTTACGGGCACCTGGCGCTGGTCGGTAAAAAGCGCGGACCAGGGGCTCGACGGTCAAAGCGGGAGTTTCGAATGCATGCCGTCGAACCGCCGCGGAAGCATCCGGCCGATGGCGGGCGCGCCGCACCATTTCCAGTATCAGAATGGCGAACGCCTGTGGTTTCTCGGCGACACCGCCTGGGCCTACGTCATGGACAACGCCAGGGAAAAACACGACCGTGCCTCCGCGGAACGCTATGCATCGAACCGGGCGGCGCAGGGTTTCAATGCGATCCACGTGATGATGCTGGGAGAACGGGGCTGGGGCAACCGGAACGGCCCGCCATGGTTCGACATGGCGAAGGAGGAAATCAATCCCGCCTATTTCCAGGAGGCGGACGAGCGCATCGCCTTCGCCAACGCCAGGGGGCTCGTGACGGGACTCGTCCTCGCCTGGGCGAACAAAGGCCGCAACGAACCCTATTCCTGGAGCCGGATGGCGAATCTGGCGGCGCGCGAACGTTACGCCCGCTATATCGCGGCGCGCTACGGCGCCTACGATGCGTATTTCCTGGTCTCCGGCGAGTGGGACGCTGAAATCCGCTCCCGCCCGGCGCCGGAGGCGGAGCTCAGGAGCGAATTTGTCCGGCTGGGCGACGTGGTGCGCGCTTCCGATCCGCAGCACCGCATGATCGGCATCCACCCGACGATGAAAACGCACGGAACCTCGCGGGCGTTCAACACCGCCTCGACCTGGATGGACTTCGGCGACTATCAGCAGAACTACAGTCAACTCCATCAGAGCATTCTCGACTCGCGCGCCATCGACAAACCGGTGGTCAATGCGGAATACGCCTATTGGCTCCGCGACAACAATGGCGACGGTCATGTGGACAAGGCGTACAGCTATACGCTGGAGGACATCCGGGCGGCCACGTGGGATATCGTCATGGCGGGCGGCTATGTCGTTGCGGGTTTTGGTTCGACCTATCTGGGCGGAGACCGGCATGTCACGACGTTTCTTTCCGACGATCCGAAAAACGTCCCTTGGATCGAACAACTCGGGCACATGAAGGGGTTCTTTACCTCGCTCGACTATTGGAAACTCGAACCGCACGACGAACTCCTGAGCAGTCCGGCGGCGCGCACCGCCGACCGCGCGTCGCGGGTTGAAGCGGGGGATATTCACCTGACCGAGACGCGGGCTCCGGCGACCACGTACTGGTGTCTGGCCGAACCCGGCGAGACTTATGTCGCCTATGTGCGCGGCACGACCGGGCCGGTGACGCTCAAACTCGGCCATGCGCCCGCGGGTTCATGGCGGGCCGAACAATTTGATCCGCGCACCGGCGAACGCCGGCCGCTCGCCGCACCCGCCTTGAGCGACGCGACCTTTGTTTATCACGCTCCCGATGCGCAGGACTGGCTCGTGGTCGTCCGCGCGGTCAGGCAATAAGACGTGAAACGTCGCGAATTCATCGTTCCAATAGGTCACGGTCGCCGCCGGCGGACCGGACCTCAATTCTCCCTTCCCAAAATCGAGATCCCGTTCATTTCCTTTTTGATGGATGACTCCCGCTTCCCTTTGATCCTGCTTTCCTGTGCCGCCTTGATCCTGACCGGATGCAGCACCGTTCCCGCCTCATTGACCCACGCGGAAAACGCGGTCCAATGGCAGCCTTGGGAGGCGGTTTTGACCGCGCGAAATGAACACCCCCGGGCGTATGCGACGGTGGACGTCGATGTCCGCTTCACCGGCCCGGACGGCGCGACATTCAGCGTGCCGGCCTTTTGGGATGGAGACCGGACCTTCCGTTTTCGCGCGGCGTTTCCTTCCGCCGGAACCTGGCGCTGGCGGACGACATGCAACGATCCTTCCGATGCGGGCCTGGACGGAATTCCGGGTGAAGTCCAAGTCTCCGCTTATCCCGGGGAAAACCCCTTGTACCGGCATGGCGATTTGCGGGTCAGCGCGGACCACCGTTATCTCATTCACGCGGACGGCACGCCGTTCCTCTGGATGGGCGACACGGCTTGGAACGCTGCCTGGAAATCCACACCGGCGGAATGGCGCGAGTATGTGGACCGGCGCGCGGGCCAGCGTTTTTCCGTCCTGCAAGTGGTCGCGACGGGAATGGTCGGGCCGAACAGCCAGGCTTCGCCTCCCGGCGGGCACCCGCCGTTTCTGAGCGACGGCACGCCCAATGCCCTTTTCTGGCGCGGTCTCGAGGAGAAGATTTCCTACGCCAATGAGCGCGGCCTCATCGTCATGCTGGTCGGTGTCGGCGAGTCGCCGGCCGGCTTTGCCGCCTCGCAACGTCCCGTCGCCTTCGCCCGGTATCTCGCGGGCCGGCTGGCCGGACACCTGGTGATTCTTTCCCCGAGCATGGACCAGCGCTTCAGCGAACAAAACGACGAAGCCGGTGCGACCTTGCATGCGCTCACCACGCATCTGGTCACGCAGCATCCGGGGACGCACCTTCCGACGATCCTCAGGTACCATGACGCGGCCTACACCGACTTTTGCGGCCTGCAATCGGGCCATCGAAACGGCGACCTGCAACTCGCCTACCAGGGCGCGCGGGAATGGGCGCTCGAGTTGTGGCGCCGTCCGCCGGTCAAGCCGGTCATTCATCTCGAAGCGATGTATGATGCGCATGGCCACAACTTCGCGCCCGCCTGGCGGGAGCAGGATGTGCGCAAACTCGGCTGGATCGGCTGGCTTTCGGGCGCGCGCGGCTACACCTATGGCGCGGGCGATATTCCGCCCAAGGTGATCGGCGCCGGGGGCGGCATCTGGAGGTTCCAGGTTGATCCCAAGGCCTACGATTACTGGCGGACGGCGATGAATTGGCCCAGTGCCGGTCAGATGACCCGTCTGCGCGACTTTCTGGCGGGCATCGATTGGTGGCGGCTGGCGCCCGCCCCGGACCTCGTCCGGAATCAGGCCGGGGAGCAGACGCGCAAGATGGTCGTTTCGCGGAGTGCGACCGGCGATCTCCTTGTCGCCTACCTCCCCGACAATCCGGAAATCGCCCTGGACCTGCGTGGCCTCGTGCCTGGCTTGAAGGGGACTTGGTACAATCCGGTCACCGGACGCAGCACTGCTTTGAAGGAATCCATCCCGGCGGATTCGATCGCGACCTTTCACCGGCCCGACGATTGGAACGACGCCGTCCTGCTTTTGACAAGAACCCCGCCGACATCCCCGCGAGAATTGAAACCATGAAACGACTGATTCTTCCACTTCTTAGCAGCGTCTCCGCACTGTTTGCCGCGGCCTCGCTTTTTTCCGCGACCGCCGAATTGCCCGGCGGGCGCATGCTGACCGATTACTTCCGGCAGGAGACCCTGCGCATCGAGGCGGGGAATAATCTCAAGCCGGCATCCCTCGAGGACTGGAAGGGCGCGAGGGAGAAGTATCGCGGGGAACTGCGCGAGATGCTGGGGCTCCGGCCCTGGCCCGAACGCACGGATTTGCATCCGGTGGTCACCGGACGCCTCGAGCAGGCGGACGTCACCGTCGAGAAGGTGCAGTTCCAATCCCTGCCCGGCCTCTATGTGACGGGCGATCTTTACCTCCCGAAAAACCTTTCCGGAAAAGCGCCCGCCATCCTCTACGTGTGCGGACACGCCGGCGGCTCGAAGACGCAGGGCCACACGCCCTACGGGGCCAAGTCCGTTTACCAATACCACGGCGCCTGGCTGGCGCGTAACGGCTATGTCTGCCTCATCATCGACACGATCGAGAACGGCGACATCCAGGGCGTGCACCGGGGCACGAAGTGGTATGACATGTGGTGGTGGAACTCACGCGGCTACACTCCCGCCGGGGTCGAAACGTGGAACGCCATGCGCGCGCTCGACTACCTGCAATCGCGGCCGGAAGTGGATGGCGGGAAACTCGGCATGACCGGCCGCTCCGGCGGCGGCATCACCACCTGGTTTACGTCCGCTCTCGACGATCGCATCAAGGTGGCGGTCCCCGTTGCCGGCATCGGCGATCTCCGCATCCATGTGCTCGACCAGTGCATCGCCAACCATTGCGACTGCGCCTACATGGTGAACACCTTTCGCTGGGACTATCCCCGCATCGCCATGCTGGTCGCGCCGCGCCCCCTGCTGATGGCCGCCACCGATCGCGACCAGATCTACCCGTTGGATGGCGTGCTGCGCGTCCACGCCGACCTCGAGAATCTCTACCGGCTTTACGGCGAAGTCGAGCAACTGGGCCTCGCCATCGGCATGGGCCTGCACCACGACACCCAGGAACTGCAGGTTGCCGGACTGCGCTGGTTCAATCACTACCTGAAAGGCGTCGATCCGGTGATCGAAAACGGCGCGGAACCGTTGTTCGAACGCAAGGATCTCGCGGTCTTTGATCACCCGCCCGCCGACGAGCGTACCAGCCGCGCGCATGAATTCTTCGTTCCGGCCGCCACCCCCGGTGTGCCGGCCAACGCGCAGGAGTGGTCGGCACAAAGGAAGTCGTGGCTGACCAGCCTGCGGGAAAAGTCCTTCGCCGCCTGGCCGGCCGGCGGTGAGCCGCTGGACCTCCGCCGCGTTTCCCGGGAAACGAAAGGGGGGCTCACCCTGACGCATTGGGAGTTTGCCGCGCAAGGGGTGATGCGCCTGCCGTTGTTCGTGTTCGCCCGCGCCTCATCGAAAGCGCCCGTGTGCCTCCAGGTCCTCGACGAAACCGGGTGGAACGAACTCGTCGCGACCGCCGCCCAGGCCTGGCCGGCGTTGGGCACGCCCGAACCGGCAACGCCGGCTTCGGCGCTCCACCGCGACCTGCTCGATCGCGCCGCTCGCGGCGAGATCATCCTCGCCTGCCTTCCGCCGCGTGGCATCGGCCCGACGCGCTGGGCCGACAAGCGCTCGCACGTCGTTTCCACGCGCAGCTTCATGGCTCTCGGCCAGACACTGGAAGGCATGCGGGTGTGGGACATCCGCCGTGCCGTTGAAACGCTGCGCCAGCCGGAGGTGCTGGGAGCCGCCGCGTCGTCCGTGCAACTCACCGGCGAACGTTTCCAGGCGGTCAATGCGCTCTACGCCTCCCTCTTCACCGAAGGCGTTGCTTCGCTCGATCTGATCGCGCCGCCTACATCCCACATGAACGGCCCCGATTATTTGAACGTGCTTCGTTACCTCGACGTGCCTCAGGCTGTCGCGATGGCAATGGAGCGCGGACCGGTTAAAATTGTGGACAGCGATGCGACCGCATGGAAGTGGGCCGCCGCCGCTGCGGGCAAACTCGGCTGGCCGGCCGGCCAGCTGCAATTCACCGTCGCGCACCCGTGACCACGAATAATCCTCAACCCGTACCCGGCGACATATTTTGACCACGGATTGCACGGATGAATACCGGATTGAATACCTCCAAGCCCCGGTTTCCGTTGGCTTTTATCCGGTTCGTATCCGTGGCATCTGTGGTTAAAACGTCCTGGAAAAAAACTCGGCAAGGCCTGGGGTTTTGGACTGCAGATTGCACGGATGAATACCTCCAAGCCCCGGTGGCCGAGGCCTTATATCCGGCTCGGAGCTGCGTCAGCGGTGGTTTCAACTGCGTTTTTCAGAATCAACCCGATAAACCATGATGCTCACTTCATCTCGTTTGCTTCCAACCGGTCTCGTCGTTTTGGCGTTGGCTTTGCAGTTGCACGCCGCAGCGCCAGCGCTCACGCCATGGGAAACCCCGCCCGGCTGGACTGAAACCCGCGGGGGCGCCGGCGGAAGAGTCATGCGTGTCACCACGCTCGCCGCCGACGGTCCGGGTTCGCTCCGGGAAGCGGTCGCCGCCGAGGGGCCGCGCGTGATCGAGTTCGCCGTCGCCGGCACGATCGAACTCGGCGGACGGGGGCTGAGACTGACGAACCCCTTTCTCACGATCGCCGGCGAGACCGCGCCGAGCCCCGGGATTACCCTCATCCACGGCGGAATCGGAATCGTGACGCACGACGTCATTCTCCGTCATATCCGCGTCCATGTCGGCGACGGCCCCGGTTCAAAACTCATCGTGACGCATGCCGACGGGTTGAGCACCGGCAGCGGCGCCCACGACGTGATCGTCGATCACTGTTCATTCGTCTGGGGCACGGATGAGACCCTCAGCGCCTCGGGTCCGCGCTTCCAGGGGGACACGCCGGACGAATGGCGGAAAAACACGTCGCACCGCATCACCTACAGCCACTGCATTGTCGGCGAGGGCATGCACGAATACGACTCGAAGGGGACGCTCATTCATGATAACGCGACGGATATCGCGCTCATTGGCAACTTCTACGCCAGTCACAACGACCGGCAGCCGCTGTGCAAGGGCGGGGTGCGCGCGGCCATCGTCAACAACTTCATCTACAATCCCGGTCGCCGGGTGATGCAATTGGGCTATGTTCCCGGCCAGTGGAAAGGCCATGAGTTGCAACGCGTGGCCCTCGCCATTGAGGGCAACGTGGTGCGCAAGGGCCCCAGCTCCGCGGAGGAGATGGTGTTTCTCGAGGTTTGGCCAGCCTACGGACCGTGCGATTTTTATCTCAACGACAACCGTTTTCTGGACGCCGCCGGGAAGTCCCTGCCGGTCACCGTGGGGCTTCGCGACAAGACCCGGCCGCGCGCCGACGCCGACCCGACGATCGCCGCCTCAGTGGGGGTTCAATACGGGATATCCCCCTTTGTTGCGC
>Ga0164241_10004445_pt1 | contig 13582 bp, 14 predicted proteins | sample OricomyardsoilBY_FD_108780 | JGI IMG/M metagenome (GOLD analysis project Ga0164241, IMG submission 108780) | Backyard soil microbial communities from Emeryville, California, USA - Original compost - Back yard soil (BY) | ecosystem: Environmental > Terrestrial > Soil > Unclassified | place: USA...
AAGGATCTTCCGCCGGGCGGACGTGTCCAGACGATCGAACCCTCGCCGCATCGCGCTGGCTCTGCCTACATCGCGGTATATCGCTATCTGCTCGGCGATTTCGCGCCGTATATCTACAGAACGGACGACTACGGCAAGAGCTGGACGCGCCTGACAGATGGAAAGAACGGGATTCCAGCAGACTATCCGACGAGAGTGATACGCGAGGATCCGGTACGTGCCGGACTTCTCTACGCCGGCACTGAATTCGGTATGTTCGTGTCTCTCGATAACGGCGCGCACTGGTCGCCGTTCCAGTTCAATCTCCCCGCGACGCCGATCAACGATATCAACGTGCATGGCAGCGACATGGCCATCGCTACGCAGGGGCGTGCGTTCTGGATCATGGATGACCTTGCACCACTGCGCGACTGGAACGCTGGCGTCGCCTCGGCCAATGCGCATCTGTTCAAGCCGCGCGCGGCGTACCGCATGCATTATCGCGCCAATCCGGTGTCCGATCGCGGCAACAGCATCGCTGCACCGCAATACCCACGGAGCGGCGCCACCATCGATTATTACTTCGCGACCGCGCCGGTCGGCAAGGTCACTATCGATATCCTCGATGGTGGCGGAAAGGTTGTACAGAGTTTCGTCGGCGCCGCGTCCGTCGCGAACCGTGGATCGGGCGCCGAACAGTCGGGCGAGGATGAGGATGCACCGCGGCGACGGTCGTCGGCCGCGGCGCCGACGACGCACGCTGGCGTCAATCGCTTTACGTGGGACCTTACGTATCCAGGGCCGCGGCAGTCCGCATCACGACCGGCTGGCGGCGGTGGCCCAGATGCCGTTCCTGGTACATATCGCGTGCGACTCACCGTCGCGGCGTCCGGTAACGGTCAGGCGTGGAGTGAGACTCAGCCACTTGTCGTGAAGCCGGACCCGAGAGTTACCAGAGACGGTGTCACCATCGCTGACATGCGTCAACAGTTCGAGCATAACATGCGCGTTCGCGATCTCGTTTCGGACGTCAACATTGCGGTGTCGCGAATTCGCGCTGCTCAGGCCCGTCTCAAGGGAGCCACCGGCGCCGCGGCGGACACGTTGCAGAAGTTGTCGGTTATTGCCGCCAAACTCGAAACGCCCCCGATTCGTTACAGCCAACCGCAGTTGCAGGGCAACATCACGTACCTGTACGGCATGACGAATGGCGCCGATCAGAAAGTAGGTCACGATGCGATCGAGCGTTATCGCACGCTTCGCACGCAGCTCGACGTGCAGTTGGCGGCACTCGACAAGGTGCTCGGCACGGACGCCGAAAAATGATCGCGACGCGCGCGCACGTCACCGACGGTGCGAGATCTCCCGTCCGGCGGCGTGTGCGGAGAAGATGGTTTGCGATCGTCGCTCTTGCCCTCGGTGTGCCGCTTGCCGGTGCACAGGCGCAGGCTGCACCGCAGCAGGCTGATATCGTAGTTACCGGCGGATGGATGTTCGCATCCACCGGGAACCAGCGTGTGCGGAATCCCGGGATCCTGATCCGGGCCGGCAAGCTGTTGCGCGTTGGCGGCGACATCTCGATCGCGACTCCCGATGCGATGCGTATTCAGTTGGCGGATACTGAAACGGTGATCCCAGGTCTGTTCGACCTGCACGCTCATTATGCGATGGACCTCTTCAATGCAGGCCGCAAGGACGAGACTGCTGCGTATCCATCACTGTTTCTCGCCAACGGCGTGACATCTACGTGGCCGGCGGGTGAGATGAACCCCGATTCGATGCGCGCTCTGCGTATTCGTATCGATCGCGGATTCGAGCCGGGTCCGCGGCTGATGAACTCGGGGCCGTATTTCGGCACAGCTCGTCCGGGATGGAAACGTGACATCTCGGTCGACTCGATATACGCCGAAGTGGACCACTGGGCCGAGCTCGGTGTGCGCGGATTCAAGGCAAAAGGAATTGCGCCATACCAGTTGCGTGCGCTGATCGAGCGCGCCCATCAGCATGGGCTCACGGTGACGGGACATCTCGATTCAGGATTCCGCAATTCGGTGAATCCACGTGACGCGATTCTAATGGGTATCGATCGCATCGAGCACTTCATGGGCGGTGACGCGTTCACCGCTGACCGATCCGCGTATGATTCGTACGAGCATATGACGTTCAACACTCCGGCATTCCGGAAGATCGTCGCATTGTACAAGTCGCAGCACGTATACTTCGATGCGACGCTCAGTGCGTATGGCTACTTCGGGAAGAAGGATCCAGAGGCTTATTCGTATTACACCGACGAGAAGCGCTTCCTTACCCCCTACATGCGCGCCATTGTTGATGCGCGGCCGCCACGCCCGGTGAATCAGCAGTTCGAGAACATCTACTGGACCAAGCGCAAGGAAGTGAAGGCGTTCTACGACGCGGGCGGTGGCGATCTGATCACACTTGGAACCGATCATCCGAGCTGGGGCGAGTTCTTCACGCCGTTCGCAGTCAACCGGGAATTGCTGTCGCTGTCGCTTTCCGGTATCCCGAATGCAGCGGTTCTCAGAATCGCGACTATCAACAGTGCACGCGCCATCGGAGTGGGCGACAAACTTGGTACAATCGAGGTGGGGAAGTGGGCGGATCTCGTTGTCGTTCGCGGCAATCCGCTCGCTGATATTCGTCGCGTGCGGTTGCCTCGACTCGTGATCAAGGCTGGCAAGGTGTACGATCCGCAGATGCTGATGAAATCGGTCGAAGGCAAGATAGGACCGATGAGCGCTGCCGATACCGCGGCGTGGGCGCCGACTCCACCACGTCGCCGACCGTAAACCGAGCCTGAACGAATCAGACGAACGAACTGCCCTCCGTCCTGGCGGGCTCCAACCCTAGCGCCGCGCAGGCTGATGTCATCACGTCGACCGTGCGGCGCGGTGTGGCCGCGGCCGCGTGGTTGGTAATGAGTGGTACCAGCATGTGATCGCGATGTAGAGCCCCATGAGATGATACATGCGGAATCGGTTCGTAGCGAGCCCTGAAGTCCCAATCAGTGGCGGCAGACAGTATCATGTCGCCACTACGCGAGCACGACGACAATCGAGCGATCTGCACCAGCGCGTCCGGATAGTGGCTGTTGAATGTCGTGTCGAATGCGTCCGTCTCGCTCAGCGTATCGACATCTCCGATTCCGAGCGGGTCGCCCGTCGTCGGATGATACGAATACGTTGAATTGGTCCATGATACGACACCGATTCCGCGCTCGTTTGCGCGCACTTCGCACTCCGTGTCGGAACGCGGCAGCAACAGGAGGTCCACCGAGTCCCGTGCGAGAATAGCTGCGGCAATTCCGTCCCATCGTGGCGCGAGCGCTGGCCAGAATGCACGCTCGCGATCGTCGAGACCGGTGTAGATGTGCGCCATTGCATTGCCGCTTACGGTAACGGCGACCTGAGCGCCCGGTCGTACGATCCACGGGTGTGCGACGGTCTTCGGTCCGAGCGAGCCGACAAAGCCGGCCAGATCTTCGTGCCTGGAGACTCGTGAGTGACCGTGGTCGCTCACGACCCAGAGATGCGTTGACTCCCAGGTCCCGTTACGCTCCGCGTTTGCACGAAGTTCGGCGCATGTGCGATCAACAACGCGCATTGCGTCGTGCACCAATCCGGACGTATGGCCAAATGCGTGTGACGCCTTGTCGATCCCCGTCAATGCGACAAAGGCGAAAGCCGGCCGCTCGCTTGCGACTCGATTGACAAACCGCTCGCTGATTCGGTTGTCAATATCCAGCCATCCGTCAACCTTGCCGCGGAAGTGCGTCATGGCGGTTCTGGCGACAAAGACCGCGCCGCTTCCTATCTGCTGATCGGGGCGCAAGCCGCGGCGGATGACGCTGAGCGCTCCGATGCTGTCGGGTTCCAGTTCGAAGATCGTCTCCGAATCGGCGGCGAGATCGCTGTCGAGCTGCAAGCATTGGTAACCGATGTAGCTGCGAGCGTAGGCTGGCCAGCCACAGGCGACATGAGATCGATCGTACCAGCGCAATCCTGGCAGGCCGACTGATCCAGGATGACGGCCCATCAGGAATGGCGAGTATGCGGGACCGGTGACCGAAGGAAACACCGTCGTAATGGTGTGAAAGCCGCCTTCCGCGCTCAAGCGAGCCAGTGCCGGAAGCTCGCCGGCCGCGATCGCGGCAGCGAGCGTGTCCGGTCGCGCACCATCGGCGAGCACTACAATTACAGAGGAGGGATGGTTCACTAGATTCGAGTATGGCAAAAACCAGATCCAGGCAATCTACGAACAAAACGCCGCTGTCCAAACCGACGCCGAGTACGCCAAAAGAGTCCAAAGTACGACTTGCTGGAGCAACCAAGGCTCCGCGCACCGCATCGGGAAAACGTGTAAATCCGCAGGTTCTCAAGCAGGCAAGCGACGCTGCACTGGCCGGAACTCGCGAGCGTACCGAAGCCGGCCATCGAATGGCGGGCCGTACTCCGCCCTCCGAGGTGACTCCGCAACGCCAGTCCGGAGCGACACGAAAGGTCGACGAGTCGCTGCGTGATACGCCCACGGACATGATCGGGAATAGCGTCACGGAAGACGAGAAGCTGCTCCACGCGCCCAGTTCGTCGGAGGATGATTACACGACGACGGATCCGTGGCGCGTCATGCGCATCACCGCCGAGTTCGTCGAAGGCATGGACGCGCTCGCTTCAGTACGTCGTGGTGTTTCGATATTCGGTTCTGCGCGTACTTCGCCGGATGACCCGATGTATCAGGCTGCCGAGGAAACTGGCCGTCTTCTCGCGGAGGCGGGATTCACGGTAGTGACCGGAGCGGGCCCCGGTGTCATGGAAGCGGCGAATCGCGGAGCCAAGCGCGGTGGCGGACGTTCGGTCGGTTGCAATATCGAGCTGCCATTCGAGCAGGGCGCAAATCCGTACGTCGACACGCTTGTCAACTTCCGCTATTTCTTCGTCCGGAAAACGATGTTCGTGAAGTACTCGAACGCCTTCGTCATCTTTCCCGGCGGATTCGGTACGCTCGACGAGATGTTCGAGGCAATCACGCTCATCCAGACCGGGAAGATCTATCAATTCCCCGTGATACTTTTCGGACGCGCGTACTGGGCAGGTCTGGTGCGGTGGTTGCAGTCGAGAGTGCTCGTCGAACGAAAAATCTCGCCGGGCGATCTCGATCTACTTATCATGACAGACGATCCGCGCGAGGTCGTTGCGACAATCGCACAATCTTATCCCGCGGAGTTGCGTATAGTCGAAAAGCGCGGGATCGCAGTGCGGGGGCACAAGGCATGACTGCAATATTTTCTACACCGCGCACGCTGACATGGATTCCCGCTTTCGCGGGAATGGCGATCGTGCAACGCTAACGTGGACTCCTGAACCCAAGCCAACGTAACTTCGATGACAGACAGAGCCTCAGACGGACCGATCACAGCATTCGCGCGCGAGCATTTCCGCCATTTCAACGCGGCAGCGCTCGTCGATGCAGCCGACGCGTATAGCGCACACCTCGATGGTGGCGGCAAGATGCTCGTTACCATGGCGGGCGCCATGAGCACGGCGGAGCTTGGCCGCTCGTTCGCGGAGATGATCCGACAGGACAAGGTTCACGCCATCAGTTGTACCGGCGCCAATCTCGAAGAGGACATCTTCAATCTCGTCGCGCATGACTTCTATGAGCGCGTCCCGCACTATCGCGATCTCACGCCAGCCGATGAGCACGCTCTGTTGAACCGTCACATGAACCGCGTTACTGATACCTGCATCCCGGAAATGGAAGCAATGCGTCGTATCGAAAGCGTGGTCCTCGAGGAGTGGGTTGCCGCGGACCAGAAGAAGGAGCGGTTCTTTCCGCACGAGTTCATGTACAAGATCCTCCGCAGCGGCAAGCTCAAGGCTGATTACCAGATCGATCCGCGGAACTCCTGGATGCTCGCTGCGATGGAGAAGAACATCCCGATGTTCGTGCCGGGCTGGGAAGATTCGACGCTCGGTAACATGTATTCAGGGCACGTCATCACTGGTGACGTGAAGAACGTCCACACAGTTCGCACCGGTATAGAGTACATGATCGAGCTCGCGGATTTCTATACGAAATTCACCAAGGATAAATCACTTGGATTCTTCCAGATCGGTGGTGGAATCGCAGGCGATTTTCCGATCTGCGTCGTCCCGATGTTGCATCAGGATCTGCAACGCCCGGAAGTGCCGCTCTGGGGATACTTCTGCCAGATCAGTGACTCCACGACCAGCTACGGTTCCTACTCTGGCGCTGTCCCAAATGAGAAGATCACGTGGGGCAAGCTCGGCATCGATACGCCGAAGTACATCGTCGAGAGCGACGCGTCGATTGTGGCTCCGCTGATGTTCGCCATGATCCTGGGACAGTAGACATGCAACCAGTCGCGAGACTCTTCGTAATGCTCGGCAGCGCGAATGCAGCACTTGCCGTGATATTTGGCGCGTTTGGAGCGCACATGCTCAAGACGAGGTTGTCACCCGAAATGCTGAACGTGTATCAGGTCGGATCTCACTATCACTTCTACCACGCGATAGGAATGCTGATCGTGGGACTGCTCGCCGCTCAGATAAACAACAATGCCGCGATGCAGCTTTCAGGCTTTCTCATGCTCGCGGGAATCGTACTGTTCTGTGGTAGCCTCTACCTGCTGGCTGTGACAGGAATCACGTGGCTCGGTGCAGTGGCGCCGCTCGGTGGAGTCGCGTTCATCGCTGCTTGGTGTGTACTCGCATATGCGGCATTGCGAGCAAGAACATCGATTGGTGTCTAGCGGGTCGAGTCGCCAGCTCCAATGTCGAGAACAGCTTCGAGTCGAGTAAGCAGTTCGCCCTGCGCGGCGTTGATTTTTCCGCGCGCGCTTGCTGTGGTGAACCATGCGCAGCGATCAACTTCAGGGAAGGTGATGGACCGGCCGGAACCCCTCGGCCATTCTGTTGTCATGGTGTTGCTGACTATGGACGCAGGATCGGCATCACCTTCCCACGCCCACGCGTGCACAACCTTGCCTGCGCGCTGACGGATACTTCCCAGACTGATATACGGGCCGCTCGGCGAGATGCCTGTTTCTTCCTTGAACTCTCGCAGCGCGGTGGCGAGAATCTCCTCGCCGGCCTCGACCCCGCCTTTCGGGATGGTCCATGCGCCATCCTCGCGTTTGGACCAGAACGGGCCGCCCGGATGAGCCAGGAAGAATTCCAGCTCACCCGAGTCGCCGCCACGGCGAAACATTAGAAGTCCGGCGCTGAGGTTGGGGCGCCGAGACGTATGGCTCATGGGTGGACGCTGGTGGAAGGGTGCGCAGGATCCCGAAGTGCTGACCGCAAGTCTAATGACTTTACGTCATTATTTATACGTACGCCGCAGGGCCGCCGTTTGGTCCATCAACTCCTACATCAGCTTCAAGGCCAATCCCGCGATACGCAGTCGGACGCGGGCGCGAATCAATGCGGACCAACTATCTCGAGGCCTGGTCTTCCCCGCGGGATACGACTCGTGAATCGGCATCCGCGATTGCCTGCCTAGCCTGATTCCAGTCGATGATCGGAGCCACGTCGCTGTCATCCAGCGCGAGAGATTCGAGTGCGCGACGGACGATCGCTTCTCCGCCGGGCACCGCTCGACCGAACTCGAGCTCGGCCTGTCGGCACATGCGTTCCTCATCTGGCCGCTCGCCGGGATCCGACTGCCCCAACGCGTGTACGCGCGCGTGCATTCCCTCGTGTACGATCGATGAAGCGATCTGAGCCTCGGTGAACTCAGGGTTCACGCTGAACGTCAGCTCGACCAGGCACATCCTGGAGTCAGGATAGAATGCAGCCCTGCATGGATATCGAACCACACGAATGCTCGAAAAATCCTGCGAGATCTGAGTGAACGTGTCCGGTCGATATTGCTGGATCAATCCAAGCGCCGTATCGAGCCTCGTGAAAACTGTTTCCGAGTCGATATCGGGCCGCGTATTTATGAGCGTGACCGGAATTCCGCGGAGCGTACGATTTTCCGTCGCCCAGCCCTGCAACGTGCGCATCGCGGAGATGCGCCAGCGATCAAACAGGTCTCCAAGCATCTGCTTTAACATCGTCGGGCGCGCTACGGCTGTCCACCCTCGAGCCGCGAGTCACGTGCATGAAATGCCGGAAAACGAGACGCGCACCCGGCGTGACCGGATGCGCGTCCTCAAATGAGTTTGCCGCGGGAATCCCGCGAAGTTGTCTGGTAGCTGCCTCGAAAATCTTGTGCGTTAGCGCCGGTGCAGCGTGAGTCTGTTCATGTAGTGCCCGATCGTCATTCCGAACGCGACTCCGAGGGCGACACCGATCGGCAGGTGATGGCCTCCAGCCCCGATCGTCGCGCCCATTGCGCCGCCAATGATGATCCACCGCCCGCGATTGTCAATCTGGTTTGCGCGCATAGCTCGCTCCATACAAAGGTCCGTCCTTCCCAAGGGCCAGGGTCGGCCCAGCTATAGACTAGGAGCAAGTACTCCACGTCACGCGGGGCGCAGGTTCAAACTTTAGTATCGGCGGATGGTCCGTAAACGGGTGGTAATGGTACGTCATTAAGTCGCAAATACACGCTCAGCTGACCACGATGATGGATCATATGACTCAAAATGAAGGATCTGAGCACGGCGGCGCGTGGGAGCGTCCAGACCGTCTTTCCTCCGCGCCGCAGCGTCCACGGCTCCAGCATGTCGGAATCCGAGGCGGACTCGATCGCTGCCCGTGCCCGCTGCACATTCTCGTCGAACGTACGGATGAGGGTCATCGTCGACTCGAAAGTGGGTGCGCTCGCGCCGTTGCTCCCACTCGGCGGACTGACGTCGAGTTCATCCGTTTCCATCGTGATGAGTCCAAGACGCGGCAGGTTTCCAATGTGACACGCCAACTGCCCCATGTTCCGTGACCTGGTGTGCGGGGTCCAGTCTGCGCGCGCCTCCGGTACGCGCTCCAGCATGGTGCGGGTGGTAGCCATCTCCCGGTCGAACTCTGGCAATACGGTTGCAGATATGGACATCGGCTCCCCCGGGGTAAATTCGTTCGCGGCCAGCTATCGCTTATCCGCGGGCGAATCGAGTTTGAATACTGGAAGCTGCAGCCCCCAGAGGATTGCCGCTAGACGTATCACGACGATCACCAGCATTCCGGCCAGCGATGGAATGGGTCTCAATGCACCAAGCCTGGCCAGCGCGAAGTAAGTTGCCGTGCCCGCAATGGAAGCGGTTGCATAAAGGCTTCCCGGTCGAAGCACCAGCGGAATTTCGGCGCTCAATACATCGCGCACCAATCCGCCGGCGGAGCCGGTAATGGTGCCGAGCACGATTCCGCTCACAGCGGGTAGTCCGGAGTGTTCCGCGATCTGCGCGCCTGCGATACTGAACAGCGCGAGCCCCAGCGCATCCGCCACGAGAAGCGCGGAGTGTGGCGGACGACGCCAGCGAACGTAGGCGACAGTCAGCAGCGCGGAGGCGGCAATCACGATCACATACCAGCCATTCGCGAGCCAGAAGATCGGCTGGCGCGCGAGCAGCACGTCACGGATCGTTCCACCGCCGATCGCTGTTACCAGCGCCAGTACTATCACACCGAGTAGATCCAATTGCTTTCGTCCGGCCGCGAGCGCCCCGCTGACGGCAAAAACTGCCACACCCACAAAATCCAGAACTGCGGGAAGAGTCATCGATTCACTTTACTCGATTCAGTTGTCGAGTTGGAAGTTCCGTTGATGCGGAGTCTGGCGCTAGATGCTCAGCCCGTATCTCTCGCGGAGGATCGTAATGTGATGGGTTGCATGTCCCGCGATGATGTACGCGAGCGCTCTGGCGCTCACGGGGAATCCACTGGCGACTCCCATGCGAGGCCACGCATCATTACCGATCTCGGCCATCAGGGCGAGCGTAGAGCTGCGCGTCGCACGAAAGGCATCGACGAGTTGCGAAATCGGCATACTGTCGAAGTATGCGGCTTCAACGTACGGCTGCTGGTCGAACCCTGCGAGCGGAGTGGCGTCACCACGCGCGATGCGAAGCATACGGTATGCGAACACTCGCTCGGCGTCCGTAATGTGACCGACAACTTCCTTCACGCTCCACTTGTCCGGTGCATATCGATGGAGCGCGCGCGAATCGTCCAGTGACCGAAGCGCACCAAACGACTCTCGTTGCGCGACGAGCAGCGCCGTAATGTCCTGATCCGCAATCGGTCCAATGTACGTGCCGTAATATGGTGCGTATTCCTCGGGTACAGCGCGCAACGCAGCAGATGAAGACATGACAGGAGTTCCGGTGAGAGTTGCTACCGCAGAAAGCGATCGGCGAGCTGGGCCAGACGGTCATCATTCGCCGCGATCGCAGCGTCACGCAATTGACGAACGTGTCCATGCAACTTCCGTTCGCCCCAATAATATCCAGTTGCTACCTCGGCGCTCGCAGTCTCGCCGGCTCGCGCGGCTTCCAGCAGTGCCGCCGCCGCCGCGGCATCGAAGCCTGGATCGTTTTTCGGCGGCAACGCGTAATCTCTTCGCGGAACAGAACCGCCAGCATCCTCGTTGACGAATGCCCGAGACATAACCGGCTAGTCCTTCAGGTAGTAGTTCACCGTGGAGACCACCCGCACAGTCTTCTCCACCTGACTTTCCTCAGTGATACCCTGCGCCTGGTCGCGCGGCAGGATTTCAAACACTCCCTGATTGGCGGTCATGATCCCGCCGAGGGAACTCTTGGAATCGCGCGCGAACTGCTCGGCGGCTTCCCGGGCTCTCGCGGTCGCCTCGCCGATCATTGTCGGCTTGAGCTTGTTCAGCCCGGTGAAGACGAATGTCGGACCACCGTTGCCGTATTCTCCGCCCGACGATAGAACCACACCGGAGTTCACGAGCTCCGCAACGTGCTGGCTGGCCGCCTGGACCTGCGCCGGATTGTTGGAGCGAACTACCACGGTCTGGTGAATTACGTAACGGTTCGGTGCACGATCCGCTCCACCGTACTGATTCGTGAAGGCATCCGAAACTTCAAAATTCGTGAGCGTGGCAAGCGACGTGTCGACATGTTGCGCGACGAGAAACTGCATGATCTTCTGTACACTCGCCTGCAACTTGGAGTGGGCGGTCGTCAGGTCATTGTCGGCGGCTACAACTCGTAAAGGCCAGATCGCGAGATCCGCGGTAACGTCCCGCTCGGTGACGCCCTTCACGGTTACGTATCTGTCGCCCGACCGGCCGAGTTCGAATCCGCGGCCGATCATTATCCCGCCGATGGCGATACCGAGGCCGAGGATTATCGCCGCTGTCGTTGTCTGCTGAATTTTCATCGAGCCAGCCCTCCAGAAATTTCGATTCAGTCCATACTACGTCGTGCACCGTTATCGGTCGCGTAGAAACTATCGCCCGCTACCCCTGTGCCCACCGGTGCTGCCGCCCGTGTTTCTACCGGTGTTTCCACCGGGCCGTCGCGGTGCACCGCCAGGCTTCGGCTTGTTGGTTCCGGGAACAGCAGGCCGACCCGGCCTTGCTGGTCTTGCAGGCCGGCCTGGACGCGCCGAACCCACGGTTGCTCCCTGATTGCCTCTGCGCTCGGCTTTGGCCGCGGCGCGTGCACGATCTTCCGCCTTCTTCGCGCGGATCGCTGCAATTCGCTCTCCGCGCGGCACCTCGAGCTTCTGTTCCGGTCGTGCGTTGTAGTCGAAATCTGGCACTGTGACACGCGGCAGCCGTTTTCCGACCGCCTTCTCGATGTTGCGGAGATCACCCTCCTCGTCCGGAGCAACAAACGTGAAAGCGTCGCCAGTTGCATCCGCACGCCCGGTGCGCCCGACGCGATGGATATAATCCTCCGCCACGAGCGGCACGTCAAAATTCACTACGTGACCGAGCTCTTCAACGTCTATGCCGCGAGCGGCGATATCGGTCGCGACGAGAACCTTGAACGCGCCAGATTTGAAGCCAGCGAGCGCCGCGGTGCGCTGCGTTTGCGATCTGTTGCCATGGATCCGGTCAGCCTTTACGCCATTCCGGACGAGAAAATCCGCGAGGCGATTGGCGCGATGCTTGGTGCGCGTGAACACCAGCGCCTGATTCATGTCCCCGTGGTTGAGCAGGGTCAGGAAGAGCGGCGCCTTCAATTCCTGCGATACCGGATACACCGCCTGAGTGATCGCCGTCGGTGGCGCGGCACTACGCTCTACGCGGATCGTCGCGGGGTTCGTGAGCATTTCACGCGTCAGCGTTGCGATCGGTGGCGGCATCGTGGCGCTGAAAAACAACGTCTGACGTTTTGTCGGAAGGAAGCGCAGAAGCTTCCGGATTTCCGGGAGAAATCCCATGTCGAGCATACGATCGGCTTCGTCGAGCACGAGAAATTCCAGCTTGTCGAGCTTCGCGTAGGGATGCCGCAGATGGTCCAGCAGACGGCCTGGCGTCGCCACCAGGACGTCCACTCCGCTCCGAAACGCGTGCTCCTGCGGCGACATTCCAACTCCGCCAAAAATCGCCGCACTCGTTATTGGAGTATGGACGGCAATCTCGTTCAGGTGGTCCGCAATCTGAGCCGCAAGTTCGCGAGTGGGAGTCACAACGAGCGCGCGAGTCGTCCCGCGAGGTCTCGTCATCAGTTTGTGAAGAATCGGCAGCAGGAAAGCCGCTGTCTTGCCGCTTCCTGTTGCCGCGCAGGCGAGGACGTCGCGTCCTTCCATCGCGGGTGGTATCGAGTCGAGTTGGATGGGAGTCGGGCGAACAAAACCCAGCTCCTTCAACCCCTTCAGTAGACTTGGATCGAGCTTGAAACTGCTAAATGACACGCGGAGTCCGTTTTTGAGGCAATCCTGAAAGCTAGTAGATCATGGAACATGGTGCGAAAGGCTCCGTTGGGCCTCTGCCGGCCATTTCGGAGTTGGCCAAATTGGCAAATTGGCATCGGATGAGCTTTGGGGTAACTTGAAACATGACTACGGCGGCCCTATGAACATGTCCGAGGCGGAAACGCTTGCGAAGGTCGAAGTCCTGGCCGATCTCGAGGATGTCGTTCGCGACCTGATGATTTCGCACGAATCGAAGCGGATACTCTGGTTCCCGAGCGAACTGCTGTCTGCGGCGCCAGATACGGACCCCGACAAGCACGTCAAGGATCTTCGCCGGCGCGCCGAGGGGATCGGCACTCCCGCTCGTGTCGCGCTCGCACTGAATCTCCTCACTGAAGAGGGGCTGCCGCACTTCCACAGATTGCTCGCTGTCTACCTCGGCGGCGACACGTTCTGGTCGAAGTGGACGAATATGTGGACGGCCGAGGAGGATCGTCACGGCGCCGTGCTTCACGATTATTCCCGGGACAGCCTGGTTCTGAACAATCCCGTGATCGAGAAGATGCAATTCGAATATCTCAAGGCCGGCTTCGAGCCGTCCTGGGACAAGGATCCGTATCGCGTCTTTGTGTACACCACGTTGCAGGAACGCGCGACCCAGGTGAGTCATGCCAACACAGGCAAGTTGGCCGGTACGCACGAACACCTGATCGGCAACGTGCTCGCCAACGTTGCGAAGGAAGAGGCTCGTCACTACGTCTTCTACCGGAACGTTTTCAGCGAAGTGC
>Ga0164241_10004446_pt1 | contig 13577 bp, 9 predicted proteins | sample OricomyardsoilBY_FD_108780 | JGI IMG/M metagenome (GOLD analysis project Ga0164241, IMG submission 108780) | Backyard soil microbial communities from Emeryville, California, USA - Original compost - Back yard soil (BY) | ecosystem: Environmental > Terrestrial > Soil > Unclassified | place: USA...
CCGATCCGGTAGCGGCCCCCGACCCCGCGCGCGTTGCCCACCACGACGACCTGGGCCCGGTCCAGCTCGACGCCCGACGAGCAGGACGCGACCGAGGAGTACAGCGTGCGGTCGCGCAGGACGTCCGCGTCGGCCGGCATCTCGATCTCCTCGAGGGCGACGGCGATGCCGAGCGCCGTACCGCCGTTGGAGACGTCCATCGAGGTCAGCGTGTCCTCGGTGAACACGTCGTGGCCGCGGCGCTTGGCGTCCTGGATCGTGTCGATCGTCAGCAGCGGCGTCTTGGTCTGCACGTAGTGGACGTCGGCCGCGTCGCTGATCCCGGCGCGCTCCATCGCCACCTTCACTGCGGCGGCGACCTTCTCGACCATCCCGCGGCGGCCGATCTCCTCGGGCAGCAACGCCTCGCTCATCGCGAAGCCGACGGTGAGCCGAGGCTCGTCGGTCTCCTCCGCCTCGCCGTCGGGCACCGTGGCGAAGATCGTCGCGTGCGGGCTGATCACGCCGTCCGTGCCGCCCGACCAGACGATCGGGATCTCCTTGACCGCGTCGGCGTCGGCGCCCTTGGCCACCAGCGCCTCGCGGAACGCCCGGTCGGCGATGATCCGCGTGTAGTCGTTGACGCCGCCGTTGCCCTCCGTCTTGCCGATGATCGCGATGACGCGGTCGGCATGGATTACGCCGTCGTCGATGAGCTTGGTCAGCTCGGACGCGTCGGAGACGGAGTGGATCGGCACCTTGCGGACTTCGATGGCGGATGGCTGCGTCGACATGGTGCCGATCTAATCAGGTCGCGACTGCGTCGGGCACGACGACCGTCCCCGTCGTCCCGACGTCGACCACGGCGTCGACGATGCGATCCAGGCTGGTGATCACGGCCGGTAGGTCGGTGCCCTGCACGAAACGGCAGACGGCATCGACCTTGGGCCCCATCGACCCGCTCGCGAAGTGACCCTCGGCGGCGTACGCCTGCATCTGCGACAGCGTCACCTTCCCGATCGGCTCGGCGTCCGGTGTGCCGAACCGCAGCACCGCCTGGGGTACGTCGGTCGCCACGACCAGGACGTCGGCGTCGACCAGGACACCCAACAGGGCGGCCCCCAGGTCCTTGTCGATGACGGCCTCGACGCCCGACAACGACCCGTCCTCTCGGCGTACGACGGGGATCCCGCCGCCGCCGTTGGCCACGACCACGAACCCCGCCTGGATCAGCTGAAGCACCGCCGGCGCGTCGATGATGTCGAGCGGCTCGGGTGAGGCGACGACCCGGCGCCACCCCTTCTCGCCACGGTCCTCCCACACCTCACCGTGCTCGACCAGCATCTGCGCCTCCTCGGCGGGCAGGAACCGGCCGATCGGCTTGGTGGGCTTGACGAAGCCCGGGTCGTTGGGGTCGACAAGGGTGCGGGTGACCAGTGCCGCGCTGCGCTTGTCGATACCGCGCTCGGCCAGGAGCGCGTCGAGGGCGTCCATGAGCACGAACCCGAGCGTCGCCTGGGTCGATGCCCCGCACCAGTCCAGCGGCACCGGCGGTACGACGGCCGCCGCGAGCTCGTTCTTGACCAGGAGGTTGCCGACCTGCGGGCCGTTGCCGTGGGTGATCACGACCTCGACGTCGTGCTCGACGAGCTCGGCCACCGCGGTCATCGCCACCTCGGCAGCCGCGATCTGGTCCTCGACCCGAGCACGGCCGTCGGCGTTCGTCATGGCGTTGCCGCCCAGCGCCAGCATCACTCGCACAGGGCGACGGTAGTGCGCCGGCGGCCGAAATCCCCGAAGGCTCGGATCACCAGTCCCAGCGGAGTCCGAGCACACCCGGGCCGAAGCCGCGGGCCAGCGCGTGGGCGGTGGATCCGTCGCCGAGCTCGAGCGGCTCGCGCTGCTCGTCGCCGTTGTCGATGGTGTAGCGCTCGACGTGCGACGGCACGCGACGGGCGTCGAAGCGCACCCAGACCAGGAGCTCGGTCAGCCGCCGAGCGGCATAGTGGTCGAACCAGGTGTCCACGAACGGGTCGGGGAGCTCGATCGCGAGCTCGTAGGGGCTCGTCTCCCCCTTCGCCAGCTCCCGGTCGAGGAGCAGCTCGGCGGCGTAAACGTCCCCGTCCTCCACCCAGCGCCCGATCTCGCAGCCGGCGACGGGCTCGACGGTGGGCACGCGTCCGCTCTCGTCGGTGGTCATCAGCAGGGGCGTACGCCGAGCGCCGTCACGGCGTGCCTGCATCACCGCGCGCACCTGCACCCGCGAGGCGCGGCCGTCACGGTCGACGTCGATCACGAGGTGACGCACCTGCTCGACCAGCTCGTCGTACAGCCCCTCGAACCCGAGCTCGGCCAGCGCCGTCTCCATCCCGGGATGCTCGGCGAACATGTCGCGCAGCGTCCGCTCGGCGGGTCGTGGTCCGGGTCGGCGAGAAGGGCCGATGTGGGAGGCGAGCCCGCCGGGCGGGACGCGCAGCAGGTGCTCGATCTCGGCGAGCGCGTCACGCGAGGTACGGCGCTCCGGCTGGCTGCGTCCGGAGCGCCAGTAGCTCAGCGCCGCCGGACTCACGGGGTGACCACGTTCCACGAGCCGCTGGTGCAGCCACGCCAGGCTGACGCCGCGTACGGCGAGCGCGTCGGCGAACGCCTCGGGGAACCCGGGGTGCGCCATCGTCGTCGTCCTCCTCCCGATCACCGGCGGAGCCTCCGCCGCAGGTGGACGAGGCCATGACAGCGCGGATCAGGGCATCACACAACTCGTCTTCGGGATAAGTGAACCCCCAACGCCTACGCTGCCTGCGGCGAGCGCCGGGCGAGTTCTGGCGGCTCGCCGGAGATGCCGGGTGCCGGGGGTCCCGGCGTCTCCTTTGTCTGCCCGTTCTTCTGGGCCTGGTTCACTCCAACTCGAAGTCCGCGAAGTCGAACCCGGGCGAGACCAGGCACCGCACCAGGGCGTCCCGCGCACCTGGGAGCGTGCGCTGCCAATGACCTGCCGGGACGACCACCTCGAGCTCCTGGCCGGCGAGCACGCCGGCGCCGACCACGTGGACGACACCGTCCATCGGCGCAGGACCGTCGCCGCCGAGCTGGAGCCGCACGGTCCCCTCGTGCGCCAGCCACAGCTCGTCGGAGGCGACCCGGTGCCAGGCCGAGGAGTCGCCGCCGGGTAGCAGGAACCAGATCAGGGTCGCGGTCGACCGCACGCGGCCGTCGGGCAGGGTGACCTCGACCGGCGAGCGCCATGTCTGCCGGTACCAGCCGCCCTCAGGATGCGGCTCGAGACCGAGCCGGCGCGCCGTGGGTGGTACGCCGTCGGCGAGGCGCGGCCCCGACGTCGCGGCTCGCCGGTGGAGCGCGCGCATCTCGCCCTCGAGCTCGGGCGCCGGCCCGTCCACCACGACACCGGGTGCCACGTCGCGGACCGCGAGAACCTCCACCGCACCGCCGGGCAGCCCCCACTCGCGACGCCAGCCGGCGAGCTGCGCCGCGGAGACGGCGTACGCCAGGCGGCCGAGGCCCATCCAGCCGTGCGCGGCCGCGCACATCGGGCAGTGCTCACCGGAGGTGTAGACCGTCGACGCCGCCCGCTCCTCCGGCGTCAGGGCCGCCGACCACTGGGCGAGTGCGAGCTCCGGGTGCTGGGTCTCGTCGCCGGCACCGGCGAGGTTGCGCTCCTCGCGGCGTACGACGCCGGCGGAATCCACGAGCAGCGAGCCGAAGGGCTGGTCGCCCGCCTCCAGCGCCTCCCGGGCCAGCTCGACACAGCGCTGGAGGTGGCGCAGGTCGACGTCGCTGATCGTCATCGTTCAGCCGCGCACGTCGACGTCTGCGTACGCCGCGCCCTCGGCGAGGAGGGCGTAGCCGGGCCCACGATCGAAGAACGGCGTCTCGCCCGGGTCGAGCCGGTCGAGACCTCGGCGGTCGCGTTCGGCAGCCGTGGCACCGGCGTCGTACCCGAGGTCGTCGGAGTCCACCGAGCCGGTGAGCACCACGCCGTAGTCGGCGAGCGCGGACTCCGCCGACACCTTGTGCCAGACGACGTCGCGCACGACCAGCTCCGGCTCGCGCTCGAGCGGATCTCCCCAGCCGCCGCCACCCGTCGTCCGGATGCGGATCACCTCGCCGGCGGCGACCGGCTCGGCGTCCGCCAGTGCGTCGACCTCCCGCTCGCGCGCGCCACCGGGGTCGATCGTGACCTGGAACGGGCGCCCGGCCTTGCCGCCCTTCACGCCCCAGCACGACAGGATCGAGCGGTCGGCGATCGACATGAAGTGCGCCTCCTTGAGCATCCGGATGTGCTTCTCGTACCCGAGCCCGCCGCGGTAGCGACCGGCCCCTCCGCTGTCCACAGCCAACGAGAGCGACTCGACCCGGAACGGGAAGCGCGCCTCGGTGAACTCGGTCGGCAGGTTCCGCGAGTCGGGGACGACGTGGATGGTGTCCTCGCCGTCGGCGTAGTAGCGACCGCCGGAGCCACCGCCGAGCACCTCGCGCATCAGGTAGGAGCGACCCTCGAGGTCCTCGCCGTACACGCCGGTGTAGCGGATGGTCTCCTGGTCCGCCGGCATCCGCCCGTCGACGGCCTTGGCCAGCACGCCGGCCAGGACACCGAGCAGCCGCAGGATCACGAAGGTGCGGGCGTTGGTCGGCGCCGGGAAGATCGGTGTCAGCAGCGTGCCGGGTTCGGGAAAGCGCATCTCGATCAGGGGAACGACCCCCTCGTTGACGTCGAGCTCGGCCATCCGCTCCGGGGTGTCGGCGAGGTTGCGCAGGATCGGCGCCAGCCACTTCTTGAGGAACACGCCGTCGCTGTAGTCGCCGCAGTGGTTGATCGGACCCTTGGCCTGTGGGCTCGTCCCGTCGAAGTCGAGCACCAGCCGCTCCCCGTCCGGGTCGTCGCGCGGGGTGTGGGTCAGGGTGATCCGCTGCGCGTGCAGCCGCGGCTCGTCGACGCCGTCGTGCTCGGCGTAGTCCTCCCACACCCACGAGCCGACCGGGATCTTGGCCAGGATCTCGCGCCGATAGGTCTCGGTCGTGCGCTCCAGGATCGCGTCGCAGCACGCCTCCACCTCGGCCACGCCGTACCGCTCGAACAGCTCGCCCAGCCTCCGGGCCCCCATCAGGCAGGCCGAGCACTCGGCGTCGAGGTCTGCCGCGAGCGACTCGGGCATCCGGGAGTTGCGGGTCATGATCGACAGGGCCGACCGATTGGGTACGCCGGCCTCCCACAGCCGGATCGGCGGCACCATCAGGCCCTCCTCGAACACCGTGGTCGCCGCGCTCGGCATCGAGCCGGGGACCGCGCCACCGATGTCGTCGTGGTGGCCGAAGGCCTGGACGAAGGCGACCACGTTGCCCTGCGCGAAGACGGGCACGGTGACACACAGATCCGGCAGGTGCCCGATGCCGCCTTCCGAGCGGTAGACGTCGTTGTGGAAGAACACGTCTCCCTCGCGCATCTCGTCGACGGGGAAGTCACGCGCCACGGGGTGCACGAGGGCGGAGTAGGAACGCCCGGTGAGCTTGCGGAGCAGCCGGTCGTGGATCCCCGCCCGGAAGTCGTGGGCGTCGCGGATCATCGGGCTGCGGCTGGTGCGGGCGATGGCCGTCTCGACCTCGGCCTCGACGCTGGCCAACGAGCCCTGGACGATCTCGACGAGGACGGGGTCGGCGCTGGCTCCCGCATCCGCGGTCAGCGGCCCGTAGGGGAACGCGGTCGGCACGCGGCGGCTCATCGGGCGCTCCCGTCGGTCGAGACCACCAGCAGGTTGCCGAAGTCGTCGACGGTCGCCGAGAAGCCGGGGTGCACCGGCACCGTCGAGCCGTACTCCTCGATGACCACCGGCCCGTCGACCGTCGACCCGGCCGCGAGGTCGGTACGCCACAGGACCGGGGTGTCGACGTACCCAACGTCGGCGTCGAAGCAGACCGGCCGCGTACGTCGGTGGTGCTCGTCGGTCGAGCCTGTCGAGACCACGGGCTCGACCGGCCGCCGCCGGATCTCGGGGCGGGTGATCGGCCCGATACCCGAGACTCGCAGGTTCACCCACTCGACCTGCTGGCTTGCGTCACCGGCGAAGTCGTAGCCGTAGAGCCCCCGGTGCTCGGCGTGGAACGCTGCGGCGACGCCGTCGAGCGCATCTCGGTCGAGGTCGCCGTCCGGCACCGGCACCCGCACCTCGAAGGCCTGGCCGAAGTAGCGCAGGTCAGCGGTCCGCTGGAAGACGTGGTCGGCCTCGGGGAAGCCTTCGCGCAGCAGCGCGTCCCGCGCCCGCTCGGTCAGACCGTCGTACGCCGCAACCAACGCGTCGACGTCGAGGGCACTGTCGAGGGCGACCTGGGTCTGCACGTAGTCGTTCTTCACGTCGACCGTCAACAGCCCGAACGCCGACACGTTGCCGGGGTCGGGCGGCACCAGGACCGTGGGGATGCCGAGGACGTCCATCAGCCGGCACAGCAGCAGCGACCCGGAGCCACCGAAGGTGGCGAGCGTGAAGTCGCGGACGTCGAGCCCGCGCTTGACCGTGACCTGGCGCAGCGCGTTCGCCTGGTTCCAAGCCGAGATCTCCAGGATGCCCACCGCGGCCTCCTCGACCGAGAGCCCGAGCTTCGCCGCGAGGTCCTCGAGTCCCCGACGCGCGGCATCGACGTCGAGCGGGATCTCGCCACCCAACAGGTGGGGCGGGATGCGTCCGAGCACGACGTGGGCGTCGGTGATCGTCACGTCGCTGCCGCCCTTGGCGTAGCAGAGCGGCCCGGGATCGGCGCCGGCCGACTGCGGCCCGACCTTGAGCGCCCCTTCGGGCGAGAGCCACGCGATCGAGCCTCCACCGGCGCCGACCGTGACCACGTCGATCATCGGGATCTTGCTCGGGAACGCGCCGACCGAGCCCTCCGTGGTGAGCGTCGGCTCGCCGTCCACCACGACCGACACGTCGGTCGACGTCCCGCCTCCGTCGCAGGTGAGCACCCGGTCGAAGCCCGCCACCTGCGCGATCAGCGCGGCGCCGAGCGCGCCCGCCGCCGGACCGCTCAGGACCGTGGTGATCGGCTGGTGCACGACCTCGTCGGCACTGAGGACACCGCCGTTGGACTTCATCACATAGAACGGCACGTGTCTCTCGTCGGTCGAGCCTGTCGAGACCACGTAGTCGTTCAACCGCTCGCTGATGTTCGACACGTACGCCGACAGCCGCGGCTTGACCGCGGCATCCACGAGGGTCGTCATCGCCCGCTCGTACTCGCGGTACTCCCGCAGCACCTCGCTGCTGATGCTGACCACGGCGGCGGGATGCTCCTCGGCCAGGATCTCGCGCATCCGCTCCTCGTGCATGGGGTCGGCGTACGCATGCAGGAAGCAGACCCCGAGGGTGTCGATGCCGCGGTCGCGGAACCAGCGGGCAACGGTCCGCGCCCCGGCCTCGTCGAACGGCCGGACCTCGGCGCCGGTGAAGTCGAGCCGCCCGCCGACCGAGCGCACCAGGTCGCGCGGCACGATCCGCGGCGGCTTCACCCAGAAGTAGGAGTTGCCGTAGCCGTCGGGCACGGACTGCCGCGCGATCTCGAGCATCGCGTCGTACCCCTCGGTCGTGACGAAGCCGAGCCGGTCTACCTTGCCCTCGAGGAGCTGGTTCGTCGCCACCGTCGTGCCGTGACTGACGGCCGAGATGTCGTCACCGCTCGCGCCCGCGAGCAGACCGAGCACCTTCTCGATGCCGGCCAGGAACCCGTCGGCAGGGTTGGCCGGGGTCGACGGTGTCTTCGTGGTGACCAGCTGACCCGAGTCCTCGTCCAGCGCGACGACGTCGGTGAACGTGCCACCGGTGTCGATCCCCACCCTGATCCGACGCTCGTGACCCGCTGCCATGACCCGATTCAAGCAAAGCCGCCGACAGAGACCTCGAGCCCGGGCGTCTCAGGCCTCGGGTGCGCGGTCGTTGTAGACGCCGGCCGCCTCCTGGCCGGTCAGCTTCTGGATCTCCGCCATCACCGTGTCGGTGATCTCGCGGCGCGCCTTGCCCGGCGGTACGCCGTCGTAGGCACCCCGGACGTCGATCGGGGCGCCGAACTTGACGGTCACACGGACCAGTCGAGGGCGGTTCGAGCCGACCGGTTGCAGCCGGTCGGTGTCGAGCAGCCCGACCGGAATGATCGGGGCGCCTGACGTGAGGGCGAGCTGGGCGACGCCGGTGCGGCCGCGGTACAGCCGGCCGTCGCGCGACCGGGTGCCCTCCGGATAGATGCCGAAGGCCCCGCCCTCGGACAGCACGCCGAGGGCGGTGTCGAGGCTGGCGAGCGCCGCCCTCGAGTCGTCGCGGTCGACCGGCATCGCGCCGAAGGTCGCGAACCACTCCTTGACCAGGCGGCCCTTGACGCCGCGGCCCTCGAAGTAGTCGGACTTCGCCAGGAAGTTGACCGGACGTGGGGTGACCGCCGGGATGACGACGCTGTCGATGAAACTCTGGTGGTTGCTGGCGAGGATCAGCGGCCCGGTGCGTGGCACGTGCTCGAGCCCGAGGACGTGCGGCCTCCAGATCATCCTGAGCAGCGGCGGGATGATCCGGTGGAGGACGCCGTACAGCACCCGCTCATCTTGCCGCACCCCCTGCGCGGGGCGTGACGCGTGTCAGCGGCGCCAGACGTACGGCGTCGTGGTGGTCACCGCGACCAGGCCGGACCGCTCGAGGATCGGTCGCGACATCACCGTGCAGTCGCTGTTGATGTAGCGGACCCCTTCGTCGAGCGCCGCCCGAGCACGGGCCGCGGTGAGGGCGCGGTAGATGCCCTTGCCTCGCCACTCCGGGAGCGTCGAGCCGCCCCAGATGCCCGCGAACTCCGTGCCCTCGACCCGGTTGAGGCGTCCGGAGCAGACGACGTGACGGCCCTGGTCGGTCTCGGCCTCGGCCACCCAGAACTGCTCGCGGCCCTCCATCCGGTCGAGGCGCTCGAGCATCTCGGCACCCGACCCGCCGTGGCCGAAGATGCTCGCTGCCACGGCACTGGCCTCGGTCACGACGGCGTCGCGATCATCGGCCTGGTCGACGCGTCGGATCGTGACGCCGTCCGGGACCTCGACGTCGACGGCGAGGTGTGTCGCCTCCCCGATCATCACGGTCTCGACCTCGTCCGGCTCGAGCCCGTGCGCACGCAGGAGGCCATCGAGCTCGGGCGGCCAGTCGTGGCCGCGGGTCTTCCACTCGAACTCGCGGACCTGCGGGAACGCCGCGAAGTACTCGACGGTGTCGGCGATCAGGCGGTCCAGCGCCTCGACGCTGCCGACGCTCTCGAGGCTCTCGTAGCTGACGAACGCCCCGTCGTTGAAGAGGCCGCGCCACAGCGGGCCGGACTGGTCCCAGCTCGCCGCCCCTTGCACCTCGGCGACACCGCGCAGCTGGGCGTCGTACGCCGCGAGCAGGGTGGCGCGTTCTTCATCGGTCGCCTTCGAGCCGTCGGGCATCCGTTCTCCTCGTTCATCGAGCGGACATGCGAACGCTGCCCAGCATTGCCGGTGGGTTCGGGGAGATGCGACTTCATTTCACCGGTGAGGTTTCGTGACGCGCTTCGCGCGTCGTCCGGGCATGAAGAAGGGCCCTCGCAGGTATGAGCTACAAGGGCCCTTCTGGTTGGTGATCCGCAGGGCCTCGGCACGAGGCCGGGGTCCGGCGGTCACCGCTCGACCGGTACTGGCGACGCTCCCGGTCGATCCAGCCGGCTCCTGGCGATCCCGATGGCCTCGTCACCCGGCCACCGCCACCCCCTCCGGCAAGCCGGCGGTGGTGGTACGGATCGTCGTCTCCGACCGATCCCGCACTCCCCGGAAGGAGTGCGTGGGAGAAGTTCTACGGCCTCGGGACCCGGCCCCGCAAGAGGTTCGCGGCCCGAACTTCGACGTACTCGGAGTTCCTCAGGATCGTCCACAGCAAGACCGGCACTCCTCCACAAACCTCACCGCGATCTCCACAGGAAATGCCGTCGCCTGTTGGCGAGTGGTCCAGACCAGCGCGCTGACCCGCCCGAAGCGCGCGCCGGTACGACGCTGACCCGGCTCTTGTTCACGGCGTACGACGTCGACCCGGCTGCTGTTCACGGCCCGGATCGGGACGAGAGCCTCGGCTCGATCAGTCCTGGCATGCGACCGGGTTTCGTGACGCGTCGCGTTCTCCCTTGCTCCGCGGCGGGAGTACGCCGACGCTCCTCAACCTCCATGCCTCGTCGGACGACGCGCTCCGCGCGCCGTCCGGGCATGGAGAAGGGCCCTCATCGGTATGAGCGACAAGGGCCCTTCACTCGACGTTCACAGGACCGGAGTCCCACCACGCCGCCGACCGGTACTGGTGACGCTCCCGGTCGATCCAGCCGTCTCCTCCGATCCCGATGACCTCGCCACCTGGCCATCGCAGCCCCTCGTCGGCAAGCCGCCGAGGCACTGTGCGGATCTTCGTCTCCGACTGATCCCGTCCCTCCCGGAGGAAGGACGTGAGGAGAGTTCTATTGCCCCGAGGCCGGGCACCACAAGAGGTTTCACGACTTTTCTTTCACATACTTCGGGTTCCGGCGAGTCGTCCACAAACAGGCCCCCGGTCCTCCACAGATCCGACCCCAGATCTCCACAGATCGGCGGCCGAATTGTGGAGAGACCTTGTCAGGCTGCGAGCGGTTCGAAGGCCGCAGCGACCTCGAGCAGACGCCGATCGGCACCGAACGGCGCCACGACTTGAACCCCGATCGGCAGGCCGTCGGCGGTCTGCCCAGCCGGCAGCGAGATGGCCGGGCACCCGGTCACGGTGATCACGTATGCCGAGCGCATCCAGTCCAAGTAGGTCTCCATCGGCCGGTCGTTGATGACGGCCGGGAACTCCTGGTCGGCGGGGAACGGCGGCACCTGCGAGGTCGGCAGCACCAGCACGTCGTAGGACTCGAAGAAGACCCGCATCCGCTCCGACAGCGCCGACCGCTGCTCGTAGGCGCGCGCGACATCGGCGCCGGTGAGACCCGCACCGGCGCGAACGTTGTCAGCCAGCGACAGCTTGAAGGAGTCAGGGTGCGCCGCCAGCAGCTCGCCGTACGCCGCCTGGAACAGCCAGGCCCGCAGCGTGCGGAAGGTGTCGTCGGCCTCGGCGAGGCTGGGGTACGCCGACTCGACGCGGGCGCCCACGCCGGCGAGCGTCGCACCCGCCGCCTCGACCACGCGGCGTACCTCGTGGTCGACCTCGAGCAGGCCGCCGAGGTCGGGACTCAGGGCGACACTGAGCCCGGCGAGGTCCGCAGGCTCGGGGTCGCCGAACACAGACCCGGGCTCGCCCAAGGCGGTGGGGACGCGCGGGTCGGGACCGGCGATCACCGACAGCAGCAGCGCGAGGTCACCGACATTTCGGGCGAGCGGGCCGCTGGTGGACGTGGTCTCCCAGTAGTTCTCGTTGGGCCACGAGGGCACCCGGCCGAGCGACGGACGGAGCCCGACCACGCCGCAGAACGACGCGGGGTTGCGGAGCGAGCCACCCATGTCCGAGCCGTCCGCGAGCGGCACCATGCCGGCCCGGAGGGCGCACGCCGCTCCCCCGCTCGAACCGCCTGCAGAACGCGTCGGGTCGACCGGGTTCAGCGTGGTTCCGAAGACCTTGTTGAACGTGTGCGAGCCGGTCGCGAATTCCGGCACGTTGGTCTTGCCGATCGTCACCGCGCCGGCCGCCAGGATCCGCTCGACGACCAGCTCGTCCGTCTCGGGCAGGTGGTCGGCGAAGAGCGGCGAGCCGTACGTCGTTCGCCAGCCGGCCACGTCGTGGGTGTCCTTGAACGCGAACGGCAGGCCGTGCAGCGGTCCGAGATCGTCGCCGCGCGCCGTCGTCTCGTCGGCGGCGGCGGCGCTCGCCCGCGCCCGCTCCTCGTCCAGCGAGACGACCGCGTTCAGCTGCGGGTTGCGCTCGGCAATTCGCGCGAGGTGGAGGTCGAGGAGCTCACGGGCCGAGATCTCCCGGGCCTGGATCGCGGTCGCCATCTGGCGTGCCGTCGACTCGACGGTCAGGTCGGTCATGGTCGAATTCCCCGCTCACCGCCGCCCGCCGAAGAGGCGGCCCGCGACGACGCCGAGCAGGACCAGCCCGGCCCCGACGGCGATGCCCTTGAGGAAGTCTTGCTGCGAGGAGGCGGCCCGTGGAGGGGCGGTGAACACCTGGCCGACCTCGCCCGTGGCCGCAGCCGCCGCCGCTGGGGCCGTCTCCGCGGCGACGGGGCCGCCGGAGATCGCGCCGGCGACGTTGTCGAAGAACTCACCAGCCATCCGCTTGGAGACCGAGCCGAGCATGCGCTGGCCAACGCCGCCGACCATCCCACCGACGATCGCGTCGGCGTCGTAGGACACCCGGGTCGCGCCGTCACCGTCGGCGGCGAACGAGACATTGACCGTGGAGTCGATCGTGCCCGGCGCTCCCGCGCCCCGGAGCCGCATCACCAGACTCTCGTGCTGCTTCAGGTCCGAGAGGGCGCACGTGCCGTCGTAGGTGCCGCGGATGGCGGCGACGCCGGCCGTCACGGTCATCGCATAGGTGTGCTCGTCCGTGGTCTGGAGGCGCTCGCAGCCGGGGATGGTGCGGACCAGGACCCCCGGGTCGAGCAGGGCGTCCCACACCTTCTCCACGGGGAACGGAATCGTGTTCTGTCCGCTGATCTTCATGAGCTCTCCTTGCGGGCACGCGTCGCCTTCTTAGCCGGTGCCGCCTTCTTCCGCGCCGACGTGGTCCTGGTGCCCGGCGTCTTCTTCGAGGTTGTCTTCGCCGAGGTCTTCTTCGCCGGTGGTACGACGTGTCGCTGCCGCAGGTCGAACAGCTCGGACGGCGAGATCGGCATCGCCGTGATCGCCAGGCCCGGCCGGTCACGTCGTTCGGCGTCCTCGATCGCCGACGCGAACACCGCGGCCGAGGGGATGACCCCGGCCTCGCCGGCACCCTTGACGCCGAGCGGGTTGAGCGGCGAGGGCGTCTCCAGGTGGTCGATGTCGATGTGCTCGGGCACCTCGGTGACGTAGGGCATCAGGAAGTCCATGAAGGACGCGTTGACCAGTTGTCCGTTCTCGTCGTAGGCCATCCGCTCGTAGAGAGCCCCGCCCACGCCCTGCGCGACGCCGCCCTGGATCTGCCCCTCGACGATCATCGGGTTGATCAGCCGGCCGCAGTCATGGACCACGGCGTACTTGAGGATCGTGATCTCGGCCGTCTCCGGGTCGGTCTCGACGATCGCCGCGTGCATCCCGGAGGCGAACGTCGATCGCTGCGGGCTGTAGAAGTCCCGGCCCTCCAGGCCGGGCTCGTCGTCCTCGGCGACGGGGGGCTTGCCCGGGTCACCGACCGAGAACTGGGTGGCCGCCTTCGACGCCTCGTCGAAGGCGTAGCGCAGCGGGTTGGAGAGCACGGCCACGGTGCCGAGGTCGATGGACGACGTGCTGTCGGACGGGGTGCCCTTGACCGAGACGACGCCGTCCGCGATCTCGAGGTCGGCCTCGGACGCCTCGAGCGCCTCGGCCGCGATCCGCAGCACCTTCTCGCGGGTGCGCAGCGCGGCCAGGTGGACCGCGGAGCCGCTCATCACGGCGGCGCGGGAGGCGA
>Ga0164241_10004447_pt1 | contig 13576 bp, 11 predicted proteins | sample OricomyardsoilBY_FD_108780 | JGI IMG/M metagenome (GOLD analysis project Ga0164241, IMG submission 108780) | Backyard soil microbial communities from Emeryville, California, USA - Original compost - Back yard soil (BY) | ecosystem: Environmental > Terrestrial > Soil > Unclassified | place: USA...
AGTTCCGGCCATTAAAAAATTCCCATCCCTATATCGGTGAAGAAAATCAATTAACACATGTGGATGAATATCGTGTTGAAATGATTTGTAAGGATGATGTTGTGCTGCAAGCCATTACTGCGTTACGCAAAGCACATCCCTACGAAGAGCCCGCAATTGATTTGTGGCAGTTAGGAAATGTCTGAGTTTTTGTTTTCGCGTTTGCGTGAACAATTGCAATCTGAAATAGATCATGCAGATGCAATTGCAGCAATTGTTTTGTTGATTAGCAAATCAGAAAATCCTTCCATTTTATATACTCGTCGCGCTCTGCATTTACGCAGCCATCCCGGTGAAATATGTTTTCCCGGGGGGATGCGTGAAATGCAGGATAATAATTTATGGGCGACTGCATTGCGTGAAACTGAAGAAGAAATTGGTTTGCCTGCCCATGAAATTCAATTTCTTGGTCGATTACCTGCGGCCAGAACTCGCGCAGGAACCTGGGTAGTTCCCTTTGTTGCCAGTTTTAATGCCGATGTGCAATTGACTCCCGCGTTGGATGAACTGGATATAATTTTTCAGGTACCCATTGAACAATTTCAATCCGGATTAAAAATTCGCGATGATCATTTTGAAAGTCACGGAAAATCCTATCGTCTTCCTGTGTATCAATACCAGGAATATGAAATATGGGGATTTACAGCGGGTGTGACTGAGCAGTTATTGAAAATAATGAATAGATGATTTGTACTTAAAGCCTCAAGAGGCTATCTTTCCAATAACCTTATTTCTAATATCCTGTTTCACCTTAAACCAAGGAGCCTGACCGCATGAGTCTGGATTACCATAAAACCCTGATTGATGTTTTTAATAAAGCTTGCGCGGATTTTCCTGACAGCAAAGCCTTCAGTTGTATGGGACAGAGTATTACTTATGCTGAGCTTGATCGCCTGACAGCTCAATTTGCAGCCTACCTTCAACAAAAAACAGATTTGCAACCCGGTGATCGTATTGCCGTCCAGTTACCTAATATTTTGCAATATCCGGTTGCTGTTTATGGTGCGTTACGTGCGGGATTGGTCGTGGTAAATACCAATCCGCTTTACACCTCGCATGAAATAGAACATCAGCTAAATGATTCCGGCGCTAAAGCCCTGGTGGTTCTGGCCAATATTGCATCCAACGCAGCAGCGGTAATTCACAATACCCAAGTGAAGACAGTTATCGTGACGGAACTTGCTGATCTGCATAAACCGCTTAAACGTTGTTTGATTAATTTTGCGGTCAAATATATTAAAAAAATGGTGCCGGCTTTTTCTTTTGCCAATCAGGTTTTATTTCGCAACACATTACAGTTTCCAGCGGCGAGTTTTTCTCCGGTCACACGACAGTCGGAAGACATTGCGGTATTGCAATACACAGGCGGAACAACCGGTGTAGCAAAAGGTGCAATGCTGACACATCGCAATCTGGTCGCGAATATGTTGCAAGTCAATGAACACATGAAAAATGTTTTCCGTAAAAATCAGGAAACCTATGTTGCTCCTTTGCCTTTGTATCACATCTATTCTTTCACTTTGCATTGCACCTCGGCGATCACCTTGGGCAATCATTCTTTGTTGATTCCCAATCCGCGCGATATCCCTGCTTTTGTGAAAACATTACAGGGTGTACCTTTTACGTTGTTTGTGGGATTGAATACGCTTTTTAATGCGTTGATGCGAAATGAAGATTTTCTCAAATTGGATTTCTCACATTTGCGGATAACGTCTTCGGGTGGAATGGCGCTGACATCAGAAACTTATAAAAAATGGACTCAGTTAACCCGGGCACCTTTGTTGGAAGGTTATGGGTTAACGGAAACTTCTCCGGTAGTTTCTATCAATCCTTATGATGCGCCAGTTCAGGGTACTGTGGGCGTAGCTTTAGTGGAAACCGAATTTAAATTGGTGGATATGGATGGCCGGGATTTGCAATCTGCTGAAGCGGGTGAATTATGCATTCGTGGTCCACAAGTGATGCTGGGTTATTGGCAAAGACCAGAAGCAACGGCAGAAGTTATTGATAAAGATGGATGGTTTCATTCCGGTGATATCGCCGTCATCCAAAATGATGGTTATGTAAAAATTGTTGATCGCAAAAAAGATATGATCAACGTCAGTGGTTTCAAAGTATTTCCCAACGAAGTAGAAGACGCACTTTGTCGTCACGCGGATATTGTTGAAGCGGCGGTAATTGGCTTGCCCGATGGTGATGGCAGTGAAATGGTCAAAGCGTTTGTTGTGACCAAAAATTCTGAATTAACTGTAGAAGAGATCAGAAAATTTGCCAAAAGCGAGCTAACCGCTTACAAAGTTCCCAAACAAATTGAATTCAGAAATGACTTACCCAAAACCAATGTCGGTAAAGTGTTACGGCGTGAATTGCGTGATCAAGAACTGGCAAAAAAATCCTGATTTGAATCAAAATAAATAAAAAAATTGAGTAACTGATGTCAGAAAAACGTGCATTGATTTTATCCGGGGGTGGCGCACGCGCCGCTTATCAAGTGGGTGTGCTTCAAGCACTTGCTGAAATACTTCCCGAATCAGCTCCGCATCCTTTTCCTATTATTTGTGGTACTTCCGCAGGTGCTATTAATGCGGTTGCTTTGTCTGCACATACCGGTAGCTTTAAAGAAGCAGTGACTGGCCTGGCGGCTATGTGGAGCGAACTAACCATTAGTGATGTTTATTTGCATGGATGGTGGGATCTTCTTAAATCAATCAGTACATTGGGCTTTTCGCTTTTTAATCAGGGTATGGGTGGAAAGCGACCCTTATCATTGTTGGATAACGCCCCGCTGTGGGAATTGCTGGGCAATAAAATTCGTTTCGAAAATATTGACCAAAATATCCAGCAAGGAAAATTATTCGCCGTTGCTATTTCGGCAATGGGTTATACCTCCGGTCATACCGTGAGTTTTTTTCAGGGGCATCCCGGAATTGAAAGTTGGAATCGCTACCGACGCGGCGGTATAGCAACACAATTACGATTGGAACATTTGCTGGCGTCATCCGCCATTCCTACAGTGTTTCCGACTGTTCGCATTAATCGGGAATATTTTGGTGATGGTGCGCTTCGTCAATTGGCACCCATGAGTCCGGCAATTCATTTGGGTGCAGATTCATTATTTGTTGTGGGCGTGAGTGGAAACCGTACTGCCGCAAGAGCGGATCGCCGCATTGCGGTAAAACATTCGCCATCAATGGGGCAAATTGTCGGTCATCTTTTAAATAGTGCATTTGTGGATTCGCTTGAAGGCGATTTGGAACATCTGGAGCGCATGAACGATTTAATTCGTTTAATTCCTGAAGAAAATCGCAAAATGGCCAATTTACAATTGCGTGCTGTCGATAATATGGTGATTTCACCCACCAGTCCTTTAGATGTTATTGCCGGCCGTAATATTCGTTATCTCCCTAAAAGTTTACGTTTTTTCTTGCGTTCAACTGGCTCCACCGCAAAGGGTGGCGGCGCGACCGCTGCCAGTTATCTATTATTTTCCAATGAATTTATTACTGAGTTAATGGAATTGGGCAAGCGCGATACTCACGAGAAAGAAGAGGCAGTGCGTAAGTTTTTTGGTATTTAGTCAATAACAGGGAGCAGCATAATGAAAATAACAAAATTGATAATGGCTATAGGGATTTTTATTTGCTTATTTTTACCATTGTCGCAATGTGCATCAACAACTGAGCACCAGTCTAATACGGGGAGTACTGATCAGAAGAGTCATCAGGAAAATACCCGAAAAGACGATTCCAATATTCGTATTATCATATCCAGTATTGAAGATCTTATTGATGTTGAAAAAATTCCTCTGTCCATAGGATTTATTTTACCGTTGTTATTTTGTATTTCTTTAGTCGAGAAAAAATGGAAGATACTGGTCTTGGTGTTACAGACGGTGAATCAAGGCTGGCTAAATTATTTAACATTTATGATTGTCTGGTACTTTACTGAACCATTATGGGGAGGTTGGTTGTTAACTGTTTGTGCTATAGGTTATTCGCTGATTACCATTATTGAATGGGTAAATTTTTTCTTAAAAAAACATTCAATATAAAGTCTTATCGTCATCCTCGCGAAGCGGGGATCTAGCTTTTGAATTATTGGTAATCGAAAAATTTTCGATGATCTTTGCCCGCACTAAGCGAATTGACTTTATTGGGATGTTTTAGTGCTTTCCAATAATCAACTTGTTTTCCGATATTCAAATGGGGAAACTCACCCGCCGCTTCATTATTTATATCGACAAATTTCAACAGCAATTTCAAGCTTCCGTTTTCGCTGACGTTAATTGATAAAAAATCATTGCGATGTGCAAAATAACTCAATACTGCCTGTTGATGGAGGCGGTAGCAGTTTTCCAGATGTTGTTTATCCAGTGGATTTTTTGTTGTTAGTAGTTCGAATGTTTTAGTCATGCAGCGTTTGAGTACAGGATTAAGATAGCCGGTTTTGGGTGTTAACTCTGGCAGCATTTTATGTAGCAGCATTTGCATCGAAGGTACCCAGCTCTCCAATGCTCTATCTAAATAGACAAATTTTGAATTGGGAAATAATTGATCCAATTCCTGATAATCTGCAAAGCAGGGCGCATCGGAAATAACATCAGCCAATTCAAACGTGCGTTTGGTAAAAGCTGTGTGGGCAATTTTAAAACCATAATCCAACAAGGCCACACTAATGCTGGTAGTTCCCGTGCGTGGCAGACCGATAATAAAGAGTTTATTCATGCGGAAATATCAATGGCCATCAAGCAGAGTATTTATGTGAAGTAGGTGAGGTCTAAACTACTTCTCCATCATCGCCGTTAATTGTTCTTCCTGTTTATTCAGCAACCCTTGATAAGGTTCTTTAATCGCCACTAATTTACCGCTATCGGGAAGTAGATCCAGATGTTCTTGCAATTCGGCGTCAATCAATCGTTGGCTAATTAAAATTTCACCTTTATCGGGTTTTAGATAATTATTGTTTTGCACCACAAAATCTTTTAATAAGGATTTTGTGTCATTAATGGGCGCTGATAATTCGTGAATAGCAGCGGCTAATTGCAATCGTGGACTGGGATTTTTTTGTGCAAGATTAAATAATAATTGCGCAGTACAGACGGCACGAAAACAGGATTCATAAAAGCTGTCACTGGTGAAATCAATTAATAAAGTTTCGCCCGACAACATTTGTCGTTGTCCGGAATAAAGATTTAAAATGCTTTGCAATTGTTTATCAAATCGTCGCAGTAAATTGGCAAAACTTTCGCTGTTTAATTGCTGATAAAGTTTGTTCATGTTGGTGATCTCCAAACTCAAACGCACCGACACTTGTGTCGGTGCTTCGGGTTCGGGTTCGGGTTCGGGAATTTCCTGAATGCTCGGCATTTTTTCAACGACTGCCGTCACAATTGCATCGGCACTGGGAATTTTATCTTTTAATTGTAACCACCATTGACGGTGAATCGACCAACCTAAAATACCCAATGCAATAAACACAGCGCTGATCCATATCATAAAAAATTGATAATCGCGCTCGGTGTGATTGGGTAAATCAAGGGTCACGGCGAGTGTGCCTACAATATTATTGTGCAAGGCGATAGGTGCTGAAAATTCGTAACGTTTGCCTTCAATTTGTTGATTGGGCTTGAAACCACTTTGTACTAATAATTTATTTTCCACATCGTGAATCGTTGCGCCTATCACACCGGGGTATTGGTTGATATCAAGCAATATCGATTGCAAACTCACCATATCCTGTTGCATTGCTGGCGTTACTGCTTGGCGTGCACCGCTACTGGCGAGCAGTTGCCCGTAATTGTGTCGTTGTTCGCGCTGATTTTTTTCAACATTAACCCAATAAGCCCATGCACCAATAACTCCCAACAGGATAATCAGCAGGCTGCAAAGTGTCAGTTGAGGGTAGCTACGCAGGCTTTTAAAAGGGAGACTTTTTATAAAACGCATTGATGACTTCCAGATAAAATTTTCCGCATTTTAGCGGAAGTGCGCGCAGACTGCGCGATCGAGGATGAAACTTTTCCAATGCCTGATAGAATGCCGCCAGTTTTTAAGCTAATACAGAGAGCTTTTTGTGAGTGAAATTTTATTGATTAATGCCTCCGGTCAGGACAAGCCGGGCGTGACCTGTGCGATTACCCAGGTATTATCCCAATACAACGCCCGTGTGTTGGACATAGGCCAAGCGGTTATTCACGATACCCTGGCTTTGGGGTTGCTAGTGGAACTGCGTATTTCCGCCACTGAAAAACGGGAATTAATGAAAAGTATTTCATTGGCGACCGAACCGCTGGGCATTAGCGTGGGCTTTCAAATGGTGACCCAGGATGATTATGTTCATTGGGTTGAGCAACAGGGCAAGCCTCGTCACATAGTCACTTTGTTGTCCCGCCATATTGATGCCGCCATGATTGCAGAATTAACCGCCATCACATCAAAACAGGATTTGAATATCGACAGCATTAATCGCTTGTCAGGACGCGTGGGGTTATCCGAATTATTGACTGGTGATACCCAACAATCCACGGCCTGTGTTGAGTTTTCCATGCGCGGCATACCAAAAGATTTGAGCTTGTTGCGTCGCGATTTTATGGATTTGTCCGCACGTTTGAATCTGGATGTTGCCTTTCAGCGTGATACGGTTTATCGGCGCAATCGCCGTTTGGTTTGCTTCGATATGGATTCAACGTTGATTGAGGCCGAAGTGATTGATGAGCTGGCAAAAGCTGTGGGAGTCGGGCACCAGGTTGCGGAAATTACTGAAGCAGCCATGCGCGGTGAATTGGATTTCAAACAAAGTTTTGCCAAACGTATGGCCCTATTAAAAGGTTTGGATGAATCAGTGCTTGCAGGTATCGCATCGCAATTGCGATTGACCGAAGGTGCAGAAAAACTGATTTCATCGTTAAAAAAATTAGGCTACAAAACTGCCATTTTGTCTGGCGGCTTTCAATATTTTGGTCGCTTCCTGCAACAAAAGTTAGGTATAGATTATGTCTACGCCAATGAACTGGATATTGTTGATGGCAAAGTCACCGGCGAAGTCAAAGGCACAGTAGTCGATGGACAACGCAAAGCGGAGTTATTGGCAATGTTGGCAAAACAGGAAGGTATAGCCCTTGAGCAGGTAATTGCAGTGGGCGATGGCGCTAATGATCTGCCGATGTTAAGTGTTGCCGGCTTAGGTGTGGCCTTCAGGGCCAAGCCACTGGTAAAAGAATCCGCAGAACACGCTATTTCCAATTTGGGATTGGATGCCATTTTGTATTTATTGGGGTTTCGTGAAAGGGATAAATTGAATTGAAGACTGAAATAAAAACGGCGCCCTCAGGCGCCGTTTTTATTAGAGGGTAAAACTTACCACTCACAACCCATAGCTTCCATAGCAGCTTTTGAGTTATCAATTGCCATTTGGCAACCTTGAGCTAATGAAGAACGTGCTTCAGCTGGAACTTGTTTCCAACCAGATACCATTTGATCAAGTGCTTGTTGGTAAGCAGCTTGGCCTTCAGCAGGCATTTTGCTCATACAAGCTTTGTATTTGCTGATGTAAGAATCACATTCAGCAACACCAACAGAGTCAACATCAGCTTCAACAGCTGCTTCAGAAGATGCAACTTCTTCAGTAGTAGTAGCTTCAGGTGCTGCAGAAGCAGCAACAACGTCAGATGCAGTAGAGGTGTCAGCAGGAGCATCGGCTTTTTTGTCACAGCCAGTAACGAGAACGCCAGCGAGGATTAACAGTGCAATTTGCTTTAACATTTTATAGGCCCTTAGTTTTGATTAATGTTTTATGTCCATATCAATACTCAAAAAATTGACTATTGATAATCTGAAGTGAGGAGCGCTCCTAACAACAGATTCGGGCGATTATAGAGAACCTTTCCCTCAAGTGCTATGAACTGGTTATGAAATTTCACCTGACATGATTTGTTAAGCCAGGGTTCAGTTGATTGATTGCAGCACTTTCTGACGATAGGATCACTGCCCCACATCATTTAACTAGTTGAGTGTGACGCCGCGATAAGTGGTTATCCAGTAAGACTCACCGGATTGGAATTATTGTATGAAATTTTTTTTAAGCGTCTGTATACCGATTTTTTTGTTATCTGCCCAAGCGACAGCCAACGAAAACAAGCTTTGGTATTCACAGTCGGCCAGCGTTTGGGAAGAGGCTTTGCCTTTGGGCAATGGCCGTTTGGGAGCCATGGTTTATGGGGACGTGCAGAATGAAAATATTCAACTGAATGAAAATACCTTCTGGGCGGGAGGCCCGCATAACAATATCAACCCTGCAGCATTAAAAGCGTTGCCTGAGCTTCGCCGTTTATTGGATGCAGGCGACTATATGGCGGCGGAAAAACTTTCCGAAAAAGTAATTGCCAGTCCGGGATCCAATGGCATGCCATACCAAACGGCGGGAAATTTACATTTGCAGTTTCCCGGGCATCAGGTTTATCAGGATTATTATCGCGATCTGGATATTGATCATGCGGTTGCGACGACTCGTTATAAAGTCAAGGATGTGATTTATACCCGTGAAGTATTTACTTCATTTGTTGATCAGATTGTCGCCATTAAATTAACAGCCAGTAAAGCTGGCCAATTAGATTTTTCGGCACAACTGTCGCATCCTGCTGCGATGAAATTTTCGGTGCAAAAAAATACCCTGGTGATGCAAGGTGTATCCAAAGATCATGAAGGAATCAAAGGTCAAGTCAAGATTACATCGCTTGCCAAAATAATCACTCAAGGCGGTAGTATTAAAGCATCGGATAAAAAACTTGCAGTAGAAAATGCCGATTCAGCCTTGATTTTAATTTCAATAGCAACCAATTTTGTTAATTATCATGATATCAGTGGCGATGCTGATGTGCGTGCGCAACTTTTTCTGGATAAAGCCGAAAAATTATTCGCCACAGATTACGAGTCGCGCAAACAAGCACACAGTAATTTTTATCAGAATTATTTCACACGCGTGCAGTTGGATTTGGGTAGCAACGAATTTGCCAAAGAACCTACTGATAAACGTATTCAATTATTTTCAACACGACATGACCCGCAGTTGGCGAGTTTATATTTTCAGTTTGGTCGATATTTATTGATTTCGTCATCACAACCGGGTGGGCAAGCTGCAAACTTGCAAGGTATCTGGAATCATCGACAGGATCCTGCATGGGATAGCAAATACACACTCAACATCAATGCAGAAATGAATTACTGGCCGTCAGAAGTCACTAATCTTACGGAATTGAATGAGCCGCTGATCAGCATGATTAAGGATCTTTCACAAACCGGACAAGAGAGCGCATCAAAAATGTATGGCGCTCGTGGTTGGGTGGCACATCACAATACTGATATTTGGCGAATCACCGGTGGGGTAGATTGGGCCTGGTCTGCATGGCCGACCAGTAGTGCCTGGTTGAGTCAACATTTGTGGGAAAAATATTTATATTCTGGCGATAAAGAATATCTGGCGAGTATTTATCCGATTTTGAAATCAGCCTGTGCATTTTATGAAGATTTTTTAGTGAAAGATTCCAAAACCGGTTGGCTGATAGTGTCACCTTCCATGTCACCGGAAAATGCGGCCAAAGCATCGGGTACTAAAATTGCCGCCGGGGTCACTATGGATAATCAATTGATGTTTGATTTATTTTCCAACAGCATTAAAGCCGCTGAAATATTACAAACTGATAAAAAATTGATTCCCGTTTGGAAAAAAATTATTGCGCAGTTACCACCGATGCAAATTGGACAATATCATCAACTGCAAGAATGGCTACAGGATTGGGATGATCCGCAGGATAATCATCGACATATTTCCCATTTGTATGGCCTTTACCCAAGCAATCAAATATCACCTTTACGCACACCGGAATTATTTTCGGCAGCGCGTGTGACCATGGAGCAACGAGGCGATCCATCAACCGGTTGGTCAATGAATTGGAAAATTAATTTGTGGGCGCGTTTGTTGGATGGCGATCGTGCCTTGAAATTAATTCGTGAACAAATCAAACCGGCTGGACTGAAAGAAAATGATTTCTCTCAAAATGGCGGTACTTATCCCAATATGTTTGATGCACATCCGCCTTTTCAAATTGATGGTAATTTTGGATTTACTTCCGGTATTGCCGAAATGTTAGCGCAAAGCCACGATGGGGCCGTGCATTTGTTACCTGCCTTGCCGCAAGCCTGGTTAGACGGTGAAGTAAAAGGTTTGGTCATGCGTGGAGGATTTGTGGTGGATATGCGTTGGTCAAAAGGGCAAGTGAGCGAATTAACCATTCATTCGCGTTTGGGTGGCAATTTACGTTTGCGTAGTTATGCCCCTTTACCCGCAGCAAAAGATTTTAAAATAAAATCGGCGCGCGGTGATAATCCCAATCCTTTTTATGCTCAGCCCAATATTAAAAAGGCAATTAAAAATACTGATAAACAATTGCCGATTTTATCTTTAGAGAACACTTATCTGATTGATGTGAGTACGGAAGCTGGGAAAGTCTATCATTGGAAATAAAAAGAATTTTCGTCATGCCGCAGGCATCCAGTGACTTTACAGTTTAAAGACGCTGGATTTCCTTCGGAATTGACGAAGAGTTATTAAGCAACTTTGGTTTTGGTTTCAATATTTTTGTTGATGTTGGACTGAGCTGCTTTTTCAGACTTTTTTGCATTAATGGGCTCTACTTTTTTTTGTTTTTCATAGAGGAAACGCAACACGGATGAACGATAGTGGTTGTATTCTACGTTGTCAGCCAGATCAAGACGATTGCGGGGTTTGGGCAATTTCACTTCCAGAATTTCGCCAATTGTTGCCGCGGGGCCGTTAGTCATCATCACAATTCGATCAGAGAGTAAAACCGCTTCATCAACATCATGCGTAATCATGATCACCGTGTTGCCTAGTTCATATTGAATTTCCATTAATGAATCTTGCAAATGCGCACGCGTTAATGCATCGAGTGCGCCGAAAGGTTCATCCATCAATAACACTTGTGGTTCCATTGCCAATGCACGTGCAATACCTACCCGTTGTTTCATGCCGCCAGAAAGTTCATCCGGGCGTTTATGAATGGCGTGCGACATGTGCACCAATTCCAGATTGTGTTCAATCCATTGTTTCATTTCCGCTTTGGTTTTTTTCCCTTTGAATATTTGTTTAACGCCCAGCTCCACATTTTCGTAGGCGGTTAACCAGGGTAACAGTGAATGATTTTGAAAAACGACAGCGCGTTCAGGACCGGGCTCGTTCACTTCACGACCATTTAACACTATTCCGCCTGTTGTCGCTTGATAAAGTCCGGCAACAATATTGAGTACAGTCGATTTGCCGCAACCTGAGTGACCAATCAATGAAACAAATTCCCCTTTTTGAATTTTCAAATCAACATTTTGCAGCGCACAAAAAGGGCCTTTGGGTGTAGGAAATTCAATCCCTACTTTGCTGAGTTCCAAATGCATGTTGCTCATGATCTACTCCTCGGTAAAAAATAATCTTAGCGAACGATCGCTGATTTATCCCAGTTGATCCAGGTTTGCAGTACAAGAATGCTGCGGTCCAACAAAAATCCGATTCCGCCTATCACCAATATGGCTAAACAAATTCTGCTTAATGATTCTGAAGAGCCGTTTTGAAATTCATCCCAGATAAATTTTCCAAGCCCCGGGTTTTGCGACAGCATTTCTGCCGCAATTAATACCATCCAGGCAATACCCAATGAAATTCGCAAACCGGTAAACATCATCGGAATTGCAAAAGGCAATACAATTTTGCGTACATGAGTAAACCAGCCCAACCGCAAAACTCGGCTGACATTGATTAAATCTTTACTGACGCCGGCAACGCCGACAGCGGTGTTAATCATGGTGGGCCAGAGGCAACATAAACTCACCGTAAATAAAGAAATAATGTAGGACTTGGAAAACATGGGTGAGTCAGAAACATAAACTGCACTCACAACCAGTGTCACCAGTGGCAACCAAGCCAAAGGTGACACGGGTTTAAATAATTGAATTAAAGGATTGATGGCTTGATAGAGTGTTTGACTCAATCCAATCATAATGCCAACAGGAATGGCGATAATAGTCGCCATTAAAAAACCGGATAACACGGTGACTAAACTGGTTTGTATTTTGTCAAAAAAAGTCGGTCGACCACTGAATTCGCGTTCAACGATTTTTGCATCAGGATCTTTGGCTAACATTTCCTGATTGCGTTTTTCCTGACGCTCATAAAACTGAGATGCTCTTTCTTTTTCAGATTGGTATTCATCAACCAAATTTCCCCATTGCGACAATACCTGCGCTGGTTGAGGAAAATTTCCTAAAGAGGTTTTGATATTGGGCGCTGCAATGTGCCAAATTAAAATAAACGCTAAAAGTCCAACCGTTGGCATTAGCAGAGAAAGAACAATGCTACGTAATTTAATGGGTGATATTTTTTCTATTTTCATAAAATTTAATTTGGCTAATGCAGTGCTCATAATCGTTTCCTGTAGACTGTTAAGGTTTTTCGTCGCCTTTCAAACCGATTTTGAATTGCTTCAAATAATCGTTGGGTTTGGTTGCATCGAATACCACACCATCAATAAATTTAACGTCCGTTGATTTTCTAAGCCCTTCCCGGGTTTTGAAATTTGGAAAATCGCTTGCACTCATTTTTCCTTCAGCAATCAAATCAGCCGCTGCTTTTTCATAGATTTCAGGAAGGAATATTTTTGCAGCAGTTTCTTGATACCAGGAGTCTGGTTTGCTTTCAGCAATTTGTCCCCACCGACGCATTTGTGTTAAATACCAAACGGCATCACTCTGGTGTGGGTAAGTAGCTGCATAACGGAAGAACACATTGAAATCGGGTGATTGACGCACGTCACCTCGATCATATTCAAAAACACCCGTCATGGAGTTGGCAATTACTTTGTAATCGGCCCCAACATAATGTGAAGCGGAGATCATTTTCGCTGCAACAGAACGATTGGCATTGTTGTTTTCATCTAACCATTTGCCCGCGCGAATTAATGCTTTTACAACACGTATGTGTGTGTTTGGATTTTTATCTGCCCATACTTTTGTTACACCAAATACTTTTTCTGTCATGTTGCTGTGAATGTCGTAGTTGGTAATCACTGGTACACCTATACCGCGAAAAACAGCTTGTTGATTCCAGGGTTCACCTACCATATAACCTTTGATTGTTCCTGCTTCCAAAGTGGCTGGCATTTGTGGTGGTGGCGTCACTGATAACAATACATCGGCATTGATTTGCCCGGTGATATCACCGCTTGATGGGGAATAAAAACCAGGATTAATACCAGCGGATGCTAACCAATAACGAATTTCATAATTGTGAGTGGAAACTGGAAAAACCATGCCCATTGGAAAAGGTTGGCCTGCTTCTTTCGCTGCTGTTACTACAGGTTTCAATGCATCAGCTTTAATTGGATGAACGATTTTTCCGCTGGCGTCAACGGCGATATTTTTTTTCATTTTTTTCCAGACATCGTTGGCAACAGTTAAACCATTTCCATTCAAATCCA
>Ga0164241_10004448_pt1 | contig 13573 bp, 18 predicted proteins | sample OricomyardsoilBY_FD_108780 | JGI IMG/M metagenome (GOLD analysis project Ga0164241, IMG submission 108780) | Backyard soil microbial communities from Emeryville, California, USA - Original compost - Back yard soil (BY) | ecosystem: Environmental > Terrestrial > Soil > Unclassified | place: USA...
CGACGCCGTGGCCACAGCCGTGCCGCCGCCTAAGCCCCGCGGGCCGCCCACACGCATCGGCGTCGCGCTCAATTCTGCCCGAAAGGATTTCGGCAATCATCCCGCCATCGCTGATCGGTCACGGCCAAACTGCTCGGCGACGAGGAGCGGCGCGTGGCAGTGCACGAATCCGGACACGCGGTAACGGCGCGCTTTTCGGCCGAGACTGAACCGCTGCAGCGCGTCAGCATCCTGCCGCGAGGCATGCCTCTCGGCGCGACGCAGCAGCTCCCCGGAGAGGAGCGACACCTCATGACACAGCCCCAGTTGGAGTCACGCCTTCGCGTATTCATGGGAGGCTACGCCGCCGAACGCTTGGTTCTCGGCAACGTATCCACGGGTGCCGAAAGCGACCTGAAAGAAGCGACCAGGCTAGCCTCGAAGATGGTCGCAAACTATGGAATGAGCGCGTCGCTAGGCCCAGTTTACTACGAGCACGAGGCCGAGCACCCGTTTCTGGGGCAGCGCATCGCCACCGACGGCGGCGCGAGCGACGCCACCCTTCACAGCATCGAGTCGGAGGCGCGCGGCGTGTTGGCGGCGGCGCTGGCGACGGCAAGTGAGATGCTCTCAGCTCATCGCGCCGAGCTCACGTCGCTCGAGCAAGCCCTACTCGAGCGAGAAACGCTCGAACGCTCCGATCTCGACGTGCTCTGGCAGCAAAGCGAGCAGCATGGTTAGAAGCAAGGTTGCCGTCCTCCGCGTGCAGCCAGCGGCCGTGCTGCGCGACATCGAGCGATTGTGTGAGCTGGCGGGCATGAGCGAGGCACTTTCGCGTGGCACGACTACCATCCTCAAGGACAATATCTCGTGGCACTACCCGTTTCCCGCCGCCAATACCACGCCGTGGCAACTAGAGGGGGCGATCCTCGCGCTGCGGCACGCGGGCTTCGACGACCTCAGCTGCGTTCAGAACAAGACCGTGGTCACCGACGCGTTCAAGGGAGAGGACCTGAACCACTACCGCCCCGTTCTCGCCAAGCACGGCGTACCGGCGCTCTATAACTTTAGGGACGAGGATATGACGTGGGTCACCTATCGACCCAAGGCAGCGATGCACGTGCTGCACCGCGTCTTCCCCGAAGGGATCACGGTCCCGGACTACTTCTTTGGCAAGAACGTCGTCCACTTGCCCACGGTGAAGTGTCACATCTACACGACCACCACTGGCGCGATGAAGAACGCTTTCGGCGGCCTACTCAACACCAAGCGCCACTACACTCATAGCTGGATTCACCAAACGCTGGTCGACCTGTTGGCCATTCAAAAAGAGATCCACACGGGGCTCTTCGCGATAATGGATGGGACGACGGCCGGAAATGGCCCCGGACCACGCACCATGATTCCGATGGTGAAGAACTGCATGTTGGCGAGCGCGGATCAGGTCGCGATCGACGCGGTTGCAGCCAAGCTAATGGGCTTCGACCCCATGTCCATCGACTACATCAGGCTAGCGCACGAAGATGGCCTGGGGCTCGGAGAGCCGCGCGACATCGAGCTGGTAGGCGACGACGTCTCTGCAGAGAATTGGGGATTCGCTGTCGGTGACAACGCCGCGAGTCGCGTCGGCGATGTGTTGTGGTTCGGCCGGTTGAAGGGTCTCCAAAACCTGCTATTTCACACGCCGCTCGTGCACGCGTTCAGCTTCGGCAGCGAGCTGTACCACGACTATTTTCGCTGGCCGTTTCACGATCGTTCCGTGTTCGACGTTTGGCGAACGACAACGGAGTGGGGCGCGCTGTTCGATTCATACGAAACGCCGTTGCCGGCGGAGCTCCGTGCGCCCGATACGAGTCTTTGAGACGCGTTTCAGCGCACGGCGGGCACGGACCTTGCTTTGGTTGCGGGCATGACCCTCGATCATTTCGTGACGCAGGTGCGTGACCTGGACCCGGGGCTCGTTCGCATCGTTGAGCGAGCCATCCCGGGAGCACGAGTACTCCGCGCCAAACCGCTTGGAACGGACGATACTTCGGCTGGTGCGCAAGTCACTGCGAAGTCCGCCGGCTACGGCATTCCCATTCGGATCCACATCGAAGTGAACGGGCATCAGAGGTGCGTCGTCCTGCACGGCTCGAGCGCCAACCAGTTCGGCCACGACCGTCGTTCCGATCGCGCAGCGGAGCTGCTGCTGGCGGCGGACACCTATGGCTCGATTCCGGCGCACACGCAGGTCTTGGATGTCGGTGCTTTCCGACGCGACGGAACGAGCGTGTCGTTGATGGAAAGCGACGAATTCTACCTGCTCACCGACTACATGGTCGGCACGCCGTACGCTGAAGACCTGCGGCGCATGGTCGGCGCTCCCGCCACGGCCGCTGATGTCCAGCGAGTCCACAAGATGGTGGACTATCTGGTCTCGCTGCACGCCGCGCGCCCGGTGGCGCCCGGAGCCTATCCGCGCTCACTACGGGACTTGCTGGGCAGTGGCGAGGGCATCTTCGGCATCGTGGACGCTTACCCGGCGGACGCCCCCGGCGCTCCACCGCTACACCTTCAGCAAATTGAGCAGCGCTGCCTCGACTTTCGCTGGCGCTTGAAGGGACGGGCTCCGCGCCTCGCGCGCATCCATGGCGACTTTCACCCGTTCAACGTGCTGTTCGATGACCAGGAGTCGCTGCGTGTGCTCGACACGAGTCGCGGCTCGCTCGGTGACCCCGCGGACGACGTCGCTTGTATGGCCGTCAACTTCCTGTTCTTCGCGCTCGAGGACGAGGCCAGCTGGCGAGCAACTTTCGCGGATTTGTGGCGACAGTTCTGGACTCGCTACTTGGCCGCTTCAGGTGACGTCGAGCTGCTCGACGTCGTCGCGCCGTTCTTGACGTGGCGACTATTGGTATTGTCTTGTCCCGCTTGGTATCCCAACCTCTCGCGTAGCGCGCGTGAGCGCTTGCTCGCTTTCGCGAACGCAGCGCTGCTTGCAGAGCGTTTCGATCCCGATCTCGCAGAAGGGCTGTTTCGATGAGCGGCGCCGTGGTGTGGTTCACGGGCCTGCCGGCTTCCGGCAAGTCGACATTGGCACGAGGGGTGCAGAGGCGCCTGCGCGACCGAGGTGAGCTGCCCTGCTTGCTCGATGGAGACGTCGTCCGCCGGCTGCTGGCACCGTTGCTCGGCTATTCCGACCGAGAACGCCATGTTTTTTACGAAGCGCTCGCCGGGTTGGCAGCAGAGCTCGCACACCAGGGGCTGACCGTGCTCGTTCCAGCCACCGCCCATCGGCGTGCGTATCGCCAGCACGCGCGGGAGCTAGCGCCGTATTTCGTTGAAGTGTGGGTCACCACGTCGCTCGCTGACTGCCAAGCTCACGACGAAAAAGGTCTCTACGCCGCAGCTGCGGGCAGCCCGGGGACTCTGCCGGGCGTCGGCCAGTCTTACGAGCCGCCCGAGCAGGCGGAAGTTCAAGCGAAGGGCGGGCACGACGGAGACGCGGTCGAACGGATCGCGACACTCCTGCTCCCCCGCTGATTGTGGATCGCTCCGACGCGCAGTGCTTGCGTCCCGGCGCACGAACTGCACTAAGGTGCGGGGCTTCGACCAAGCAGGCTGTTCACGTTCGTCGCGCCGCAGGTAGCTGCGATCTCAGTGGCACGGAAGCTGCTCCTGAGCAGCCATGAGCCGAATCTTCGAGGCGCGGGTTGCGTACTTTTCGATGGAAGTTGCCATCGCCTCCTACATCCCGACGTACTCGGGCGGACTCGGTGTGCTGGCCGGCGACATGTTGCGCGCCGCCGCCGACTTGCGCGTGCCAATGGTCGGAGTGACGCTCGTTCATCGCCGCGGCTACCTCGAACAAGAGCTGGACGAATCCGGCTCACAGAAGGAACGCCCGGCGCCGTGGACTCCCGAGGCGTGGGCAACACCGCTCCCAGAGCGGGTCAGCGTGCAGCTCGAAGGCCGAGATGTCCAAGTGCGAGCCTACGCGTACGAGCTCGAGGGAGCCGGCGACGGCAGCGTCTGGGTGCTGCTGCTGGACACCGATCTGCCGGAAAACAGCCGGGAAGACCGGACCCTGACAAACGAGCTCTATGGCGGCGACGCACGCTATCGCCTCATGCAAGAGGCAGTGCTTGGCATCGGCGGAGTGCGGATACTGCGCGCGCTGGGTTGCACGAGCCTCGACCGCTTTCACATGAACGAAGGGCATGCCGCATTGCTGGCGCTCGAGCTCGTCGACGAGTCGACGAGGGCAGCCGGGCGTAGCGATGTCGAGCAAGCCGACATCGAACGCGCGCGCAAGCTATGCGTGTTCACGACACACACGCCGGTGGCATCTGGCCACGACCAATTTCCGCTCGAGCTCGCGGAACGCGTGCTCGGGCGTCCGGAGATCAAGCACATGGCCGAGATCTTCACCTGTGACGGCGTCTTGAACATGACGTTCCTGGCGCTGAATCTCAGTCATTACGTCAACGGGGTGGCCAAGCGTCATCAAGAGGTGTCGCAGCAGATGTTCGGGAGTTACCCGATAGATGCCATTACGAACGGCATTCACGCGGCCACTTGGGCGACCCCTGCTTTTCAAGCCTTGTTCGATCGCGCCATCCCCGGCTGGCGCGAGGACAACGCCTCGTTGCGCTATGCGTTGAAGATTTCGCGAGGCAGTGTCCAGGCCGCGCACCTCGAGGCCAAACGTACGTTGCTCGGCCGCGTGCGCCACGACTCGGGCAAGTACATGAGCGAAGAGACCTTCACCATCGGCTTCGGTCGCCGCGCTACCCCGTACAAGCGTGCCGGCCTGCTCTTGCGGGATCCCGAGCGCCTATCGCGCCTGGCCCGCGAGGTGGGGCCCATTCAAATCGTTTACGCCGGCAAAGCACATCCGCGCGACGACGCTGGCAAAGACGGCATTCGGGAGATCGTCGCGACTTTCGGGCGGTTGGGCACAGAGGTCAGCGCGGTCTACCTTGCCGACTACGACATGAATTTGGCGAAGCTGATGATCTCGGGGGTCGACCTCTGGCTCAATACGCCGGAGCCGCCGCTGGAAGCGTCGGGAACGAGTGGCATGAAGGCGGCCGTCAACGGCGTCCCCAGCTTGAGCATCCTCGACGGTTGGTGGATCGAAGGCCATGTGGAGGGCGTGACTGGCTGGGCGATCGGCAGCCGGTCACAGCCGCGCATCGGGCCAGACGGCGTGCAAGACGCGGAGAACCTTTACGAGCAATTGGAGCGAGTGATCCTCCCGCTATTCTACGAACGGCCCGACGAATACGTAGACGTGATGCGTCACGCCATCGCGCTCACTGGCTCGTTCTTCAATACGCACCGCATGCTGCAGCAGTACCTGACTCGCGCCTACTTCCTGTAGGCGTCCCACCTGAGCGCGCGTCATGCGCTTCGCACGTGAAGTTGATCGAGTAGGTCGTCTAGATCGTGGCCGGCAGCCGGCAAGCTGGGCAATAACTTGGCGATATGGCGCCCCACCCAGGCGGGTGCGCAACCGGTCAGCGGGACGCTTGGCCCGACGCCGAAGAGCCGTTCCCATTCGAGCCGTCGCTGCGTCGTGTAAGCGACACCAAACTTTGCCGCGCCGGAGCGCTCGAGCTGAGCGGCCATCCGCTGAGCTAGGTCGTGTGCCTCGTGGATGCCGACGTTCAGGCTTTGGGCGCCCAACGGGCCGGTCGAGTGGGCCGCGTCGCCCGCCAGCCAGACCCCTCCCTCGCCGAAGCGGTCGGCCACGGCAGGAGTGAACTCGGCGCTGCCACTCCATTCCACCCGATGGAGATCGGCTCCAAGCCAAGGCATGCGCGAAGCGAGTAGTTGCCCAAGCTGCGTGGCCCCTGGGGCGTGCGCCGTGCCGACGCCAATCTCGAACGATAGGCGCGAGAGGCCGTTTTGCAGTGGATAGGTACTGCTGCCCAGCCCGTCGCTGAGGACGAGGTGCGCTTGGTCGCCGGCCTGCGGATCGGGCGCATCGTAGAAGGCGTAGATCTGCCGCTTGCCCATGCGAACCCATTCGATACCGAGCAGCCGGCGGACGCTGGAGTTGTAGCCATCGGCCCCGACTACGAATTCTGCCTCGACGTACTCCGTGCCTACGTCGAGCCACTCGGATTGTGGCGGATAGCTCTGACCAGGCAGGCGTTCTCGCCGGACCAAGCCGACACGGACCCGGGCCAGATCCTGCTCCAACGTGACGAGCCGCGTCTTCCATTCCACCTCAGTTCCGAGCTCGCAGAGCCTTTGCATGAGCGCCTGGCGAAGCACGTCTTGGGGCAGTGTCAGGGCGCCGCCGGCCATTTGCCCCGCGACCGGCAGCTCGAGCGTGGCCTGCTGCTGACCGTCGGTGTGGATGGCCAAGCGCTTCACCGTGCGTCCACGCCATTCGAGCGCGGCGCTGACGCCTAGCCCACTCAATACGCGCAGCGTGCGTGGATGCAAGATGACGGGATAGGTTCGCTTCCCTTCCGCCGTTTGCTCATCGACGATGCGCACGTGGATGCCCTGCTCACGAAGGCTGATCGCTGCCGCAAGACCGACCGGACCCGCACCTACGACCAACACGGGCACCGGTTTGCCGTTGCTTCCTATAGAGCTCATGCTCGTTTGGCGCTGCACAAACCAAGCCGATCCTCGAGGCGCCGCGGCGATTCACCGGTCACGCAGGGTGTGCGCGAAGCAGGACTGGTGGCGCAGAAACTGCGGACGGCGTGTGGCGCGCCCCATGCATGCCCACGAGCCGGAGATAACCCGATGTCATTGAAGCGTGAGAGCCGACGAGTCAAGCACCAGATTCTAGAACAAGTCACCTCCCTGCGTGACGAGGGCAGAGTGCAGCTACACCTGCTGTCTCTCGACGCGCGGCGAGGTTGGAACGAGCTTGAGAAACAGATCGACAAGCTCGAGCTGGAGGCTGAGCGAGAGGGAGCGAAAGCGGCCGAGCTGCTGAAGCAGACGGCGTATGAGCTCTCGAGGGCGCTCTGACGGAAGCGCTGAACGCCATCTCGGTTCAGGCGCCGAACAAGCTGGGAACACCCCCGGAGTGACGCGCGGGGGGCCTCGCCTTCGCTCATGAATGGCAGAGGCCCCCGGATGCCGGCCGGATTTGGCGCTCGCTCCAGGCGGCGGCTCTAACGTTAGTGTTGAGTCACGGGTCGCGCCGACGAGCTGGGTCGGACAGACGGCAGGCCAGTTCGCATGGTCTTCGCGTATTGTTGAAGTCGGTACTGCACCTTGCGCACGCTAATGCCGAGCGTGGCGGCAGTCTTGACGGTCGAGCCACCTTTTGCCTGGAGGGTGGTCAAGATGGCGTAGCGCTCGAGCTCCTCCATGCTCGCCCCCGGGATGCGAGGTGTGAGAGCCGGGACAACATCGAGCAGGTCAATGGGCAGGTGTTGCAACTCGACAACTTCACCATTCGTGAGCACGACTGCGCGCTCGACAACATTCTGCAGCTCCCGAATGTTTCCGGGCCAGGAGTACGCGACGAGCGCCGCCAGGGCGTCGTTGCAGAAGGTATGTGCGGGCCGATCGGTCGCTTTTGCGTACTGCTGCAGGAAGGTGGTGGCGAGCAGCGGGATGTCTTCGGCCCGCTCCCGCAGTGACGGTAGCTGCAGGGCGACCACGTTCAAACGGTAGAAGAGGTCCTCTCGAAACCCGCCCGCCGCCACCAGCGCAGGCAGGTTGCGGTTCGTCGCAGCAATGACCCTCACGTCGACCGTGATGGATTGATTCCCGCCGACACGCTCGAATACCCGCTCCTGTAGGAAGCGCAGGAGCTTGACCTGCGTAGCGGCCGAGATCTCGCCGATCTCGTCCAGGAAGAGTGTACCGCCATCCGCTTGCTCGATGCGGCCCTTTCGGGTTCGAGCCGCGCCGGTGAAGGCCCCGCGCTCGTGACCGAAGAGCTCGCTTTCCAGCAGGCTGTCGGCCAGCGCGGCGCAGTTCAACCGTACGAGTGGACCAGACGCGCGAGGCGAGGCCTGGTGAATCGCTTCCGCGACCAGCTCCTTGCCGGTACCGGACTCTCCCGTCACCAGCACCGTGGCGCGCGTTGGCGCCACCAGTGCGATCGTCTTCATCACGTTCAGTAGCTCCGGCGAGCTCCCAAGCATGCGCGTGCTGCCAGGAGCAGGTGGCACTTCCGAAATGGTCTGTCGCCGGAGACGGCGCACGTCCAACGCTTTGCTGACCATCGCGAGCAGGCTGTCTACGTCGACTGGCTTGCAAAAGAAGTGAAACGCTCCCTCATGCATGGCCTGCACGGCGGTGTCGACGTCTCGGAGCCCCGACAGCAACATCACTTGGGCATCGGGATCGCGCTGGTGCAGAAGCCTCAACAGATCGATGCCATTCATGCCTGGCATCATCAGATCGGCGATCGTCAGGTCGGGCGCGTCCTCATCCACGAGCTTCAGGGCCTCGAAGGCGTCACTTGCCGACCGAACATCGTGACCAGCCTGCCGCAATGCCTGCGCCAGGCCCTGCCGAGCTCCAGGCTCGTCATCAACCAACAGAATACGACCAGCGTTCATCAGGGTCCCTCGCTGGCCGGCGAAGAGCACGTTGTGTGCCGTCGATGCCAAAGGCGAAAAAGGCACGGGCCCACCGGAATGCACGCAGGGGCTGCGCCGCTCCTCGAGCCTCGCGCAACTTATGCGCCCAAGTCCGTGAGCGGCGTCGCCGCGGCGCCACCAGCCCCCGCACATTTGGCCCTGAATGACGCATTCAGGCTGCCAAGGAGGCACACATGAGGACGTGGTCCTGGCGGCTCGGGTCCTGCTGCTCGGCGACGGGCTCGTAGTGGTCCTGCTTGACCTGCTCTTCGTCGCCGGCATCTTCGCTTGCGCCGTGCTGCACGAGCTCGGTCACGCCGTGTCGCGGCCAGTCCATGGATAGCTCGAACGGGAGCGAGGGGCACCCGCCAGCATCTTCATTCGACAACCGCCCAGCGTCTCCGAGCTCAAAGCGTCCTTGCGCTTGCGCAGGCACTCTAGCATTTGCGCGTTTTGGTCCCCAATCGGGACGATCAGGCGCCCCTGCAGATCCAGCTGGTCGACGAGCTCGCGTGGCACTTCCGGTACGCCCGCCCCGACGATCACGGCCTGGTAGGGGGCTCCGAGTGGCCAGCCCGCCCTGAGCGTACCGTGGACGACCTGCACGTTGCCGCAGCCAAGTGCGCTCAAGTCGCGGGCTCTCTCCTCGGCCAGCGCGGGATCGGCGGAGACGGAGTAGACCTCCCCTGCGAGGTGGCTGAGCAGCGCCGTCAGGTAGCTCGTGGCCGAGCCAATCTCCAGCACGCGCTCCCTCCCAGTCAGGGCGAGGGCTTCGAGCAAAGGCGGTAGTAGGTGTTCTGGGAACGCATCAAGGTCTGCCTCCTGCGGCGACTCGCAGGCGGCTCGGGCGAACAGAGAACGGGGAAAGCGCCGAAAGGCCGCGTGCAGCCTGCGAGTGCTACTACCGGTGTCCCGGCAAGCAGCGAGATTGGGGGGATAGAGGGGCTCCATTCGACGGTACTGAGCAAGGAGCGTTCCGGGTGTCCGAGCGAGCGTGCACGGTCACGCCGCCGACCGGCTCGGCCGGTACACTGGGCTCGCGGACGGTGACTCGTACTGAATCAAGAAGTCGCCCAGCAGCGACTGTGCACCGCCGACGTCGATGTCCCGCGTCAGGGCGAGAAACACGAGCAGATCGCAGGGAAGGTCGTCGGACTCGTGGGCGCTTGTCGTCATCGTCACTGGACTCGGGCCCCGCTAGAGCAAGCCGCGTGCCTGGCGAAGCGCTGCCTGCAATCGCCGCGAGGCCCGAGCCACGCGCAAAACCTGCGCCGGTCGCGCAAGGTAGCGCAGTCCTTGCGACGCTGATGCATCGCAGCGGTGTGCCGCCTACTAGCGCTGCGTGAACGATGGAACACGCTTTGCTAAGCAGACCCGAGATGAAGCCGCTGACGAAGGCGTCGTCGCTCGGAATGCAACCATCTTTAGACAGGTTGCGCTGCATCGTCGTCGAATCGGGCGCGACCGCACTGCCCCCGCCTTCGGATGGCTTCGACGAAACGATCGTGGTTGCACAAATGGCGGGCGAGCCGCCGGCGAGCTTCGCCCGACGTGTGATGGCGCGGGTCGCGCGGTTCGAACGGCCCCGTCGGCATTTCGAGTCGCTGTCGCTGCTAACGGGAAACCGGCACGATTGGCCGTCCATCGCCGCTCGCAAGCTGATCGTCTTAGGGCTCGCAGCCCACGCGCGCGCCCAAGGTGGCATGCCCGAGCTGCTGCTGAAAGCACCGCCACAAGCATCGCCGAACGCACGAGCCGCGTTGTGCGGACTGATCGAGGAGGTCATGGGGACGTCGACCGACCCGTCCGTGCCGGTTCGGTTGCTGTTCGATGGCGAGTCGCCGCAGTCCCGTGCGCAGAGAAGCGGAATCTTTCGTGCGCTGACAGCACCTGACGGGCACCAGGTGAACCGAGATATCGCCTAGCGCGCTCGCTGACTCGACGCCGCATCAGCCGTTCACGCACGAGGCGTGCTCGGCACACACATTGCTCTGCGCGCATCATGAACAATCGACGATCGTTGGCGCTGTTCGTCCTGAGCACGGTCTGGGCGCTCACCTGGAGCTGTGAACAGAACGACGGCTGCGCCCCCGCCGTCCTTGCCGACGCTGGAGGCGGCGCTGAGTCGCTGGACGCGGGAGGCCAAGGTGGGGCTGGTGGTCTCGCCGGCGACGAAGGCATCGCGGGCGCTCCGGAGTGCCCAGCGAGCATCGTCGTACTCGATGGCGAGGACTGCAGCGTGTTTGGTGAGGGCTTCGAGTGTTCCGACGGTGGCACCAACCCTTGCGAATTCGGCAATGCCATCGTGTGCGTCGACGGCAAGTGGGAGCGCCGTGAGTCATATCCGGCGCCGTGCGGCGGAGCGAGTGGCTTTGGACCCGGGCCGTGAACGAGCGGAACCTGGCCTCAGAGCTCGCGAGCTTTGCGCCGAGTCGCCCTTTGCGGGACCGCGACAGAATAGCGCGCAACTCGCAGGTGGAACGGCTCTTGCTGAAGACCCGACTGGGCTTTCATCAACCAGGCGAGAGGCGATCATGAAAAGTGATTCGGAGATTCAGCGAGCAGTGCAACGAGAGCTCGAATGGGACTCCCGAGTTGAGCACACCGACATCGAAGTGGCCGTAAGAGGCGGCGTCGTTACGCTCAACGGCGTGGCCGATTGCTGGACCAAGCGCGTGGCTGCTCAAGAGGCGGCACATCGTGTGGACGGCGTACTGGATGTCGCGAACGACCTCCGTGTCACACCAGCCGGTGAGGAGACACGGTCCGACGCCGATATCGCGCAAGCCGTGCGACGGGCGCTTGATTGGAACGTGTTCGTCCCGCATGCGGCAATCCACTCGACGGTATCAAACGGCGTGGTCACGCTGGAAGGAGAGGTCGAATTTCTCGTGCAGCGCGACGATGCCGAGAAGGCGATCGAGCACTTGGCGGGCGTTTCGTTCGTCTTCAACAACATCGTGGTCAAGCACCATAAGACGGCGCCAATAGGCGACGTGCGCCGGGCCATTCACGACGCGCTCGAGCGGCGAGCGGCGCGTGAATCGGAGCGCATTCGTGTCGACAACAAGGACGGCATAGTCACGCTCTCGGGTGCCTGCCGCACTTGGGCAGACAAGAAGGCCGCCGTTGGCGCTGCGCGGGGAACGCTCGGCGTGCGGAGCGTTCACGATGAGCTGCGCATCGAGCCATAGGCGTAGGCCGGACGCACTTGACTGGATCCTGATCGGCCTTACGGCGGCGCTCGCGAGCTCGCGCATCTGCTCTCGCACCAACCGTCGGTCAAGGTTGCGCTCGAATCGGTTGCCAGCGGACCGGAGGGCGCGAGCCCGCCGCTACCCGGCGATCTCGCTGGACTGCTCGATCTCGCCGACCGCCATGGTACCGAGGTCGTGGTGTTGCTCGGAGACGTAGCAGGTGCCGCCACCAGCGGCATCCTGACGATGCGCATCTGCTTTGGCGGAACTTACGTCTTCTTGGTGCAAAGCCAGAACCTGTGGCGTTGGGCGAAGCGCCATTCCCCACTCGATCCGCGACATTTGACGCGCCTTGCCGACCCTGCATAAAGGGCCCCGCCTCGCGGTCCCTGCAGCAGCGCCTCACTGGTTCGATGAGACGGCGCTCAAATCAGGTCGTCGCGAAGTTGCGAAGGACCGCCACTAGTTCAGTGCGCGGGAGCGGGAGAGTTGGGGCGCGGCGCGGTGATGGCTGCAATGGTGCTCAACGCCGCGCCCTGCACCTCACTGCTACGACCGGGCGAGCTCTGAATCCAACGCGCCACGTCCGTGATGGAAACGATGCCGACGACGCACCGGTCGGCGTCGACGATCGGGACGTGATGCACTTGGGCGTCAGCCATGATCTCGAGCACGCGTTTTAGTGGGTCGTTCGGCGTCGCTGTGTGGACGCAGCGCGACATGGCGCTTTCGACGCTGATATCCGGCAAACGTCGCCCCTAAGTGTAGGCGGCCATGCAAATGTCGCGATCAGTGAGCATGCCCTGCAGCTTGCCGTCCGCATCGACCACGGGCAGCGAGCTGCAGTTCGTATCCCAGAACAGCATCGCGACGTCGTTGACGTCGTCTCGTGGCGAACAGGTCATGGCCGGGCTGGTCATTAAAGTACGGGCCGGCACCGACAAGCTGACCTGTACTTGTAGGAACGCGCGCACCGATTGTAAGAGGTCATGGCCGCCGTCTCGCGCCGCTTCGGTTAGCCCGTCGGCACTCTGCTCGAGCTTCAGCTCGAATTGCTCGAGAGCGCTTTCGAGCGCCCCCAACGTTCGCGCGCCTCCATGCCGAAGATATGGGCGTGCAGTCGAGCCGCGTCGCGCAAGGAGGCCAGTTCCGTCAAGGCCTTCAGTTTCGTCGACATGCAGCGCCCCCCAGCAAGCCTTGAGCCAATCGCTCTTGGGCGTAGAAGAGTGCTGGTGTCCCCGAGGGAGATGCACGGGTTGCGCCGCCGGATGAGTCATGGCGCAGGAGTTGCGCCGCCCGGACCGAACCGAACCCGTCGGAGCTGGTATGCTTCATGCTGAACGAAGGTCATGGATGCCATGATCTCCTCGTCGCCCTCGATCGACCTGCTCTTCCGAGATCGCCAGCACGCTGGCCTAGTTTTGGCTCACGAGCTCGCGCCGTTCGCCAAACAGGCCCCGCCGGCCGTCGCCCATCGTGTGCGCTCATGATGCGTCGACAAGCCGTGCTGGCGCTGATGAACACAGGGCGAGAGGAGGCCCGTTTGCACCGCCACCTGCTTACGCTGGTCGAGCTTGAGCACTCATATGACCTGGAGGCTGCGCTCGATACCATCGAGCATCGCCTGATTGCCGGCCGCGGAGGCGAGTCGGTGCTCCGGACGGGACTCGAGCTGGCGCGCGCCTTGCTGACGCTCGTGCAGCGGCGAGCTGCGTGAACCTTCAACGCCGTGCAGAAAAGACCCTGCTCTGCTCACGAGAAGCGGTCCCCTCTTGGATCGTGATTTCGTGACCTAAGACGGACGCAGTCGGATCGGAGCCCTGGCTGCGCCGACGATCGCAC
>Ga0164241_10004449_pt1 | contig 13572 bp, 3 predicted proteins | sample OricomyardsoilBY_FD_108780 | JGI IMG/M metagenome (GOLD analysis project Ga0164241, IMG submission 108780) | Backyard soil microbial communities from Emeryville, California, USA - Original compost - Back yard soil (BY) | ecosystem: Environmental > Terrestrial > Soil > Unclassified | place: USA...
AGAAGTGCAGCGGGAAGGCATAGGTGTTCGCGGTGGTCGACCCGCTCGTGATGGTCCCGACGCCAGCGCCGCCGTCGTGCAAGATCGGGTCGCGGATGGCGCGCACCGTGCTCGGGTGCCCCCAGCTCTCCTGCTCGTAGTCGAGCACGATGATGTCGGGCTTGCCGGAGTGGTCGATGTCGGCGACGGCGATGTCGTCGAAGTTCTGGTCGTCGACGTCGTAGCTCGGCGTGCGCGTGAGCTGCGGCGCGAGCGGCGGCGCGAGCTTCACGACCGAGACGACCCCGCCCTCGGCGTAGCCGACGAGCTCGGGCACGCCGTCGTCGTCGAGGTCCGCGCTGGTCGTGTCGTGCATCTCGTAGGTGAGGTAGCGCGTCGTCTCGCTGTCGGCGGCGAAGTCCTCAGCGAGCGGAAAGTACGTGACGCGATAGTTCTGCTCGGCCAGCGCCAGGTAGCTGACGTCGCTCTGCGTGAACGTGACGAGCTGCGTCACGTAGTTGATCGGGTCGCTCGCGCTGAGCGGCGCGTACGACGCCCCCGCCAGGCCGGCCGCGTCCCACGACGCGGAGCGCACGCGGAAGACCTTCTCGAAGTCGCCCACGAACAGGTCGTGCTGACCGCTGGCGGTGGTCACGCCGATGCTCACCGGCTGCACGCGCGTGGGCTCCCCGCCCTGCGCGACGAACGGCCAGTCGGTCGTCTCGCGGATGAACGGCGAGCCGTAGCTGCCAGCGTCGACCGGGAAGATCTGGATCCAGCCGCGCTCGAAGTCCGGGCCGCTCGTGCCGACGACGATGAGCTCCCACTGGCTCGCGTCGTCGCTGCGCAGGTGCGTCTGCATGACACCCTCGGGGCGCGGGCGCGTCTTCAGGTAGTGGTCGCGCGAGCTCATGCCGAGGCGGCCATTGGCGCCCTGGTAGATCACCACGCCCCAGCTGTCCGGGTCGTTGATCCAGTTCGTCAGCAGGACGTCGTCGTAGCCGTCGTGATCGAGGTCCTGGACGATCAGGTCGCGCAGCTCGACCGTGGCGCCCGGGACGACCACATCGGGGCCACCATCGGTCGCGTCGCCGGGCGAGTCGGTCGGCGTCGTGTCGGCACCCAAGGTGTCACTGGCCGCCACGTTGGTGGAGTCGCCGCCGCTCGCGTCCTGCTTGTTGGTGCCCTCGGTCGCGGTGACGTTGCCGTCGGACGCTGGGTGCGGCGTCGGGTTCGAGAGGCAGCCGCCGAGGAGCAGCAGTGCCGCGAGCGCGTCGCGTGATTCCATGGCCGCGCACTCTAATGGAGGGAGCGCGCCGCGTCGATGGCGTCAGTACCCGGGGATGCCGTCGGGGTAGTAGTACCAGCGGTCGTCGTAGCGGTCGTAGTACTCCCAGCGGCCGCGGTAGTCGTAGACGTCGTGGCCCTCGTAGTAGACGTGCGTGTGGCCGCAGTAGGCGTCGTGATAGTGCCGGTCGTGTGCGGACAGGACGATGGCGGTCACGGCCACGTAAGCGGCCAGCTCGACCGCGTCGCCGAGCAGCTGCCAGCCGTAGCGATTGCAGCCGACGGAGCCGAGCGAGAGGCTCAGCAGCAGGGCGACGATCACGAGGTTCATGCGGCGGGTCATGGCGGGTCCTCCAGGTCGGGAGCTGACGGCACGAAGGCCTCGTGATTCAGATCAAAAAAGCCCAGCGGCGGCGACGCGGGCGCGACGGGTGTCCGTCGGCTGGCGACGTGATACGGTGCCGCGCATGAGTCGCGGGCACTTCATCGGTCTGAATCACCACCGCCTGATGCTGCAGGATGCGCTGCGTATGGACGCCTATCAGAAGGCGATCGCGCTGCGCGTGAAGGCGGGCACACGCGTCATGGACCTCGGCACGGGCACCGGCATCCTGGCGCTGTGGGCGGCGCAAGCCGGTGCCTCGGTGGTCGCGGTCGAGCCGCACGAGGTCATCGAAGTCGCCAAGCAGGTCGCGCGCGACAACGACCTCGCCGACAAGATCCAGTTCGTGCGCGCCGACGCGAAGACCATCGCGATCGACACGCCCGTCGATCTGGTGATCACCGAGTGCATGGGCAACTTCTTCGTGACCGACGAGATGCAGCCCGTCTTGCGTGATCTGCCGCGCCACATGAAGCCTGGCGCCGAGACGATGCCACGCAGGATCTCGCTACACCTGGCCGCGGCGACGCTGCCGCTGTGGAAGGAGATCCGCTTCTGGGACGAAGACATCGGCGGCTTCGACTTCTCCGCGGCGCACGACTTCGCGCGCCAGGCCGCCTACGTCATCCACTGCGAGCCCGAGCTCATCGCCACCGACACCGCCACGGTCGCGGACTTCCCGCTGGTCGAGGCGCCCGACGCGTTCGTGCTCGAGGCGACGCTGACCGCCAAGAAGAAGGTGCAGCTGCACGCGCTGGTCGGCTGGTTCGATGCCGACCTGGCCGACGGCATCGTGCTGTCGACGCGGCCCGGCCAGAAGACCCACTGGGGCCAGATGGCGTTCCCGCTGCCGGCCGTGCCGGTCGCGCCCGGCGACACCGTGCGCGTCAAGCTCGAGCTCGCCATGGACGACAACCTCAAGAGCTACTTCCGCTGGTCCGGCCTGGTGGTCACCGAAGCGCACGGCGAGATCCCGTTCGAGGCGGATACGCGCAGGCGCTTCGGCGACGGCGTCCAAGGAGAGTGAGTCATGCGAATCGAAGCCACCGCGTCGGCGACCGTCGCGAACCTCGGGCCCGGGTTCGATGTGCTCGGGCTGTGTCTCGAAGGACCGCGTGATCGGGTGATGGCCGAGCTCACGACCACTGGCCTGGTCGAGATCGTGAGCATCAGCGGCGACGACGGCCGCCTCTCGCGTGACGCCGCGCAGAACTGCGCCGGAGTCGCCGCGCAGGCGGTGCTCGAGCGCTTCGCCGATCCGGGCACGGGCTGTCGCTTGTGGCTCGACAAGGGCCTGCCGCTCGGCAGCGGCATGGGCAGCTCGGCGGCGAGCTCGGTCGCCGCGGCGGTCGCGGTCGCAGGGTTGATCGACGCGCGGCTGCCGAAGGAGCTGCTGTTCGACGCGACGCGTGAAGGCGAGCGCCTGGCGACCGGCTCACCGCACGCCGACAACGTCGCGCCCGCGCTGTTCGGGGGCTGTGTGGCCTGCCTCGCGGGCGACGACGAGCGCGTCGACGTGGTCACGCTCAACGTCCCCGACGGCCTGATGGTCGTGTGCGTGAAGCCGGCCTTCGAGGTGAAGACCGCCGACGCGCGCGCCGCGCTGCCCAAGGACGTGCCGCTCAGCGACGCGGTGCGCAACCTCGGCGCCATGGCCGCGCTCGTGAAGGCGATGCTCACGAGCGACCTCGTGCTGCTCGGGCGCGCGCTCGAAGATCGGCTGGCGACGCCGTACCGCAAGCGCCTCATCCCCGGCTACGACGCGGTCGTCGAGGCCGCCCTCAAGGCGGGCGCCATCGGTGCCGGCATCAGCGGCTCGGGCCCCGCGCTGTTCGCGTTGTGTGGTGATCGCGACGATGCGCTCGACGTCGCCGACGCCATGGTCGAGGCCTTCGAGCACAGCGGCAGCAAGGCACGTGCGCTCGTCTGCGCGATTGATCGCGTCGGCGCGCAGATCATCTGAATCGACCGGGTCGAGCAACGCGACCAATAGTTTCCGATAAAACCATCGGGCACGGGTTGCGCCTCGAGACGTGATCGCGCTATCGCATTCATCACACGAATGGGCTGCGAATCCTGTCCGTGTATCGGCCCGCACCGTCAAACGGCCGAACCCAGCAGATGGAGTAAGAGATGCGACGCTCTGCATTCGGCGTTCTCGCTTCCTTGGCCCTCGTACCCATGCTCGCCGCGCTCGGCTGCGATGGCTCGAAGGTCGACAGTCGGCTGGTCTTGGTGGAGGCCGAGAAGCGCGACCTCAAGATCCTGAGCAGCACACCCGCGGCCGGTCCGCTCGCGGGCGGCACGATCGTCGTGCTCACCGGCGAGGGCTTCCGCTCCGACATGACCGTGAAGTTCGGCGAGCTCGCCGGCACGCAGGTCGCGGTCGGCGGCGACGAGCTCGCAGTGGTGACCACGCCTGCGGCGACCGCGTCCGGCGCCGTCGACATCGTCGTGACGCGCGCGGCCGAGGACGACACCGCGGCGCAGACGCAGACCGTCAGCGGTGGCTTCTTCTACGAGCCGCTCGACGCCGCGCTCGCCGTGTTCGAAGTGGTCCCGGACACCGGCCTCGCGGTCGGCGGCTACGAGGTCACGGTGCTCGGCACCGGCTTCACGACCGGCGCCAACGTGTACTTCGGCACCGCCGTCGCGACCGCGACGCGGGTCATCGACAGCCGGACGATCGTCGCGCAGGTCCCACCGAGCGCCACCATCGGCAAGGTCGACGTGCGCGTCGCCAACCCTGACGCGAGCGACAAGACCCTGGCCGACGGCTTCGAGTTCAAGCCGAACGACGAGGCCACCAAGGTCGCCGTGCTGGGCGTGCGCCCGGGCCACGGCCCGCTCGCCGGCGGCAACTTCATCACCATCGAGGGCCGCGGCTTCGTCGCCGGCGCGACCGTCAAGCTCGGCGGCATCGCCGCGACCGACGTCGACGTGCTCGGCCCCGAGGCCATCATCGCGACCGCCCCGGCAGGCAACGGCCCCGGCCCGGTCGACGTGCGCGTCGACGTGCCCGCGCAGGGCGACCTGCCCCCGACCGGCATCCTCGAAGAGGGCTACCGCTACGACTCCGACGAGGTCGCCGCGCTGAGCGTGCTCGCCATCATCCCGGCCGAGGGCCCGCTCACCGGCGGCAACCAGGTCGCCATCCAGGGCACCGGCTTCAGCGCCGACGTGCGCGTCTTCCTCGGCGGCCAGGCCTGCACCGACGTGCGCGTGCTCGGCAGCGAGGGCCTCACCTGCACCGCCCCCAGCAACACCGTCGCGGGCCTCGTCACAGTGCGCGTCGAGCACGCCGACGGCGACGGCGAGGGCGCGTCGCTGCCCGACGCATATCGTTATCAGGCCGGCCCGCCCGCGCTCTTGGTCTTGCGCGCGCTGCCCGCGACCGGCCCACTCGAGGGCGGCAACATCGTCACGCTCGAGGGCTCCGGCTTCCGCGCGGGCGCGGTCGTGCGCTTCGGGGGCGTGCCCGGCACCCAGGTCAATGTGCTCGCCGACACCGCGCTGGTCGTCACCGCGCCGGCCGCGGCCGCCTCGGGCCCGGTCACCATCCGCGTCGAGCTGCCGCAGCTCGCCGGCCAGCCGGCCGCCGACGCCTACGACCTGGCGAACGCCTACACCTACCAGCTCGGCACCGTCGTCGTCGGTGACCTCGGCGTCGCCTCGCTCTACCCGCCGACCGACAAGGTCGACGGCGGCGCGCTCGCGCTCATCACGGGCAACGGCTTCGACCCCGCGATGGTGGTGCGCTTCGGCAACGTGCAGAGCCCGCTCGTGCAGGTGCTGAGCACGCGCGCCGCCAACGTCGTCATCCCGCCCGGCGTCGCTGGTGTGGTCGACGTCACCATCACCAACCCGAGCGGCGCGCACGTCACCCTCACCGACGGCTTCCGCTACCTCGACAAGGACGTCGTCGACACCAGCATCCCGCCCGCGCTCGGCGGCGTCGTTCCGAGCCAGGGCCCGACCACTGGCGGCTCGCTCGTGCGCGTGCTCGGCCAGAACTTCGCGCCCGACCTGAAGGTCTACTTCGGCGGCACCGCGGCCACGCGCGTGACCGTCATCAGCCCGAGCCTCGCGGTCGTCGAGACCCCGGCCGGCACGGCCGGCACCGCCGCCGTGAAAATCACCAACGGCCAGCCCGGCGCGACGCTCGAGGACGTCTTGCAGAACGGCTGGACCTACAAGGCGGCCGGCACGCTGCCGACCATCGCGAGCGTGTGGCCGACGATGGGCCCGGTCACCGGCGGCACCTGGGTCATCCTCAACGGCACGAACCTCGGCAACGGCGCGCAGGTCTTCTTCGGCATGACCCCCGCGGCCGCCGTCTACAGCGTCGACGCGACGCGCGTCATCGCGCTCACGGCCGCCGCCGAGGCCGGCACCGTCGACGTCGGCGTGACCCTCGCGAGCGGCGACTTCGTGAAGCAGCCGAGCGCGTTCGCGTTCTACCCGGTCGACCCGCTGCCCGCCGATCCGCCCGTGCTCGGCGCGGTCGTGCCCGCGCTCGGCGACGTCGCGGGCGGCCAGACCGTGCAGCTCATCGGCTCGGCGTTCGCGTCCGGCTCGCGCATCTTCTTCGGCGACAAGGAGGCCACGGTGATGACCAGCACCGGCACCTCGTCGTGGACGATCAAGACGCCCGCGCACTCGAGCGGCTCGGTCGACGTGACCATCGTCTCGCCGCAGGGCCTCACGCACCGTAAGAGCGATCTCTTCACCTACATCGCCGCCCCGCCGCTCATCCGCCAGGTCGCGCCCGCCAGCGGCAGCACCAGCGGCGGCTACGAGGTCGCCATCGAGGGCAAGAACTTCGGCAACGCCGGCCTCACCGTCCGCTTCGGCGCCGTCAACGTCCAGACCTTCACGCAGCTCACGCCCGAGCGCATCGCCTTCCTCGCGCCACCCGCCGCGCAGGGTGTCATCGACGTGGTCGTCGTGAACCCCGACAGCCAGTCCGATGTGGCCCACGCGGCCTTCGCGTACGTCACGCCCGGCGAGGTGCCGGTGCCCGTCATCACCAGCATAGAGCCCGCCCACGGCGCCTCGATCGGCGGCTACATCGCGCTCGTGCGCGGCCACGACTTCCAGCCTGGCGCGACCGTCAAGGTCGGCGGCGGCTCAGCGACGAGCGTCGAGTGGATCGACGCGACGCTCATCAAGGTCATCGTGCCGGCCGGCACCGCTGGCGCCGCGGTCGACGTCTCGGTCAGCAACGGCCCCAACATCAACGGCTCGCTGCCCGGCGGCTTCACCTACGACGCCGCACAGCTCGCCAGCCTGTCGATCGTGTCGGTCGCCCCCGGCGCCGGCGCCACCTCGGGCGGCACGGTGCTCACCATCGACGGCGCGGGCTTCCTCCCCGGCACCACCGTCCAGGTCGGCGGCGCCGCCGCGCAGACGGTCAACGTCATCTCGAGCTCGACCATCACCGCCGTGACCCCGTCGGGCGCGCGTGGCCTCGTCAGCGTGCGCGTCGTCCGCCCGGACAACATCGCCGTCACCGCGTTCAACGCCTTCGCCTACCTCGCGCCCACCGACTTCGCGCTCGCGCCGCGCATCAACGACGCCGCCCCCGCGGTCGGCCCGCTCACCGGCGGCTCGCTCGTGATGCTCACCGGCGAGCGCTTCGCCGCCGACGCCATCGTCTACTTCGGCGCCGACCGCGCGCCCGAGGTCGACTACGTCGACGGCAAGACGCTGGTCGTGCGCACCCCGGCGCGCGCCACCAGCGGCACGGTCGCCGTCAGCGTGACCAACCCCGACGGCTCGGTCGGCGTGCTGCCCGGCGGCTTCAGCTACTACGACGCGACCAACGCCACGCGCCCCGAGGTGTTCATCACCCAGCCCGCGACCGGCTCGACGTTCGGCCTCGAGACCGTCGCCATCATCGGCGACAACCTCCAGCCCGGTGCGCGCGCGTACTTCTGCAATCGCCCCGCGACCACGCTCGGCCTGACCGGCGACGCGACGCTGTCGGTGCTGACCCCGGCCGCCGCCCCCGGCGTCTGCAAGGTCTCGGTGGTCAACCCCGACGGCCTCACCGCCGATCGCGACGAGGCGTTCGAGTTCGTCTCGCCCATCCCGACCGTCACCTCCATCCTGCCCTCGTCGGGCCCCAAGGCCGGCGGCATCGACGTCGTCGTGCGCGGCACCGGCTTCGTCACCGGCGCGACGGTCCGCTTCGGCCTCGCGCAGTCCTCGAGCGTCACCGTCGCCGATCAGACCACGCTCACCGCGCGCCTGCCCGCGGCCGCCGTCGGCGTCGTCGACGTGTCGGTCATCAACCCCGGCGGCGGTCAAGCGACCGGCACCAAGACGAACGCGTTCACCTACGTCGACACCGTCGACGAGCTCGCGCCGATCGTCACCTCGGTCTTCCCCTCGGCCGGCCCGCTCACCGGCGGCACGCCCGTGCGCATCGTCGGTGACCGCTTCGACCCGACCTCGGTCGTCATCTTCGACGGCCAGATCCTCGGCGCCGCGACGGTCGTCTCGCCGCAGGAGATCCGCTTCAACACGCCGCCCCGCGCGTCGGCCGGCACCGTGCCGCTGACCGTGCTCTCGCCCAACGGCCTCGGCGCCACCGTGGCCGAGGCGTTCACCTACACGCCGCCGACGCTCCCCGCCCCTGCCATCCAGTCGGTCGTGCCCGCGACCGGCCCGCAGGCCGGCAACAAGACCATCACCATCGTCGGCCAGAACTTCCGCGCGACCGGCCGCTGGCAGCTCGGCGGCATCCCGCTCGCGACCGCCTCGACCATCACCGAGAGCCTGGTCACCGCGACCGCCCCGCCACACGCACCGGGTAAGGTCGACCTCATCTACGTCGGCCCCGACGGCCAGGTCGCGCAGGCGATCAACGCCTTCGAGTACATCGCCGCGCCGACCGTCGCGTCGGTCGTGCCCGGCCTCGGCGGCACCGCCGGCGACACCCAGGTCACCGTCGTCGGCCAGAACTTCCAGACGGGCCTGCGGGTCTTCTTCGGCCCCACCGCCGGCACCGTCCTGTCGGTCGCCCCGACCACCGCCACCGTGCGCACCCCGTCGAGCGTCGTGGCCGGCTTCGTCAACGTCGTCGCGCGCAACAGCGACGGCCAGGAGGGCACGCTCGTCGACGGCTTCGAGTACCTCGCCAAGCCGGTCGTCGCGAGCGTCTGGCCGCCGCAGGGCCCGGTCGCCGGTGGCACGCTGCTGGCGCTGACGGGCACCGGCTTCCACGGCCAGTCGCGCGTCTTCTTCGGCGCCACCGAGGCCACCCAGGTCTACTTCGCCAACAGCACGTCCTTGCTCGCGCTGGTACCCGCGGGCACGGCCGGCGTGGCCAGCGACATCGTCGTGCAGAACCCCGACGGCGAGCAGTTCACGCTCGCGACCGCGTTCACGTATCGCCTGCCCGCGCAGCTCAACCCGTCGCCCACGCTGACCGCCATGTTCCCGGCGAACGGCCCGCTCAATGGTGGCACGCGCATCGGCCTCGACGGCCTGAACCTGCGTGACCAGGGCCGCGCCTACGTGCTGCCGCTGCGCGCGACCATCGAGTCGGTGCGCAGCGATCGCGCGGTGCTCGTGGCGCCCGCCGGCACGGTCGGCCCGGCGCAGGTGTGGTGGGTCGATCCCGACGGCTGGAGCATCCGCGCGCCGAGCGACTTCACCTACCTCGGCACGGTCGGCGCGTCGCCGACGGTGACCGCCGTGACGCCCACCGTCGGGCCCACTGCCGGCAACACCGTGGTCACCATCGGCGGCACCAACTTCCAGGCCAACAGCCGCGTGCGCTTCGGCGGCGACGACGCCACCACGGTGAGCCAGACGCCGACCCAGCTGGTGGTGCGCACCCCGGCCCAAGGCCGCGGCACTGTTCCGATCTGGGTCGTGAACCCGGACGGCACCCAGGTCATCGCGACGCCCACCTACCTCTACCTCGCGCCGCCCACGATGCAGTCGGTCACGCCCAACAAGGGCCCCGCCAGCGGTAACACCACCGTGACCATCACCGGCCGCGACTTCCTCGAGGATCCCGCGGGCGCGAAGCCGGCGGTGGTGTTCTGCGCGTCGTTCCCCGACGGCACCGACTGCACCAGCGCCGACCCGACGACCGTGCAGGTGTCGGCCGACGCCAAGACCATCACCGCCAAGTCGCCGGTCCACACCCCCGGCCTCGTCGACGTCGCCGTCGTCGCGCCCGACAACCAGAGCGCCGCGCTCATCGACTCGTTCACCTACTCGCAGCTCCCGACCATCGCGACGGTCGCCCCCGACGCGGGCCCGACGGCCGGCGGCCAGACGATCATCCTGACCGGCACCGGCTATCAGTCGGGGCTCAGCGTGCTGGTCGGCGGCAAGACCTGCAACGAGGTCAACCTCGGCTCGGCCACGCAGGTCTCGTGCAAGACCCCGAGCGGCGTGGTCGGCGCGGCCGACATCAAGGTGACCAACCCCGACGGCGGCACCGTCACGAAGACCGGCGCCTACACCTACGTGGCGCCGCCGGTCCTCGCGAACCTCGTGCCGAACCTGGCGCCCGAGGGCACCCAGGTCGAGACCACGCTGCAGGGCCAGAACTTCAGCCCGCAGGCGACCATCATCTTCGGCGTGACGGTCGTGCCGCCGACCGACGTGCTGTCGCGCACCAGCACCACCATCCGCGTGCTGGTGCCGATGCTCAGCGGCTCGGTCGACGTCATTGTGCGCAACCCCGACGGCCAGGAGTCGCGCCTCATCGACGGCTTCAGCTTCATCCCGCCGCTGGCCGCCCCGAGCGCGCTCTACATCACGCCGCGCACCGGCCTCTCGACCGGCGGCGAGCTCTTCCGCATCGCCGGCGCGAGCTTCCTCGACGGCGTCATCGTCGAGTTCGGCAAGGCCCCCGACTGGGTCGCCGCGCCGGCCGACTCGATCGTCGTCAAGAACAACGGCACGCTCATCACCGGCCTCACCGCCCCGCACGCGACCGGCATCGTCGACGTGCGCATCACCAACAGCGATGGCCAGTCGTCGATCCTCGCCGACGCGTTCGAGTTCGTGCCGCCGCCCGACGCCATCCCGCTCGGCGTCTTGACCATCACCCCGTCGCGCTCGCCCAAGGCGGGCGGCGGCTACATGACCATCACCGGCACCGGCTTCGCCGTGAACGTGCAGGTGACGTTCAAGATGGACACCTTCTCGGCGAGCTCGACGGTGCAGCGCTTCGGCCCGACGCTCATGCGCGCGCTCATCCCGCCGTCGCCGACGGGCGCCGCCGGCAAGGTCGACCTCATCGTCACCAACCCGCCGACCTTCGAGCACCCCACGCCCGAGACCTTCGTCGTCTCGAACTTCTTCGAGTACATCAACGGCCCGCTGTTCCAGCGCGACCCGGGTGACCGCCTGCCCAACGAGCCCAACGGCGACTACGGCGGCGCGCTGGTCTTCGACGCCAACGGCGACGGCAACAACGACGTGCTGGTCTTCAACAGCACACGCGACCGCCTGCTCATCAATGGCTGGGACGGCCGCACCGGCTGGTTCGGCGAGGGCGCACAGTTCTCGCAGTCGAACTTCGGCACCGAGGACGCGTTCGCGGCCGACTACGACGGCGACGGCGACCTCGATGTCATGCGCCACGCGGGCTCGCAGCTGCAGCTCTGCATCAACACCGGCGGCGGCAACTTCCCGACCTGCACGACCGTCGTGAGCGCGCCGTGTGGCTTCTCGCGCCCGGCCGTCGGCGACCTCAACTGCGATGGTCGCGACGACTTCTACCTGCCGATGTCGTGCACCAACCGGAAGGACATGATCGTGCTCAACGCCGGCAACGGCACGTTCATCCAGACCGAGGCCGCGCTGCCCGACGACCGTGAGGACACACGCAAGGCGACCATCGAGGACGTCGACGGCGACGGCGACAACGACGTGCTCCTGGCGCAGGGCACCTCGACCATCAACCGCCTCTACTTCAACAACTGCGCCGACCTGCAGCAGGCAGGCACGTGCCAGATGAGCGGCCTCGACACCACCGCGACCGCGAGCAACGCGGGCCACAGCTACGCGCTCGGCACCACCGCCTACACGCAGTCGAACGCGTCGGGCTACTGCCGCGCCTTCGGCTACGACGGCCTGGTGCGCGTCGACAGCGCCGCCGAGCAGACCTTCCTCGAGGGCGTGACGGCGTTCCAGCAGGCCTCGCAGTACTGGACCGGGCTACGCGACGACGACCACGATCACGTGTTCGACTGGGACACCGGCGGCTCGAGCTCGTCCGTCGACTGGTGCAGCGGCTACCCCACGCAGAACGCCGGCTACGACTGCGCCTACTGGCAGTGGAGCGGCACGGTCGCCAACTCGTGCTACCGCGACTACCCGTGCAGCAGCGCGTCCTTCCGCCCGCTGTGCGAGTCGAGCAAGCCCGCCTGCGCGAGCCCGTGGACGTTCGCCAACGCGGCCTACGGCACGACCTTCCCGAACTCGTCGGGCGACACGCGCGACGCGAAGTTCGTCGACATCAACGACGACGGCCTGCCCGACGCGCTGCTGTCATTCTATGGACAGTCGACGCGCGTCTACATGAACACGGGCGGCTCGGCGCAGGGCGGGCAGCTCTTCCTCGAGAGCTTCGAGCGCTGGCCGATCGAGACCGCGCGCGACCTCGACGAGCTGGTGCCGGTCGACATCGACGACGACGGCGACATCGACATCATGGCGCGTAAGGGCTCGCAGGAGATCCGCCTGTACATCAACGATCGCTACACGGTGACCTACAAGCAGTTCGGCTGCTCGACCGGCAATTGCGCGTGCAACCCGTGCGCGGGCGACGCCTGCGAGCGCGTCGTGACGAACGGCACCGGCAGCTTCCACAATGCCACGGCGGCGGAGTGGCCCGACGGCAACGGCACCAGCTGGCGCACCAACCTGACGACCGACACGAGCCGCCGCTCGTGGGCCGTCGGCGACCTCGACGGCGATGATCGCCCCGACGTGTACGCGGTCGGCACCTCGCAGTCGGACCGCATGATCATGAACTGCGGCTACGAAGAGGGCCTGCCGTGGGCGAACCAGAACCGGGTCGGCGTGGGAGACTTCCGCTTCAACACGTTCCGCTCGCTGCCCGAGTCGAACCTCGACGCGCGCGTCGGCATCATGGCCGACTTCAACGGGGACGGCGCCGAGGACATCTTCCGCTGCGGCAACAACATGAGCTTCGAGCTGTGGCTCAATGACGGCAGCGGCAAGTGGTACGACGCGTCGGACGCGGCCCTGCCGGACCTCTGGTACTCCTGCTACAACCACTCGGCGCAGGCGGTCGACCTCGACGGCGACGGCGACCTCGACATCCACATCGAGGGCACCTACCCCGGCACCTGCCCGCAGGGTGTCGATTGTTATGGTCGCGCGCAGCTCGTCAACGACGGCTTCGGCAACTTCATCGACCGCGCCAACCCGAACATCACCGCCACCGAGAACCAGTACGCGCAGGGCGTGGTGTTCGCGGACTTCGACCACGACGGCGACCAGGACTGGTACGTCGCGAACGACTACTATTACGGGCAGACCTCGTTCTTCATCAATGGTGGCAACGCCTTCAATGTGGGCGGCGCGTACGGCATCGACAAGACACAGGCGTGGATCACCAGCACCATGAACCAGCAGCTGCAGTCGACGTCGGCGGTGGTGATCGACATCAACCACGACAGCTTCCCCGATCTGTACGTCGGCCGCAGCGGCGTGAACAAGGCGTGGCTCAACGTCAACGGCGACCACTTCGTCGAGGCGCAGAGTAATGATGTACCGCCGGGCCCATTCATCCACGAGTTGGGCTACTCGACGAACTGGCTCCTCGCCGCCGACTTCGACAAGGACGGCGACGTCGACATCATCGACCTGGTGAGCGGCAGGAACCGCTATCATTTGCGCGACGGGGCCAAGGGCTACTTCGA
>Ga0164241_10004450_pt1 | contig 13564 bp, 12 predicted proteins | sample OricomyardsoilBY_FD_108780 | JGI IMG/M metagenome (GOLD analysis project Ga0164241, IMG submission 108780) | Backyard soil microbial communities from Emeryville, California, USA - Original compost - Back yard soil (BY) | ecosystem: Environmental > Terrestrial > Soil > Unclassified | place: USA...
CGCTGCGGCGCGCGCGGCGGTCGCATCCGGTCGTGATTCCGCGGCGGCAGCCTTATCGGCCGAGGCGGCATCCGCGCGATTGAAGAATCGCGTCCTGCAGCAGCGGGCCGAGGTACGCATGGCGCGAGCGGAGCTGACGCGCTGGGTGGGCGAGGCGGCCGATGGGCCACTGGGTCCGCTGCCTACCTTCGATCAATTGCCGATACCACCCGCGGCACTGGTGACCACCCTCGAATCGCACGCATCCATCCTGCCGTATGAGGCGCGACTGGCGCAGGCACGCTCGGAGGTGGCGATGGCCAAGGCCGAGCGCCGTCCTGATTGGGGCACCGAGCTGTCTTTCGCCAAGCGTGGCAACGGATTTTCCAACATGGTGTCGCTGCAGTTCTCCGTCGGGTTGCCGCTGTTTGCGAGCACGCGCCAGAACCCCGTGATTGCGGCGCGCACGGCTGAATTGAGACGAATTGAGGCCGAGCGAGACGCGGAGCTGCGCATGCACACGGCCGAGCTGCAACAGATGGTGATTGAGTGGCAATCGCTGGGAGAACAGCTGGATCGCCATGCACATGAACTGTTGCCGCTGGCCCGCGAGCGCAGTGAGGTGTCTCTGGCTGCCTATCGCGCCGGAAAGGGCGAGCTGCGGCAGACGCTGGAGGCGCTGGAAGATGAGTCGCAACTGCTCATCGACCGCGCAGCCTTGCAGTATCAGCGAGGGCGTGACTGGGCCGCGCTGCGCTACGTGGAAGAGGCGCATTTGCACACTGCGCCCGTAGCGGCCGCCCTGGAGCTGCCATGAATCGCAAACCCCTGATCATCGTGCTGCTGCTCGGGCTGGCCGGTGGCGTAGGCCTGGCATGGTGGCTGATGCATGTGCCGCGCTCAGAGGTGGCAGGCGCAGCCGCCACGGACGGCCGGCGCGTGCTGTATTGGCACGATCCCATGAAGCCGGAGGTCAAGTTCGACAAGCCGGGCAAATCGCCCTTCATGGATATGCAGCTCGTGCCGGTGTATGCCGATGCGGAAGGTGTTGCCGCCGTTCGTGTAAACCCTGCGATGGCGCAAAACCTCGGTATCCGCCTTGGCAAGGTGGAGACGGCGGTGATGCAGCCGCAGCTGCGCGTTGTCGGCACGGTGGCGTTTGATGAGAGCCGACTGGCACTTGTGCAGTCACGCGTGGCCGGATACGTCACCAATCTGCGCGTGAGAGCGCCGCTGCAACCCGTGAAGCGGGGCGAGCCGCTCGCGGACATTGTGTCACCGGATTGGGCAGCTGCGCAGGAGGAATACCTGGCGCTGCTCGATGCGAAGTCGGAGCGCGGCCAGGGCATTCGTGACGCCGCGCGCGCGCGGCTCGTGATTCTCGGGGTGCCGGAAGACACGATTCGCAGCATCGAGACCGAGCACCGTACGCGCGCGGCAACCACGCTGTTTGCGCCCATCGACGGTGTCGTGACCGAACTCGCCGCACGTGAGGGAACCTCCTTCATGCCCGGCGCACCGTTGTTCCGCATCAATGGTCTGCAGAGCGTGTGGGTGAATGCACAGGTGCCGGAAGGGCAGGTATCGATGATCTCCCCCGGTTCCAATGTCAAAGCGAGCGCGACGGCTTGGCCGGGCGAGCCGTTCACCGGCCGCATCGCCGCCATATTGCCAGACGTTGATCTGCAGACGCGGACGCTCACGGTGCGCGTTGCCGTCGAGAATCCAAAAGGCCGGCTAGCCCCGGGCATGTTCATGTCGCTGCAGTTCTCCGCGCCTGCTGCCGCTGCGCAGCCTGTTGTGCCCAGCGAAGCCGTGATCATGACCGGCGAGCGCAGCGTCGTAATCGTCGCTCGCGAGAGTGGCGGTTTCGATGTGGCGGACGTGACCACCGGTGCTGAAGCAGGCGGAAAGACTGCCATCATGAAGGGTCTCTCCGCCGGACAGTCCGTCGTGCTGTCGGGCCAGTTTCTCATCGACTCGGAGGCCAGTCTCAATTCCACCGTATCGCGGCTTTCAACGACTGGCGGCGGGACGGATAAAGCCGCTGCCCCCGCGGCGCATCTGACCCGAGGGCGCATCACCGGCATCACTCAAGATGCGGTGACGATTGCGCATGAGGCCGTGCCCTCGATGCAGTGGCCGGCGATGACCATGACCTTCATGAAGCCGGCCGCCGGGTTGCCCGTGGGCGTGAAGGTGGGCGACGACGTGACGTTCTCCTTTTCCGAAATGCAGGGTGGCTACCGGATCGAGACGCTGGCGGTCGAGGAGCACAAGCCGTGATCGCCGCATTGATCCGCTGGTCGCTGCGCAATCGTTTCCTGGTGCTGCTGGCGACGCTGGTCGTCGCTGGCTGGGGTGCATGGTCGGTGATGCACACGCCACTGGACGCACTGCCTGATCTTTCGGACGTGCAGGTGATCATCCGCACCCCCTACGCCGGACAGGCGCCGCGCATCGTCGAGGATCAGATCACCTATCCGTTGACTACTACGATGCTCTCGGTGCCGGGCGCCAAGACCGTGCGCGGCTATTCGTTCTTTGGCGACTCGTACGTGTATGTGCTCTTCGAAGACGGGACCGATCTGTATTGGGCACGTTCGCGCGTGCTGGAGTATCTGAATCAGGTGCAAGCGCGGCTGCCACGAGGCGTGCAGCCTGCCATTGGGCCAGATGCCACCGGCGTGGGCTGGGTGTACGAGTACGCCCTCGTGGACCGCAGCGGCCACATGGACGTCTCGCAGCTGCGGGCCCTGCAGGACTGGTTCCTGAAGTACGAGCTGAAGACTGTGCCGGACGTGGCGGAAGTGGCCACGTTGGGCGGTGCCGTACGCCAGTATCAAGTGGTGCTCGATCCGGATCGGCTGCGTGCCTATGGCATCACGCACAAGGCGGTCATCGAGGCGATTCGCGGTGCCAATCAAGAAGCGAGCGGGTCGGTGCTGGAGCTGGCCGAGGCTGAATACATGGTGCGCGCCAGTGGCTATCTGCAGAGCCTGGAGGATTTCCGCAAGATTCCGTTGCGCGCGAACGCCTCCGGCGTTCCGGTGCAGCTGGGCGATGTGGCGCATCTGCAGATGGGCCCGGAGCTGCGGCGTGGGATCGCCGAGCTGGACGGTGAAGGTGAAGTCACTGGTGGCATCATCGTGATGCGCTCGGGGCGCAATGCGCTGCAGACCATCGAGGCCGTCAAGCGCAAGATCGAACAGCTCAAATCCGGACTGCCGCCGGGTGTGGAGATTGTGCCGACGTATGACCGGTCCGGCCTGATCAATCGCTCAGTCCAGAATCTCAAGGGAAAGCTGCTCGAAGAGTTTGTCGTCGTGGCGCTGGTGTGCCTGGCATTCCTGTTCCATCTGCGTTCGGCATTGGTGGCCATTGTGTCGCTGCCGCTGGGCGTGCTGCTGGCATTCATTGTGATGCGCTATCAGGGCGTCAACGCCAACATCATGTCGCTGGGCGGCATTGCCATTGCCATTGGCGCCATGGTGGATGCGGCCATTGTGATGATCGAGAACGTGCACAAGCACTTGGAGCGCTGGCGCGCCGAGAATCCGGATCGGCAACCATCTGCGAAAGAGCATTGGCAGCTGATTGGTGCCGCAAGTGAACAGGTCGGTCCAGCGCTGTTCTTCAGCTTGCTCATCATCACGCTGTCATTTGTGCCCATCTTCACCTTGGAGGCGCAGGAGGGGCGGTTGTTCGCGCCGCTGGCCTATACCAAGACCTACGCCATGGCGGCGGCAGCGGGTCTGGCGGTTACGCTGATTCCCGTGTTGATGGGGCATTTCATCCGCGGCCGCATTCCGGCTGAAGACAGGAATCCGCTAAATCGTTGGCTGGTGCGGCTGTATCGACCGGTGCTCAATCGCGTACTCGAATGGCCACGCACCACCATTCTGGTCGGCGTGGCGCTGCTGGCATTGACTGTCCTGCCGTTGCTGCGCCTGGGCGGGGAGTTCATGCCGGCGCTGGACGAGGGCGATCTGCTGCACATGCCCTCCGCGCTGCCGGGCCTCTCCACCGGTAAAGCTTCGCAGTTGCTGCAGCAGATGGACCGGATGCTGATGAGCGTGCCCGAAGTGAAGACGGTATTCGGCAAGATGGGTCGTGCTGAGACGGCCACCGATCCGGCGCCTCTGGAGATGACCGAAACCACCGTCCAGTTCAAGCCCCGCGACCAATGGCGCGCCGGCATGACGCCCGAGAAGCTGGTGGAGGAGCTGGATGCGAAGCTGCAGATCCCAGGTCTCGCCAATGTGTGGATTCCGCCGATCCGCAACCGCATCGACATGCTGGCCACCGGCATCAAGAGCCCGGTGGGCGTGAAGGTAGCCGGCACCGACCCGGTAGTGATCGATCAGATCGCCCGGCAGATCGAGCAGGTAGTGCGCAACGTGCCCGGCGTGACCTCGGCTGTGGCCGAGCGGCTTACCGGCGGACGTTACATTGAGGTTCATATCGACAGGGATGCGGCGGCGCGCTATGGCCTGAACATCGCTGACGTGCAAAGCGTGATCACGGCAGCCATCGGCGGCGAGACCGTCGCCGAGACGATCGAAGGCCTGCAGCGTTTCCCCATCAGCGTGCGCTATCCGCGCGAGTTGCGTGATTCGCTCACCGACCTGAAGCAGCTGCCGATTGTCACCGAGCGCGGCGCACAGATCACGCTGGGCACAGTGGCGGAGCTGCGCATCACCGACGGTCCGCCCATGCTGCGCAGTGAGAACGCCCGCCTGTCGGGCTGGATCTATGTGGATCTGCGCGGTCGCGATCTGCAGTCGGCCGTAGAAGACATGCGGACCAGGGTGGCGCGCGATGTGAAGCTTCCGGCCGGCTACTCGATCTCATGGTCCGGTCAGTTCGAGTACCTGGAGCGCGCGAAGGCGCGCCTGCGCATCGTGGTGCCGTTCACGCTCGTCGTCATTTTCGTGCTGCTGTATCTCACGTTCCGTCGATTCGACGAGGCGGCGTTGATCATGGCGACGTTGCCCTTCGCACTCATCGGCGGCCTGTGGTTCATCTATCTGCTGGGCCACGATGTGTCGGTGGCCACCGCAGTGGGATTTATCGCGCTGGCTGGTGTAGCGGCGGAATTCGGTGTGGTGATGCTTATATATCTGCAGCAGGCCTGGGAGGCCCGCCTGGCCACCGGAGCGCAGCCGACGCGTGCACTGCTGGATGAAGCCATTCGCGAGGGTGCTGTGCTGCGCGTGCGGCCCAAAGCCATGACGGTGTGCGTGATCATCGCCGGCCTGCTGCCGATCATGTGGAGCCATGGCACAGGTTCGGAAGTCATGCAGCGCATTGCGGCTCCGATGATTGGCGGCATGATCACCGCGCCGCTGCTGTCGTTGCTGGTGATACCTGCGGCATACCGGCTGATGCGCCGCAGGCAGTGTGTTTCTTAGTGTTTCAATACGGAAGAGGAGAGTCAGCAATGAAGACATTACCGATGATGATGCTCACCTTGGTGGGCTCCGCCGCTGCCTGTGGTGCGGAACCTGCAGGGCACAAGATGGAAGGAATGAACATGCCCTCGCCGGCATCCCAGGCAGCTGTGAATCGCACCACCGGTGTGATCAAAGCACTGGATGTAGGATCGGTCACTCTGGCTCACGAGGCGGTGCCGTCGCTCAAATGGCCAGGCATGACCATGGCGTTCAAGATCACACCCGAGCAGGCAAAGGGGCTGAAAGTCGGCCAGAAGGTGGAGTTCGAGTTCACCGCGAGCGGGATGGACGGCACGATTACCAAAATCAAGCCCGTTCCCTAGAGCTGCCGAGCAGAGAGAATTGCAGCAGTGCAGATCTACCCCTGGCCAAGGCGCGAGGGGTCGGTCGGTTATTGCGCGTGGCAGCGATCGTGAACGAGCTGCAATCCAGGCTTCGACATCGGCCCGGCGCCAGCCGATTGAACGTTTCGAAAGGGCGCTCGGATTGGGAAAGCCGCCGGTGCGCCGCATGCGCCACAAGGCTCGGCGTTATTTGGAGCGATCGTTCGCCAATTGAGCGGAAGGGTATTACGCAGTCGGCCGCGGCACCCATGTTGCGGCAAGCTCCATAGCCGGCATGATGAACTGATTGTCCACGTAATTTCTGAATTACGCTGTTCGCCCATTTCAGGACGGACCATGAGCAATCTCGATCCTAACGCACCCATTACTCGCGAAGCCCTTTATGGACTGGTCTGGTCTGAGCCAATGCTGAATGTGGCTCTTAAGTTTGGCGTGTCCTCGAGTTATATGGCTCGTGTATGCACGGCGCTGAATGTACCCAGGCCATCGCTCGGGTATTGGTCGAAGGTGGCCTATGGACAAACGCCACCAAAGTCCGTGCTTCCCCAGGCGCGAACTGGTGATCAGCTGATATGGATGAAGGGGCAGGCAGTGAACCTGCCGCGCCCAGTCAGGTCGCGTGGACTGAAAAAGCAGGCGGAGGCGGTGCAGAGGAAACCAGCGGCGGTATCCAAACAGCAAGCCTCCCACCCGTTGATCTTTGGTGCAAAGAGACAATACGAGAAGGGACGCTTTACACATGAGCTAGGATATCTGCGCCCCGATAAGAGAACGCTGGCCGACATCATCGTGACGCCCGGAAGCTGGATCGGGCATTGGCGTTCGCCGACACACTGTTCCAAGCATTAGAGGCGCGCGGGCATCAAGTAATGCTCGTGCGAGATCGCACCGAGACACAGCACGTGCAACCGGACTTGCTGGAAATTCCTCCGGCGCCGCTCGGCAACGAATATCACCTGTGGCGCCCGGCTCATCCGACGGTGGCATTCGTAGGAGAGGCGCAATTTGCCTCACCATTTTGGAGACCGCCGAGGAGGTCGAAGGGCGCTATGTCAGTGGGAAGTTCGTTCGGGAGTCGGACTACAAACCTCCCAAGCGGGGGTATCCGGAGTACTCGGTCTGGGCCACCAGGAAGCAGTTCTGCACTGGGCGGTTGCGACTACAGGTGTACTCGGCGTATCGAGGTACTAGTTGGCGCCGCTATTGGGATGAAAAGGATCAGTCCCTGGACGCCAAGGTCGCCGCTATTGTCATAGCGGTGGAGAAGTCGGTGGCGGAGGTTTGCCAGCTGATTAGCCAGGAACGCGCAGAGCGTGAGCGTCGAAAGCAGCAATGGGCAGCCGAGCATGAGATATGGCTTCGAAGGGAGAAGGAGCGCCGGACTACGGAGGCACGCAAGCAAAGCCAGGAGGAATTGCTGCGTCTCATGGCGGCCTGGGCGGAAGCCAAGAGTCGCGAGACATTCTTTGCGGAGGTCGAAAGGAAGTCTTCGGAGGCTCCGGTTGAGCTGCGGGAGCGACTGGTCGCCCGCATAGAGCAAGCGCGGACTCTGCTCAGCAGTGCTGACGTCTTAGAGCAGTTCGTTACCTGGAAGACTCCGCAGGAAAGGCTCAACCTCAAGAACTAGAAGGATCAGTCAGTGGCGAGTAGTGTGTCCGTCGCCGTTGTAGAACATTGATATGATCCATATGCGCATCGCCTGATTTCGCAGATACAGTGCTTCACGGATTTGCGGGATTTTTGCGGTACCAAGTACTGCTTTGTTGTGCTCAGTGGGGATGGCCAGCAACGGACGCCCACAGCAAGTTGTTGATTAATAAAGATGGTCTGACTTACCTACCGCGCTCATAATGCCGGGGTCGAGGGTTCGAGTCCCTCCCTTTCCACCAACCTCTTGTCTCGCACCGGCTCATTAAGTCGGGAAACGCCTGAAATACCCGTGAAATCAGGGTGTTGTTGTCTCAAGGCGTCTCCCAAGCTCTCGGATTGTCTCAACGCGGTGAGGGTACTTTTGAGGGTATCTCCGCCGCCTGATCCGGGAGATACCCTCACATGCTCACTGATAGTCAGATTCGCAGCGCCAAACCTGCCGACCGCGCACGCAAGCTCTCCGACGGAGGCGGGTTGTACCTTCTTCTCACACCCAACGGCGGCCGCTACTGGGCGGTTCAATTACCGGTTCCAGGGAAAGGGGAAGATACTGGCGCTCGGTACCTATCCGGACGTGCTACTCACAACGGTGAGGGCGCGTCATCAGGATGCCAGGCGGCAGATTAGTGAAGGAATCGATCCGGCCGCCAAAAAGCAGGTTTTGGTAACAACCTTCGAGGCCGTGGCACGGGAGTGGTACGCCCGTTGGAAACCGGGGCGAAATCCGCAGTACGCGTTCTATGTTCTCAAACGCCTGGAAGCCGACATCTTCCCCGCGTTTGGCGCGCAGCCGATTTCGGAGGTTCCGGCCTCTGCTTTCCGGCAAGCGGTCCAGAAGATCGAACAACGCGGTGCAGCGGAGATCGCCAAGCGGGTACTGCAGAACTGCGCACAGATAATGCGCTACGCCGTGGCAAACGATATGGCCGCGCGCAATCCTGTGGCGGACGTCAGGCCCGCCGACATCCTGAGACCGCGCAAGAAGCGCAATCACCCGCGAGTCAGTGCGAAGGAGCTCCCGGCACTCCTGCAGGCAATCAACGGGTATGCCGGCAGTGAGCACACGGTATTGGCGCTGAAACTCATGGCGCTGACCTTCGTCCGCACCTCGGAGCTGATCGGCGCGCGTTGGCCGGAGTTCAATTTCGAGAGCGCGCGCTGGGATATCCCGGCCGAACGAATGAAGATGAAAACGCCTCACATCGTCGCGCTGAGCACGCAGGCGATTGAGGTTCTGGAGAAGCTGAAAGAGATCTCGTTCAGCCGCGAGTAGGTGTTTCCGGGTGACGTGAATCCGCAGAAGCCGATGAGCAACAACACGCTGCTGTTCGCGCTGTACCGGATGGGATACCGGAGCCGGATGACAGGACACGGATTCCGAGGCGTAGCCTCCACGATTCTTCACGAGCAGGGATTCGCGCACGAGCACATCGAGCTTCAGTTGGCGCATGAGGAGCGTGACGACACCAGCGCGGCTTACAACTACGCCCTCTATTTGAAGCCGCGCGCCGAGATGATGCAGGCATGGGCGAATCATCTTGAAAAGCTCGGCTTGCAAAAGCCGAACCTGGGTCATGAGCAAGTGGCATGAACGGCAAGCGACAGCTTTCTACGCCGGGTGCCATCGGGGCGTTGATCTGGATGCTGGTTCGTCTTCCTATCTACCGTTTGTTGTTGATATGCGAGCCAATCCTCCGGATTGGATTCACGACGATCGCGGTGCTGGGGATGATCGCCGCTGTCTTCATTGAGTTCTCAGGTAGCGCGCCGCATTTCCCGTTCTGGGGTGCGCTGCTGTTCTTCGGATGCTGCGGCCTGTTGCCACTGCTACATCGCGCTGCCTTGCGGTTGCTTGCTTAGTAGCCTGGCAAGGCTGCAAGCCGCGGCACAGAGGCCTGGGTGTTGCATTACATCAAAACCTAGATACGGGACGACGTAATAACCTAGAAAGAGGTAAGCGCCGCTCCCGCCGGTCCTGTAGCTGCCTTGATTCGGTCGTTGAGTAAAAATACTCAATATCCCGAGTAAACAGAGCGCCGTGCCATCCGGTCATCGAATAGGCGTCGCGGAGCCCCAAATTGAGGGTCTTTGGATTAAGATTTCTCCAATATGGAAATATTGGCTTGCCGGATCCGAATCTGCCGTTATATTTCCATATCTTAGAAATCTTAGATCCGGAGCAACGGTGGAAACCAAGAATTTCCAGATTGTAGAAACTGAAGTCGCCTCACTGGAAGATTTGGGTCGACTGATCAGACGGAAGCGGAAAGCCAGCAAGCTGCGTATCGACGACGCTGCAGCCCTGTGCCGCGTTTCGGTTGGCACCTTGTCAAGACTAGAAAATGGCAAGGCGGCCGTGAGCGCGGAAAAGGTTCTGCAAGTGATGGATCGTCTGGGGCTCGTCATGCTGATCCTAGACAGGGAGAAGCTAAGGGCGGTCGTACCAGTGCTGGAGCGTATTGATTCATGAGCCAGCACAGGATGGCGGTGTTTGCCGGTGTCTCAAGGATCGGCACAGTGGGTTTCGATTCCCAGGAAGAAGCGTTCTCCTTTGAGTACGACGCCGAATGGCGCGCACGCGGAGATTCCTTTTCAATTTCGCCACATATTCCGATGCACGGCGCCGCCCCGGCGTCCGGGACGGTCAGGCGCTTTCTTGAAAACCTGCTCCCGGAAGGAAGGGCGCTGGACATTGCTTCCACGACGTACCAAGTATCCAAGAACAACGTCTATGGATTGATTCGTGAACTGGGCCGAGAGACGGCTGGTGCGCTGACATTCCTGGAAGAAGGTCGTACGCCAGAGGGTGTTGAGACCACCAAACGCGAGGTCACGCGAGATGAGCTGGCGAAACGTATCGCAGAGAGAGCCGAGATTCCATTCTCCGTATGGGACAACAAGGTGCGGCTGTCGATTGCGGGCTTTCAGGACAAGCTAGCCGTCTACCAGGAAGATGGAAGGATGTTTCTTGTAGAGGGGCGACTGGCGTCCACACACATCTTGAAGCCCGAACCGGTCGACAAGCGAATGCCGTTTCTGGTCGCCAACGAGCACTTCTGCATGCGCCTGGCTGCGCGTCTTGATCTGCCTGTTGCCGAAGTAGACATTCAGCGGCTTCCGGATGCCATGCTGGTGGTGAAGCGATTCGACCGGATTCAGCGCAACGACGATGTGCATCGTTTGCATGCAATCGATGCCTGTCAGGCCTTGAATGTCCCGGTGGCATACAAGTATGAGCTCAATTTCGGAAATGGTCGGGATGTGCGACACATCCGGGACGGCGTAAGTTTCAATCGCCTCAACGCGTTGAGCGACCATACAGTGCGGAAAGCTGTCACTCAGCGTGACCTGCTGCGGTGGGCGATCTTTCAGTACCTCATCGGTAATTCAGATGCGCATGGCAAGAACGTTTCATTCTTTGTCGATCCTGAAGGCATGGCGCTGGCGCCGTTCTACGATCTGGTCAGCGTGGTTCAATACGAAGGTATCGATCATGAGATGGCGATGGCCTATGGCGATGAGTTTGTAATCGCAAACATTCGCCCGTATGACTGGGCCCTGTTTGCACAAGCCGTTTCAGCTCCTCGTGGACTTCTGGTCAGAGAAATGCGCAGGATGGCAAGGCTCGTCGAAGAGCAGGCTTTGGAACAAACTGCTGACGTAATCTATGCCCAGGAAGAGCGGGATATGGTGGCCCGAATATCTGCGTTTGTTGTGCAACAGGCGCGCGCGTTGGCAGAGGCTGCAGAGGCGACGTCGAGCGTAGAACTAGATTAGATGTAGTTCAGCTTGCTCTGATTCCATGCTGAAGTCCCTGAGAGCACTAGCTAAGCGCGCAGCGCACCTATGCACCTTGCCATGCAACAATCTCCACTTTCGGCAGAAGCTGTCGATAGTGCTCCACTACGCCGGCAGAGACGTCGGGCAGTATTAGCACTACATTCGAGTGATCTTCTGAGAGCTTCTGAACGAGGCGCGCATAAGCCGGGCCGTCGCTATAGACCGCAAACTGGCGCGCGATCACGAATACCCGATCGCAGCCAGCGTACTTTGAAGCGCTTACACGGCCTTCTCGAATGTCTGAGTGGCTCAGGGTGATCGCACAAGGATTCACGCGGGGAAGCTCGGATGCACTGAGCACAATGGGAATGTGGAGATGGTTCTCCTTCCCCACCCGTCGCGACGACGCGCACCCCAGTCGCTGGCTCCCACACAAGACCCGAAATGCCCGCCCACCGCCACGGGCCGTCGGACCGGAGAGGCCACATACATGGTACTCCGCACCGTCATCAACAACGGAAATAGCATTTGCTGCAAAGCTTATCTCTACGTTCAGCGCTGCACCGTGGGAAAGCGCGTTACGTACATACTCGATTAGGAAATCGCGAACAGAATGAGCCTCCTCGGTGCCACATATTTCTGCTAAGTATGAGTACCGCACGTAGTTACCAATTGGCTCTGCGATGTCTTCTCCAGAAATCAGTGGTAGCGTAGCCGGAGCCATTCCGACAGTCATGAGTTCGTAGCGATGCGCCGGGGCCTTATCGCCGTATGCGTGGCGCAACTGCGCGCGATGCTCCGCTAGCGCCTTCCATTTCATGAGCATCGGAATGGTGAATGTAATCTCATCGGTATCTATGAGTTTGGCGTGAAAGGCACAACACCAGATCCCGTTCTCGATCGAAGATCGCTGCTCAGCGGTTAGGTCCGATCGATAGCGACGAGCTCCACGGCCCGCCGCAGCGGCAGAAATATGTGCAGCTTCTCCAGTATTTGCGGTTGCATCCAAGCCTTCGTCGCTAGGTCCTACCGTTACAGCTCCGCAAGCCGGAAAGGAGCATTGGAATCCAACGCGCTTTGCTAGCGCCACCTTGGTCGCAGCCGAGAAGTTGTCGCGTGCGTTGCTGGACAAGAGTAGCTCCCTGGCGGAATGTGATGGTTAACGAACTAGCTGAGCGCGCGCAGCACAAGGCCGCGAAGCGAGCACGTTATCGAAACCGCAGCACTCCAGCGACGAGTTATCCCCGCGCACTTGCGTCCCGAGGTGCACGCACGAGCTGCGCAAAGTCTCGTACTTCTCGTTCATGCGCAGTCCGTGAGTATCCATCCGAACAGTTGGCGTGAGCCATGCCACCAAAGCGCATTCCCAAGTACTCAAACGTGTCTGTCATGGCGCTCACAAAGGGCGCCGGAGCCTGCTCCAGCACGGAGGTACAAACAATATAGCCAGATTTGCCCCGGAGGCGACGACCGGCGTCCAGTAGTTCTGGAATATCGAGGAAGTCTGAGATCCGATCAAGAAATGTCTTCACGGGCGGGCTAACCGCGTACCAGTACACCGGCGACGCAACAATGATGTTTTCAAACTCCAGCACTCTCTTCATCAACGGCTCGAAGTCGTCACCGCGATTCCGGTGTTCGTAGTCGTAGGCGGATATACGCAGCTGCCCGAGATCGATGACCTCAAAGCCGAGCAACTCTGCGATGTGGTCTGTGAACTGACCGGTGTTGCCGTGACGTCGCGAGCTACCAAACAACGCAATTGTGCGGGACATAGGGCTAATTTGTTTTTGATGTACTGGTCATTGCCAATTAACCATTGTGAGGAACCCAACAACTAACCACTTAAGTACGGTTCGTCATCTGGACTCGGGAGCGCAATGCCGGGAGCAGGAAGAGAAGGGGGGATTTCCGTATGGGGTCAGCCTATCACGTCGTGCTCGCCGTCAAGGACGAGCGCGGGACGCGCTCGCCGCCTGCGGCGGTCTTCGATCCTTGACCGCTCCGCGCGAGGTGATCCGGGGGACGCGGGCAATCCCGCCCGGAACGATCCCAAGGATCCGTCCCCATGAATACTCTCAAGTCCAACTCGAACGAAGCTGCTTCTGGTTTACGCGGTCGCAAGTCCCGAGTGCGCCGCATGTCGGTCGCTGAATCTGGTGTCGACCTGTTGCACCCACCGTCGGGCCTGACCGAGCACGAGGTGGGCATCCTCGCGGAGTCGCGGGCTATCTGGCTGCGGTGTGCGGCCAACGGCGGTGTCGCACTGGAGTCACCTCGCGCGGTACGCGAGTACCTGATCTCGCTGCTGGCCTGTCAGGAGCAGGAGCTGTTCGTCATGGTGGCACTCGACAA
>Ga0164241_10004451_pt1 | contig 13562 bp, 12 predicted proteins | sample OricomyardsoilBY_FD_108780 | JGI IMG/M metagenome (GOLD analysis project Ga0164241, IMG submission 108780) | Backyard soil microbial communities from Emeryville, California, USA - Original compost - Back yard soil (BY) | ecosystem: Environmental > Terrestrial > Soil > Unclassified | place: USA...
CGGCACCCAGGTCTATGCCGGACAGGTGGTCGAGGAGCTGCGCCCTGGGTACGGCGGCGCGCCGCACGTCGTCGGCACTGAGGACGGCGAGCGCCACGCCCGATCGGTCGTGATCGCCAGCGGGGTCGCCTACCGCAAGCTCCGCGTCGAGCCGCTCGAAGAGCTCGTCGGCATGGGCGTCTACTACGGCGCGGCCATGACCGCCGCCCGCGAGATGGAGGACCAGGACGTGTTCGTCGTCGGCGGCGGCAACTCCGCCGGCCAGGCCGCGGTCCACCTGGCGCGCTTCGCCCGCTCGGTGACGATCCTGGTCCGTCGGCCGAGTCTGGCCGAGACGATGTCGTCGTACCTCATCGGAGAGATCGACTACAACCCGCGCATCTCGGCCCGCACCTGCACGCGGGTCGTCGACGGCGGCGGCGACGGGCATCTGCAGTGGTTGAGTCTCGAGGACGTCGAGACCGGCGAGCGCGAGCGGGTCCCGGCGTACGGCCTGTTCCTGCTGCTGGGCGCCGAGCCACGCTGCGACTGGCTGCCGCCGATGATCGCGCGCGACGAGCGCCTGCGGCAGCGCATCGGCGGTTTCTGCGGCAATGCCTGCGAGAATCGTGAAGACGAACGGGTCTATCTTCGCAGCGTGGCGACCGCCGACGATGCCGCGCTCGCCGCGCTCGTCCCGCCGCGCAGTCGCTTCGCGCCGCACATGGCGGTCGATGCGATCATCGCCGAGACCAGGATGGACGCGGACGAGTTCCGGATCGTCGGGCTGTGCCGCCACCCTTATGCCCGGGTGATCTCGTTCCTGCACATGAACCGCCACCTCGCGCGCTATCGCGGTGGCGGAGCGATGGCCGGATCGAGCGCCGACCTCGCCGACGATCTGGATCGCGCCCGCGCGGCGGGAGGGCTGGAGCGCCTCAAGGCAGCATCGCTCTACGCGGGCTATGACGTGGCGTTGCTGCGCTACGAAACGCTGGCGCGCGATCTCGCCGATTTCGCCGCCTTGTTGGGTAGCGGCGTGCCCGCGCTACCCCATGCCAAGCAAGGCGCGACCGCCGATGCCGCCGACGCGCGCGCTCTGTTCCGCGACGACCAGATCGCCTGGCTGAACGCCTATTTCGCCGAGGATTTCGCGCGGTTCGGCTACGCGCCGGATTGAGCGGGCGCGATATTGCAGATCAGGTGCACGCGCCGCGTCGCGCCGCGATTGTCCACGCCGTGCCGCCGCATGTTGTCGATCTGATAGATGCGCCCGGGTGCGAAATAATAGTCTCGCTCGTCGATCATGAAGGTCACGTCGGGGTTGGTCAGCACCGGGACGTGGCAGCGCCAGGTGTCGGTCATCGCGATCCCGCCATCCTTGTGCGGCGGGATCGTGGTCATCGCCGGCAGCTCGGTGAGCAGCAGGCGCTGGATGCGCCCGCCGGGAAAGTGCCGCAGCACCTGCTCGCCGCACGCCCAGGCCGCCTCGGCCAGCGCCGCCGGCGCGTAATCGATCCGCTCGGGCTCGGGCAAGGCGGTCATTCCCGGCGTCGGCCGCCCGATCAGGAACACGATCGAGCGCGTCTGGGTGTGCACCGTGAAGCGTTGCTGACGATCGCCGTGGACATCCCACACCGCGTCGTCGGGCGCCGGCAGCAACGCCGCCAGCGCCTCGACCGGGCATTCGCCCAGCAGCCGGATCGGCTCGTCCATCCGCATCGCTCGGCCTCCCCTATTTCGCCAGCTTGTCCTTCACATGCGCGTCGAGGAAGTTGAAGATCGTCGTCCAGACATGGATGTCGCGCACCGCGGCATGGGTCTTGCCGGGGTAGAACATCATCTCGAACGGGCGGTCGTCGGCCTGCATCTTGGCGGCGAATGACGTCGAGTTGGTGAACACCACATTGTCGTCGGACATGCCGTGCATCAGCATCAGCGGATCGGCGATCTTGTCGGCATCGCCCAGCGCGTCCGAGGCGGCATAGGCCTTCGCGTCCTTGTTGGGATCGCCCATGTAGCGCTCGGTGTAATGGGTGTCGTACAATTCCCATTTGGTCACCGGCGCGCCCGAGACGCCGGCGGCATACACGCCCGGATTGGCCTCCAGCATCTTGAGCGTCATGTAGCCGCCATAGGACCAGCCATAGATCGCCACCTTGCCGGGATCGACGAACGGCTGACTCTTGATGAACTTCGCACCCGCCAGCTGATCGGCGACCTCGACACTGCCCATCGCGTGGTAGATGTGGTCCTCGAACGCCTTGCCGCGATTATACGAACCGCGATTGTCGATCTGGAAGAACACCCAGCCGCGGCTGACGATATATTGCGCCATCGGCCCCATCCAGCCGCGCGTCACCGTCTGGCCCGTGCCCGGCCCGCCATAATGCTGGAAGAAGACGGGATATTTCCTGCCCGGCTCGAGCGGCGGGGTGATCATCTCGTAATAGAGCGTCGTGCCGTCATCGGCCTTGAGCGTGCCATATGTCACCGGCTGCTGCGCCTGGGCATAGGGATACCAGGGATGGCCCGGTTTCACCGCATTCTCATTGATCCACTGGAGACGCTTGCCGCTGGTGTCGGCGAGATAGGTCTGCGGCGGCTGCATCGTGTTCGATCGCGTGACGATCAGCCGGCTCGCGGCCTTGTCCATGCTGGCATTGTTCCACCAGCCGCTTTCGGTGAGCCGCAGCGGCATGCCGGGATGCGCGATGTCGACGCTGTAAAGCTGCTGTTCGAGCACGTCGTCTTTGTTCGCGGCGAAATACAGCCGGCCTTTTGCCTCGTCCACGCCGACCAGAGCGGACACCACCCACGGCCCCTTGGTGAGCTGCGTCCACTTGCCATGCGCGAAATGATAGAGGTGGCGATAGCCGTCGCGTTCGGATGCCCAGATCAGGCTGCCGTCCTTGAGCACGTGATAGGCGTCCGAGAGGTTGATCCAGCTTTTCGGCCCCGCCTTTTCGGTGAACCACACGCTTGCCTTGCCGGTCGCAGGATCGATCCGGAGCATGTCGAGCGTCTTTTGGTCGCGGCTCTCGCGCTGCACCAGCAAGGTCTTGCCGTCGGGCGTCCAGTCGACCCGCGCGAGATAGATATCGGGATCGCCACCGAGATCGACCTTCACCTGCCCGCCGGTCGCGGGATCGAGCACATACAGCGCGACCAGCACGTTGGGGGTCCCGGCCGACGGATAGCGCTGGTCGTAGACCTTGGTGCCGTCCGCACCGATCGCCGCGCGGGTGACGATTCCCACCGGGGCCTCGTCGAACCGCTCGACCGCGATGCGGCTGTCGTCGGGCGACCACCAATAGCCGGTGCGGCGATCCATTTCCTCCTGCGCGACGAACTCGGCCTCGCCCCAATGCACGGTGCCGGCACCGTCGCTGGTGAGCTTGCGCGCTTCGCCGCCGCCGAGCGGCTGGGCATAGAGATTCTGGTCGCGCACGAAGCTGACGAAGCCGCCCTTCGGGCTGATGATCGGGTTGAGCTGGCCGCCCGGCATGTCGGTCAGCCGCGTGACCTTGCCGTCGAGCCTGGCGAGATAGAGATCGCCATCGATCGGCACGAGAATCGCCTTGCCGTCCGGCGCCCAATCATAGGTCACGATACCGCGCTGGTTGTCGATCCGCGCACGCTCGCGCTGCATCTTCTCGGCTTCGGTCAGTTCGGCCCCGCTGCCGACCTTCTTCGAATCGACCAGCATCCATTCCTTGCCGGTGCGCGTGTCGCGCGCCCAGAGATCGTAGCGGTCGCGATCGTCCGCACGCGCGCGCAATTCGGTAAGCAGGGTGCCGTCGGGCGAGAGCTTCAGCGCATGCGGCTGCGCGCCGGCAAGATCGGGGCTGGCGAACAGGCGTTCGAGCGTCAACGGCTGTTGTGCGGGCGCCGCGGCGGCGGGCGCGGCCGGTTCAGCGGCCAAGGCGGGCGCTCCCAGGCAAGCGAGCATCACGCCCGCCAACAGCCAGCTCTTCCGCGCAAATATGATGCCCACGCCCCATCTCCGATCCCGATTATGTCCTGCCGCACGAGGGGCGGCGGTGGCGTGTGTTATCGCCCTGCGCGAGCCTTGGGTAGGGACAAACGTCCGCGGGGGCTGGGATCGTTCCCGCCGCATCGCCGGCGATCCGCGATCCTCGCGATCCGCATCGGTGATCGTCCAATTAGCGTTGCCGGCCAAACACTAAGGCTTCCGCTGCCGCCGGAAGCCGGTTAGCCTTGCTCGACCCCCAGGATCGTAAAGGACTCGCCATGCGCCGCCGCACTTTCCTTTCCGCGCTTCCCGCTGCCGCCGTCGCCGCGCCGCTGTTCGCGGACGCCGGGCGGGCCACGGCCGAGCCGGCCCCCACCGGCCCCGGCCAGGGCGGCGCGCCGGCCGCTTCGCGCGATGCCCTGCCCAAGCGCTGGGAAGCAGGCCAGATACGCTTCGTGCGGCCGGATGTGCACGCCGGCGATCGGCCGGTCGGCGCAAGCTTCGCCTCGCGCACCGCGGCCTATGGCCTGTCGGGCGCGGCCGGCACCGCGCACCCGCTCGCCACCCAGGTCGGGATCGATATTCTCAAGCGCGGCGGATCGGCGGCGGACGCGGCGGTGGCGATCAACGCCTGTCTCGGGTTTCTCGAGCCGACCTCCAGCGGGATCGGCGGTGACTGTTATGTGCTGATGTGGGATCCCGCGGCCCGCAAGGTGGTCGGCCTTGCCGGCTCGGGCGGCAGCCCGCGCGCGCTCACGCTTGCCACCGCACGATCCCGTGCGAAGAACGGCGCGCTTCCGCCGCTCGGCGCGGTGACCGTATCGGTGCCGGGCGCGGTGGACGGCTGGTGGACGCTGCACCAACGCTACGGCAAGCTGCCCTGGGCGGAGGTGCTCGCGCCCGCCATCGCTCTGGCCGAGAATGGCGCGCCGGTGCCGGACCTGATCGCCTGGTCGATCCGCGGCAATCTCGCCGCCTTTCTGCGCCCGAATGCGGGCGTGGAGGAAACCGCCAACGCGATCCGCACTTATGGCCTCGCCGACGGCAAGGGCCCCAAGCCCGGCATGGTGTTCCGCAACCCCGACCTGGCGCGGACCTATCGCCTGATCGCCGAAGGCGGCCGCGACGCCTTTTACGACGGCCCGATCGCCGACACGATCGAGCGCTATTTCAAGCGCATCGGCGGCTGGCTGACACGCGCCGATCTCAAGGCGCATCACAGCGAATGGGTGGAGCCCTATCGCACCGATTACCGCGGCACGACCGTCTATGCGATGGGCGCCAACACGCAGGGCATCGCAACGCTCCAGATGCTCAACATGATCGAGCATTTCGACATGGGCGGGGCGGGCTTCCAGTCGCCCGAGGCGCTGCACTGGTGTATCGAGGCCAAGCGGCTCGCCTATGAAGATCGCGCGCGTTATTATGCGGATCCGCATTTCTCCAAAGTGCCGGCCGAGTGGCTGGTCTCCAAGGATTATGCCGCCAAGCGCGCCGCGCTGATCCGGCCCGACCGCATCCTCACGCCCGTTTATCCCGGCCAAGCGCCAAGCCATGGCGACACCACCTATTTCACCGCTTCGGACAAGGGGGGGATGATGGTGTCGATGATCCAGTCCAATTTCCGCGGCATGGGATCGGGGTTGGTCGCGGACGGACTGGGCTTCATGTTCCAGGATCGCGGCCAGTTGTTCAGCCTGCAGGACGGCCATCCCAACATCTATGCGCCCGGCAAGCGCCCCTTCCAGACGATCATACCCGGCTTCGCCTGCCAGGGCGGCAAGCCCTGGATGAGCTTCGGCGTGATGGGCGGCGACATGCAGCCGCAGGGGCAAAGCCAGATCATCGTCAACCGCATCGATTATGGCCTGGAGATACAATCGGCCGGCGACAGCCCGCGCTGGCATCACGAGGGCTCGTCGCAATCCATGGGCGAGGATAGCGCGGGCTTGCCTGCCAATGGCCTGCTCCGGCTGGAAAGCGGCGTGCCGGACGCCACCAGGGCGCGGCTTGCCGAGATCGGCTGGACGATCGGGCAGCCCGATGGCGGCTTCGGCCGCTATGAATGTATCGAGCACCGTATGGACGGACCGACCCGCGTCTATGGCGCCGCCAGCGAGATGCGCGCCGACGGCTGCGCCCTCGCTTACTGAGCGCCAGCGCGCGGCCTGCAGGGGGTGACGTTGCCGCCAGAGACGTAGATGCTTGCGCTCCAGGCAGGACACAGGCCGTCACCCGTTTCCCGCTAAGTGTTGCAATGTTGGATTTCGGGTGAGACGCTGGCCTCGTTCTTTCTCATCGCGAAGAGTGCAATTCCCCGCGGTGCGAGTTGGCCGCCGTGCGATGAATATCGCGCGGCGTGGCGTCTGCCGCCAACCGATCTGCTTCCCTTGGACATGGCGTGAAACAGCCGTTTTTGCCCTGACCTTAGCCTAACTTTCCGCGCCCGCCGCACAGCGAAAGGGCGCCGGAACCATCGCTCCGGCGCCCTTCCTGATTGCTGGCGAAACGCCCACGCGCTTACTCGGCGGCGGCAGTTTCCTTTTCCGGGCGGGTGTCGCGGCGCTCGGCGATGCGCGCCGACTTGCCGGTGCGGCCGCGCAGATAATAGAGCTTGGCACGACGCACGGCGCCCTTGCGCACCACTTCGATGCTCTCGACGTTGGGCGAATAGAGCGGGAAGACGCGCTCGACGCCCTCACCGAAGCTGATCTTGCGCACGGTGAAGTTGCTGCCCATGCCCTTGTTCGAGCGCGCGATGCACACGCCCTCGTAATTCTGCACACGGGTGCGCTCGCCTTCGACGACCTTCACGCCGACCTTGAGCGTGTCGCCCGGGCGGAAATCCGGAATCGTCTTGGCCTCGGCGAACTTGGCGATATTCTCCGCCTCGATCTGCTGGATGAGGTTCATCTCATTCGTTCCCATTCTCGCGCCGCGCGCCAGAGGGAGGATGGGCCCGAGCGCCGGTGTAGCGCTCCCAAAGGTCCGGCCTCCTTAGCCGTGTATCGGTCTCGGCCTGTGACTTGCGCCACGCCGCGATCCTCGCATGATCCCCCGATCGCAGCACTTCGGGGATCGTGCGCCCTTCCCATTCAACAGGTCGGGTATAATGCGGATATTCGAGGAGGCCGCTTTCGAAGCTTTCCTCGTCCCCGCTGGAAGGCGCGCCCATTACGCCGGGAAGCAGGCGAATGCAAGCGTCGAGCAGCACCAGCGCGCCCATCTCGCCGCCCGAGAGGACATAGTCGCCGATCGCGACTTCCTCGATCGCCCGCGCCTCGAACAGGCGCTCATCGAATCCCTCGAACCGGCCACAAAGAATAGTCAGCCCGGGGCCGGCGGCTAGTTCGCGCACGCGCTCTTGCGTGAGCGGCGCACCGCGCGGGGTCATCGCGAGAATGGGACGGCCTTGCGACACGCTGTCGAGCGCCGCCGCGACCACATCGGCGCGCAGCACCATCCCCGCCCCGCCCCCCGCCGGCGTATCATCGACCGAGCGATGCTTGTCGGTCGCGAAGTCGCGGATCTGCACGGCATCGAGCGACCAGCGCTCCTCCTTCAAGGCGCGGCCCGCAAGCGACAGGCCGAGCGGGCCGGGAAACATCTCCGGATAGAGCGTGAGGACGGTCGCAGCGAAGGTCATCGGCGGCGAGCAATCGAAAAGGCAATGCCGGCAAGCGGCAGGCCCCAAAATAAACTGACCGCGAAAGCAAAGGGATAAGCTGCGGCATTGGTGATCGCATCTGCGTTGCGGGTGGCGAGGAACAACCATGCTCCGGGCACAAGCGCGGCGGCGGCAACGATCAAGCCGTTAGACCAGCGGCCGCGCGCCAACCCCAAGCGGACCGCCGCCCAGCACACCCACACCGGGCTAGTCGCCAAGATCAGCAATTCCAGCCAATCGGGCATCACACCGTCCAATTCTCGACACGCAGCCCGGGCACGTCGGCGAAATCGCCTTCGTTGTTGGTAATCACCGTCGCGCCGATGCTCAGCGCGTGGGCCGCGAGCAAGCGGTCGAAGCGCGCGCGCTTGAACGGCAATTGCGCATAAGCGCGCGCGGCCGCCTCATCGAACGGCAAAACGGGTATCGCCGCAATGAAAGCGTCGAGCACTTCCGGCGGTGGAGGCTTTTGCAATTGCGTGCCGAGCGCGATTTCCGAAAAGCTTATTGCAGAGATTGCGATATCTCCTGGTTCGCGCTCGCCTATCCGCAAGTTAACCGGAGAGTTGGCATCGACCATGGCATAAATCGAACTATCCGCGTCCAGCAGGAAACGGATCATTTCTTGCGCCGCCTTTCCTCTTCAAGCCTCCTACGCGCCGCAACCGTGCTCGGACGTTCCTCGAACTCCCGCAGTTCCGGGGGCAATGGTTTGAGCCACGGAGCCTTTCCAGCAAATCCGCTGACGTCGATCTTCCTTTTCGGCGCTTCGACAGGCTCCACGCGGAATGTCATGCGATCTTCCTTCACCATCCGCACCTCGGTGCCTTCTGGGATGCCCAGCCCCTTCGGGAGCCGCAAAGCCACCGAGTTACCGGACTTGAACACCTTGCCATGATACTCTTCGCTCATCGCCCGGCCTCCGTATATACTTCATGTATATACACGACTCGGCGCAGAGCCGCAAGGGAACCTCTTGCCCCCGCCGGCTTTCCGCCCTGCGCATGGATGATTGCATCATCATCGGCGCCGGGCCGGCCGGGCTGACCGCAGCGATCTATCTGGCGCGGTTTCACCTGCGCATCCGGCTGTTCGATTGCGGATCGAGCCGCGCCGCGCTGATCCCGCACACGCGCAACCATGCCGGCTTTCCCGAAGGAATTTCGGGGATCGCGCTGCTGCAACGGATGCGCGCGCAGGCCGAGGCCTTCGGCGCGGTGCGCGAGAGCGAGCGGGTCACGGCGATCAATCGCGACGGCGAGGATTTCGTGGTCCGCATCGGCGAACGCGAAGTCGCTGCGCGAACCGTGCTGCTCGCGACCGGCGTGGTCAATCGCCGCCCGCCAATCGACGATGCGACGCACGACGCGGCGCTGGCGCGCGGGTTGCTGCGCTATTGCCCGATCTGCGACGGCTATGAAGTGACCGATCAGCGCATCGGAGTGATCGGCACCGGCGACCACGGGATGCGCGAGGCGCTGTTCCTGCGCGGCTACACGCGCGACGTGACGCTGATCGCGCCGGGTGCGGGGCACGAACTCGACCCAGCCTGCCGCGAGGCGCTCGACACGGCGGGCGTGGACCATGTCGACGGGCCGTGCGATCCGATCCGCATCCATGGCGACAGAATCGTGGTGCGCACCGCCAGGGGCGAGCGCGCCTTCGACACGCTCTATCCCGCGCTGGGATCGGACATCCGCTCCGAACTGGCGATCGCCGCCGGCGCGAACGCGAATGCGGCGGGTTGCCTGGAAGTGGACGCCCACCAGCGCACCTCGATCCCCGGCCTGTTCGCCGCGGGCGACGTGGTGAAGGGGCTCGACCAGATCAGCCACGCGATGGGCGAAGCCGGGGTCGCCGCCACCGCGATCCGCAACCTGCTCGACGCGCGCCGCCCGTTGCGGCGCTGACCCCCGCCTATCGTTTCGTCTCGGCCGCGAAGATGAACGAATAATCCGAGGCGTAGGCGTTGGGCGCAGCGGCGGTCGCACGCGTGATCTGGCGCAGATGCCCCTGACTGCTCGCCTGCAACAGCCCCGGCGAGGCGATCGAGGCGAAATTGGCGTGGCAATCCATGCACGAGGCCGAAGTCTGCTGGAACGATTCGAGCGTCGTGTTGGAGACGATCTGCTGCGGCCCGCCGGCAGCCCCCGCCGGCATCGGATTGCCCTGCGTCAACGGCACGCGCAGGCCCGGGCCCGGCGGCGGGCTGGGATTGGTCTGCGGGAATTGCACGTCGATCAGCCGATAGTAATTGAACACCGATCCCGCCGGCATCAGGCTCCAGGCATAAGCGGTCACACTGTTCGCGGTGGCATCGACCGGCCGGATGCGCGTGATCTGCATCGGCGCCTTGAACGGCATGCAGATGCCGCCGCTACCGCATGGCCGCGGCGGCATATTGTGGCGGCAGGCATAGACCGGGTCTTTGGCCGGCTGGCAATCGGGATTGAAGAAGGTGTAGCCCGGCGACGGCTTCTGATTGGCGTTGGCCGGCAGGCTCGGCGCCGAGAAGCCGCCATTGGCCGCCTCGTCGGGCGTGTTGTCGATCTGCTCGAACGTCGCCCACACCCAGGGCAATTGCCCCGGCAGCTTGCGGATGATGTGCAGGCCGACCAGCCCGACCGTGACGTTGCGCGTCGTCTTGGTCACCGGATCCTGGATCGTGGCGAGCGCGGTCTTGTAACGATAGTCGAGCGAATGGTCGGCGGGGAGCGGAGTCCACGCCGCCTTGATCTCCATCGACCCCACCCCCTGGCCGAAGACCACGACATTGCCCGCGCAATCGGTATCGTCCCAACCGTTCTGCTGGTTGCCTGCCGGCATGTTGAAGCCGCCGCGCTTGGGCCCGTCCGGATCGGGCGGGCCGTCGGTCACCGGCTTGCCTACCTGCGTTGCGCATTTCTGCTGGCCTGCCGCCGTGGTGAGATCGAAGCCTTTCTGCGTAACGAAGGCGAACTCGTCCTGGTTCATCAGGATGTTGTAGAAGGTCAGATCTCCGCGCTGATTGGTCAGCCAGTGATCGCCGGCCCCTGCCTGGAAGATCGAGGACAGATCGAGGTCGCCGAATTTCGAGGTGCGGACCAGGGTGAGCGTCGCCGGACGCGGGCGCTGCCATGCGCCCTGCAGATTGCCGCCGCCGAACACGGTCGCGGCGTCGAGATAGCTCTGCCACACCGTGTCGCTGGTGCTGCCGGGCGTGCCGAAGCTCGCCCAGGTCGCGCTCGGATCGGGATAGCCCGGCTTGGTCGGATCAGCCTGCCAGTTGAGCGCGATGAAGGTCTGCCAGGCGGCGCAGTCCATCGCGAGCTGATTCGACTGGATTGCGGGCGGCAGCGCCGAGGTCTGCGACGGCCCGACAGTGGTGCAGGGGTTGGCGCCCGGCGAAGCGGTGGGACTCGGGTTCGCCGCCACCTGATTGCCCGCGCCGCCCCTCTGGCATCCGGCGAGCGCATAGGCCCCGAACAGAAGCACGGCGATCGCCGCGAAGAAACGCACACCGATGCGACGCGATGAGATCGACATGGCTGGAGCCCTCCCCTTGAGGAGGACGATACTCCTTAAGCACCAGCACCGCGCGGTCGATCGCGACCGTTTTGGCGATACCAGCCGCCTATTCCCGCAAAGGCGAACGCCTATTCGATGAAATCGACCGAAACCGTCAGAATTTCGGCATCCCAATTCGGCACCGCTTCGGGACGCATTGGAACCATGAAGCGTTTTCCGTTCGCGCGCTCGATCTCGATCACGTCGCCCGCACCGAAATTGTCGATCGCGGCGACACGGCCGATCGCTTCGCCCTTGGTCGAGACGACGGCGAGCCCGATCAGGTCGGCGTGATAATATTCGCCGTCTTCGAGCGGCGGCAGCGCGGCGCGCGGCACGGTGAGCTCGGTGCCGCGCAGCGCCTCGGCCGCATTGCGATCGGCGACCTCGGCAAAGCGCGCGATCGTGCCGTTATTGCCGGCACGCGCCGATTTCAGCGTCAGCGCGCCGCCATTGAAGCTTTTGTAGGCGGCCAGGTCTTCGGCGAAGACCTTGAGCCGGACCTCCCCCGCCACGCCATGCGCGCCGATCACGACGGCGACGACAATAACCCTCTCCCCGCTTGCGGGGAGAGGGTTGGGAGAGGGGCAGTCGGGCGACGAAGGCACGGTCACGCTTCCTTATGCACGACAGGCCCCTCTCCCCGACCCTCTCCCCGCAAGCGGGGAGAGGGAGTTTCCATCAGCCCTCGGCCGAAGCCTGCTCTCCCTCGGCAGCCGGCGTTTCCTCGGCGGCCGGAGCCTCCTCGGCAGTCGTTTCGGCTTCGACCGGCGGGGTCTCTTCGGCCACCGCCTCGGCGACCTGCTCGGCCTCCGGAGTCGGCTCTTCGGTTGCGGCTTCGACCTCGGCGGCGATCACCGCTTCGGCTTCCTCGTTCGAGCCCTCGGCGGGAGCGGCGGTCTCTTCGACGGCGGGAGCCTCCTCGGCCACCGGAGTCTCTTCGACGGGCTCGGGCGCCGGAGCGTTCTTCGCCTCGGCAGCGGCTTCCTCGGCGGCCTTGGCCTTCTCGGCCCGTTCTTCGAGACGCTCGACGGCCTTCTCGCCCGGCTTGCCCTTGTTCGGGTTGTTCTTCGCCGCGCGCTCACGCACGCCGGCAGCATCGAGGAAGCGCGCGACGCGGTCGGTCGGCTGCGCGCCGACGCTCAGCCAATGCTTGGCGCGATCGGCGTCGAGCTGGACGCGCTGCTCGTTATCCTTGGCGAGAAGCGGATTGTAATTGCCGATCTTCTCGATGAACTTGCCGTCACGAGGGGACCGCGCGTCGGCGACGACGATGCGATAATAAGGGCGCTTCTTGGAGCCGCCGCGCGACAGACGAATGCTGAGTGCCATTTTAGAGTTCTTCCTTCTTCGTATTCAGGGTTAATGTTCGGAGTTAAACGTCAGTTCTTCTTCAAAAAATTCGGGATGCCGGGAGGGAGCCCCTGGCCACCGGGCAGACCCGGCATGCCGCCGCCGATCTTGCCCATCACCTCGCCCATATCCGCGCCGCCCAGCGCATTGCCGAGGCCGCCCATGCCGCCCTTGCCGAGCATCGCCAGCATGCCCTTCAGCCCGCCCATCTTGCGGATGCGCTTCATCGCGGTGGACATTTCCTGGTGCATCTTGATGAGCTTGTTCACGTCCTGCACGGTCGTGCCCGATCCCTTGGCGATACGAATCTTGCGCTTGGCGTTGAGCAGTTCGGGCTTCGAACGCTCCTTCGGCGTCATCGAGGTGATCATCGCGTCCATGCGCAGCAGGATCTTCTCGCCGCCGACCTGCTCGACCTGCGCCTGCGCCTTCTTCATGCCGGGGATCATGCCGGCGAGCGCACCGATCCCGCCCATGCGGCGCATCTGTGCGAGCTGCGAACGCAGATCGTCCATGTCGAACTGGCCCTTGGCCAGCTTCGCCGCCATGCGCTCGGCGTCTTCCTGCTGGATCGATTCCGCCGCGCGCTCGACGAGGCTGACGACGTCGCCCATGCCGAGGATGCGCCCGGCGACGCGGCCGGGATGGAACGCCTCCAGCGCGTCCATCTTCTCGCCGGTGCCGGCGAACTTGATCGGCTTGCCGGTGACCGCGCGCATCGACAGCGCCGCGCCGCCGCGCGCATCGCCGTCCATGCGGGTGAGCACCACGCCGGTCAGCGGCACCTGCTCCGAGAAGCTCTGCGCGACGTTGACCGCGTCCTGGCCGGTCAGCGAGTCGACGACGAGCAGGATTTCGGCCGGATCGGCGATCTGCGCGACCGCCTTCATCTCGTCCATCAGCGCCTGATCGACATGCAGCCGGCCGGCGGTGTCGAGCATGACCACGTCGAAGCCCTGCAGCTTCGCCGATTGCAGCGCGCGACGCGCGATCTCCACCGGCTGCTGGCCGGCGACGATCGGCAATGTCGCAACCGAAATC
>Ga0164241_10004452_pt1 | contig 13561 bp, 8 predicted proteins | sample OricomyardsoilBY_FD_108780 | JGI IMG/M metagenome (GOLD analysis project Ga0164241, IMG submission 108780) | Backyard soil microbial communities from Emeryville, California, USA - Original compost - Back yard soil (BY) | ecosystem: Environmental > Terrestrial > Soil > Unclassified | place: USA...
TCGTTTACTTATCCAACGACCATCTTCAAATATGATATAGGTAGTGGAAAATCTACTTTGTTCAGCAAACCTCAGCTGGACTTTAATCCGGAAGACTTCGAGACAAAACAGGTGTTTTATACCAGCAAGGATGGTACGAAAGTCCCGATGTTCATTGTATATAAAAAGGGACTTGAACGCAATGGAAAGAATCCGACGTGGTTATATGCATATGGGGGATTCAATGTGAGCCTTACACCTGGATTCAGTCCGTCGAGGATCATGTGGCTCGAGAATGGCGGGATCTATGCACAGCCGAATTTACGTGGTGGCGGCGAGTACGGAGAAAAATGGCACGTGGCCGGCACGAAGATGAACAAACAAAATGTTTTTGATGACTTCATCGCAGCAGGTGAGTATCTAATTAACGAGAAGTACACGTCGAGTGACTATCTGGCCATCGCAGGAGGCTCAAATGGGGGACTCCTTGTCGGTGCCACCATGTCGCAGCGTCCTGACCTCGCAAAGGTTGCTCTGCCAGCGGTGGGAGTGATGGATATGTTGCGTTATCACAAATTCACGGCAGGCGCGGGCTGGGCATATGATTACGGTACTGCTGATGATTCAAAAGAAATGTTTGCGTATCTCAGGCGTTATTCACCCTTACATGCGCTTCAGCCAAATACCACTTACCCGGCAACGATGGTTACCACGGCAGACCATGACGACCGGGTAGTTCCTGCACATTCGTTTAAGTTTGCGGCTACACTGCAGGAGATGAATGGCGGTCCCAACCCTGTGCTTATACGCATCGACACCAAGTCGGGGCACGGCGCCTCGAATCTTTCAAAAGCAATAGAATCGATGGCCGATCAGTATGCATTTGCCTGGTACGTCATGGGTGTGACTCCACAAATACGTTGAATAACGAAGCGGAATAGAGGTCGTAGTAGCGCATTCCTTGAAGCGAAAGTGCCTTTCGCACGATCTTAACGTCATTCGCGGGAAACGAATGGGATAATAGCCCCATCATTGAGCAGCTGTATGGCAAGTTTGACCATTCAATCGGTCGTTTGGCGAGCGTTTTAGTAGGTGTACTTTCCGGGCCGAACGTGTCGTTGTTTTCGGCGTCCGGAATTGGCATCTTTGAGGTTAGCAACCCCATAATTCGCTATGGAATTCCTTCTCTACGTGATCGTTGCGATCATTCTTGTCGTAGTACTCGGTATTCGTAAATCTATTATTGATCGCTTTCAGATCCTCGACGACAAACTGGTCAAACTTTCAGAAGATCTCAAAAAGGCCCAGTTAGGAGTCAGTCAATCCGCATCGAAATCGATCCGCGAGGAAACTACCCAGGAAACCCGCGTTTCGCGGCCCGTTATTACCCCCGAGGTTGATATAAAACCTTCCTTGCCCGTAATTCCGGAAGTTCCGCAAGAAGTGAAGGAACTGCTTCAGGACATATCAGAGCTCGACAAGCCGACTTCGAAATCGCAGGAGTTGGAAAGAACGCTGCTGCCCGGCGCGACTCCGGAAGTTGTGCGTATTCCTGCGTCTGTAACTGCCGCAGCAAATCAAAGCGGACGCATCAGGCTACCCGCTGCGCAGCCGCCCAAACCGAAAAAGCCCGGTTTCTTCGAGCGCAATCCCGATCTCGAGAAGTTCATTGGGGAGAATCTCGCCAATAAGATTGGTATCGGGGTATTGGTATTAGGTATCGGATTTTTCGTGAAATATGCCATCGACAGAGATTGGATTCCTGAAATAGGGAGGGTTCTGATCGGTATTCTATGTGGAGGAATCCTGATTGGAGTAGCCCACCGGTTGCGTAAAACGTTCACCGCATTTAGTTCAGTGCTGGTCGGAGGTGGCATCGCGGTGCTCTATCTTACCATCGCCCTTGCTTTTCATGAATATGGAATTTTCAACCAGACGGCTGCATTTATTCTTATGGTGGTCATTACTGGATTTGCCGTTGTATTGTCGTTGGCCTACAACCGGATCGAGCTGGCTGTACTGTCGATACTTGGTGGCTTTGCATCACCTTTTATGGTGAGCACTGGCGAGGGTAACTATGTTGTGCTGTTTATCTATGTCATGATATTGGATGTGGGAATGTTGGTGCTGGCATACTATAAGAAATGGAACCTCGTCAATATTGTATCCTACGCATTCACGATACTGCTGTTCGGGGTTTGGCTGGGTGCAAAATACATCGACCTTGACCCCCAACCGGTAGCTGGAGCGTTGACCTTCGCCACCTTGTTTTACGTCGTATTCTTCGCCATGAATGTCGTAAACAACATCAAGGAACGCACGGCATTTAAGGCGATTGAGATCAGTATTCTCCTCAGCAATACATTCTGTTATTATGCGGCAGGAATGGTAATTCTCAACGCGCCTGGCATGGAGATGTACAAAGGGTTGTTTACTGCTGCATTGGCCATCTTTAATTTCGTCTTCGCCTTTGCTTTATATAAGAACTCCCGCGTTGACAAGAACCTGGTGTTCCTGCTTATTGGACTCGTACTTACCTTTGTGAGCCTCGCAGCACCGGTTCAGTTGGAAGGCAATTATATTACATTGTTCTGGTCCGCAGAAACAGTCCTGTTGCTTTGGTTATCGCAAAAGTCGGGTATAAGGCTGATGAAAGCCGCGTCCGTACTGCTCATGGTATTGATGCTCTTCAGCCTGGTGATGGATTGGTTCCAGATATATAACGCGGAAGTCCCTCCGTTGATGCGCATCATGCTGAATAAGGGATACATTACAGGCATCATATCCATTGCCTCGATCGCTTTCACCATTCGGTTATTGTCCAATGAGAAAAATGAAGACCGGCAGGTCGTTAATGGCTATCGGATAGCTTTGGTCGTTGTAGGCGCTGTGGTAACGTACTTGTCTCAACTTTACGAACTGCAGTATCAGCTGTTTCATCGTGACTTTAACTACACGGCGCAGAACCTCATCATAGGAACTTATAACCTGTTCTATATTCTGGTCATCATGCTCGCTGAACGCAAATGGATCAAAGATCCCAAAATCAGCTTTCTCTTTTCAGGATGGGGTGCGCTGGCCATGTTGGCCTATACACTGTATTATCATCAGGAGACCATCGTTGCCCGCGACAATTTTGTGTTGGGTGATGCGTCTTCCACGGGATTTGTATTTCACTATTTCCTGCTTGTTGTGATGGTGGTCATTGCCGTGATCACGCTGCGCAAAGTGCGTGAAAACAAGGCGTTCAACGAGAAAACAAAACAGGTCTACGTATGGATATTTGTGGCCTTCTTTGTGTTCCTGGCGAGCGCCGAGCTGGATCATCTGCTGGTGGCAATGTTTGGACGCGATTACGAGAGCATTGATCATATCCTTACACAAAACCACAAAATCGGGTTCCCGATCCTTTGGGGTATTGCTTCTTTCATACTCATTTTTATAGGATTGAAGCGGAAGCAGAAACACGTCAGGATTGTATCGCTCACCTTGTTCTTGCTCACGTTATTGAAGTTGTTTATCGTGGATATCCGTGGTATTTCTGAAGGAGGGAAAATCGCTGCGTTCATTTCGCTCGGGGTATTGTTGCTGGTGGTTTCTTTTATGTATCAGCGGCTGAAAAGGATATTGCTCGCCGACGAGACTGCGGCGGCGATTCATAAAACGGAGGATCCATCATGAGGCTATTGTTATCAATCACATTTGCGCTGGGAGCATGGGGGTTAAGCGCACAGAACTATCTGACAGAAAGAAAGCTGGTCGCGCCACAGCATGATGGATTTCATAGAATTGACCTGACTCCGGATATCATGCCGGAGGTGAACGGCGCGTTATCAAATATCAGAATTGCCGATGCACAGGGAAAGGAAGTTCCCTACCTGCTGAGGCAGGAGTCGCCGGTCCGGTACAACACGGTATTTCATCCGTATCGGATTGTACAGAATGATAGAACGAAGAATTGCTGCAGTACGCTGGTGTTGGCGAACGAGGAAGGCAAGGCAATTAACAATATTCATTTGTCTATCCGCAACGCAGCTGTGGCAAAGCTGATGACCTTAACCGGAAGCGACGATCAGAAAACATGGTATGCACTAAGTGAACCTACGACGATTACGGCGAGTGGCGATGGTAAGAAAGTTTCTACGCTTGAGCTCGTCGATTTCCCCCTCAGCAACTATGCCTATTATAAAATTGACTTTGCGGATTCCACGTCTGCACCGCTGAATGTAACTGCGGCTGGATATTTTGAAGTAAATGTGGAAGAAGCCAAGTATGCATCAGTGCCGCTTGATTGGGAAAAGGCAGACAGTGCACGCATAAAGAAAAGTTATATACATCTCCGGATGAATGGCAGGCAGGTTATTGATCGTATCACGTTATCGATGAAAGGAGCACCCTATTTTCAACGTACGGGCTGGCTGCTGCAGGAACAACCGGCACGCAACGGTAGGGTGAAGCCCAGGTTCAACCGAATAGCGCCTTTTACTGTCAGTTCGCGCCAACCAGCAGTCATCGAGACATCGGGATTGAGGGGGGCAGATTTTGTTCTGGAAATTGAGAACGAGGATAACCCTTCGCTCGAAGTGGCTTCCATTGAGGTATCACAGCTGCACCGTTATATGGTCGCTTGGCTGAAGAAGGGTGATGCGTACGACTTAAAATTTGGTGAAGAGCGTATGCGGGCACCCAATTATGATCTGGTAAATTTCAAAGATTCCATTCCTCAGCAGATACCTATACTGCAGGTCGGTCCATTAAGACGGATAGAAGTCTCTTCGCCAGCAGAAAGTAACTCCATTTTTAATAGCAAAGCGCTTATATGGGTCGCCATCGCGGTGGTGATCGGCGTGTTGGGATTTATGGCGGTGAAGATGACGAGAGAAATGTAGTTCACGACAATAAGCCCATGTATCTGCATGAGAGCGCTGTGAGACAACTAGTATTTCGCAATTTCGGGCGTTTGCCCTGCGCGGTTTCAGGAATTCCCTCGGCTCGGGCAGTTTCTGGGTACTTCTGATTTTCCCGAGTTTTTTGTTCAGCAGCTTTACTTCCTGAAATTAATTGTGTTATTTGTTTAACAAAATATAAGTATATCAAACATTAAGCATATGGCTAGGGAATTCCTGGGTGAATTTGAGGAACTTGTTCTTATTCTTGTGGCGGCCCTGCGTGATGATGCCTATGGTGCCGCGATCGCTGATGAAATTCAGACAAGACTGAATCGCGATGTGAATCTCAGCGCCGTACATGTCACGCTATATCGGTTGGAAGATAAGGGATTCATTAAGTCCAGTCTGGGTGGCGCCACGAAAGAGCGAGGGGGAAGACGCAAGCGCATCTTCACGATCACTTCTGCCGGCATGGCAACGCTGAAGTCGATGCGGGAGGCGCGAATGGATCTATGGAAGCTTGTTCCTCAACTCAAATTCAGCGTATGAGTACGAAGAACGATCGGCATAACAAGTTCGATGTATCGTCGAGGGGTGGAAGTTTGTTTGCCATGCGGGCGTTGCGTTGGTTGTGTCCTCCGGTGTTGTATGAGGAAATTGAAGGCGATCTTTTACAGCGGTTTCATCGCGAATGTGTGACACTCGGGGAAAAGAAGGCCACCCGAAGATTGACCTGGAACGCGCTGCATTTTTTGCGACCAGGCGTACTGTTGCGTCGGGAATGGACAGTTTCATTAACCTCATTCTATATGCTTTCGAATTATTTAATGATTTCGCTGCGCATCATGCGCAGGAACAGCGTCTTCACCGCAATCAATGTGTTAGGCTTAACGCTTGGTATGACGGGGGCTTTGTTGCTCGGCCTTTGGGTTGCGCGTGAACTCAGTGTGGACCAGTTTTACGACGATGCGGATCGGATTCAGATTGTCTGGAATCGCGAGCGAAAAAGCGATAGTGATGTAGCATGTTGGAGCGCTACACCCAGAGTGCTCGCACCCACCTTAGCATCGGACTTCACTGCGGTAGAGTATGCCGCAAGCTTCGCCGACTACAACGATTCGTATCTTTTTATCGCGGGTGAGCAGCGCGTGATGCGCAATCAGGGAAATTTCGTAGATCCGGAATTTCTGAAGATCCTGTCGTTTCCGCTTATTAGTGGCGAGGTGAACTCGGTACTTGGTAACCCCAACTCAATAGTGCTTACGGAATCATTTGCCAAACTCCTCTTTGGTGGGAAGAATGCATTTGGCGAGACGCTCACGATCGCCCAAGGAGACTACAAATTTCCTTTCACCGTGACCGGAGTACTGAAGGACCTTCCAGACAATACCGACTTTCATTTTGATTACCTGCTCCCGTTCTCCTTCATCGAAAGCAATTACGGAAAGGAGGAGAACTGGCAAAACAATTCGGTCGTAACACTTGTGAAATTAAAAGAAGGCTCATCCAAAGCGTTGTTGAATGATCAGATCCGCGATCTCAAGAAGAAGAATGTAAAAGGGGAGGATACTGAGCTCTTCATGTACCCGCTCAAGAGAAATCACTTGTATAGCCGGTTCGAGAATGGTGTACCCGCTGGCGGCCGAATCGAGATCGTGCGAATGATCGGATTACTCGCCGTCATACTTGTGGTCATTGCGTGTATTAACTTTGTGAACCTGAGTACTGCGCGCGCCTCACGACGTACAAAGGAAGTGGCTGTTCGAAAGGTGACCGGTGCCTTGCGCGGATCCCTGATCGTTCAGTTCCTTTGCGAATCCGTGCTCATTGCTGCCATGGCCGGCGTGATTTCCCTTGTGTTTGCCTATTTTGCGCTGCCCCTGTTCAATTCACTGACACAGCAGCACCTCCGCATACCGTGGAACAGCCCTGCTTTCTGGCTGTACTTCGGTGCCGCAGTGATAACGGTAGGACTATTGGCTGGACTATACCCTTCTTTATTGCTTTCACGACTGATGCCCGCAAAGATAATGAAAGGCGTGTGGCTGGGCCAGGGAAGCCGCAGCAGACTGAGATCTGCCCTGGTTGTTTTGCAGTTCGGTTTCGCGCTGACCTTAATGGTTTCCTTGATCGTGGTTTATAAGCAAACCCGCTTCCTTCAGCAGCGGTCCGTTGGATATGATCGTAATCAATTGATCTATCAATATCTGACGGGGACGCTTACAGGCAATCCTTACGCCTACCGGGAAGCATTGATGGCAACGGGAGCAGTTGCCTCTGTTACGTGCACGAGTTCGCCTGTTACACAACGGATGAGCAGCACGTCAGGCATTGCATGGGCAGGGAAAGATCCATCCGACAAAACAGTAATCGAACGTTTCGCTATCGATCAGCACGTCTCGGCAACTTTGGGCGTTGAGATTTTGGTGGGGAGAGATCTCGATCTGCAACATTATCCTGCCGACTCTTCATCTGCCTTAATTAATGAGGCAGCGTGGAAACTAATGGGGTTCGAAAATCCAATTGGTGAGTTAATTAGTGATTCAGGCAGGGAATGGCGTATCGCCGGGGTGGTTAAGGACTTTATCTTTACATCACCGTATCGCCGCGTGGAGCCGATCGTAATGCAGGGTGCCGCAGCGGGGCAGAATATGACTGGTGTAGTACATATAAGGCTTGTTGCGGGGCGCTCTGCGAGAGAGGCGATTGAAGCGGTTGCAAAAGTGGCCAGAACCCTGAATCCGGAGTATCCTTTTGAGTACCATTTTGTCGACCAGGAATACGCAAGAAAGTTCTCGAATGAAAAATCCACGTTATGGATCACTGCGGTGTTCAGTGGCCTTGCAATCTTTATTGGTTGCCTTGGCCTGCTCGGGCTGTCCACGTATATGATCGAAGCACGCATTAAGGAAATAGGAATTCGTAAAGTCATGGGCGGTTCAGTTATTCGCATTGTGCGATTGTTAAGTATGCACACATTGCGGCCAATCCTTTGGTCGATAGTGGTATTCAGTCCCGGAGCGTGGTGGGCGATGAACTGGTGGCTTCAAAGCTATGAATACAGGACCGCTTTTTTCTGGTGGATCATTCCTGCTGCGGCATTGTGTTTGGTGTTGCTGGCGTTATTCACCGTTGTATTTCAAATCCTGCGTGCGGCACGCATGAATCCAGTAAGCACACTAAGATCAGAGTGACGTTCTTTAGGATAGAAGCACCGGATGTGAGTGGAAAGTGATACTTCGCCTCTGTCATCATTTTCGGAATTCATGGCTGTCACTTACGATTTTCATATTTCAATGAGTACAACGTAATCACCGGAAGTGGAGTCGTTGATGGTTTCCGTTGTGCCCATACCATTAGTGCCTGATAGAAAAAGTCGGATGCTTGTAGATGCAGTTTACGGTCGGCATTAAATGAACAGGCCAACGGAATAGACACATCCCATTGGCTGTTCAACCTTCGACTTTGGAGGTGATTGAAATTTATCTGTCTATGCCTGACTCTGATAAATACATCGGCGAACCTTAAAGATCAAATTAGTATAGCCGCAGGTACATTTGCTGATGCGCATTACTTCAGGAACTTTACTTTTGCGGCGATATTTTCCGCGGTCTTTCTTCCCTGCCTGGCGCCTTCGTCGCAAGAGTAGCGGTAGTGAATTCCTCCGTAGATACGTGACAGGGATATTTCTTCCGCCATGTCATCGAACGACGCATACTGTCGCGAACCAAGATTCTCCGGTCCATTGCCAACGTCCGCGGTGATTCCTTCGTAAGCGGTATTTTTGATAGGTTTATCAGCGCCATAAATACTTGACAACACGTGGGCTACACTACTGCTGAAGATGGCATGATTCGATGGGAAGTCCGGGAATCCAGGCGTTCCCAGAAAGGGTTTCCACACAGGGTTGGCGGCAGGGTCGATCACCGAACGGATGAAGGTAAAGGGACGTTCCGTCCAATGTGTATACTTCACCTTGAATGAACCGGTGCTGGCATCCAGCATCGTGATGCCGAGCAAGGCGTATGTATATGCAGCCTTGGACAGGTCAGGTGTGAATTGCTCCAGCACATCACTAAAAATGGATACGTAATGTGCACCCGCAGGGTAACCGGGATTCGAGTCATTGTAATATTTCGCGATGATCTTCTGTTCATGGGTGAGACTTTTCGATACATCGTACACTTCTTTCATGTTCGTGTAGTAGGTTGAAGTTAGATCAATGCTGTACGTAAGAGGTGGAGACGCTGAATTATCCAGGCTACCAGGTACGATCAGCCTGTTATATCCCCAGTAGGGATTAACAGGTGGTGCATTCGTCTCCGACTTCCACATACCATCTCCTGTGGGGATTGTGTAGGAACTCGGCCACGCCACATTATCGGATTTCGACCACTCAAAGATTGCGTTGGCGACCTCCGTGCCGTATGCGATGGATCGTTCAAAGATGGCGTCGCCAACTTCTGTCCTGTATTTTTCATTCAGTTCGTTTTCCAGATTGGTCACCGCTGTTTCGTTGTATGCGGCGGTAACCGGGCCAAAGAATTTTTTAGTCAGTATAGTAAGCGCGGCGTGTGCAGCGGAAGGCCAGTGATATTCTTCACCAGGTTGGATAGCCGGCATCGCCGGCATTTCATTCAGCTGCCCGTGCAACGTTCGATAGTCGGGCATGCCTGGTAATACAGATTCGTAAACAGCCACACCGCAGTACGCCATGTAGCGTGAAGGATTGAAACCGAAGGGATTTCCCGTCGGGACAAAGAGCATCGAAGCATGCACATCGATCCACCGGTGTATAACTTCGGCTGAGTACGTCGTGGCCTGATTGTCGGGCTTTGCTTCATCCGACTCATTGCAGCTGACGACAATAAGGAGCAACGCAGCGAGGAAAGGAAGGATCCGTTTGGGGACCATCATGAGTTTCATATTAAGTTTTGTTAGTGGGTTTGGTCAATGACTATTTGGTGGTAGGTAAGTTTGCAGTCTGCCAGGCTTTGAGACCGCCATCGATATGTGCGACCCGCGTGTATCCCATGTTCTGCAATGTTTGAACGGAAAGAGCGGAGCGTCCACCCGATGCACAATAGAGGATGATGCGCCTGTCTTTGTCGAACTGGGGCTTGTGATACGGAAGCGATGGATCGGCATAGAATTCGAGCATGCCGCGGGGTGCGAGCACTGCTCCTTCAATCCTGCCTGCTGCGAACTCGTCGGATTCCCGAACGTCGATCAGCACCACCTCTTCCTTCGCGAGTTCCTGATGAGCATCGATGGGTGAAAGGTTAGAGATTTCACACTTTGCTTGTTTGACAAGCTCAGTGGCGGATTTGTGGACGGGTACTGAAACAGTAGAAGCTGCTGTGTCAACCGGGTCATGGATAGGGTGTTTCATACGTAAAGCTTTTGAGAACTTTGTTTTTTTATTGGATTTTTTGACGGAGTGATCTTGACCACTGTCGAAAATACGGCCGTGCTTTGCTCGTGGCTAACGGGAATAGACGGGAGAAAGAGACTAGGCACAGACATCAAAAAAGGGCCCCGGAGTGAGTTGAGGTTGGAATTGTTGTTGTTCGTCGCAATTTTTTGTCGTATGTCTTTTTGCTTCTTTGCTCCGCTGACTATTTGCCTTTAATCGTTAATTTTAGTTAAGGATGAAACGCCTCAATTCCTTTCTAAGCAATGAGTTTATTTTTTCGCCCCGTTATCGGATCTGGCGCCATGTGATCTATTGGTCAGTGCATATTTCGTTGTGGGCTTTGTTTTGGGTGGTCATGGGAGTGCCATTGTCATACGGACGTAATCTTCTTAATATGTTGATGTGGGTACCGGTGTTTATCCTGTTTAGTTATCCCCTCGTGTATGGCGCCATTCCTCAGCTGTTACTTAAAGGTCGCGTTTCGCTATTCTTACTGACGATATTGACGTGGGGCGCCATCGGACTTTTTATCGACGTCGGCTATCGGTCTTATATACTTATCCCTGCACAGGAGGCAATGGGTCTTGATAATATTATCAGGAGGGGGGCTCTTCCATTTTGTTATTTGTGCATGACCACCTCCGCAGCGAGTCCCATGATCATTAAGTTTTTCAAGCTGTGTACACTTAAGCAACGTCAGGGGCTGCAGGTACAGCAGGAGAAGATCACGGCGGAGTTGCAGTTATTGAAAGCACAGGTGCATCCTCACTTTTTGTTTAATACGCTGAATAACATCTATTCATTCTCGCTACATGATTCTCCCAAGACGCCGACCCTTATTCTTAAGCTGTCGTCGCTTTTGAACTACATGATGCACGAGTGTAATACGAATGTCGTGCGACTTGCCAAGGAGGTTGAGGTCATGCATAACTACATTGGTCTTGAAAGAGAACGTTACGGAGATAAGATTGACATCAACTGGCATGTATCTGGTGAACTGGACGGTAAGTGGATTGCTCCTCTGCTGTTGCTTCCATTTCTGGAAAACGCGTTTAAGCACGGTATTTCTGAGCAAATCGGCCTGCTTCGCCTGAGTGTCGATCTGTCCGTTGAATCGAATGTGCTCCGGTGTAAAATTATCAACAGCAAGAACGAGCAGGTGAACTATCGCGAGAATGGCATAGGGATCTCCAATGTTAAAAAGCGACTGGCCTTCATTTATCCGGGACAATACGAACTGAAAATTGCAGATGAAGGTAACTTCTTTATCGTGTGGATGGAGTTGAGGTTGTCGACTATGCAGTTACCAGATCAGGAAAATGCTCCTGTTGTTGTGCATGAATCAGTAAACCATGAAACACGAGAGCCTGCATATTGAACATCACGGGACGCCTGGTGCATCTTGGCGTAACAGGTTGTCGGCGCATTTCGGGCGATACTTTGCTTCGCTTGCCGAGCAGCATCGCGCGTTTGATACATTCTTATATAATGATTTTGTGTTTTCTCCCCGCTATAAGGTTTGGCGTCACGTGGTATACTGGACGTTTCACGTTCTGATCTGGGCAACATTCTGGTGGATCATGAAGGTGGCCCCGGTTACATTTGGACGCAACGTTTTTAATATGCTGCTATGGGTACCAGTCTTTATTTTGTTCGGTTATCCAATGACTTACTGGGCCGTGCCAAAGTTGTTACTCCGGGGGAAGGTGATACAATTCTCATTGACGGTGCTGGCCTGGGCATTTGTCGGTCTTTGGATCAACGCTGCATACAGAACCTACCTGTATGTGCCCCTGAATGAAGCGCTTGATTTTGATTTTATTCCTGCAAAAGGACAGAATTCCAACAGTTACCTGTGTATGACCACCTCAGCGGCCAGTCCCATGATTATTCAGTTCTTTAAACTGTGGACGATGCGGCAGCGGGAATGGATAACGAGTCAGCAGGAAAAGATTGTGGCCGAGTTACAGTTATTGAAGGCGCAGGTTCATCCAAATTTCCTGTTCAATGCATTGAATAATATTTATACATTTTCGCTCCAACGGTCTCCGAAGACGCCCGGTCAAATACTCAGGTTGTCTTCGCTGTTGAGTTACATGTTATATGATTGCAATGCCGAGCAGGTCAGACTTGAGAAAGAGATTGAAGTGATGAAGAACTATCTGGACCTGGAGCACGAAAGGCACGGAGATAAAGTAGAGGTGTCCTGGAGCGTGGAAGGAAACACCAAAGACCGGTTTATATCTCCCTTGTTGATTTTGCCGTTCATGGAGAATGCCTATAAGCACTGCATGGCATCTGATATTCAACGCTCCTGGATTAGCGTTGACTTGTCCGTGAGGGGAGATGTAGTGAGGTGCAAAATCGCCAACAGCAAGCGTGAACTAACGCAGGGAAAAAAGCCAAGCGGTAAGGACATTCAGAATGTAAGTCGTCGCCTTGCCCTTGCCTATCCACAGAGTCATCAGTTGTTCACGCACGATGAAGGGAGTTTTTATGTTGTGTCAGTGCTGATTAAACTCACGGGATTTCGTGAGGTTGCTGCGTGGCAGAAAACTCATGTTGCGTCTCAGGCCAGTCAAATGTTGTACGTGTGAAGCTTCGTTGTTTGTTGATCGATGATGAACCACCTGCGTTGAAGGTGCTTGCCACCTACATCGGGATGATTCAGGGACTCGAGATTGCAGGCCAGTGCAAGAATGCGTTGGAGGCGTTGGATGTATTGCAGCATAAGGCCGTTGACGTCATCTTTTTGGATATCAAAATGCCGCATATCATTGGGACCGAGTTCCTGAGGAATCTTTCACATCCGCCGAAAGTTGTTTTTGTGACGGCCTACCGCGAGTTTGCTGTGGATGGATTCGAACTGGATGCCGCTGACTACCTGGTGAAGCCTGTTTCGTTTGAGCGATTTTTTAAGACGATCACGAAACTCAACCGGCTCATGGGGGGAGATGTGCCTGCCACCGTCGAGGGTGAGGCACCCAAATCTTCGTCGTTCATTTACCTTAAAGTAGACCGCGATATGCGGAAGATCTTTGTGAATGATATCCTGTATATCGAGAGCTGGAAGGACTATGTAAAAGTTTTTGTGACTGGCGGAAAACCGATGCTTGCGAAGCAATCGATCAGTGCGCTGGAGAATTTGCTTTCTGATCATAAGTTCATGCGTGTCCATCGGTCATATATGGTGTCATTCGATAAGATATCGGGTTACAACGGCGTGGCTGTGCTTCTTTCCGGTCAGGAGATCCCGATCGGACGACTGTATAAGCAA
>Ga0164241_10004453_pt1 | contig 13556 bp, 12 predicted proteins | sample OricomyardsoilBY_FD_108780 | JGI IMG/M metagenome (GOLD analysis project Ga0164241, IMG submission 108780) | Backyard soil microbial communities from Emeryville, California, USA - Original compost - Back yard soil (BY) | ecosystem: Environmental > Terrestrial > Soil > Unclassified | place: USA...
GAGGCCGACCCACACGCCGCCGCGCCGCGGCTCGACGGTGTTCACCTCGCAAACGAGCGCGCCCGAGCCGGCCATGATGAACGTGCCGGGCTCGCAGGCGATGGTCAGGCGCGAGTCGCCGAACGCCTCGCGGAGCAGCCCGCCCCAGGTCTCGACCGACAGCGGCTGATCTTCGGCGCGGTAGCGCGGGCACAGCCCGCCGCCCACGTTGACCACCCTCACGCTGGCGACTGTGTCGGCCCACTCACGCATGCGCGCGCGCACCGGGCGCAGCACCTCGGCCGCGTTCTGCTGCAGGCCCCAGCCGCAGTGGATGTGCAGCGTGTCGACCACGAAGCCGAGGTCGGCCGCGTACTGAGCGGCATCGAGGACCGCGCTCGCGTCGAAGCCGAACTTGCTGTTGCCGTACTGGAGCTTCGGCTCGGTGCCCCAGCCGACGCTCACCTCGGGGTTGATGCGTAGCCCGATGGCCACGTTTCCGGCGGGTCGCGCGAGCGCCGCGTAGCGTCGGATGACCGAGCGCGTGTCGAGGTTCAGGTGCACGCCGGCCGCATGGAACGCCTCGAGATCGCGCCCCGAGAGCATGCCGGCCGTGACGGAGATCTCGTCGGCGCGAAAGCCGTGCTCGAGCGCATGCCCGACCTCGCGCGGTGAGCACGCGTCGACGCAGATGTCGCCTTCGCCGCGGATGACCGCGAGCACGTCCGAGCAGCGGTTGGCCTTCATCGCGAACTGGATGCGATGAGGCCGACCGACGCCGTCGAGCACGCGCCGCACCTCGGCGAGCTGGCGTCGGATGGCCGCGCGCGCGTAGACGTAGACGGGCGTGCCCGCCGCCGCGACGTCGACCAGTGGGACCCCGGCGAGCTCGAGCCCGCGTGCACCAACATCGAAGAGCTCGTCCTGCCAGAACGGTCCACTCATGCGCCGTGCGTACACGGCGGGTGCACGCGGCACAATGATGGTTGGCTATCCAACTCGTCACCCGAGCTCGGACCGGGACTATCGCAGCGGGCGCAGCGCGTCGGCGGCGAGCACCGGGAGGCGCGTCGGGTGAGGCATCAGCGAACGATCGGCCACGAGCGCCTCGAAGCCGTCGACCATCGGCAGCGAGCGATAGAGGCTCGAGAGGCGCCAGGCGGTCCAGAAGCGGTCGATGGGCACCGACGAGACGGTGCCGTCAGCGGGGTCGTTGAAGACGATGCGCCCGTCGTCGAGCCCGCTCACGACCACCCAGTGCAGCCCGGTCGCGGTCGGCAGGTTCCACAGCGTCGCGGCCTCCGCCAAGACGACCACCGGGCGGTGCTCGACCACGCTGCGCTTGAGCGAGAGCACCGACCATGCCTCGAGCGGGATCCAGGGGTGGCGCACGATCTCGAAGCCGACGTCTGCGCTCGCCCCGAACGCGTCGAGCGACTGGCGCATCATCTCGCGGGTGGTCATGCCGGGGTCGTAGCCGGGCATGCGCATCTGCCGCAGCGGGAAGGCCTGCCAGCTCCACTCGCCGACGAGATCGCGCAGCTCGCGCGCCTGGCGCGGCGTGGTCGGCTCGTCCTCGGACTGGAACGCGGCCAGCGTCATCGCCGCCGTCGTCGGGCCGCAGTTGGTCTTGTCGCCCGACTGCCGCACCGTCGGGATGTCCATCGCGAGGTACATCGTCGCGAGCGGCACCTCGTCGCCGAGCACTGCCAGCACGCGCGGGGGCGGCGGCTCGGGCTCGGCCTCGAGCATGCCATGCGAAGGTCCGAGCATCGCGAGCGCCATGCTGTCCATCGTGTCCGTCGACACCTGCTGCGCTTGCGCGCTGCCCGCGAGCCCCACGACCAGGACCGCGACTCGCAGGACCGCCTTCGTCATCGAGCGGGCCATGCTGTCGAGCGGTCGCCTCATCGTCTCCTCGAGGGTCCAGCCAAGGGGCTATAGTGATGTCTAACGACGCACCGCGCTCGTTTCTTCTCAAACTTCGAGCGCCACCGGAAACCTGTCTCAACCCCGCACAGTTCGCGGCTACGCCGCCAGCCATGCTTGACACCCAAGACGATCCGAGTCAGGTTCCGCCTCCTTCGAGGGCCGGGTGGGTAAGCCGCTGCGCGCCTCTGAAGCTCGAGGAACAAGGATACCGAACGATGGACAACGCCACCCTCGTGAGCCCGGGAACGACTGTCAGCGGCAACGTCCGCGGCAAGGGTCCGCTCACCATCGCTGGTCGCGTGGACGGTCGGGTCGCCATCGAGGGCGAGGTCGATGTGCTCGCCAAGGGCATCGTCGTCGGCGCTGAGCTCGAGGCGGACCTGGTGCGCGTGCGCGGCTCGGTGAAGACGGTCCTCAAGGCGCGCGCGGCCGCGGCGTTCGACGCGGGCGCGCAGGTCGAGGGTGAGGTCCACGCGCCGCGCCTCGAGATCGATCCCAACGCGCGTGTTCGGGCGCGCCTCGTGATGCCGCTCGCGCTGCCGCGTGGTGTGCGCGTGCCGCAGGCGACCCGCCGCGACGATCCCTGGAACGGCTGACACTCGCGGCTCGCGAAGCAAGGACAAGGAACATGGCTCAAGAGACGATCATCGGTGCCCAGGTCACGATCGAGGGCGACATCAGCGGCACTGATGCGGTGCAGGTGCATGGCACCGTGCGTGGCGGCAAGATCGCGGTGAAAGAGGGCGTGCTCGTGTCGGCGACCGGCAAGGTCGAGGGCGACGTCGAGTCGGCCGCGGTCGAGATCGCCGGTCACGTGCAGGGCAACGTCGCGGCCTCCGACAAGGTCGAGCTCAAGTCGGGTGGGAAGCTGTTCGGTGACGTCAAGGCGCCGCGCATCCTCATCGCCGACGGGGCGTCCTTCAAGGGCAACATCAACATGTCGGCCTGAGCCGACAGAAGGTCTGCCCCGTGAGTGAAGTCAGCAGCATCATCTCCGCAGGTCAGCGCGTCGTCGGCAATGTGTCGGCGGCCGAGGATCTCGTCGTCGTCGGTCGCATCGAGGGCCGCATCCAGAGCGAGGCGTCGGTCACGATCGAGGCGCAGGCCGTCGTCGAGGGCGACATCCACGCGCGCCAGGTGCTCGTGAAGGGCGTCGTCGTCGGCGAGATCGCCGCGACCGACGGCATCGAGATCGCGCCTTCCGGCCAGGTGCTGGGCGACCTCAAGACCCGCCGGCTGGCGCTGCGCGCAGGTGGACGCGTCGCGGGTCTGGCGCAGTCGGGCATCGAGGTGCCCGCCTTCGTCTACGGCAATCGTACGGCCGTGCGTCGCGCCGCGCCGGCGCCCACGTTCGCCGCTGCGCCGGCCGATCCGTGGCCGCGCACCGAGGAGGTCGTCGAGACCACCCCGCGCGCCTCGCAGCCGCAGCACGACCACCGCAAGGGCAAGAAAGAGCCCTCGCGCGAGTCGACCTAGGTCATGCGAAAGGCGCTACTCGTAGGCCTGCTGGGGCTCCTTGGAGCCTGCGGCAGCACGGCCTACGAGAGCGCCCTCGACACCTGGACGCGCAAGAAGGACGCCTACTCGGACTTCGAGGCACGCGCGTTCGTCGACGCGACGCTCAAGGTCGAGCCGTTCCGCCGCGCCTACGTGCACGAGTACGCGCGCCTCTACGACCTGACGGCCGCGCAAGAGGCCGACCTGCTGAGCGCCGAGCTGGCCGAGGCGCGCAACGATCTGGTGGTCATCGTCGCGTTCTACACGCCGGAGCGTCGCTGGAACGACCTGAACCCCGCGCGTGGCTACTGGGAGGTCCGGCTCCAGAACGCGCACGGCGACACCGCACCGGTGAAGTCGGTGGTGCGGCTCGACTCGCGTAACCCCGCGTGGCGCTGGCTCTATCCGTACTTCGGCAAGCACCACAACCTCTACGAGCTGCGCTTCGACAAGTTGCTGCCGGACCAGCGTGCGCTGGATGCGCCGGGCGAGAAGCTGACCCTCGTCATCGCCGGCGCGCCGGTGCAGGTCCACCTCGACTGGCAGATTCCGTGACGCGCGCGGCAGGTCGCGCGCTCTTCGGTGACCCACGCGTGCAGAGCCGCATGCACTTCACCCGCGACGGCACGCGCCTCGCCTACCGCCTGTTCGGGCCGAGCGCACGCGGTGAGCGCGCCAGCGCCGAGCGCTTCGTCCTGTGCGATGGCATCTCGTGCGACGGCTTCATCTGGAAGGACCTCGGACCGCACCTCTCCGAGCGCTTCGACGTCTTGCACGTCAACTACCGCGGCCACGGCCGCAGCGGCCTGCCACGCGACCCACAGGCCACGACGCTGGCACACCTCGCAAGCGATCTGGTCGCGGTGATGGACGCTGTCGGCTTCGAGGACGGCATCTTCCTCGGTCACTCGCTGGGCGTGCAGGTCTCGCTCGAGACGGCCATCCGCGCGCCCACGCGGGTACGTGGTGGCGGGCTCTTCTGCGGCTCGTACGGGCGTGTGCTCGACACCTTCAAGCACACCGACATCGGCGCGCGGGTGCTGCCGGTCTTCGACAAGCTGACCCAGCACTTCCGCGGCGCGGTGACCTCGCTGGTGCGTGGCTTTCTCGGGAGCCCGGCCGCGTATGCGCTCGCCGCGCTGACCGAGATCAAGGGCGACCGCGTCAAGCCGCGTGACCTGCAGCCCTACCTCGATCACTTCGCGCGTATGCCGATCGATCTGTTCACGACGTTGCTCGGCGACGCCAGCGAGCGCACGTCGCTGCCGCAGCTACCGCGTCTGACCCAGCCGTTCCTCGTCGTCGCGGGGCAGGACGACGGCTTCACGCCGCTGTTCGTCTCGAAGATCATGGCGCAGGCGCTGCCGCATGCCCGCCTGGTGGTCGTGCCGGGCACGAGCCACGTCGCGCCGCTCGAGGCGCCGACGACCTTCCGCGACGCGCTCGATGGGTTCGTGGCCGAGCTGCCGCCGCGCCGCTCGGCGAGCGCTCTCGCTTGGCCAGCCTGGCCGCGCGGCACCTAGACGACGTGCAGGTGCTGACCCTCGAGCCGCGGCGGCTACGTCGCCTGATCCGCCAGGACCGGCACGTGGGTGGCTTCGGGCGCGACGTGCCGCACGCGCACGGCTACGTGCTGGTGGAGGGCGGCTTCGAGCAGCTGGTCCTACCCGACGATGGTGCCGGGCCCGCGCTCGTGTGGCGGCGCATCTTCAGCCTGGCGGTGTTCGCGACGCTGATGCGCCGCCCGCTCACCGAGGCGGCGACGCGTGCCAGGCTGCATGCGCTCGGTCAGACCGAGCTCGATGAGATCCGCGTGGTGCTGCGCGGCGAGCGGCGCATGCTGCCGCCGAAGCCGAACGAGTCGCCCGAGCAGCTCCTGTGGGCGCTGTTCGGCGCGCTCTGGTCCGAGCTCGCGGCCTTCGACGCGGCACACCTCGCGGCCGTGTTCCCGACGCTGGCCGAGCGGCGCGGTGAGGTCGACGCGCTCATCGCCCGTGACGTCGACGTGGCCGAGGTGCTGGCGAAGACGCGGCCCGACGACGCGCCCGCGCGCGTGCCGGTCGAGGTCGTGGCGCACGAGGCGCCGCCGTCGCAGAAGCGCACGCGCGCGCTCGCCAAGCTGGCGGATGCCGAGCGTCGTGGTGACGCCATCGCGGCGGTGCGACAGGCCGCGCGCGCGGGTCTCGACGTACACGCCCGCGACGCGGCCGTGCGCATCTCGCTGCGCTCGACGCTCACCACCATCGTCGAGCAGGCGACGCCACGAGCGAGCTCGCAGGTCGAGCGCATCGCGCGCGCCAAGCTCGTCGAGGAGCTGCTCGATCGACTCGTCGAGACCGGGCGCATCGACTTCCCGTCGCTCAGGGACGCGGTCGCGCGCAACCAGGCCAAGCTGGCCGATCTGGCGCCTGCCGACGTCATCGCCGACCCGCTGCTGGTGGCCGATCGACGGCTCGCGGCCGCGCTGCCCGGCCACCACCGCAAGGCCGAGCTCTATCGCAACGCGCTCCATCGCACGAGCGCGCTGCTCTTCGGCACCCCCGTCGGCCGCTGGCTGACGAAGCTCGTGCTCATCCCGTCCATCGGCGCGTTCGCGCTCCTCTTGGGCCTGCAGCACACCGTCGGCTTGCTGGTCGACGCGCTCACCGGCCACGAGGTCGCCTGGGTGAGCTGGCCGGCGGGCATCACCACGGCGCTGCTGGTGCTGGCGCTGGTCAACTCACAGCGCGCCCGCGACCTGGCGATGGCGGCGCTGCACGGCCTCGGCCGAGGGCTGCACGCGCTCTTCGTGGCGCTGCCGCGCTGGCTCGTGACCCGCCCGCTGCTGCGGGCCGTCGTCGCGAGCCGCGCGGTGCGCGCGCTGTGGCGCTTCGTGCTCGAGCCGGCGCTGGTCGCGTCGCTCGTCGTCGTGCCGCTGCTCTTGCTGGTCGACCTGCCGCCGCCCGCGCTCATCGCGCTCGCCGCGCTGCTCTTCGCGGTGGCGCTGTTCGTCTTGCGCTCGCCGCTGGGTGAGCGGCTCGAGGACGGCTTCGTGGACACGTCGATCGCGGTGCGTCGCGCGTTCACCGAGGACGTCGTGCCAGCCATCGTCCTCTGGGTGATCGACGTCTTCAAGCGCCTGATGGACCTCGTCGAGGCCGGCATGCACGCGGTCGAGGAGCGCCTGCGCGCGCGGCCCGGCGACAGCCGCAACAAGCGCGTGTGGCTGCGCGTCGTGGCCGTGCCCTGGTTCGTCTTCGCCTACATCGTGCGGCTCGTGCTCAACGTGTTCATCGAGCCGAAGTACAACCTCGTGAAGCACTTCCCCGCGGTCACGGTGGGCCACAAGCTCGTCGTCGCCTTCGCCGGTCCGCTCGTCGCCGGCTTCGAGGCGGTGTTCTCGGTCTTCGGTCCCACGCTCGGCCACGCCATCGCGTTCGTGATGGTGTTCGAGCTCTTGCCGGGCGCGTTCGGCTTCTTCGCCTGGGAGCTCAAGGAGAACTGGCGCCTCTACGCGGCCAATCGCGCGCGCCACCTCGTGCCGGTGCCTATCGGCTCGCACGGCGAGACCATGCGGCGCTTGCTGCGTCCCGGCTTCCACTCGGGCACGCTGCCCAAGGTGTTCAAGAAGCTCCGCCGTGCGCGCTCCCAGCGCCTCTCACGCTATCGCCGCCGCCGCCTCGACAAGCTGGCGCACGAGCGCGCCCACATCGCCGAGTCCATCGAGCGCTTCATCACGCGTGAGGTGCTGGCCTTCGACCCAGCGCGCCGCGTGGCGCGTGTCGAGCTCGCCTCGAACCGCGTGCGCGTGCACCTCGACGACGAGACGCTCATCACCTTCGAGGAGCAGTCGGGCCTCGTGCTCGGCGACGTCACCATGCCGGCCGAAGATACACAACCAAGGTTGTGTAATGCGCTCGCGGGCGCATGGGCCGAGGCCGGCGTCGACTACCTGCGCGCCGACCTCGAGCGCCGCGTCGGCCACCCGCGCTACGACATCGACGAGCGTGGGCTCGTCGACCTCGACGACGACACCGTCAAGGTTCTTTCGGATCTCGCGCGGCCTCCGATAGCCTGGTGCGACTGGGTCGCGCGCTGGGGCTGAGCGCCTACTGCTCGACGCGGAAGAGCTGTTGGCCGGCCAGGATCAACATCCCGCGCCGCACCGGCATCGCCTTCGTCAGGCGCAGGTAGGTGCCGTTGCTCGAGCCGAGATCCTTCAGGAAGAAGCGGCTCGTGCGCTGCGCGATGACCGCGTGCAGGCCCGACACGAAGCCGTCGCCCGGGGACGTGATGTCGCAGCGCTCGCGCCCGAGGTACACCTCGGTGCCGCCGAGCAGGTAGACCGAGCCCATCGTCTCGGGCGCGATGAGCTGCCCGAGCCGGCCCCACGCGCCTTCGGGTAGCGGCGAGCCGAGCCGCATGGTGCGGTCCTTCGTCTCGACCACCGGGCTCTCGGCGGTCACCAGCGCCAGGCTCTCGAACGCGAGCAGCTGCTGGCCGATGCGGAAGACGTCGCCGCTCTCGAGCTCGACCTCTTGGTGGACCTGCAGGAACACGCCGTTGGTCGACTTGAGCGGCTTCAGGTGCAGCACGCCGCTCTTGAAGAACAGCTCGGCGTGGCGCGGCGCCAGGAAGTCGTCGTGCTGGAAGTTGATGTCGGCGCCCTCGCGCCCGAGCACGGTCGAGTCGCCGTTGAGGTCGAGCGCGGTGCCATCGGTGCCGTCCTCGAGGATGATGACCAGCTTGGCGCGCGCAGGCTGCGTGGTCGCGGGGCGCGCGTCGACCGCCTGCCGCTTGGCCATGGGCGAGGCCACCTCGGGGCTCGACGCGCGCTTCGTCTCGACCTGCGCCTTGTTCGTCTCGGGCGTCGGCTTGAGCTCCTTCAAGAGGCCCGCGGCGGTCAGCGCCGAGCGCCGCTCGGCCGCGTCGACCTGGGCCTGCGCGACGGCCTGCGCCGCGGCGCTGGTGCCGACTTTACCCATCGAGCCGGGGTCGAGCGTCTTGGCGCGCGTCTCTGGCGCGCGTGTGTCGACCGGCCGCGAGTGGCGCGCCGATGGCGGGGGGCCGGCCGACGGGCGGCCATCACCAGGCGTCGTCTGCTTGACCGGAGGCGCGTCCTTGACGCCGATCGGCTGCGACGGCGGGCGCTGCTGCGGGGCCGAGCGGGGCGCGGCGCTGGCCGCGACCACCGGGCTCTCGACGCGCTTCTCCGCGACGACCTTCTCCGGCGCGGTGTCGCGCGCGGGCGTGCTGGACGCGGGCGCGGGCGACTTCGCAGCGCTCGAGGGCGCCTCGTCGACCACACCGAGCGCTTCATCCAGGTCGGCTCCACAGCCGAGACAGAACCTGAAGAAGGGCTCGTTCTCCGTGCCACAGAACGGGCAGGTTCTCATCGATCCTCCAGGTGCGATTGCCTACCGTCACATGCGCGGATCGTCAACTGCACCCACGCGAGTTGCTCCGCGCGCGCGTGTGAACGCCCCGCACGTTCACTCGCGGATGCCGAGCGCCCGCATCTTCTTGTACAGGTGACTGCGCTCCAGCCCCAGCGCCGCTGCGGTCTGCGTCATGTGGTTGGCGTGGTGGCGCAGCGCCTCGGTGATGATCTCGCGCTCGGCGTCGGCGACCAGATCCTTCATCGCGACACCCGGGCGATAAAGGCTGGCGTGCGCCTGCGCCGTACCCTCGCCGAAGAGGCGACGCACCGCCTCGGCGTCGATGCGCGCCCCTGGCGTGAGGATGGCGAGCCGCTCGCACGCGTTGCGCAGCTCGCGCACGTTGCCCGGCCAGTCCTGGCGCCGCATGAGCTCGATGGCCTCGGGCTCGATCTCCTTGGGCTTGACGCCGTTCTCCTCGCTCACGCGCACGATGAGCGCGCGGATGAGCTCGGGCAGATCTTCCTTGTGGTTCCGCAGGCTCGGCGCGTTGATGGGGATGACGTTGAGCCGGTAGAACAGGTCCTCGCGGAACTCGCCGGCCGCGATGGCCGCCTTGAGGTCCTTGTTGGTGGCGGCCACGACGCGCACGTCCACGGTGATCGGCTTGGCGCCGCCGACGCGCTCGATCTCGCCTTCCTGCAGCGCGCGCAGCAGCTTGGCCTGCACGTCCATGCGCATGTCGCCGATCTCGTCGAGGAAGAGCGTGCCGCTGTGGGCCAGCTCGAACTTGCCCTTACGCGCCTGGTGCGCGCCGGTGAAGGCGCCGCGCTCGTGGCCGAACAGCTCGCTCTCGATGAGCTCGCTCGGGATGGCGGCGCAGTTGAGCTTGACGAACGGCTTGTCGGCCCGGGTCGACTGGTAGTGGATGGCGCGCGCGACGAGCTCCTTGCCGGTGCCGGACTCGCCGACCACCAGGACACGCCCACGCGACGGCGCCGCGAGCGCGATGGTCTCGCGCAGCACACGCATGGCCGGCGAGCTGCCGATGAGCTCGGAGTCGCCGGAGGCCTTGGCGCGCAGCGTCTGCAGCTCGCGCTTCTGGCCGGCGAGCTGCAGCGCCAGGCCGATGGTGATGAGCACCTTCTCGATCGAGAGCGGCTTCTCGAGGAAGTCGTGCGCCCCTTTGCGCGTGGCCTCGAGCGCCATCTCGATGGTGCCGTGGCCCGACATCATGATGACCGGCACGTCCGGTCGCATGCGCTTCCACTGCCCCAGCACGTCGAGCCCGTTGCCATCGGGCAGCTGCACGTCGAGCAGCGCGATGTCGCAGGCCTGGTTCTGGAAGGCGTCGATAGCCGAGCTCGCGTCGATGGCGAGATCGCAGCGATACCCTTCGAGCTCGAGCGAGCGCGCGAGCGTCGTCCGGATGTTCTTCTCGTCGTCGACGATGAGGACCGTAGCGGACATGCGCTCGGGCTACCCCGACGCGGCCGACCTTACAAGGGCTGTGCGTCGGACTCTCGGGGGGATGCTTCCGCATCATACCTCGCCACTGCGGTCGCCGCTTGGCCCTGAGGAACTTCCGCGTGTGGGGCCGTGGAAGGGGAAGTGGAAGGGCGAGGGTCGCGGAGAGCGGGTCGCGCGTGCGCGTGTGCCCCACCCACGGCCCGCGTCGCGCACCCCGCGCGCGTCCGCGTCCACGCACGCGGAACTGACCCCAGAAGGCCTCGCAGCGGGACGGCCACTGCGGCCGCATGGGCCACACGCCGTCACGCGGAGAGGCTGCCCTGCGGGCAATTCTTCCGCAGAAGCCCTGCGGAGAGAACCGGCCACAGCAGCCGCATCGGCTGCTCGCCGGGTCCAGAGCAGGCCTTCAGCGGAAATTGACAGGCCGCGGCTTCGCGCATAATCAGAGCCGCCTTTCGTCTGAAGGACGTCCCCCATGCATGATAGCGACTCGAACACCACGGTCCTGCGCAGCCTCATCGCCGCGGCCGCGATCGTCGTGCTGAGCGCGCTGTCGGCGTGCGGCGGCTGTGGCCCGAACTACCCGGACTGCAAGGACGACAAGAACTGCGCCGCCCACAAGGAGGTGTGCGTCGACGGCAAGTGCAAGGAGTGCCGCGACGCCAGCCAGTGCTCGGCGATCGACGCGTGCATGGGCTGCCAGGACAACGCCTGCGTGCGCGAGCCGGGCTGCTGCAAGTCCGACCTCGACTGCCCGCAGGGTGGCAAGTGCTGGCGCACCGCGGGGCGCGCGGCTGGCGTCTGCGGCGGCGCCTGCCGCGAGAACAGCGACTGCCCGTCGGGAACGCGCTGCTCGAGCGGGAGCTGCGTGCCCGACATCACCTGCAGCGACGACAGCTTCTGCCCCAACGGCCTCAAGTGCATCGGCGGCAGCTGCGTGGCCGCGTGCGACCTGCAGCCCATCTACTTCGACTTCAACGAGTACGCGATCCGCCTCGACCAGGAGACGCCGCTCAACGCCAACGCCGAGTGCATCAAGGGCGCGCAGTTCACCGTGGGCGTCGAGGGTCACTGCGACGAGCGCGGCTCCGACGAGTACAACCTGGCGCTCGGGCAGCGCCGCGCCGCCTCGGTCGCGCGCCAGTACAACACCCTCGGGGTGGAGCGCACGAAGCTGCGCGGCATCCTGTCGTACGGCGAGGAGCGCCCGGTCTGCCAGGAGTCGAACGAGTCCTGCTGGCGGCTCAACCGCCGCGCCGAGTCGATTCGTAAGTAGCAGCAGACCGGCGAGGTCGCTGACATGCCTGCGACCGGTCGGCTCCCAGGCACTATCCCGCTGAGCGATTTTGGCGTTGTAGGGCCCTCGACGGCGAGGTACTTTCCCTCCGATCTTCGGGGCTCTAGCGCAATTGGGGTTGACAGTCCCCAATATCGCAGTTACCCCCCGCCCCGTCCAAACTGCTCCTGTGAGTGAGGGAAGAGCCATGCACGTCGACCGCAACCGCACATCCTTGTCAGCCGCTCGCCTGCTGGGCGCGCTGGCCTTCGTCTTCACCGTCGCCGCGCTCCAGGCGTGCGGCGGCTGCGGGCCCAACTACCCCGACTGCGACAACGACAAGAACTGCAAGACCCACAACGAGGTCTGCGTCGACGGCAAGTGCAAGGAGTGCCGCGACGACAGCACCTGCGCCGCGAAGAACGCGTGCATGACCTGCCAGGGCAACGAGTGCCTGCGCCGCACCGGCTGCTGCCTCTCGAACGCGGACTGCCCGAGCGGCAAGTGCGACATGGACGGCGGCACCGGCACGTGCGCCCCGATGTGCACCAACAACTCGGACTGCGGCGACGGCGAGAAGTGCATCAACGGTCGCTGCCAGGCCGCCACCGGCTGCACCGACGACAGCCAGTGCCCGTCGGGCCTGAAGTGCCGTGGCGGCGAGTGCACCACGGCGTGCAACCTCGAGACCGTCTACTTCGACTTCAACGAGTACGCCATCCGCCTCGACCAGGAGAACCAGGTCTCCAAGAACGCCGAGTGCCTCAAGCAGAGCGCGCCTAGCTCGGTGCAGGTCGAGGGTCACTGCGACGAGCGTGGCTCCGACGAGTACAACCTCGCGCTCGGCGAGCGTCGCTCGGGCTCGGTGTCGCGCCAGTACAAGGCGCTCGGCGTGAAGAACGTCGGCCGCGACGTCTCGTACGGCGAGGAGAAGCCGGTGTGCAGCGAGCCGAGCGAGTCGTGCTGGAAGCGCAACCGTCGCGCTGAGACCAAGGTGAAATGATCACGCGCAGGCTCGGCCTCGTCATCGGCATCGTGGCCCTCGCGGGCCTCGGTGCCTGCGCGACGAACGGGGATGTCGAGCGGCTCAGCAGTCGCCTCGACAAGCTCGAGGACGAGCGCAACCGCTCGAAGACCGAGGACGAGGCTCGGCTCGAGCGGCTCAAGACGATGCTCGACGAGGCCGAGCAGTCGCTGCGCGAAGCCGGCGCGGACATGGCCATCCGCCTCGAGCGCATCGAGCAGGACTTCCCCAAGGTGAAGGGCACGAGCGAGTCGCTCGACTTTCGCCTGAAGGCCGTCGACCGCGACCTCAGCGTCATCAAGAAGGAGCTCGCCGATCGGCTCGGGTCGACCGCGGTCTACCTGCCGAGCGACCTGCCCAAGGACGCCGACGGTGTCTGGCGCATGGCGGAGGAGCGCGCCAAGGCCGAGAAGGTCCCCGAAGCCAAGGCCATCTTCGAGCTCTTCGAGGCGAGCTACCCCGACGACCCGCGCGCGCCGCAAGCGCTCGTGCGCATCGGGCAGCTGCTCGAGTCCACGGGCGATCTCGATGGCGGCATCAAGGCCTATCAGGCCGTCTACGAGCGGCACCCCAAGGCCCCCGAGGCGTCCAAGTCCGTCTCGCGCGTCGCCGAGATCTTCGTGCTCAAGGGTGAGTGCGCGCGCGCCAAGACGATCTTCGACTTCGTGGCGAAGGAGTACAAGGGCACGCCCGAGGCCACCACCGCCAAGGAGCGCTCCAAGGCGATGGCCAAAGAGTGCAAGAAGACGAGCGGCTGAGACATGCACGCTGACGTGATCGTCGTCGGCGCGGGTCATGCGGGCGCCGAGGCGGCGCTCGCGGCGGCGCGCTTGGGGGCGAGCGTGCTGCTGCTCAGCCAGAACCTCGATCGCGTCGGCTGGATGAGCTGCAACCCAGCCATCGGCGGGCTCGGCAAGGGGCACCTGGTCAAGGAGATCGACGCGCTCGGCGGGCTCATGGCGCGCGCTGCCGATGCCACCGGGATCCAGTTCAAGCGCCTCAACAGCTCGAAGGGTCCGGC
>Ga0164241_10004455_pt1 | contig 13554 bp, 13 predicted proteins | sample OricomyardsoilBY_FD_108780 | JGI IMG/M metagenome (GOLD analysis project Ga0164241, IMG submission 108780) | Backyard soil microbial communities from Emeryville, California, USA - Original compost - Back yard soil (BY) | ecosystem: Environmental > Terrestrial > Soil > Unclassified | place: USA...
CATAGATATATTCGCTTTTATATCCTTTATCACGAAACACTTTTCGCAGTGAAAAAAGGTGTTCATTATCCGGTCTTCTCACAATCGATTGTCCGGGTGTAGGTGGCACACTCAATGACAATGCTTCCAGGCCACGCACCGTGCGGGTACCAGTGGCGTACAATTGAGTAAACACAAGACTATGCTGAGCAAGTGAGTCCAGGAAAGGAGTTATGTTTTCAGTATTCCCAAACAATTTCATAAAGTCAGCGCTGAAACTTTCTACGCTAATCATCACTACATTTAGTTTTTTATCCGGGCCTTCATGAACAATCTTTCGTTCCAGTTTCAATTCATCTGTATTTGTAAAATCAGCCTCGGGAGTTTTTGTTAACTCATGCAATAATCCGATCGCTTCGGCATTATTCATACCCTTATAGAATTGTTCGTAATCCAATTCATTATTCAAATAAGCAGCAAACAATTCATATAATCCATTTCCGGCCAATTCGTTGGCATACGTGTTGGAGCTAAAACGATGGCCCTTACTGGTAACCAAAAAGAAACATAAAAGAAAAGTTAGCGCATACACCCCAACGTATTTGCTCCGCTGTTTAAAATGAATAGGTATCACAGCAGTATCTTTTATCAATGGCTTAATGAAAAAAAGAATCACAAAAGTAAAAATGGCTAGTGACGCGATTATCCATTCTATCGGATACGATTGCCTGATATTTCCAATTACTTCAGTAGTATAAACAAGGTAATCAACAGCAATGAAATTGAAGCGGCCCGAAAACTCATCCCAGAAAAACCATTCCGCCACGGCATTGAAAAGCAATCCAAAAATGAAAACAAAAAACCATCCATAAAGAACAAACCGATGGCCGGGTTTACTGAACACTTTTGAAGGAATGAGCCAGAGATAAAGCAAAAACGGCAGAATGAAATACACCCCGTTCACCAAATCATAAAAGAAACCCAGAAAAAAAATGCCCAAAATGTTAAGTATCGTAAAATCCAGTCCAGACGCGGAAACAATTAAAAAAGCTATTCGCGTAAGGGTGGAAATGCCAATGAGCAGAGTAAACAGAAGTAACAGTAAACCAATACGTTGAGATCGTACTCTCTGAAAGAAAGAAGTTTTCATCCTGCAAAAGTAGGAAATTGAATCTGTAGACAATCTGAAGGAGTATTTATAAACATGATAACAGTGGAAGTCCCTTTTCCGGCTGAATTTTTAGCTTCCGGGTTTAAATACCTTTTAGTCCTTGTACACTTATGTTCCCTCTCGCGCACTCATATACTTTTAATAGTTTCTCATGCATCTGCTTCATCTTGAAAAGAGATTCAATTTTTTGCGCGCCCGACCGCACCCATTGCATGTCGCAGTTGTTCATCTTCAATCAATTTGCTCTACGCATCGTCTAATGCGTTGGTGTCTCGCTCCTTCACCAAGATACCGGTACACCAGTATTGAGCTTCTCAACCTCCCAAAACGTTCCGATAAATTCAGCCAAATTCTTTTTCATTTTTTATTTTTTTTATTCCTACTTACACTTGATGCATTCAAGCTCGTGTTGGAGAATTCGAAGAGCGTTGCTTCAACCAGATTAAGTGAAGTTAAGAAATTACTTCGAAGTAACACTGATTAAGTATTTTGCTTTTATAGAAAAAAGCCTGCCTTTGGTATTGAGTGAAGCATAAGTTGCGCGTGCCTTTTAATGTATTGAATAACCTTAAACACAAAGCGATTCTAATAACATTGTACAGCCGCGGCATTTGAATTTCATAGCTCCTGGTGGCTCAAAATGAAGGACATACAATCAGAGCGAATACAGATTCTCATTGCCAATTGAAAAACTTGCTTTTCAATTTTGATATATTGACAATTAGGATCATTTTAAAGGTTGAAACATCGGTGAGACGATACACAAGGGGGTCGTAGTCCTTTCAGAGTAAATGGATAGATGTAATTTTCATACAGTAAGAAATTCTAACAACTGAAAAATGAATAGACTAACATTTACATTGATAACAATTCTAACATCGACAATTTTAACTTACGGTCAAAATGAAGAGAAAAAAGGCGTTGACCAATTGACACCTCAAACTGACAATGGAGAAAAATGGTATAAGGTTGATGTATCGCCATCATTCCCGGGAGGAATTCCAAAGTTTTTTGATTACCTAAATAAGAACTTAAAGTATCCCAAGGACGCCAAAAAAGAGGGAATCGAAGGAAAAGTAATGATTGAGTTCGTTGTTGACTCAACTGGAGCGATTCGACCTGGGACAGTTAATATAGTAAAAGGACTATTCAAATCATGTGACGATGAAGCGATTCGCTTAATAACAGAAAGCCCGCAATGGATTCCAGGACGAGTGACAGAGTTGAATAAGAATGTTCCAGTAAAAATGACATTACCAATCAATTTTAAACGGTGAGTTGTACGTGCTGCAACACAAGATATAGTCATTTGCCTTTGTTTGCTTATTTTATTATGATTAGGACTCTACCGAAAAGAAATCATTTGAACATCTCTGGACAATGTTAGAAGAGACACCGGACAAAAAAGGATACGTAATTTACTTTGGCCAAGAATCTAAAATGTTTGGACTTAGGATTCAATCAGACAATGAACTGTTCGATATTGAAAACTATAGGTACATTCCTTAAGACACTATATTCAATGTCGAGAGTTGAACGGCAGCAACTAACAAAAAAATCAATTCATTACATGAGAAAATTTACTATTTAATTTTATGCCGTTTGTTCGAAACATCAAACCTATCTAACCTATGCTCTCCTTTTTTGATTTACTAAGGAACGAACTGTTTAATTTCTTTTCTCTTCATGAACTGATCAAATTAATTAATTCGGGAGACTACAGTTCATTGCGAACCTGGGCCGGTATCACCACCGTCCTTTCTCCGCTCATTCCATTGATCGTTATTCTGGAGATCCTCCTTGCCTTTGCCCATAAAAAATTTCGCACTTCAGAATATAATATCACCTTCTTCATTTATGTTTTCAACAGGATAGCAGGCCGCTATATTTCTCTTGGTCTTGTCGCATTTTGTATCGGTCTATTTTCTCCCTTTGCCCTTCTTCAGGCATCACTCAACTGGTATTGGTTTATTTACGGATACGTGGTCTGGGAATTTTCTCATTTTATATACCACTACCTGGCGCATAAAGTCAGGTTGTTTTGGTGTCTTCATTCCACGCACCATACTCCTGAAAACATGAACTTGTCGGTAACCTATGCGCACTTCATATTAGAAGCACCTTATGCCGACTTAATCCGAACTTCTATTTGCATTTTAGCTGGCGTGCCACCGGCTATGTTGTTTGCAATCATGTTCATTGACGGAACGTGGGGAGGTTTTATTCATGTAGGCGAAAATTTTATAAAAGATGCGCGTTTCGGTTTTATGGGGAAATTCATTCTTACACCATCCCATCATCGGGTTCACCATGCAAAAAATCCATTATATATGGATACCAACTTTTGCAATTTACTCAACATCTGGGATCGCATTTTCAAAACCTATCAACCAGAAAAAGATGAAATCATCATTGAATACGGCATCACACGAAAAATCAATACGCAAAACTTCTTCGATGTATATTTTGGAGAACTTTACTATCTGGGGAAAGATGTCGCTTCGGCTCCTGGCCTGATTAATAAATTGAGATATATTGTTATGCCTCCGGGTTGGCACCACACAGGAGACCATAAAACTGCTCAGCTTATTCGAACCGAATATTTAAAAAATAAAAATAAATGAGTGGCTAATTAGTGAAGCACGGGACATTGATTTTGAACACACTGCAATATGCTGCGATTCGACAGCTACTAAATTAAAAACATTTTTGTCGGCGGGATAGGTCGCAACTGGTTAAGCGCAATTATATATCTCATTCAATTTATCATTTCCATTCTCAAATACATTAATTACAATCTCACTTCGGCAGGGCCCTTTACAGCAGACTTGCATGCCGTCATAACCGTTTTAAATATAAACTTTGCATTGCACCCAAACGTCTTTTTCAGCTATCTTGATTAATATTCTGTTTTGAAAAAGCTTAAAATTTTTGCCCGGTTATTCTTAACCCATACCGTCATTGGGTTGGTTTCGGTGATCAGTTTGTCTGTCATTTTTTATTTACTCTTTTTAAACGCCTTGATTCAGCGCACCAGCTATCAACTTTCTTCGATCAATATCCTGAAGAAGAATAACATAGAGGAATATTTAGGTGAGACGCAAAAGAACCTTCAACTACATTTTGGTCAAAAAAATGTTACGCCCCGGAACCTCGCCTCATGGAAGAGTGAATTGTCGATCGTCACGCAACTGTATGACTTCAAATCCATCGTGGTAGTCGATTCAAGTTGGAATCAAGTAACCGGTACCGCGAACGACAGTCTCCTGGTGAAGGTGTTGAAAGTTTTTCAGGAACAAAGGCATGTGGTGACTTCGTTTCAAATTACTGAGGCTGCTTCAGTCATATCAATTGCCAATACGGTTTTGATTTATGTTGTGCCATTATCCGATGGCAATTCTATTTCGGGATACATCCTGGTGGAAGACGATTTTAATACCATTCAAAAAATTCTGTTGGAAATAGCAGGTATGGGGGATACCGGAGAATCTTACCTGGTGGGAAAAGATTTAAGGATGCGATCACGTTCGCGCTTTAATCCTTCGCGGGCACCTTCAACTATTGAGGTAAATACCGAAGCAACAAAAGATGCCTTTATGGGCTCTTCGGAAAGTGGGATAATTTTAGATTATCGGGGTGTTAAAGTGTTAACCGTTTATCGCAAAATTGATTCACCCTTTCTGTCATGGGTCCTACTATCGGAGATTGACTACGAGGAGGCAATGCAGCCAACGATCGAAGCCAGAAACTATATCGTGCTGGCAACAGCGCTGATCATGCTGGTGATTGTTGCTATCACCTTTTTCATTTCGAATGCCATCTCCAAGCCCATTCTTCATCTCAAGAATAGTATTACACAACTATCAAAAGGAATTATTCCTTCTGAAAATGCTAAACTTGATGACGCCAGTGAGCTGGGCCAGATCGCCAGTGCGCTTGATGAGTTAGTAATCGGATTGAAACGTACCACTCAATTCGCTGATGAGATCGGAGCGGGTAAATTCAATGCTTCCTATACCGCACTTAGTAATCAGGATACATTGGGTTACTCGCTGATTCAAATGCGTGACAAACTGAAAACTCTTTCGGATGAACAAGCGCGGCTTATTCGCGAGAAGGCTTCTGCATTGATGGAAGGCCAGGAGAATGAACGCAAGCGCATTGTACAGGACTTGCATGATGGTGTAGGGCAGCTATTAACCGGCATTCGCCTTCGCGTACAAATGATGGAACACGATGAGAAAGTACGAGATGAAATTATGAGTCTGATCAACGAGACGATCGTTGAGGTTAAACGAGTTTCGTACAACGTGATGCCTAATGCGATTGTGGATTTTGGATTGGAGGCAGCTTTGCGTGGCTTATGTGATAACGTAAAGAAATATACTTCGATGAGCATCGACTTTAGTTACGTGAAAGAGTTTGACCACACGTTGCGTTTTGACATTAGCATTGCTCTGTTTCGAATTGTGCAGGAAGGGTTTAACAATATCATGAAACACGCGGGTGCCACTCATGCCGATTTATATGTTTTACATCGCGAGCATCAACTTTACCTGGTCTTGAAAGATAACGGACATGGCTTTGAAGAAGGCAAGCAATCAAACTCAGGGCTTGGCTTGCACAGCATGAAAGAAAGAGCCAAATTATTGAACGGGAATTTAGAGATTGATTCCATGCCGGGTCACGGAACCACCATTGAAGTAACTATTCCCCTCACCCATAACGAACGAAACAATGCAGACCATTAAAGTGATGTTAGCAGACGACCATGCGTTGATACGCGAAGGGTTCCGCTCACTGCTGGGGAAGAACGAATTGTTTGACATAGTAGGTGAAGCTGAAAATGGTAAAGAGTTGCTTGAGATGATCGCGAACAGGAATCCGGATGTGGTGCTCATCGATATAAATATGCCACAAATGACTGGATTGGAAGTGCTGGAGCGGATTAAGAGCACCCGACCCGAAATCAAATTCATTATTCTGACCATGCACGAGGAACGTGAATACGTTATGCGGGCGCTGACCTCGGGTGTGGAAGGTTATTTGTTAAAGAACGTGGAAAAAGCTGAACTTGAAAAAGCGATCAAGACCGTATTTCAGGGCGAGAAGTATTTCAGTCCTAGCATCACCAACATACTGGCGGAATTTGTGTCCAAGCCAGTTGTCCAGCCTGTTGCGGATATTACACCTCGTGAAAAAGAAGTGCTGGAACTCGTAGCGGAAGGTTACAGTACAAAACAAATTGCCGACAAGCTCAGCATTAGTATTCGAACTGTAGAATCTCATCGCATCAACATGCTCAAGAAGCTCGAGGTCAGTAATTCGGCTGAGCTCATTCGGAAATCCATTCAACTAAAGCTTATCAAAAGTGCCAATTAGCCTCATTTTCACAGCGCCTCAGGGTAAACACTGAGGGACAATCGGTGTAATTCCTGACAAAGCCAGATCTTAAGTCCTCGTTCATTTGTTTATAAATGCAAATGATATGAAACACGTTTTAATGCTCTCTTTTTTAATATTGGCAGGCAACCTTGCATTTGGCCAAAAGTTTGTGGATCCAACCTATTCCGTTAATAACTATAAGCATCCAAATAAAGCGGCCTATGCCAGAAAACATAATCTGGATAAGTCAACTGAATTAACATCAGTTACTGTCGCTGATAACGGAGATTATAAGCATCCCGGTAAGACTGTAATGACCCGAAAGGCTTCTTTCCTGACAAAAGCAGAAGACAAATCAAGAACATCTTACAAACACCAACACGGGTTGTAATTCTTTTTCATCATTGGTTTATACAGAGGCCGGGGCTTGTGCTCTGGCTTTTTTTGTGGATGTAACTAATCTTGAGTGACCATCCAGCGAAAGATTCGAGCATTTCAATGAATGACACTATTTACGAGATGTACAAAGTCAACTGATTTATTATCCATAAGTACACGATGATCACTATTTTAAATAGTAGATAGATGAGAAACTACCTCACCCACTTTCGTATTTACTTCCATGCTCACCAGTTTTCCTTCTTTATAGATATAAAAAGGGTTGATGAAAAGAAAGAAACAGAACGTGGCGTCTGTTTCCGTTCTCAATTCCTCAAAGGACTTAGCTGCGTTCATTGTCTTCTGCGCATGCAACCTTCCGATTTTCTCATCTTTAAAGAAAACATCAAAATGTGCTTCCGTTTTTTGAGCAAAAGAAACTGCACTTACCAGAAGTAAATTACACAAAACAAAAGCTTGTACTTTCACCATTGACATTTGATTATTCGTTATGCCTGTTTTTGATCAATCTTAAAACGGTTCGATAAAGATGACGTCTTTGTAATTTTAATTCGGAATACTTTTGTAAAAATGCTTTGGCAAGTCAGCACTCCACTTAATATATCTTCATCCTGTAGAACATAGTGCCCTTCAAAATATTATTCGACAGTCACTAATAAGAGTAAACGTTCCAGCATTTTTTCACTAATTATCCTGAGATGCACTACTTTTTTAAAGAGGTGTATCTTCTAACCAACCACCAGTAAAACCCGCTATCTTCAATCCGCTTTTAATGTACTTACAATTTTTCATCAGTTGCCAGATTAAACCTGAACGGTGATTAGAGATCATCATAATCACCGGACCTTGATTCAACCCAAATTTCCAGGGTGAAACCCACCCAAAGGAATTCAGTTTTTTATCCGGATACGTTGGATTAAAACTCGCATCGAATCCATATTGGTGATGTGATTTCAAATTGAATTTCTCAATCGAATGACGTGTGGTTTCCAAAACAATTTCCGGTGCAAATGGAAGAGATGCTACTACTGCCCAGGGAGAGATGGTTCCGTCATCAGGTCCGAACGGTGCACCTCTCGCTTTGTAACCGTAAAATTTTCGCTGTATTCCATCAATCATTGCTTTCTTCGTTCCAGGTCCATCGCTTGCAGTTATTCCCCAGCAGAAAGGTCCATAGTGTTTATATTGGAGAGGATTTTCAATGGCATATTGCCGGTGGATGAGCGTGGCTCTCCGACTGTTTTCGAAATAATCAAAACCTGCTTTTCGGGTGAAGTCATCAGCGATCCCCTGAAAGTCAATCCATAAATGTGAAAACTGGTGAATAAATAATGGGCCCGCATAAATATAATTTATCGAATACATTTCTTTTTGCGTGAACGTGGATGTCCATCGAAGATATCCTTCCGGGTTAATTGGATAAGTAGGAGATCCCAGCGCCAGAATATAAAGAAGTAATGCTTCGCTGTAGTTGTCGTTCCAACGATAGCGCAGGAAACCGGATTCAGGTTTCCATCCATGTGTTAAGGTCTTGCCTCCGTTCAATGCCCATTCCCAATCTATCCTTAAATAAAGTTGTTCACCAATCGTTCTGATTTCTTTTTCTTTGGCATCCTCACACGTAAAGTAGGCGACTGCTGACAATACACCTGCAACAAAAAAAGCGGTATCAATAGTAGATAACTCCGATTGCCATGCTCGCTTTCCTGTCTCCATATCGAGGAAGTGATAATAGAATCCTTTATAGCCAGTGGCATCGGGCGCGATGCTTTGTTCGCTATTGAAAAAAAAGTGAAGTATTTTCAATATGCGATCAATGGCCTCCTGACGTGATAACAGTTGATCTTCGGCACCAATAATATACGTGCATATTCCCATACCTACCACGGCAATACTAGAAGGGCATCCGGATTGTGTTTTGTCTACAATCAATCCGGTAACCGGATTTGTTTCTTTTAAAAAATATTGAAACGTCTCCCGCTGGAGACTAATCAACATTTGGTCATCCGTGCCTTGTAAATCGAAATTGAAAAATTCTTTCTCCTCTTTCATTATGTTGTTAGAAGTGTTATTCGGGCTGTACCCTGAATGGGTATGCCGATGTCAAACCTGACGGAGCTTCCATCACTGCTATACGAGAGTATTTCTTTTAAAAGAGAAGAGGCGCTCTCCAATGTTTCAACCTGATCGTGATTAAGGTATTGAGGTTTTTGTAATTTCCTCCACGCTGTCGTTGCGTTTGAGTGTTCATCATCTATTCTTTCCACAAACGCCTTGCTAATCTTCCTGGTATATAAAAGGGTAATTTGTATAATCTCCTCTTTAATATCATGCCGGGGAAGCGCCCAATTGGTAATCAATATCATTACAGACGAAGCTGATTTTGTTATCCAGACATCTACGGTAGGATGTGATCCTTCTACCAAATAAATTTTATCACCCAAGCCGTGAAGTAATTCAAATGCTCTGTAAGATGGTTTAGGAATACCGTGTATAGTTAATAATCCGAATCCTCCATGAAAAGGAACAGACGAAAAATAATTCTCTTCAAAAATATCGGAGAAGGTCCAGTAACTATATCCTTGCACCTGACCGTGGGCTTCCATAATTGTTTTAATGATGAAGGCAGCTGCATACGGTTCATCATGTAAATCATCGAATGGATTGGATGACGTACACCACTCCGTATAATAGACGGGCAAAAAACCAGCTTGTTTTCGTGTGTTGATTACCTGATCCCTTAATATACTTCGTTTACTGGCCGCAAGTTGGGAAATCGTATCATCTCCGGGCTTCCCAAATGAATCAGTTGGATAGTGATGCGTAGAAATGAAATCACAGGGAACACTTTCCTTTTTGCAATATTCTGTGAATTCAGGAATCCATTCATTGGCCGCTGTCGCTGGTCCGCCTACACGAAGGGTGGGATCAATTTTCTTTATCGCTTCTGCTGCGGTGCCGTAGAGTTTAAAATATTCATCTTGTGTTCCCAACCAGAATGCAGAAAGATTAGGCTCATTCCATATTTCAAAGTACCACTCCTGCACCATCTCCAATCCATAACGTTGCACCCAGTGCTGTACAATAGTGTGTATGAAATCCCGCCACTCATCATAAGATCGTGGTGGCGTAATATTTCCACGATAATGAAAGACTCGATTAGAACCAGAGGCTAATGCATCGGGCATAAATGATAACTCCATAAACGGTTTCATTCCAATCGACAAAAGAAAATCACAAATCTGATCTGCATTAAAAAAGGAATACACCAACTGGTTATTTTCATTCATCAGTGTTCCCATATCATCAGAAAGGATTCCATGAAAGCGAACGTGTTTAAATCCTAATTCATCGTGACAGCGCTTTAATTGTTTTTGCCAATCCGATCGAAGACCCAATGGAGCGTGACCACTGCCAATGGTATGTTCCCAGAAATGAGGAAATGAGTCGGTATCTGCTAATAAGTCACATTTAAAAATTGTTTTCATAAAAAATTTATCGTACACGATATTACCTTACAATATAGAAAAATGGTGCCCGGAGAAAATCAACAGAATTGTTCCACTATGCCGTAACCGCATTCTCTCAACATTAAGTATTGTCGAAGTGTACAAGGGGCGTTATATCCCCGTTAAATTAAAAAGTCGGTGTGATTCATTGCGATTCGTCCTTACGCACCACCGCGTACAACTAAATTAAACCGGCACATAAAGCACATGGAACATGGCATTGTATTTTTCCAATGACATCTATTAGCGGCAATAGAATGTTTCAATGTCATTTTAGTTCCCAGGATAATAGTATCAATCATCTTTTAAAATTAGTATCATGAGTAAAATGGTAAGCGACTTCCTTATTGAGCGATTATCAAATTGGGGAGTGAAAAAAATATTCGGTTATCCCGGAGACGGAATCAATGGCATTATGGGTGCAATGGATCGCGCTGATGCCTCCCCTCATAAGATTAAGCTCATACAAGTAAGACACGAAGAGAATGCTGCCTTCATGACCTGTGGCTTTGCTAAGTTTACCGGAGAGGTAGGTGCATGCATGGCCACTTCCGGACCGGGTGCTATTCATTTATTGCATGGCCTCTATGATGCGAAGATGGATCATCAGCCGCGGTGCTCGAGGCCGCGGGATTTGAAGTCATTCTCTCCAAACGAATACTTTGTTGTGGAAGACCCTTATATGACTTCGGCATGTTAGATAAGGCCAAAGAAATGCTCAATCAAATTTTACATGCCCTGCAAGACGAAATCCTTGAAGAGATACCCATTGTTGGTCTTGAACCCAGTTGTGTGGCTGTATTCAGAGATGAGTTATGTAATCTTATTCCCAATGATGAAAATGCGAAGCGACTGAAAGCAAACGTATTTACGTTAGCAGAATTCCTGGAGAAAAAAACTTCTGGATTTGAATTACCCAAACTTGAAGGCAGCGCTATTGTTCACAGTCATTGTCATCACAAAGCCATTATGAAAACAGAGGCAGACGAAAGCGTCTTAAAGAAAATGGGATTGGATGTACGGTTCCTGTCGTCATTCAACATACGCGCCTTGACTCAAGACAAAATGCAAACGCACTTATATCAACCATTGCTTACACAGAATAAATCATGAAATACAAATTATTAAACAACGATACACAAAAGACATATGCTGTTATACTTGACAGCGGTGAGGAGGCGATTAACTGCATGCAGAAATTTGCCAACAATAAACGTTTGAATGCGGCTCATTTTACAGCCATTGGAGCTTTCAGTAAAGTGACACTGGGATTCTTTGATTTTTCTATAAAGGACTATCGGAAAACCATCCTTACCGAGCAACTGGAAGTACTAAGCCTGATGGGAGATATTGCCCGTTACAACGAAGAAGTGAAAACACATGCTCATGTTGTAGTGGGCAAACGGGATACCTCTGCACATGGAGGACACCTCATAGAAGGTATCGCTCATCCGACACTTGAAATTATTATCATGGAATCGCCCGCTTACCTGGAAAGAAAAATGGATGACGCAACTGGTATTCCTTTGATTTCAATTAATGAATAAGAATTGAAGGCAAGAAATTAGTCTTATAATGATTGCCTGACCGCGTGCAAACAAATACAAGTCCTTAAAAAAAATACTTATGAATCTCTCCTTAACAAATCAAGTAGCCCTGATCACCGGAGCAAGCTCTGGTATTGGTGCGGGCGTTGCTATAGCGATGGCGGCAGAAGGTGCAAAAGTAATAATCAATTATCCGTTTGATTCTGAAGAGCCAAATGCAAAGAAGGTATTAGAAGAGGTGATCGCTCAGGGAGGAAAAGGGTCCATTCATAAAGCGGATGTAAGTAAGGAAACGGAAGTAGTCAACATGTTTGCATCTATCATTAAAGAGAATGGCACCATTGATATACTGGTTAACAATGCTGGCATTCAAAGTGACTCGCCATTTGAAAATATGACGCTGGAACAATGGAATCAGGTGTTGAATGTTAATCTGACAGGACAATTCCTTTGCTCCAAAGAAGCAATTAAGGAATTCCTTCGCAGAGGTGTGATTGCTGATCAATCGCCAGCTGCGGGCAAAATTATTTGTATCAGTTCAGTGCATCAACTCATTCCCTGGACAGGTCATGCGAACTATGCTACATCAAAAGGAGGAATTTTACAATTGATGAAAACCATGGCGCAGGAATTTGCATCACGCAAAATCAGAATCAACAGCATTGCACCCGGAGCAATTAAAACCAACATCAATCACGATGCGTGGGCCACACCAGAAGCGGAAAAAAAATTATTGCAATTAATTCCGTATGGCCGTGTTGGAGAAACCACCGACATTGGAAAGGCTGCCGTATGGCTTGCTTCTGATGAAAGTGATTACGTTACAGGAACAACACTTTTCGTTGACGGAGGAATGACATTGTTTCCCGGATTCACTACGAATGGTTAACAATTAAGTGAACTTTCCATGCACGCATTGAAACTGCCTGACTCCGTTTATATATACAGCATAAATTATAGACATGCAATTATATTTTTATAATGTCATTAGTGACGATGTGGATTTAGCTTAAATTATTTTTGCCTTCTCCTGTTTAACCAGACTTTTTACTTCACTCATATTGACAATCGGAATAAAACGGGCTATCACCAGGAAGAAAAAAAGGAAAAGTCCCACTGAAAAAATAAATACCCCAACGTCATATAACGTAGGAGAAAATAGCATCCACATAGAAGGCATGCGATCGTGCGACAATGACGTGACAATAATCACGAAGCGTTCCGTCCACATGCCTATATTAATTAGGATGGAAAGTATAAACGAAAACAGAATGTTCGTTCGCAGTCTTTTATTCCACAGCAATTGTGGTAAAAGAAAATTGAATAAGATCATGACTATAAAGAGAGGATAGTAATCCCCCGTCAATCGATACAGGTAATTATCCTGTTCGGCCCCTCCGGCATAGAATGCCATGATACATTCTGTAAAATAACTGATGCCTACAAGGCCGGAATTAACCAGTATCATCAGATTCATATTTTCAATGTGCGTGAGGGTGATATAGTTTTCAAGACTTAAAATCTTACGCAACGGAATCAGGAGCGTGAGCACCATTGCAAAACC
>Ga0164241_10004456_pt1 | contig 13545 bp, 6 predicted proteins | sample OricomyardsoilBY_FD_108780 | JGI IMG/M metagenome (GOLD analysis project Ga0164241, IMG submission 108780) | Backyard soil microbial communities from Emeryville, California, USA - Original compost - Back yard soil (BY) | ecosystem: Environmental > Terrestrial > Soil > Unclassified | place: USA...
AACGCTTCGGCGATATGCCGCCCATGTCCCATCGGTTCAAGCATGTCAAACGGGATACCATTCTCGGCGTATTCCCGGGTTAGGTAACAGTTCAATCCAAATGTCTTTCCGAACCCGCTGACGCCCACCCAGATTTCATGGGTGGCGCGCTTGTCCTTCCACGAGTTATGGAAGACCGGATAGGCCGCACCGACTGCCTCGCCGCGCAATATCCCGTCGGTGGTGGACAATTTGCGGTAGCCCAGTGGTGAGAGCATCAAGGACAGTTCCCGCGAGGTCACAGGCCATGTCGTGATCGGGATGTTGATGTCTTTGGTGTGTTTGGCAGTGAAGAACCCCACCGAACGCGCCAATAGTTCACCGACTTCTTGCCGCAACGAAAACCACGCCCGCGTCTCATTGATGATGGTCTGCGTGCGTTCCTTGAGGGTGTCCAAATCATCGGCGGCCACCGCGATGGTCAACTGCACCATGTGAAGTGAGTCGCCATTATTGATTTCCTGCAAGGCCCGACGGCAGTCTGCGATGCGCTGCACCGAACGACTATCTTCGCCTGTGGTCCCTGACAGATGCACCTGATAGGCCTGAATGATGCCTTCAAGCGAGTCAATCGCAGCGTTACGGTCATAGGTCTTGGGGATGTCCACCGACAACGCCAAAGGGAAATTCAGGCGCAGCAAGGGCGGCAACGGGCGGAAGAAATTCCACGTCGCCGGAGCGAATTCATAACTGGTCAGGATTGACCAGTAAGGACGCCCGCCCGGACGACCTGCCGGAGCCAGATGCCAGAACGGGGTTTCGCGGATTTCGTAACGCCCCTCAAATAACGACGGCCACGCGCCCTCAGCGACTTGGGTCTCAAATGCAGACACCATGCCGCCCGCCAGCGCACGCGGATTCTGGTCGCTCCATAACGCCATCCCACATAACGCCCGCTGATATTCGGCGCTGTCGTTCAGGCTTTCGAAATGGCGGCGATACTCCATCAACAGAACCCGCCGTTGGGCATCATCAACATCCTGCGCCTTGCGACTCAGGCTACTGATTTTGTCATTCAACGTGGCGGGCATTTGCCAACATACAAACCGCGTCGGCTCACGCAGAGTCCGCAACCACGTCGAGAAACGTGCTTGTAGAGCGCTCACGCCTTCTTCGGTGGCGTGCAACATGATGTCAAACGGTTCAATCAGGAAGGTGCGCGCGGTAGTCATGGGCGGATGACCTCCGCCATCGGCGCATCCACAAATACCAACCCGTCGTCCTGATCGGCTTCTGAGGTGCGGGCGAATGTCACCCACTCACGCATGTCGATGTCGTAGTTGGGTTGCGCGGGCGCGAAAACTACCGCCGCATCTAGTTTGACCAACTCCACTGGCAATTCCAGCGCCTTCGCCATGTTGCCAAAGATGCTTTGACTGTCGCGGGCGGCGGCCAATAAGACTGTGCCGCGCACGCGATACATCAGGCGTTGCCAGAGGGGAAGTCCGCCGCGTGTGCCGGTCATCACCAGTGTGAACACCGCGAAGATGAAGCCCGCCGGAATCGATACATTCGGCAGAGCGATGTTAAACACGGTATAGGTCAGGCCACCGCCCACGCCGGACAGCAGCAGGCGCTTGAGTGGAATGCCCAACAACCCTTTTTCATCACGCAGCAACACGTGAGATTTGAAGTCCGCTGCCATAGGGCCTCCTTTGGGAGAGTGATGAGTCTCGCTGGGGAGGGATACTCACCAGTCAAGACTCATCACCCGTTCCGCATCACTAGCTGAACGAGATGAGCGTAGTCACGCTGGAGGCGAAGATGACGAAGAACAGACCGACGATGACCTGATTGGCCGCCTTCGGATTCTCTTTGTGGAGTGGAATGACGGCGCTGCACGCTGTTCTGCGCCAGTTTCCGCCAAGCCCTCCCCGAACCGGACGGGCAGGTCGTCCCTGCATCCGGCTCTCCAGTGAAATTAAGGTCATACCTCATGCTCCCTTTCTGGCGGTGTCGCCGTGGTGGTGCGCCTTGTGGCACGCCGCACACAGTAGTTTTGCTTTTTGCTCATACCCGGAAGCCGCTCGTGGTTTTGTCCCGCGCCCCGTGTTACGGAGGCGTTTGGGATGGTGGGCGATCAGCGGGACATTTACCGCCCCGCACGCCTCACATTTACCCTGTGCGGCTGCAACCAACTGCGCTTTGCGCTCGATGCTGTGTCCATCTGCCCATGCCGTGATGACAGGGGCGGGCTGGTCATCCACCCTCCCACCCGGTAACAGGATGGATTGGTGCGATGGGTACTTATTCCAGAGGAAGTACCGCTTCCCATGAGGCTTGAGGATCGATAGTGCCTTTTTGCCCGTCTTGGGATCGCGCCAATAGAACCGTTTGACCACCTGTGCCACCGAGAGGTTGTGCTTACGCGCCAGATAATGCACCGCCATCCAGAACACGATGCCTGTCAGCTTGCCGAATGAACGGCGCGCATCGTAGGCGTATCGGAAGTACTCGCTCCATCCCCGCGCAATGGCGTTGAGGTTCGAGAATACGTCTAGTTGCGGCGCTGGGCGGTAGCGGGTTGCTTGTTCCAATTTCGCTGTAACATCCCTTTCCTTATCGATTGGGATCGAGAGCCGCGCCCAACATGTCCCATTCGGGTTGCGTATCCCCTGCACGTCATAACCAAGGAAGCGCAGCTTGCCACTGGCGTGAGTGATGAGGGTTTTCTCAGCACTCAGGCGCAATCCAAGCGTTTCCTCAAGCCACGACGCCATTTCCGTTTTGAGGCGTTCTGCATCCATCCGGGTCATCGCGCTGAGCATGACCACGAAATCATCGGCATAGCGCACGTAACGGATAGCGGGTCTGCTCTCCGATGGGCGTGTCTGTTTGCGTACTTGTTCCAGCCGTTTGAGTTCGGCCTTCACCTCGACTGCCGTGCGGCGCTTCGGGAATGGCTCACCGCGTTGGAGCATCTCACGCAGGTATTTAATCCGGCGTGTGTGCTGGCGGTAGGCCGTCGTTTGGCGGTGACGGTAGTCGATATTGCTCTCTTTGAGTGGGTTTGCTCCCCATCGTTCGCTCATCCAGACATCGAATTGATGCAGGACGATGTTGGCGAGCAGTGGGCTAACGATGCCACCCTGTGGCGTGCCTGAGTACGTTCCGCGCAGTTTCCCTTCTTCCATCACCCCTGACTTGAGGAACTTGGCGATCAGGGCGAGGAAGCGCTCGTCACTGATCCGTTTCCGCAGGGTGTCAAGGATGACGCCGTGGGGGATGGCATCGAAACAACTCTGGATGTCCCCTTCGATGACCCAAGCCGCGCCTGACTTGTAGGCGTAAGCCATGTGACGTAGCGCTGAGATCGGGCTACGGTTGGGTCTGAAACCGTGCGAGCAGGGCAGGAACAGCGGTTCATACAGGGCTTCCAAGACCATCGCTACCGCCCGTTGGACGAGGCGATCTTGAATGGAAGGGATGCCCAATGGGCGCAGTTTCCCATTCTTCTTGGGGATGTAGACGCGGCGCAACGGCTTGGGTTGGTATACGCCCGCGTGCAGTGCCTCCCACACACCGATCAGGGTGCGGTTGTTCACATCGTCGCGGGTTTCACCGTCCACACCGGGCGTGCGACTGCCCTTGTTCCCCCGAATGTCTTGCCATGCTTGTGAAAGGGTACTCATTTTGCACACCAGCTTGTACAGCTTATTGAAACGTTTTTCCGGGCTGGCAATTGCCAGCTTGCGAACATGCTCAAGTTCGTGATGTCCAGCGTCCATGAGGTCTAACACCTCTATCTCTCCATACCTACTTGAGTAACTTCACCTGTGACCCTTCGCCCTGTGCGCGGATTTCCCGCGCCCCCTGATGGGACGTTACCCCCACGACTACTACGGTCACTCCGTCCCCGTGCTGCCCGATACGGTTCAAGCCCGCCTCCCTATTGCGAGGGAGAGCAGCGCGGGTTCTCCGGTAGCTTTACATGCACGTACTGGATAGGGTCGGGTCGGTTTCCGAACGGGTTCTCTCTTGTCGAGAGCTTGCGGATGGATGGAACCGAGTTGTCAGGCTCAGACCCACTCCCCACCTTGCGGCGGGTTTCAGTCAGTATGGAAACTCCTGACCTACCATTCGCGTTGACGTATCAAGCCAAGATTTCGTCAACTTTGGCGTTCGTCCCGTCTCACCTTCGCCAATAACCGGCTAACCCTGTCTATCCCGCTCCTACCGTCCACCTGTTGGGGAATGGCTTTCCCCGCATGGCTCGGCATGTCCCCCGAAGGCTGACCACAGGCGGGCGCTTAATTCCCTGCCTGCGCCGGGGTGAGGACACAGCACCCTGACGTGCTGCGACACGTTCGTGCATTGCATGTAAGCCCTTACGGACGCCCCTTCCAGTCACCGATAATCGGCCATGAGCTACCCAGATAGAGCAGACCAAGACCCAGAAACCCGATGACGGCTGCGATGGGCGCGATGAGCTGCGCCACATCCCGAATGTCGTTAAACAACTGCTGGATTGCGTCCGAAAGGTTCAAGCGAGTAACTCCTCACACCGCTAAACGAAACAGCAGCCGATGCGAGCAGGTGCGTGCGCCATGACAAGTGAGGGGGCATCTAGGCCAATCCCTGTACGGATGAGGTCATCTGGCACGAGAGTTCGGCTCGCATCGACTGATTTCAGCGTAGCAAAGTGAGGAGTCCCAACCGCTGTAGGATTACACTTTCAGCCCGTCAGTTTTGGCAAATCGGCCGTTAAATTTTCACTTGAGGGGACAGGTAAGTATGTTTTGTGCAGTCCTATGTCCACGTTGAACAAAATCGAGTGATGCAACCGTCTGAATGAATTGACCGATACGCGGGGAAACGCCATAATAAACATATCTTGTTCGCTTAGTATCCGAAATCCTTGTGATGACTTCAAAACGAAGATACTCTTTATCAGCTACCGCAGCAGCGACACGTCCAAAGTGGACAAGATCGCCAAGGATTTAAGGCTGCTCAAATATGATGATGGCACGCCGCGTTACACGACGTGGCAGGACAAACATAACCTGCCACCCGCCAGTCCAAACTGGTGGGATGCCATCGTGGATGCGATTGAGCAGTGCGATATTTTTATGTTTCATCTATCGCTCGCCAGTCTGCAAAGCGAGGTCTGTCGTTCCGAACTAGAGTATGCCCACAAGCGCAACCGTCCCATCATCCCTGTGGTGCTGGATGGCGAATTCTTCCTCAATCCACAATCTGGTAAGTATGACCTATCGCCAGAAGCATGGACGCTTATTCCCGATTGGCTACGTGACCGCCAGTTGTTGTTTTACATTGGCGCGGATTTTTTTGTGCAGTTTGAGGCGGCAGTGCGAGTATTTGAGCGCAGTTGGCCACGCGATATCCATGCGCCGCGCCCATTGAACCCGAACAGCAAGAGCGTGCATAGTAACAACCATGCCGTGTACAGTGCTGCCTGCGACTACGCCGAACGGCTCGCCTTTACTGATGCCGAAAAGCACTTTGAAGCACTGGTTAGCCGAAATGACCCCGACTATGGAGAGTATGCGGCGCAGTGGATAGAGATAATCCGCCGCTACGATGAGCTGATAGAGATTGCATCTCGACACAGTGCCCGTGTGATTTTCAACACACGATTGATAGCATATCGCGCCTTGTTCCCTAAAGATTTTCTGGATGATGGCATCTTTGACCCAAAAGGCTTTCTGAAACACGATTTGACACCAAAGCGTGAACGCTCCCCAGTCGTGTTCATCGCCCCAATTGCCATTGTGTCGATTACTATAGTTGTAGGCATGCTCCTTGCAGCAAACTCAAGAAGTGATAAACCATCTATAACACAGGAAATGACCACCACAGAAGCCGCTTATATTCTTACCGAACCACCTCAAACTAAAGAAGCTGCATCTACAGTAACGCCAACTAATCTACGCTCTATAACTCCAACTGTAACGCCTCTTACTACGGCCCATCCAACAAGACAATCGCCAATAAATGTCTACGAGCTTTCTCAAGTTTTTCGCTCAGTGGATAATAATCTTTTATTCAACTATCCATCAGGATGGGTAGTTGGCTTTGACTTACCATATGTACTTGTTGCAAGCAATCGCAACGCACTGACCGCAATCGCTTCCAATTCTCCTCTCAATCGAGGACAAGTAGCCATATCACTATTGCCGTTCAGTACGGAAGAGACAGATATGGAAAGACTTGCTTCACAAACAGCCAGCCGACTGGTTGCAAATGGTGGGACAACAGGCATAGTGCAAACTGTTGATATAGGACAAAACGCTGTGCGAGTTGATCTCCAGAATCTGCCTAATCAACAAGAAGGGTTTATTCTTGTGATTCCTCACACAGAATCAGAAAGAGGGTTCGCGGTATTCTTCGCGCAAACCCTCTCAGGTGAGATTACAAGTTTTGAGGCTTTATTGCTGGAAATCGCTTCTACGGTACATTAACCCAGTGCACAAACAATTCTAGCTCTGTTGTTTGCGAAATACGTCGAACATTTGCCCCATCAGCTTCCATGATGTAGATATCTTGACCTCCATCGCGATCTGATATGAAAGCAATATAGTGTCCATCCGGTGACCAGGTTGGCGAGAGGTTTAATCCACCATCGGTTAGGATCGTTGTCTGATTATTGGTGAGATCAAGAACAAAAATATCTGCCAGATTTTCCTCACCCAGTACCGAGAACACAACCTGAGAACCATCTGGCGACCAAGATATATTAACTTCAGTATCGGCATTGTTGGTAAGGCGATCTGATATTTGTCCGGTGGTATCCATGAGATAAAGATCGGCGTTACCAGTTCGATTGGAAGAGAAGAGAATCCGAGAACCATCCGGCGACCAGACAGGAAAATCGTCTACAATTGAATTGACTGTTAAACGGCGCTGATTACTGCCATCACTTGCCATCAAATAGATTTCACTGTTCCCATCACGGTCTGACACAAAAAGAATTTGTGTCCCATCTGGAGAAAATGTCGGTCTATAATTATTACCCATGTCTCGTGTGAGTTGTACAGACTCGCCATCGGGATGAATGAGGATAACATCCCAGAACTCGTTTTCGTTGTTAAGTCGGGTCAGAACGATACTTCCATCGGCAGCTACATCCATGAAACGCTCTGACGTATTAGAATTCGTCAGCATTTCAGGATTGACCAGATTGCTTGTACTCATCCGATACAGTTTGGGAGCATCTGAACCAGCGGCGTATATTAATTGACCGGGTGCATCTAAACTGGTGATTGTTTCGCTACTGATATTCATAGGGGGGATGCGGTCAATTGTCAGACGATATTCTCCATATCCCATTCCCATTACTAGAAGTAAATAGCTTCCACTTTCTCGCAATCTTACCTGGTTAATGCGGGCATCTACAAAAGTGAGGTCAAAATCATCCGAATCATGATTATCATTAGCCACAATAAATATGTGTTCACCTGATGGCGAGGTTAAAAAAAGACTAATCTCTGGATCAAAGCTGCCACTGATTGCCTGCAAAGTAATTGTAATTGTTTCACCTGCCAGACCTTCAAATGTGATATCCGTCCATCTATCATAATAGCCTTCTATAACCTCACTGGTCACGGCAAAAGCGTTAACAGGACGTGGTATACCATACAGATAAATAGCCCCATCTGAACCTCCTGCAGAAGCAATTAGAGAACCATCTGGACTAAATATTGGCTTTAGCGATAGAGGCTGCTCACTATGACCCGTTAATTCCCGAATGATTTGACCATTAGCAATATCAAAGAGAAGTGTGTTATCAGATGTACGTTCAGTTGCTACAACGAGGTTTCCATTAGGGCTAAAATCAATCGCTATCTCCTCAAATGAGAAGTGGTCATATGCGAGTTGGTAAGGCATAAGAACCGTTGCAAGTCGTTCTTCGTCAATGTTCCACAATCGAATACCTCGACCAGATGAAGAGGCTATCAAGTCACCCTGCGGCGAAAAACGTACATGATTCAAGCCAAAAGAATCGCTATTGTGGACTGATAAATCTGGTCTTGTAAAAATCGACTGCACATTCCAGAAGCCATCGGGTCTGATTGCATACAAAACTACCTGACCCAAATTAAATCCACCCCCATCCCAACTGTAAGCAGATTCTGAAACTGCTAGTAAAAATTCACCGTCTGGTGTAATTCCGTTGTAAAAATCCGCATAGTCCCCCCAAGATGTCTGTGGCGTTTTTGGACTATCAAGTAACCTTCCAGATGTTACGTCCAATAAACCTAGTGGATTTGCCACTCCCGTAAAAGCCAGTAATGAACCATCAGGGCTAAAGCTCAAGCTTTGTAGTCCAAGATCATCATCAACTTCAATTGTATACAGAGGTTGCTCAGTTGATACATCCCATACGCTCAGATACGTTTCATGACCTACTGCAAGTTTTGTTCCGTCCGGGCTAAAAGCCAGTATCGGGCTGATATAACCATATTCTTCCACTAAAGGGATCGAAAAACGCGATTGCTCAACTAAATCAGGCACACTGAAGAATATGACTTCCGCATCTACGTTGTTGCCAAACTCAGCTACTGCTGCCGCTAATAGATTACCTCTAGGGCTGAATGCAATATCTTGCACAGGTGGTAGCCCATATACAAGGTTTACATGTTGTACGGAGGCCGTATTTTCAGCTGTGATAACCTCATACCCGGTTGGTTCTGGTTGAATCAACATAATCGAAGGATCAGGGGTGATAATTGGCAAACCGACTAATTCAACGGCATCAATTGAGGTAAATCGTCCATCTACATAAATTCTGATTCCATTGATGGGACCTATGTCAGACGAATCAATATTGACTGAAAAAACATGGGGACACTCATCCCCCCAATAGGTACTATTACTATCCTGAACAATTACTGATCCATCAGTGCTTAACAGCTCAATACTGGGAATCAACCCAGAAATTTGGTAAATATTTACTTGAAGGGGAGAAACAGGTTTTTCATAATACAAGGTCAAAGGTTCCCCAGTAACAAAAGAACTCCATACTGTTGGCTGTTCGTCATCACAAATAAATGTATCCCATTCGCCCGTTGCTGCCTGTGTTTCGTCATCCATCGCAAGTGTTGCCCACTGCCGAATTAGCTCACTATCGTTGGCCTGAGGAGGTGCTACTTCTGTTTTTAACGAAACGCTTGGTTCACTTGTTACTTCAGGCTCAAGCGCATCAGGTTCTGCGGTAGTCTCAGCATATAGAGTTACAATTACTGTCTCAGTTGTTTTATACCCAACTAGCTCAACAGCATCTATCTCGTTCCAAGAACCACCGATATCTTGATTTAGATGAATCGTGACTCCCTCTACCAATCCTATCTCAGGCAAGTCAATATTAAGTGAAAATACACGAGGACAATCTGTTACAGGATCAGAACTTTGAGGGACCTGCACTGAAGTCCCGTTGACCTGTAAGAGTTCGATGGATGTTATCGAACCTGGCGTATAAGTCTGATGGATATTAACCTGAGTAGTGAATACTGGTTCATCAAAATAAACAGTCAGGCTTGCTTCAGCATAAGAGTCAGCAGATGCCCATGCTGTTCCTATATCGACGCAATCAAACGTATCAGGTTCGCCAGTTGCTTGGATTGCGGCCCATTCTGGAGATGAATACTCGCTACTCGCGGTAGCTCGTGTTGCCCACTGTCGAATTAGCTCACTATCGTTTTCCTCAGCTTGAATGAGGTATGAAGTCAAAAGAAGTGCTAGGATAATGAAGATTATAAAACGCATATGATCATAGTTCTCTGAAATTGGATGTAAACATATCCCTATATATTGTAGCACTAGTTTTGGCTATCAAACCAAATAGTTCGGTTCAAATTTAGTAGGCGTGAGATAGACCAATATCGTCTGTCCTAGTGGCCGCAAGGCAAACGATTAGCTGGACCGCCTCACCCCTCAATCTGTATCGCAAACCGATACTCTCCCACGCCCATACTGCCGTAAGGTTCGCCATTCCAAACCCATATCAATCGTAAATCGACGGCTTGCTTTGGTAGTAGGTCAAATGGCATTAACCCTTCGGCAGGGTTGCGCGGTCCGGGCGGTTCTGGGGCATAGCCTAGCGCTAACCAGATGTCGTCTTGCATGAAGTGCAATACCTCGGCGCGCCCGTTGTAAATACGCAGGTGGGTCGTGAGTTGCCCCTCACCATAGGTCGCGCTGACCAGTCGCACATCTACGCCGTTATAACTCAGGTCAAGCAGTGGCGCTGTAAAGGTCATGCCAAACGATACGCCCCGTCCAGTGGTATCAGTGACCAACCAGCGCCCGCTTTGTAAGGCATGTGGCACGATATACCCCACCGAGGCCGACAGCGACGACAACGGCGGGATTTCTATCGGTAGTGCATCAAAATCAGTTACGCTCAAGGCGGTGGAGCTGGGCGCATAGACCTGTCCGCCCGCGTCAACGAATTCAACGCGCCATTGGCTAGTGTCTAATCCATCCACGCCAGCAGCGACCTCCATATCGAGCATCAGATATTGCATATCCGCCGGTAAATCGGTCTTGTCGGCCAGTAGGCGTGCATTTTGCAAGGTGACAGATGAATCACCTAACGTCAGTTGATCCCCTACCTCGCCTTCTTCCAGCGTGATTGTCATCCCTAAGGCTTGCCCGTCACGTGACAGTTCTTGCTCAGGTGGATAGGTGGCCGTCACGAGTGTGCGCGTGGCGGTGGGCAGTCCGTCGGCGTCGCTCTCGCCCATTAACAAAAGCACCAAGCCCGGACTGACTTGCCGGAAAATGCCGGTCTCGCTGCGTCGCACCTCACGCCGGTCATCAAACTCGAAGCGCTGTACCGCACCCGTGTTCATCGTAAGCAGAAAAGAAGCACCCGCGTCGATGTCATCGAAGAACGCGGCGTTTTCCTCTGACCACGGGATGCCGATCACCGGACGCACAGACATTCCACTGACGAACGAGGCTGTATCAGGGTTGAGGTCATATCGCCATTCTGACGCTTGCACACGGCGGCGCTGCACCACCCACACACGCGGTGCGCTCTCATCGGTTAGGATAACTTGCAAATTGACCGGATAAGCCACTTCGCGCCCGCTATCACCGCCTCGAATCACGTCATCTTGTGCTTCTAATGCCAACGGGGTCGGCGTCGGACTAAGGAGCGGCGTCGGGGTAAGGCTGACTTGTGGTGTCTCCTCAATGGCCTCGGCGCTACGTCCCCCCATCAAGCGTGTGAGCGTGAAACCGACGAACAGCAGCGCCAATACTCCGACGATCATGACCACTTTTGGCGACGGCTTGCCGGATGCAGCCGTAACCTCATCTTCTGGTGCGTCCAGCACGGTACTCTGTTTAGCGGCGTCCTGTACCCGACTGGGTGTGCGCGCCCACCGCGAACCGACAGGAACCAGCGCCGCCTCGTCATAACGTTTTAGCAATTCAGCCGTCACTTGGCGCTCCAGTTGGTCAGACCCAACCGCGCCCGCCGTGCGGACTTCCCGTTCATAGGCCGCTTTATAGGCTCGCTGACGGTCTGTTGGCACGAGTTCCCACAGCGTGTGCAACTCACTGAGAGACAACCCGCGCAAGTCATCAAGCGAATGGTAGCGTAATATCTCCATTAGGCACCTCCGCCCATCACGCTACCGCTGCCGCCCATCGCCGCCTGTTTCTGCATGGCGTCGGTATAATCAGCATCGCTGTTATTTGATGGCGCTTCGACTGTTACATTAATCTGCGGGGCAACTGTCACTTGTGGCTCAATGTTCACCGTCGGCACGTTCACCATGCCATAGGCGGTCATCGTATTAGGCAGCATCCGCGCTGTGATCTCTAACCGAGAGATTTCGCGCTCGGCTTCGTCGCGGGACGCCCCTGATTTCACCATCTGTTCGGTGATCTGAGTGCGTGTGTCGTCAGTCAGCCGACGATCCGGCGTTTCCTTCACCTCACGCCCAACGTGCTCGGTCTGCTCTGGTGATAAGCCTATCCGTGCGGACTGATCGATAAACATCCCGAAGCGTGAGAGGTCTTCCCGTACCGGCGGTGTATCTTCCACTGGCGTGACGCCGACAGCCCGTGCCATGGTCGCCCCAACGCTCAAGTGGTCAACACCCATCGCCCCGTGGCCGGACAGCAACCGCATCACATCGCCCATCACGCTCGCGATGTCGGGGCTGCCACTCACCTGCAAACTGCCCAAACGCTCGGTTAGATGATTCTCCATCTCCTCGCCGCGCATGTCGTCGGCGTAAATCTGGCGTTCGTCGTTGAGCTTTTCCGGTTCTGACTGTGCCACTGGTGTAAACATCCCCGTGCGTCGCGCCCGCGCCGGTGTGAAGCTAGAAACCATATCACCCTCCTCATCCTCGAACCATTCGTCATCTGCGATGTGTGCGCCGCGCTTGGATTTTGTGCCTTTAGGTTTCGTCCAACCTGCTAAGGCGTCACCAACTGCCGGAACCAGCATCGGACGTGAGACGACCCGTCCGTAGTCATCATATTCTGCGCGTTCGGGATCACGGTCACTCAAGAGCCGCGCCCCAACCCATGGCCCAGCTACTCGCCCGATAATGGGTAGATTCCCCGCGACTTGCCGCGTTGCAGAGCCTTCTGCGAACTGTTCAGCGGCATCTGCCAGCGCCGTGCCACGTAGTCCCGGCAGATGAGTCAAGGTGCGCGCCGCGCCGCTTAAACTGCTAAAACCACCGAACATCACGCCTGCCGCCTGTGCAGTCGTCGCTCCATTATTGAGCGCGCTCATACCGGCCAATGCGCTTGATCCCATGCCCGCTACTAGCGCTGCGCCACCCGTCACGGCTGCGGCAGTGCCTGTTACACCAGCAGTTGCTACTGACCCCGGTGAGAGCAGCACGTTACCCGTGGCCTGACCCATCGCATTGAATAGGCGATTGAAGCTGTTCCAGACGGCTTTTACGCCCGACCACATAGTAATCACGATGAAGACAAGACAAATCAGCCCGATACCGACAATGGCGGCAGCACTGCCGGTAGCCGCACCTGCGAGGAAGAAGCCGATCACCAACGCTTGGATCAGCGCGATGATGACGGTTTGGACGATCAACTCAATCCATTGATTGATGATGCTCTGGGCGATACTTTCGGTACGTTTGAAGAAAGCGAACAGAATCGCTACCCCGAACGAAATGAAGGTAATCCCCATCGCGATTGTGATGAGTAGGTGGACAATCTGCTCGACCAAAGCAAACAACAGTAGCGGCCATGCGGTCAGCGCACGACCTTGCGATGACCCAGCCATCGCGACAGCACTGTCGCGTGCGGCGTCAGCTAGAGTGTCCCATGTGATAGGTGATACGTTATGGTTGAAGTAACTCCCCTCCATATTCCATTCCATCGGCACAACGGATGTTCCACCTGCACCCGACCACGTCGAGGGGTTGGGGTTTTGCAAATAGATTCCACAGTCAGGCGAATAGATGGGTTGTGGATAGCCCATCACATCCTGAGCGTGTCCGCGCAGGTACGCCATCGCGATGTCCATCCAGTCAATCGCCCCTGCACTTG
>Ga0164241_10004457_pt1 | contig 13545 bp, 16 predicted proteins | sample OricomyardsoilBY_FD_108780 | JGI IMG/M metagenome (GOLD analysis project Ga0164241, IMG submission 108780) | Backyard soil microbial communities from Emeryville, California, USA - Original compost - Back yard soil (BY) | ecosystem: Environmental > Terrestrial > Soil > Unclassified | place: USA...
CCGCCCGTCCGGCAGCACCACCGGGTTGTCGATCGAGGACGCCAACTCCCGCTCGGCGATCGTGGCCGCATACCCGACGGTGTCCCGCGCGGTGCCGTGCACCGCGGGCGCGCAGCGCAGCGAATAGGCGTCCTGCACCCGGGTGTCCTCGGGGCCGGCATGCGAGGCGACGATCGGCGACCCGGCCAGGGCCGCGGCGATCCGGGCCGCGCTGACCGACTGCCCGACCTGCGGCCGCAGCCGCTGCAGGTCGGCGGCGAAGACCCGGTCGGTGCCCAGCAGCGCCTCCACCGACATGGCGGCGGCCAGGTCCGCCGCATCCAGCAGCCCGGCCAGATCGTGCAGCGCGAGCAGCAGCATGCCGAGCATGCCGTCGGTGCCGTTGATCAGCGCCAGGCCCTCCTTCTCGGCCAGCGTCACCGGCGCCAGCCCGGCGCCGGCGAGCGCGTCGTGCGCCGGCCGGCGCACCCCGCGGTCATCCACCACCTCGCCCTCGCCGATCAGCGTCAGCGCGACGGCGGCCAGCGGGGCCAGGTCCCCGGAGCAGCCCAGGGAGCCGTACTCGGGGACGATCGGCGTGATGCCCGCCGACAGGACGGCGGCGAGCAGGGACGCGGTGGCGGGCCGGATGCCCGTGCGGCCACGGGCCAGGGTGGCCAGCCGCAGCACCATCAGCCCGCGCACCACCTCCCGTTCGACCGGCTCGCCGCTCCCGGCGGCATGCGACCGGATCAGCGACTGCTGCAGCGCGGCGCGCCGGGACGGCGGGATGGACGTGGTGGCCAGGGCGCCGAACCCGGTGGAGATGCCGTAGTGCGGATGGACGTCACCGGCCAGGGTGTCCACGACGGAACGGCTCGCGCCCATGGCCGCGAGCGCGTCGGGTCCGAGGATCACCGGGCGGCCGTGTCGCGCGACGGCGACCACGTCGGCCGGGGTCAGTGGCTGGGTTCCGATCTGCAGTGGGCTCGTCACAAGGTCCATTGGACGACGCCGAGCCGCCGCGCGCGAGGTCGCCGCCTAGCGCGTGACCCCTTCCGCTGCCGCCGCGGCGATCACCGCGTCGGCCACCATGCGGGCCAGGCCCGGGGTGAACGGGTCAGGCACGATGCGCCCGGCGGCGGCCCGACCCGGCACCGCGGCGCAGATCGCGCCCGCGGCCGCCACCTTCATGCCCTCGGTGATCCGGGTTGCCCCGCAGTCCAGCGCCCCGAGAAAGATGCCCGGGAAAGCCAGCACGTTGTTGATCTGGTTGGGGAAGTCGCTGCGCCCGGTGGCCACCACCGCGGCGCCGTTGGCGTGTGCATCCTCAGGGCGGATCTCCGGGTCCGGGTTGGCGAGCGCGAACACGATCGGCGCCGGACCCATGGTGCGCACCAGGGCCGGGTCGACCGACCCGCCGGACACGCCGATGAACACGTCGGCGCCGGCCATCGCCAGCGCCAGGTCGCCGGTCAGCCCGCGCGGGTTCGTCATCGACGCCATCTGCTGCTTCACCGGATGCATGCCGGGCCGGTCCCGCGACAGGATGCCCTTGGAGTCGATCACGACCAGGTCCCGCACCCCGGCGGCGAGCAGGATCTTCGCGCAGGCGATGCCGGCCGCCCCGGCGCCGGCGATCACCACCTTCAGGTCGACCATCACCCGCTGGATCACCGAGGCGGCGTTCATCAGCGCGGCCAGCACCACCACGGCGGTGCCGTGCTGGTCGTCGTGCATGACCGGGATGTCCAGGGCCTGCACCAGTCGCTCCTCGACCTCGAAGCAGCGCGGGGCCGAGATGTCCTCGAGGTTGATCGCACCGAACGAGGGGGCGATCGCCCTCACCGCCGCCACGATCTCGTCGGTGTCCTTGGTGCTCAGCACGATGGGCACCGAGTCCAGGCCGGCGAAGGAGCGCATCAGTGCCGACTTGCCCTCCATCACCGGCAGCGAGGCCTTGGGCCCGATGTCGCCCAGGCCGAGCACCGCGGTGCCGTCGGAGACCACGGCGACCAACCGCGAGGCCCAGGTGTACTCGCGGGCGGCGGCCGGGTCGCGGGCGATCAGGCTGGAGACCCCGGCCACCCCCGGGGTGTACATCATCGACAGGTCGCGCCTGTCGACCAGCGGCGAGCGCAACTCGATCGACAGCTTGCCGCCGCGGTGCGCGTCCAGGACGTCGTCGGCGGTGAAGCCGCCGGGCCGCACCTGCGGCGCTCGGTTCGATGCAGGATGAGCAGTCAGAGTCGTGTCCGGACAGTCGAGGGTGCTGAGCATGATGGATCTCCGGCGGGGACGAGCAGGCGGCATCCGGTCAACGGGCGGATGTGGATGAGCGGGTACCGGTCAGACGAACGCGCGGTGGGCGTTCCGAACTGCCGGCCCGTATGGGCCTGGTCGGTCCATCGGAAAGGTTGGTGAGGGTACAACGGTCACTGCAGAGGGTGGATCAATGATGCACCACGAGCGCCGGAAGTCATAACTCCCGGCGCGTCCCCGCCGCGATTCAGGAGGTGACGATCCCCATCCCGCGGGCAATGCCGCCGATCCGGGTCGCCAGTTCGATGTCCTTGGCGGTGACACCGCCCTCGGAGTGGGTGGCCAGCACGAACAGCACCTCGCGCCAGCGGATGTCGATGTCGGGGTGGTGACCCGCCTCCTCGGCGATCACCGCGACGGCGTCGACCAGGGCGATCGCCGCCGGGAAGTCGGCGGCCGCATACCGGCAGCGGATGTCGGTGGCGTCGCCTCCCCAGCCGGGTAGCTCGTCCAGGGCCCGATCGATCTCGGCGATGCTCAACACGGTCATACCGTCACGGTATCGATAGGATCCGCAATCATGCAGGTCCGCGAGCTCCTCGTGCCGGGAGCGTTTGAGTTCACCCCCGTCCAGCACGGCGACCCGAGGGGCGTCTTCCTGGAATGGTTCAAGGTCGAGCGACTGGAGGAGGCGGTCGGGCACCGGTTGACGCTGGCCCAGGCCAACCTGTCGGTGTCCCGGGCCGGCACCCTGCGCGGGGTGCACTTCTCCGACGTGCCACCGGGCCAGGCCAAGTACGTCACCTGCCCGCGCGGCGCGGTGCTCGACTTCGTCGTCGACATCCGGGTGGGCTCGCCCACCTTCGGCGTCTGTGACGTGGTCCGCCTGGACGGGGAGGGCCGCCGCGCGGTGTACCTCGGTGAGGGTCTGGGACATGCCTTCCTGGCCCTGGATGACGACTCGACGTTGACCTACCTGTGCTCGACCGGTTACTCCCCCGGCCGCGAACACGGCGTGAATCCACTGGACCCCGCCCTGAAGCTGCCCCTTCCCGACGGGATCGACTTCCTGCTGTCGGACAAGGACTCCGCCGCTCCCACCCTGGCGCAGGCGGCCGAGCAGGGTCTGCTCCCGGACTGGGACACCTGCCGCAACTATGTCGACAGCCTGAAGGGGGCGTCATGAGCCGAATCGCGTTGGTCAGGCACGGACAGACCGAATGGAGCCAGTCGGGGCAACACACCTCGACCACCGACATCGACCTGACCGACGAGGGCGTGCACCAGGCGATGACGATCCCGAGCCTGCTGTGGGGGGTGGACCTGTCCCCCGCCACCGTGTGGTGCAGCCCCCGGCGGCGGGCGCAGCGGACGGCCACCCTGGCCGGTCTGCACATCGACGACGTGGTCGAGGACCTCGCCGAATGGGCCTACGGCGACTACGAGGGCATCACCAGCAAGCAGATCCACCAGACGAACCCGGGCTGGTCGATCTTCAAGCACGGCGCCCCCGGTGGGGAGTCGCCGGAGGAGGTGGCCGCCCGCTGCGACCGGGTGCTGTCCCTGGCGAAGGAACGGCTGGTCGACGGTGACGTCGCGCTGTTCTGCCACGGGCACATCTCCCGGGTGCTGGCCATGCGCTGGCTGGGGCTCCCGGTGCAGCACGGCGGGCTGATCCAGATGAACCCGGCGGCGGTGACCGTGCTGGGCACCTACCACGACGAGCCGTGCCTCGATCACGCCAACATGATTCCGTTCCGGCCCCCGCATGTCGGCCACTGATCCACGGATCCGGCCGGTCACCGTCGCCGATGTCCCAGCGGTGGTGGCGCTCGTGCACGATCTGGCCCACTACGAAAAGGCGCCGGAGCAGTGCCACCTGACCGAGGAGCAACTGCACGCCGCGCTCTTCGGGCCGACGCCGGCGCTGTTCGGGCTGGTCGCGCTGGATGACGATCGGGTCGCGGGATTCGCCCTGTACTTCCTGAACTTTTCCACCTGGGAGGGCGTGCACGGGATCTACCTGGAGGACCTGTACGTGCGGCCGCAGGTGCGCGGCTCCGGGCTGGGCAAGGCGCTGCTGACCCGGTTGGCGCAGATCGCGCTGGACCGCGGCTACGCCCGGGTCGAGTGGGCGGTGCTGGACTGGAACACCCCGTCCATCGAGTTCTACCGGGCTCTGGGGGCGGTGTCGATGGACGAATGGACGACCTTCCGGCTCACCGGTCCGGCTCTGCGAACGGCAGCGGGAACCGGCTGACCCAGGCGTTGGCCGGCCTGCTCAGCAGCAGCGCCGCGCCCGCCCCGCCGAGCAGCACCAGCAGCGGGCCCCACACCAGCTGGCCGCTCGGCGCGATCAGCCACACCCCGATCGCGAACACCACCAGCTGGGCCACCAGGCTGGGGGTCCGGGCCCAGCGGCGACCGCGCAGCAGGCCGGCGGCACAGCAGGCCAGGGACGCCGCGAGCACCAGGTAGTAGGCGGCCTGGGCCAGGGTCCGTCCCACCGACACGGCTTCGGACAGCCCGGAGACCACGTTGGTGCCGGCCAGGACCAGCAAACCCAGCGCCTCCAGCAGGACCAGCACCGCGGCCACCCGGACGGGCCGGGGCGGCGGAATGCTCAGTGGCGGCGGGTCGGGCTCGATGGACACGAGGATCACGCTACCCACGTAGGCTGCCGGGCGATGCGCGCACTGCTGATCGTCAACCCGCACGCCACGTCCACCACCGAGCGGCGCCGGGACCTGCTGGCCCATGCCCTGGCCGGCGAACTGTCGCTGAAGGTCGCCCGGACCGAGAACCGCGGCCACGCCGCCCACCTGGCCGCCGCGGCGGCGGACAGCGGGGTGCAGGTGGTGGTGGTGCACGGCGGCGACGGCACGGTCAACGAGGTCGCCAACGGCCTGATGTACCGGGGAGTACGGCCGGACGTGCCCCTGCTGGCCGTGGTGCCCGGTGGATCGACCAACGTCTTCGCCAGGGCCATGGGCGTCGACCCCGACCCCACGGTGGCCACCGAGCAGATCCTGGAGGCCCTGGCCGCACACCGCGTGCGCACGGTCTCCCTCGGCAAGGCCGACGACAGATACTTCACCTTCAACGCCGGGCTGGGCCTGGACGCGGAGACGGTGCGGGCGGTCGAGCGGCGGCGGGACACCGGGCGCACCATCACCAACGCCATGCATGCCCGGGACGCCTTCGTGCAGTACTTCCGCAACAACCGGCGCACCGCCCGCATGAGCCTGGAACTGCCCGGCCACGATCGCATCGACCAGGCGCATCTGGTCTTCGTTTCCAACGTCGACCCCTGGACCTACCTGGGCAACCTGCCCATCCGGACCAATCCCGGCACCGCCCCGACGACCGGTCTGGGCATCTTCGCCATGACCAGCATGTCCGTGTCACACGGGCTGCGGGCCGCCACCTCGATCATCACCGGTCGGACGACGGGTGGCCGGCACATCTTCCGATCCGACGACGAACCCTGGGCCACGGTGCGCTGCCGGGAGCCGGTCGCCTTCCAGATGGACGGCGATTACCTGGGCGAACGGTCCGAAGTCAAATTCACCTCTGTTCCTCGGGCGCTTCGGTTAGTAGTGTGAGGCCGACCTGCGGCCCGATGACGCGCCGAGGTGGTCGTCACCAATCCTGGTCTGAATCGAATCGACCAGGCATCATGGTGAGCGGGAAACGGTGGCACGCGATCTTCGAGTGACGTCCGTAACCCAGGCTTGACGAAACCTTGACACGAACGTCCTATGTGAAACCATTCACAAGCTGGTCGTACGGGGCCGATGACGCCTCCGACGACCTTTGATTCCGGTCGGATCCGTACCGATCCGGCGTACGACCGAGGAGCACACCCATGGACTGGCGTCACCGCGCGATCTGCCGCGACGAAGACCCCGAGCTCTTTTTTCCCGTCGGCAACTCCGGCCCGGCCCTGCTGCAGATCGCCGAGGCGAAGGCAGTCTGCCAGCGGTGCCCGGTGACCAGCGAATGCCTGGCCTGGGCCCTGGAGACGGGGCAGGACGCCGGTGTCTGGGGCGCCATGAGCGAGGACGAGCGTCGGTCCCTCAAGCGTCGCCGGGCCCGGGCCCGGGCCCGGAGCATGTGAGCCGCGCCTACTTGCTGCGGCCGCGCAGCGGCAAGGACATCCGTACGTAGGTTCCCGCTTCGCCGTTCCGCTGCCCCATCCCGATGGTGCCCAACAGTTCCGCCTCGACCAGGGTCCGGACGATCTGCAGCCCGAGCCCGGAAGCCTTCTCGACGGCGAACCCGGCGGGCAGCCCGACACCGTTGTCGCTGACAACGATGTCCAGTTCCTTCGCCGTACGGTCGACCGTGATCGTCACCTGGGCGCCGCCGTCGGGCGCCGGGGTGTCGGGGCCGCCGTCGAAGGCGTGCTGCAGTGCGTTCTGCACCACCTCGGCCAGCACCATGACCAGCGGCGTGGCCAACTCGGCACCGAGGACTCCGAACGAGCCGACCCGGCGCACCCGCGCCGAGGTCTCGGCGGCGGCCACGTCCGAGATCATCGGCACCAGCCGGTCCACGATCTGATCGAGGTCGACCCGGTCGTCCGGCGAGGTGGACAGGGTCTCGTGCACCATCGCGATCGACGCGACCCGCCGGACCGACTCCCCCAGCGCCTGCCGCACCGACGGGTCCGCCGAGCGTCGAGCCTGCATGCGCAACAGGGCGGCCACTGTCTGCAGGTTGTTCTTCACCCGGTGGTGTATCTCCCGGATCGTGGCGTCCTTGCTGAGCAGCGCCCGGTCCCGGCGGCGCACCTCGGTCACGTCGCGCACCAGCACCAGCGCACCGGACGGCCGCCCGTGCGGCCGCAGCGGCAACGCCCGGAACAGCACCGTGGCCGCCCTGGCCTCCACCTCCATCCGCAGGCTGGGCCGGCCGGCGACCGCGTCGGTGATCCGGGTGGCCAACTCCGCGGCGTCGAACGGATCGTCGACCAGCGCCCGGGTGACCTGGGCCAGGGTCTGGCCGATCATCTCTCCGTTGTAGGCCAGCCGGTGGTATGCCGACAGCGCGTTCGGGCTGACGTAGACGACATTGCCGTCGGCGTCCAGCCGAAGCAGCCCGTCACCGGCCCGCGGACCGGTGTGCAACTCGGCCGGGCGGCCCGGCGGCGGGAAGGTGCCGTCGCAAGTCATCTGGAACAGGTCGTCGGCAGCATCGACGTAGGCGGTCTCCAGCAGGCTGCCCTCGCGGCCGACCAGGCTGCTGGTGTCCCGCTCGATCACCGCGATCACCTCGCCGAGGTGTCGGACCGGGATCGCCTGCCGGCGGATCCAGCTCTTGGGTGCCTCCAACGGCGGCTCGTCGGAGACGACCCGCTCCTCCTCCCAGGCCCGGCGCAGAAGCGGGAAGTCGGGCAGCGAGACGACCGCCTTGACCCGGTCGTCGACGAAGGCGGTCACCCCTGTCGTCGGCCGGGCCTGGGCGGCGCAGATCAGCCGCCCGGGTTCGGTCGGGACCCAGAGCAGCAGGTCGGAGAAGGACAGGTCGGCCAGCAGTTGCCATTCGGAGACGACCGCCTGCAGGTGAGCCACCGCGGCACCGGAGATGCTGGAGTGATCTGCCAGGACGTCGGAAAGTGTCGACATGATGTGTGCCCGGCCGTCAGGAGATCTCGGCGATCAGGTCGCCTTCCTGCACGAGACCACCCTCGGCCACCGCCAGTTTGGACACCGTGCCGTCCACCTCGGCGATCACCGGGATCTCCATCTTCATCGACTCCAGGATCACCAGGGTGTCCCCACCGGCGATCGTGTCGCCCTCCGCGACCAGCACCTTCCCGACGTTGGCCACCATCTCGGCCCGAACTTCCTCGGCCATCCGTTTCCCTCCGCCGTGCGTGCAGACCATATTGTCATCTCCGTACATGGCAAGATGGCCCGGGCAACAGAGAGGAAGTGAACAGGGATGAGCAAGCGCGGACGCAAGAAGAAGGCACGCAGGAAGAGCGGCGCCAACCACGGCAAGCGCCCCAACTCCTGAGCCGGAGTTGGTCGTGTGGGCCCGCGGCCGCTACGACGGCCCGCGGGTCACCCGCACGGTCGTCACGGTGACGTCCAGGCTCGCGATCACCCGTTCCCGGAGATGTTCGGGCGCCCGGTCGCCCCCGCACTTGCGGTGCAGCAGCTCCTTGAGCTTGCGGTCCAGCCCCGCCTCCACCAGGCAGGGTGAGCATTCGTCCAGGTGCTGCTGCACCTTCGCGCGATGCTCGGGATCCATCTCGTCGTCCAGGAACAGCCAGACATCCCGCAGCACGTCATCGCACGCCATCGTCCGGTCCGCCCTCTCGTCCGCGCAGAAATCCCCGTTCGGTCGCATAGTCGGTCAGCAGCTCGCGCAGTTGCCGCCGCCCCCGGTGCAGCCGAGACATCACGGTGCCCAGCGGGGTCCCCATGATCTCGGCGATCTCCTTGTAGGAAAAGCCCTCGACGTCGGCCAGGTAGACCGCCAGCCGGAAGTCCTCCGGGAGCTCCTGCAGCGCCTCCTTGACGTCCGAGTCCGGTAGCCGGTCCAGGGCGTCCATCTCCGCCGAGCGCAGCCCGGTCGAGGTGTGCGACTCGGCCGACGCCAACTGCCAGTCGGTGATCTCGTCGGTCGCCGTCACCGTTGGCTGGCGTTGCCGCTTGCGGTAGCCGTTGATGTAGGTATTGGTCAGGATGCGGTACAGCCAGGCCCGCAGGTTGGTGCCCTGGGAGAACGACCCGAACGCGGCGAAGGCCTTCAAGTAGGTCTCCTGCACCAGGTCCTCGGCGTCCGCGGGATTGCGGGTCATCCGCATCGCGGCCGCGTAGAGCTGGTCGATCAGGGGCATGGCCTGTTCGGTGAACCGCTGGCCCAGGTCGTCGTCCACCGACGTGGTCACGTGCGTCACCTGCCTCGCGGTCGACGAAGGCGGGCGCTGCGCACCCCCCACGTCGCGACCCGCGCGACGCAGCGTCGAGGGTACCTGTCGGCCCGGCCGGGTCCGCCTCGGCCGTCGCTTGACCGGCGTCTGCTGCAGCATCGTCACGAAATGGTTGAACACCCCGGGCGCGACCGGTATTCCGGACCTACCGGACCTACCACACCACCGGCATCTTTTCCGCGCTGTACACGATCGACGTCTGACGGAACGCCAGCTCGCTCAGCGGCACGGCCGCGCGCATCGTCGGGAACCGGCGGGCCAGGGCCGGGAAGGCGATCCGTAGCTCGATCCGGGCGAGTTCGGCGCCGACGCAGCGGTGGATGCCGTAGCCGAAGCCCAGGTGGGAGGTCGCCGGCCGGGTCGGGTCGAACACCTCCAGGTGCTGGCCCAGCACCGGGTCGCGGTCGGCCCCGGACAGCGACACCAGGACCATCTGACCGGCCGGGATGTCCACCTCGCCGATCCGGACGTCGGTCCGGCTGAACCGGGGAAAGGCGACCTGGACCACGCTCAGGTAACGCATCAACTCCTCGACGGCAAGATGCACGGACTGCTCGTCGGCCGAGCCGAGTGCGGCGAAGTAGTCCGGGCTCTGCATCAGCGCCAGCGCACCCAGCGACAGGGTCGCGGCGGTGGTCTCGTGCCCGCCGGTGAGGATGCCGTCGGCCAGTCCGGCCAGTTCCCGGTCGGTCAGCTCGTCGCCGTGGTCCCGGATCAATTGCCCGAGCAGCCCCTCACCCGGGGTCGCCCGCTCGCGCACCACCAGCGTCTGCAGATAGTCCAGCGAGGTGCCGATGACGTCCAGCGGGGACTCGTCGCCCATCTCGAAACGCGCGGTGGACAGCGCCTGGAAGTCCTCGCGGTCCTCGTACGGAACACCGAGCAGCTCGCAGATGACCAGGGACGGGATCGGCATGGCGAACAGGTCCACCAGGTCGGCCGGTTGGCCGGCCGCCTCGATGGCGTCCAGCTGCCCGTCCACGATCTCGGCGATCCGTGGCTTGAGCCGTTGCAACTTGCGCATGGTGAATTCCGGCGTCAGGAGCCGGCGCAACTTGGTGTGATAGGGCGGGTCCGTCATGCCCAGGCCGCCCGGATCCTCCGATGACTCGTCGGTCAGGTTGCCGATGTCGTTGCTGAAGGTGGCGGCGTCGCCGAGCACATGTTTTGCCTCGTCGTAGCCGCTGACCAACCAGGCCACGATGCCGAACGGCAGTTCCAGCTTGGCCACCGACTCGGCGGTCCGGCGCTCGCCGAGCTCGGCGATCGGGTCGAGGCCGTCGCGGGACAGCAACAGCGGGATGGGTAGCGCGTCGGTCATGAATGAAGGGTTGCACAGACCGGGTACTGTCTCTCCCGCGAGCGCACGACCCAGGCCTACCCGAGAGGGACCGCCCGTGATCAGCTTCGATTCGGTGTCCAAGGTGTACCCGGACGGCACCCACGCCGTCGAGGATCTTTCCCTGGAGATCCCTACCGGCCGGATCACGGTGTTCGTCGGCCCGTCCGGCTGCGGCAAGACGACCTCGGTGCGGATGATCAACCGGATGATCGAGCCCACCCACGGGATCGTCGCCATCGATGGACGGGACATCTCGACGGTCGACGCGCCGGTGCTGCGCCGAGGCATCGGTTACGTCATCCAGAACGCCGGCCTGTTCCCGCACCGCACCGTCCTGGACAACGTGGCGACGGTGCCGGTGCTGCAGGGCCGCAGCCGCCGCGAGGCCCGGCTGGCCGCGGCCGAGCTGCTGGACCGGGTCGGCCTGGATCGAGCCCTGGCCAAGCGGTACCCGGCACAGCTGTCCGGCGGGCAGCAGCAGCGGGTGGGCGTGGCCCGGGCGCTGGCCGCCGACCCGCCGGTGATGCTCATGGACGAACCGTTCTCCGCGGTCGACCCGGTGGTCCGGGCCCAGTTGCAGGACGAGCTCGTCCGGCTGCAGGCCGAGCTGGGCAAAACCATCGTGTTCGTCACCCACGACATCGACGAGGCGGTCAAGCTCGGCGATCGGATCGCGGTGTTCGCGGTCGGCGGGCGGCTGGCCCAGTACGCCGAGCCGGCCGAGGTGCTCAGCCGCCCCGCGGACGACTTCGTCGCCGACTTCGTCGGTCGCGACCGGGGCTACCGGGCCCTGTCGTTCGTGTACGGCACCCTGCCGTTGCACCCCGAACAGACGCTGGTGCTGGGCGATCGGGTCCCGGCCGACGCGGGGACGGCCGCCGAGGGCATGTCCGCCGACCACGGTCGCTGGGTGCTGGTGGTGGACGACGAACGGCAGCCGCGCGGCTGGCTGGACTGCGCGTCGGTTCCGGTCGGTCACCGGGTTGCGGTGGACGATCTGGTGCTCGGCGGGTCCCTGGCCACGCCGGACGGGTCGCTGCGCCGCGCCCTGGACGCAGCCCTGTCCTCCCCGTCCGGCCGCGGCGTGGCGGTCGACGAGGACGGCCGGGTGGTCGGCACGATCGCCGCCGATGAGGTGCTGACCGCCATCGAGCAGGCCCGGCGGTCGGACCTGCCGGGTCTGCAGTTCGACACGCAGCCGGCCGCCCGATGAACTGGGAGTGGCTGCAGCGCAACGCGCAACAGATCCTCACCTGGACGCTCGACCACGTCGCTCTGGCCGCGGCGCCGACCCTGCTGGGCCTGCTGCTGGCGCTGCCGCTCGGCGCGATCGCGCACCGGTACCGATGGTCGTACGGCACGCTGATCACCCTGGCCGGGCTGCTCTACACGATCCCGTCCATCGCGTTGTTCGTGGTACTTCCCGGCTTGCTCGGCACCCGGATCCTGAATCCGGTCAACGTGGTGATTGCCCTCACCCTGTTCACGCTGGCGCTGCTGGTCCGGGTGGTCGCCGACGCGCTGGGCGCGGTACCACCGCTGGTGGTGGCCAGCGCGACGGCCATGGGCTACCAGCCGCTGCGCTCGCTGCTGACCGTGCAACTGCCGCTGGCCATCCCGGTGATCGGCGCCGGGCTCCGGGTTGCCGCGGTGTCCAACGTCAGCATGGTCTCGGTCGCGGTCCTGCTGGGCATCCCGCAACTCGGGCAGCTGTTCATCGTCGGGTTCCAGCTGGACTTCTTCACCCCGATCATCGCCGGCATCGTGCTGTGCCTGCTGCTGGCCGGGATCTTCGACACGATCATCCTTCTCGGGGTGCGGCTGTCCACGCCGTGGACCAGAGCGGTGCCGGGCCGATGAGCGAGCGCAGCGAGCGATGAGCGGGGCGTGGACGTGGCTGACCGACCCGGCGAACTGGGCGGGACCGAACGGGGTGTGGACCCGGCTGCTCCAGCACCTGTGGTACACGCTGCTGTCCTTGGCCATCGCGCTGGTGATCGCGCTGCCGCTGGGCGCGGTGATCGGGCATACCGGCCGGTTCACCGGCCTGGTGTCCGGCGTCGCGAACGCGCTGCGGGCGCTGCCCAGCCTGGGCCTGCTGATCCTGCTGGCCCTGTGGGGGCTGCACACCCTCAAGGGGGACCTGGCGCTGCTCGGGCCGGTGATCGCGGTGCTGGTGATCCTGGCCGTCCCACCGATCCTGTCCAACACCTATGCGGGGATCGCCAACGTGGACCCGGCCACCCGGGATGCCGCCCGCGGCATGGGCATGACCGGCACCCAGGTGCTGATCAAGGTGGAGCTGCCGGTGGCGATGCCGCTGATCTTCTCGGGGCTGCGGTCGGCGTTCCTGCAGGTGGTGGCCACGGCGACGATTGCCGCCGTGGTCTCCCTCGGCGGGTTCGGCCGGTACGTCGTCGACGGGCTGGCCCGGCTGGACTACCCGGTGATGGTCGCCGGCGCCTTCCTGGTGGGTGTGCTCGCCGTCGTCGGGGACCGGATCCTGGCCGTGATCGGGCACTACGTCGTCTCCCCCGGGTTGACCGGGCGGACCGCGCGAAGGCCGTCGGCCACCGCGGCGGACCTGGTCGTCGCCCGGGCGGACGGGGCGGCCGGCGGATGACGATCCATGCGGCGCAGTTCCGATGTCGTACCCCGGTGCGACCATCAGCTCGCATTCTCAACCACACCGTGAAGGAGAAACCCGTGACACCACGCACCACCCGATCCCGCCGTGGCCTGTTCCGAACGGCCGGACTGCTCGCCGCGGGCCTGGCGGCCACGCTGGCCCTGTCCGCCTGCGGTGGATCGTCCGGCAGCCCGCTGGACACCACCTCGGCCGGTGCGGGCTCTGCCTCCGCGTCGGCGGCCGCCGGCGGCGCGATCGTCGTCGGGTCGGCCAACTTCCCGGAGAGCGTGCTGCTGGCCAACATCTACGCGGCCGCGCTCACCAAGGCAGGCGTCGAGGCAACCACGAAGCCGAACATCGGCAGCCGCGAGGTCTACATCAAGGCGA